>FTEL01006864.1_pt1 | contig 10983 bp, 15 predicted proteins | sample 1658911 | NCBI WGS metagenome assembly FTEL01 (sample SAMEA3914869, study PRJEB12502) | metagenome | biome: forest; material: soil | place: USA | collected 2012-03-12 | depth 0.1 m
AGAACACTCTCACACACAGCACACACCAGCACACACCACCCCCTACCCGCGTTTTGTTTCGTCAGCACCTCGCCGAGAAAAGTGCGATTGGCCGCAGCCAGGCAGCCGTTTCGACTGAATCGACATATGACCGCAGTCTCGTTCGACAAAAACACCCCGAGCGCTGACTCACAGGGACGGGCCCCTGGTGATGGGTGTGCTGTGTGCTGGCCAGCACGCCCCCCGTCAGGTGCAGAGCAGCCACCAACAAGCACCATCCCTCCTCGCCCCCCATGCAGCGAGATGACCCGTGCGGGACGGCTTCACACCTTCTGGCTTATCGCGCGAATCACCGCGCCCGGCCGCTGGGGGGGGCGCTGCGTGGCCTCTCTCGTGGCTGCCGGTGCCGTTGTTTCAAGTCGGCAGCGCAATCAGACAGAGTCGCAGACTGCCGGGAAGAGGGCTGGTCGGGCGTAAGCCGGCCGCGTCGCGCACGGCGGCGGCCGAGTCCTGTGTAACTTTGACTAGTCGTGCGTGCCCCGATGCGATTCAATGGCACTTTCAAAAGTTCGATCAGGATCAGCGGGTGACCGGCACTTTGGCTGGGTGATCGATCGGAGTACGGAGCATGGCAGAGCACGATCAAGGGATGGAGGGGCTGCAACTTTGGTAGGCTCCGCTCTGGAATTTCGAGAACCCCACAGGATTATGTGATTGCCGGCTGCAGCGACGGGAGGTCCCAGAGTCCAGACCCAAGCCCCATGCGGATCTTTGGTGGCCGTAAGTTACGGGATTGCGTGTATCGCCGTTTCATGAGGCTCCTGCTTGTGAAACGCCGACTTGGGGAAGGCGGTCCACCCTGGCGTGAGTTAATCTCGACGAAGACAACATCTGTTTGATTACAAGGAGAAGAGCTTTCTAGAGCTTCTACTGCTATCGATCTGGTCTGGGCTACTATGGATTGCAGCTATCTCCGTAGGTACTGTGCTGCGGCCATGTGATGGAATGGAGGATGGCCGGCCAGGCTTGGTCCTTAATGACGGCGATAATTACGGCCTGGAATACGGACTGCCGTCTCGAAACATGGACAACGCCAGCATGGGCAGCTGCAGACATGCAAAACAGCCAAAACCCCATTGTCCGGAGCACTCGGTAACATGGAGGTTTCGCAGCTGGCCAATCTCGGCGGGAGCGCCCCGTTGGTCCCCCCTCCATCATCTGCCATCATGTCCAAGTATGAATGTTGAAGTGTAGGCGTCATCTCGCTCATGTGAGCTTCTCACTTGACCCGGTGGGGCGTCGACGGGCCTTAATAATACTGTAACACAGATTTCCTTGAAACCAAATGCGGGAATGTTTCACCCCAGGGCCCAGGCCCACCTCTGCAGAACCTGTCAATTTCATCAAAAGCCATCAGCGAGCCCATCAAGAAAGCACCGAGTCCCGGTCGCGGCGGATGCCAGCCGATGACATGGCTCCTCCGCACCTTCGCACCCTCGCACCCTCGCACCCTCGCACCCTCGGACGGAAGAGGCACTGGGTTGACAAATGCCAATGCGCTCTTCTGGCTGCATGTTCGCCGCCGACGAGCGCTGCGTAATCCGCGGGGCCGACACAGCCTGACTGACATGACTGAACTGTCCCCAGGACCTGACAGGTGGCAGGTGGGCCAGCACCCCAGAGCAGGGAACAACGCAGACCAGCCCTACGAGGGGGGACATGGCGAGGAGTCGAGGGCCAGCGAGGCCACAGCGGGACGCTGGACAGCAGCAGCAGCAGCAACGCAACGCTCACAGCCCCGCCGGCGCAGCCATCTCCCGCTTCTTGGCATGGAGCGTACGGAGCAACTACTTCGCACTCGCCCCGCCCGCCCGCCGCTGTTCCCGCACGGCCGAGACCGATCGATCGATTGCCCCCCCAACGACCAGACGGCGCTGATCACCAACCCGTCTGAGAAGGTGCCCAAGCAAACAACCAACCAGCCAGCCCGGCCTGGCCCCCGACACGGCGCGGACGCAAAGAACCATGCAGGCCAGCGCAACCCCTTGGCCCTGCAGATTCGTCCCAGCATCTCGACCACTCAGGCCCGCCCGATCCCAACACGGCGCAAGCCAAGCCGTTGATCCTTTCGATGTGGCCTGCGCCTGGTTCGATTCTCGAGCTCGCCTTCTCGCCGGGCCGAAACCACCGGTGCTCGCGAGATGAGGTGTCCCTGCAGCTGCAAACGCTGATGCCAGAGCTTAGCCAAGCTTCGCCAGCAGGAGCCGAGATATCCACAGGCCAAGCAACGGCGGCGGCGTGGGTAACGAGGAAGTCCCGTCGTCGTCTTTCTTTCTTTCTTTCTTCAGCCCCCCTCCTCATCCTCCACCGGATAAGCCGGGGCGCAGTGTCTAGCCTGCGTTCCGAGGCGGCACGGATTCCTGTCAGCCGCGGCGCCCGATCGAGGAGGTGGGTGAGAATAGCTGCCACGCTGCTGCGGATCCGTCAGGAACTTCGAATCGCCGTGCTCCCGTGCTCGCGCGGACGCTGTCAGAGACACCGCCGTGCTATTCGTGCTGTTGTCGGTTGGCTGACCAAATCGGCCCCTTGCTTGTGCCGTCCGAGGGATCCCGCCTGCGGTGTCGGGGTCAGACCCCATCCTCCGTAGGCTGCAAGTTACCTCTCCTGCCGCATGGAGCATCTGCCGGCGCGGGGACGGTAGCCGTAAACCGTATACACATGCTCCACATCGAGTTGCTTCCGCCGTTCATCACATGGCTGCGGGCTCCGGCGCCGAGCCTGGTGTTGACTTACAACATCGGCGCCAAGATCGATATCCCGACTATCAGGCGCCACAGCCTCCGTCCATCGAGCTCAACCCAATGCCGTCCGTGAACAAAGATACCCGGATCTGACTCCCACTGCATGCCGTCTGCGCCATCCCGGACACGTATGTACCGGCGTACACCCGCCAACAGCAACATGGGATCTCAACCGAACATCTGCCGAGCATGGATAACGCATGCTCTCCAGCCTCGCGAGGCAGGTCTGTCCTGGCGATGCTGGACGAAGTATGCTCGCCAATCTGCACAGTACCGTTATTTACACTCTCCGAGATACCTGCGGGACGGGATCACCGTTGGAGGCCCTCCCCCGGCCACGGATGCGAGATCCATGCCTTTCAAGACACGCCGGCCTCCGACTCGATGAATCCCGCCCTTGTGGACCTCCTCTAATCAACAGATATCGAGACCACGGACAAGGATCAAGCAGAACAGCCAAAACAGTGACCTCGGGAGCAGCCGCTAACTCCGAGCACTCCATCCCTCGATGCTTCCTCCCGGCCTGCCCGTGAACGTAGACGGTACCTATGACACCTCGACCTCTCCTGCCAGATCGGGTTGTATACCTGACATGCATCCCGTCGTTCAAAACCCACGGACGCCGTACTTCCGATTCCCCCGCGGCGTCATCGCCGTCTCTTCCTCCCTCCCTCCCTCAGCCCACCCGCCAGCAGAATTTGTCATCTCCCATCTTTTCTCATGCTTCCCACGCCATCAGCATCATCAGACCAGGCACCTACGCAAAAAATAACACCCTTCCCCCCTAAACCCTACCTCCTAACCCCTCCTCTGCCTGCACGCCCGCCTGCTGAGATGCTTGCCCCCCTACCAGCCAAATTGATAAGCAATCAGTCATTCTATGTAGCCAGATGCCTGTCGCCCAAGCCCAAGCCCTTTCTCCAGCTCGGCGCGCCGAAGAAGACCCCTCGTATTCGCCTCCGCGTTCCGCCACAGTAACGTTGTCCGGAGGGATCCATCACTCCCCCCTCCCTCCGCGCAGGGAAGAGCGAGGAGGGGGAATAGAGCGGAGGCAAGAGGCGGAGAAGGAGGGAGGAACCGTTGCTTGGCTTGTCCGCGCCTCCGCGGTGCTTGTTAGCATTGGTTCTCCATCGACAACAAGCACAAAAATTCTCCGTCAACGCTCCATATCTCCACGTGCCCAGGCCAAACCTTAATGTTCGCCACAATCTCTATTTTTCGCCGGTGGGGGGCTCCATCTGCCAAGTATGGCAGTGGTGTGTTGTTGTCGCCGATCCTCGTCTGGTGTTGATGGTTGTTGTTGCCTGCGCTGCCTAACATCCCGGATTTTGTCGGTCTTGTCCTGCTCCGTCCGCCGGGCTTAGCATGCTCCTCCTCCCTTACTTCTCCTTGCCATCCCGCGTGGCCCCCCCCCATCACCGTCCGCCTCGCCTCACTTCACCCACTTGGACGTCACTGAGGATCCTTCCCAACTTTCTGTTTACTCTGCAGTTCTACAACGCGTAGGCCGTCTCCACGCCCTCCATGCCGCGGCATCCCGTGCCCTCTACATGCGGCAATCTCTCCCGTTCTCCAACTTGGAGAATCCCTCCTCCTCTCGCTCCTCCATCCGTGCATGGCACAGGCACAATCCCCATATAAACCCGCCCATACCCCACCAAACGCCCGTGCGAGCCCGCGAAATGGGCTGATGTGCCATGCTGCGCTGCGCTGCTCCTCCTGTTCCCGCCCCCTCTCCACCATTTCCGCGGGTTGCGGCTTGGCGGATCGTCGGGGACGGAGATATGGGAACGGTTTGGTTGGTAGGTTCGGTTATCTGCTGTTGATGTTGAGAGGAGTTGAGTTGAGTTTGTCAGTTGGGGAGGCTGAGTTTGGGGCGGTGATGCCATGACGTCTCGTCCTCCACTTGCAGTTTTCGCCTTGTCGTGTTGAGTGGGGAGCGCAAGCCTCGGCGAGGCGGGGAGGGGCAAGGCTGAGGTGGGGTTTGGTGAAGTTGGCTGAGACGAGATGATGGGAGGGAGGAGGAAGTGGGATTGAGGTGGTTGTGGTGGCATTGTTCCTTCCTTGTTTCCTGTGGGTGGAAAACTGAAGCGTGTGGCAAGTGGTTGCTGGTTCTTTCCTTCATTCCTTCACCAAGGCAACTGAACTCGCACCAGGCAGGAGGCACTCACTCGCACATTCCTTGAATCGGGTGGTTATTTCTCGCCTTAGTGGTAGGTAACGACAGCAAAACCAATAAACAAGTCACCAACGCTATGCTATCGCCAAGTACGGAAGAGGTACACGTTGTGGTGGAATAGGTACCGGGATATCGTTCTCTGATGCTGCTCCCCCTGCTCTCCCTATCCTCCTCCATCTCTTCCACCCCCCCATCGTTCTCCGTTCAACTCTCTGCCTTGTTCTGCTAACTTTGGAAACGAAGAAAAAAAAAGGTCAACTCCTGAACAAGCCTTGCTGTTGAAAAAACGCCCCACCCCCTTTCTGCTGATTATCAAGCGAGAAAAACAACAAAAACAAAACAAAAAACAGGAGGCCACTCGAAGACGATGATACCCCGCTCCCCAAGGTCGCAATGTATGGTATGTACAAAAATAGTCAGTGAGATCGCTGAGAAAAGAAAGAGAAAAAAAATGACACATCGCACGGATGATGCTGGTTGACATTCGTCTGCTTGTCGGCCAGGGGATTCTGTGATGCTCTCTCCACAAGCCCAGACAGAGTCACTTTCAACCCACCCCCTGAGAGAGGCAGGCACGGAAAACGGAGAGAGAGACAACGAGAGTGAGAGAGGAAGGGAAGCGAGAGAGAAACAAAAAAAGACAAGAGCCACTTGCACTGACGCCCTTGTTTTGAATGGCTATGGCGCTAAATAGGTATCTCCAGTTGACTGATGTGCCCCGGTGCGTCCCTCCCCCACGACAACAGGCGAGGGTGATTTCGTGGTTGTGGTGATTTAGGGGAGGGGGCCAGGGCGATGCAAGAAAGGAAAAGGAAACAAACAAAAGAAGAAACACCGCGACAGATAAAACGACGTAGACTAGAAACCGGAATTCCTCCCCTCTGCATTAAAAGTTCCGTGGCGCCCGGCCACGGGGGTATGTACTGGTTGAGTTTCTCACTGCTCGGCCGGGGGTGCAACCGTGCATTGGGGCTTCTCGCGGAAGGGTTGTGTTGTATCCACGGGGAGTACCCCTGACAAGATGGATCCCCCCGGCCGAGTATTGAAACAGACAAAAGAAAATGCATTTGGCGGTCTGCGAGACAGGAGCGGGCGGGCCGTGTGTTGGTTGGTTGGTGAGGGTGAACTGGGCGAGGGGAGTCCGAAATCTGCTGAAAAGACGCCGGGAATCAAGTAAATCGTCTCGTCGTAAGTCGGAAGCGACTGAAGAAGGCTGTGGTGAGATTGGTGGTGGCATGTGAAAGCAATCCTTGCAATCGGGAGCCATGCGGGCAGGGGAGGGCGGCGGCAAAACCGGAAAACCGGAGCACCGGGAAACGTGGCTGGCTGGCTGGGTCGGGATGCTGGGCCCCGACAGTACCGAGGCCCTCGCTCGTGGTTGTCGTCGGTGGTTCGAAAAGCCGAGCTCACATAACGATGCAGCAGCCGCAGCCCGCTTTCTTGTCTTTCGGATCCTCGGGGGGTTCCGGTACGCGAACGGTTTGCGAAGGCTGAGTTTGGTGTCCAGGAGTCCTGGGGCGAGGCAGAGGGGTGGCGGCCGGGGCATCGGAGATCTTGGGCATTGTCGAGTATGAATTCGATCTCCCAGGAATTGTTGGGCTCTTCGGCTCTGCTTTCAGCGGCCACTCTCCCTGTTCCTCGTTCTGGCACTCTTCCTTGTCCTCCTCCTTCTCGTCTTCCTTGTCCTGACCGCTGGATTCGGGGGGCTTGAGGAAACCCTCGTCCGTGAGCGGCCTAAACTCCTTGTCGTAGACACTCCCAAACTTGCCCTCCCGCTCCCACTTCTCCTGTTGCAACCGCTTGGCCACGGTCGGGAGCAGTTGCTGGTCAGGAGGCAGCCGGGGGTCCGGGCGGTAGGCGGACACCATCCATGGGGGTTCGCCTTCCATCGGTTTGCTGTTGCTGCTCGAGAACTCGCGTTCGCCCGATCGCGTAGACGGGCGCGTCGTCCCGGTTCCACTGCTTGTCGAGTCCTTGCTCGGCCCGCCTCGGGTCTTGGGTCGTCCTGCAGCGCCATTGGCCGGCTTCGGTTTTCTCGCGGCCGTCGGCGTGGTGGTGGCGGCCGGGGACGCGCCCGTTGCGGACTTCTTGGGCGAAGAATCGGGCCGTTTGTTTGCTGAGCCCGGCGTGGAGCCCGGCGTCTTAGCCAGCGCAGTGCCGGTGCTCCCGCTCCTGGAACGCTGCTTGGGGTAGGTTATGCTCTCTTCCCCGTTGGGACTGCCATCCCGTTTCCTAGGAAGGCGGGTATCCCGAGCGAGATGCTCGTTAGGAATAGGAACGGGGCTGGTCTTTGCCACGGGTATTCGGGAAGAGCCCTTCCCACTGCTAGCCGACACGGAATGGCCGTCGCCGCCTTCTTCTAGAATTTCCTCGGGCCTCCTCAAGTCCCAGCTAGGGATGGTGGATAGATCGATGGTCCTGGTGTCTACCGAAGTCGCCGTCGAGTTTTTCCTGGATCTCGAAACATTGTACTCGGAACCGCCAATCGACCTGGACGACCCGTTGATCTTATCCTGGCTCTGATCGCGCTTCGGGCGGTTCTGGCTTTTCGATCTCGCGCGGTCTCTCTGGCGCGGGAGGAAGATCCCGGCGGCCTGGAGCTCCTCGCTCTCTATCCTGGCCAGCTTGTCCCGGTGAATCCATTTGGAGTTGTCATCGCTGTCCGAATCCCCAAACAGGCCGTTCGGCCCTTTGCGGAAGGCGCCCTCGGATCGGTCACCGTTGGAGACGGCGTACGGGTCCAGGGAGTTTTCGGAATTCGTGGGGTCCTTGATGCTGCGGGGGGCCGAGTCCTTGAGTTCGTGAGGCGCGACATTGTCGCTCTGGACGCTGATCTCTGGGCCGGACTCTTCGTTGCCGGATCTTGGTGAGAGCGGCTCGCCGGCGCGCATGGTGGAATTCCCGTTTTGCGATGCTAGCGGAGGCCGACCGGATGCATGGAGACTTTCGTCGTTTGTTGGTGCCTTTTCGTCATCGAGCGCCTGTTGGGGAGGGGGCAAACAAAGGACAGGTCAGCCAGGCGTTTGTGGGGAAGGGGAGAGAAGCGAGTTTGTTGACGGAGAGTGAGTGAGGAGCCGGTGGAGCATAAAGACCTTACCTCTGGCCCGGCCGGCACGGCATCTTCCCACACATAGGAGGGCGATGGCAGTCCCGTTGGGGGGAGCGCCGTTGCCGTCTGCGACACGGTGGCCATGCTGTGATCCGAGGAGGCACCTCGCGGGCACTGCACGCCGGCCTACGTCTACGACGTTGGGGGTGCTGAGCGTGCTGGGCGGCTCGTGGTGACGGTTCTGAAGGTGGAATGTTTGCAGGCGTCAATCAACACGGCACAGGTCGGCCAGGTGTCTCTCTGCGCGGTACCAAATACAAAAGGGCGGCGGGATGTAGGTGATGCTCGAGGGTGCTGGCGCGGGTCGTCGCCGCCGCGATGTCGCGCCCAGGCCAGCCTCCCGCGTCCAGCCTCCGGCCTCCGGCAGGCCAGAATCGGCCAACGGCTCGTTAGATGCTCGGCCGACGTGGTCCCGACAGGATCATGCGCAAAATTGGGGCGGGCCTGGTCTGTTGTTGTGCCGCCGGCGGGCTCGTGTGGTCAGCTAATCCCTGCTGGCGTCGCGTGGACGGCTTCGTATCGGCGCGCAGGCTGCCGTGGGAGCGTGGATGCGTGGATGTGTGGATGCGTGGAGGGCGTGAGTGGTAGGCGTGGCCAGTCGGTCAATTGCAGACGCAGATTCGAGGAGACGCGGGCATCTGAGGGCAGTGCGGTGCTCCGTGTGCGCGCTCCGTGTCTGCCGTCGCGGGACGATGGAAAGGGCTGTTGTCAATCGCCGTGGCTCCAGCCCCAGGGGGGAATTTGGGGACTGGGGAATTGGATTCGATTTGCAGAACGAGTGGCTGCCGTGCAGGAGGCGGCGGAGAGCGAAGGAGAGTTGGGGAGTGAGGCGGACGCAGGGCGCAGATTGGCGCTCTGCAGCAGGACGGGGAGGGGCGCGAGAGGCCAGGGCAGGGCAGTTCGGTCCAGGCTGGGCGAGTTCGTCGAGGGGAAAAGGCAAGGAAAGGCCTCGGCCGTGTGCTGCTTTTTCTTTTTTGTTCAGTGGTAGCGAGCGAAGGGGGACAGTCTGGCGCGCGCAGGCTGTCCAAGGCCACAGGACGATAGATGGATCCGAGACCAACCACGACCTGCAGACCACACGCAGACCGCAGACGACGCAGAGAGGTTCGGAGGAGCAGTCCTCTGAGCTGTGAATGGCCCTTCGTCCTCTCGTCTCCCCCAAAAAAGCTTCGAGAAATGGCTTCGGTAGGGGGCTCCGCCAAAAGGGTCGCTCGCGCAGGGGTGCGAGCTGCCATTAATCTGCCAGCGCCCCTGCTATTGGCCAATCACATGGCCCGTGCGCCCCCTCAGGGTCTTGCTTTATTCGGCCACTCGGCGAAAACCGAAACCAACTGTCGCTCAACTGCCACGCAACCATCGCCCATCAACACCAGCCAAGTCGCACTGGCCACCGGCCGTCGGTGTCATCGTCGGCCTCAGGCGCGATTCTGGACTTGGTGTTTGTTTTTGTTGGCGATTTTATTTTATTATTTTATTTTTCATTCCTTGTTCTCTCGTGTCTGCCTCGCTCCAGCAACCCCATCACCCCAATCCAACCCCAGTGTCCGTAATTCTAATTCGATCGTCCATGACTCAATAAAACAACAGCACAGCCTGCCTGCCCTTTCCCCTTCTGCACAGTGCATTGGACCCTGTCTCGCTTGACTTTGACCCGTCTTATTGCCCACACAGAGACTAGGTGATGCATCCTCCAGGCAACAGTCCGTCCTCCGTTTCCCCTTAATAAAGAAGGGCCCCATGGTCCTGCGGTCCCGTGAGCCTTGTCCATCACTCAACGTCTCTGCAAGAAACAAGAGAAACAGAAACAGCCATGTCTTCCTCACCACCACCCGCGACCCGCGCCACGCGGCGAACCCGCATCGTGTGCATCAGCGACACCCACAACGCAACTGTCAAGCTGCCCAAGGGCGATGTCTTGATCCACGCGGGCGACCTCACCAACCAAGGGAGCTACTCCGAGGTACCTCGCGGATGCCATTCTAAGAGTGAGGCGCTGTTGGCTGACCCCTATGAATAGCTCGAAAAGGCTGTCCAGTGGCTCGAAAAGGCCGACTTTGAAGCAAAGATCGTCATCGCAGGTGCGTATCGGCGGCCTCTTCAACACTCACCGAGCCTCGACTCACCCTGCACTCAGGAAACCACGACATCACCCTCGACCCCCCGTTCTACTCCAAGTACGGCGCACGCTTCCACAACCAGAACCTCCAGGACCCAGCCAAATGCCTCGCCCTCCTCACCTCCAGCCCCACCATCACCTACCTCCAACACAGCAGCGCCACCATCCGCCTTACCCGCCCCGACGGGCCAGGAACTGAATTCACTGTTTTCGGCTCCCCCTACTGCCCGCACTACCGCAACTGGGCGTTTATGTACCATCGTCACCCACGCAAGCCCAAGTCTGGCACCACCTCCTCTCCCTCCCCTGATGACGAAGAGACCTCAACCCGCCCAACCCCCGCCGCCCTCTGGGCCGGCATCCCCCTCGACACGGACATCCTCATCACCCACACGCCCCCGCGTGCCCACTGCGACGACGCCTACGGCTGCGATGACCTGCGCGCCGCGCTCGCACGGGTGCGGCCCCGTCTCCACGTGTGCGGGCATGTTCATCAGGGGCGGGGGGCGACGCGCGTGAAGTGGGATACCGAGGGACTCGGGGGAGGGGAAGGTGGTGGCGAAGGCGAGGGCCAGGGTCAGGATGCCGGCAAGGACGACGACGCTGCGATCGAGGCCGAGGCCACGCCCTGGGAGGATCCCCACCCGGACCCGACGTCGGCCAAGATCAGTTTGGTGGACCTGACGGCGAGGCGCGGGAACCAGCCGCTTGATTTTGAGGAGGACGGCGTGTTCCCGGAGGGCTGGGTGGGGGAGGGGGAGGAGGAAGAGGAGGAGGGGGCTGGTGAGGGTGTGACACA
>FTEL01009522.1_pt1 | contig 10980 bp, 6 predicted proteins | sample 1658911 | NCBI WGS metagenome assembly FTEL01 (sample SAMEA3914869, study PRJEB12502) | metagenome | biome: forest; material: soil | place: USA | collected 2012-03-12 | depth 0.1 m
GGCGGTGGGATCGGAGGTCGGGGGAGGGAAGAGGTAGCGGCCGGCGTCGACGGTGCAGGCGCGGTAGTAGGTCCACCAGAGACAGGCGAGGAGGACGTTGAAGGTGATGGTTTGGCGGCGGGTGAGGGGACCGGGGGCGAGATCGGGGTCGGCGTTGAAGAGATACTGCGAGTAGTATCCCTGCACGGCGATGAGGACGCACACGGCGGGGATGTAGGCGAGGTGCAGCCCCGGGGTCGAGGGCCCGGTTTTGAGGGGGGCCATGGTGGGTGGTGTCGTGTGTGTGCTATGGCCGGTCCATGGAGGGGATGGCCGAGTTGGGGGTGGTGGATTACAAGTAGGTATGGAATGTATCGTGTATCGAGTACAAATATGGGTGGTGCTAGTGGTGGTGGTGGTGGTGGTCGTCGTCGTCGTCGTCGTCGTCGTCGTCGTCGTCGTCGTGTGGTGGTGATGCCTCGAGTACAAACGGGGAAAAAATGTCAGACGGGAAGACGCGTTGGTTGTTGGCAGGAACCACAACGTCACCTCGATCCGAGCAACAGCTCCCATGCTGTGCCCCGCCACTAGGTGGCTCGGCGATTGCGGTTAGCGGGTACCTTCTTCGAGCTGCGCCCCTGCTGTGGAGATGCCGTATCGCCCTAATGGCAATGGAACGAACCAGCCGATGGGGTCAATGGAATCATGGAATCAGGGGTTGTGTGTGGGAAATGGACCAGGGGGGTGCTGCTGAAAAACCCGGGCACCAGGCGCTGATCAGCACCCAAGGGGCGAGCGACAGGGGGTTGGTCCATTGGTGTCAGGGCCGCTGAGCTCCATCCATGGAACCAAGCATGGACAGTGAACACCATTTCAGAGATTCATTCCATCGATTCCGGAATTGAGCGCTCAACCTGCCCCCCCTAATCCTCTCTCCGTCTTGGAGCCGCCATCCAACCGCCCGTCGGCAACGTTGATGCATCCCGCACAGAGCGGCAGACCGGGGCATCCCGCGACATTCAACCGGCGACCATGGCGCACCAGCTGATGGCATTGTGGTGCGTGTGTCTTTTGACTCTCTGGTGTCCATTCTGGTGTCCATTCTGGTGTCCATTCTGGTGTCCATCTGGGATCTTTGATGGGCTCGCTGCTGACCATCATCCCCCCTTTCCCACTCCAGTGCCGTCACCTCCTTCCTGTGGCTTTCTTACAACCTAGAAGACCACCAGATCATAGGTCAGTGCCTTATTCATTCCTCCCTCCCTCCTCTTCCATCAGTAGGTACCTAGCTCACCCAAACCCTGAACAGAACAACCCAGGCTCTCATCGCTGCTGGTCCTCCTCATCGCTGCCGTAGCATCATATGTGGCCAGCTTTGGTGCCACTTGGCTTCCCGGCACGAACGGGAGGTTTGGTACGCACGCCCTGCAATCGTCCCCTAGCCTGTTCCTGAGGTTGCTAACCCTCAACGTCTAGACGATGAGCTGGCCCCCCTCAAGGTCAAGCGCACCAACCTGCCCAAGAAGCCGCGGAGGTACTTCCTCCCCGCCTTGGTCCTCTGCATCATCCTGCGTCTCGAGATCTTCCACCGCGTGTCCCTCGACTTGCAATGCTCAAAGCCCGGCATTGAGGTGAGCCAGTGTTTGTGCATCCCCCCATCCGTGGCCGCCGCTCTAACCACCCCCAGGCCTTCCTGCCCCTTTTGATTCTCTTGTACGAGCTCCTGCCAGGCCGTAGGACCCGCGCCGGCTCCAACGACAATGGCGAGGAGGACCATGATGATTTTGGCATGACCATCATCGACGCCGCCCAGGCCTGGTTCCACGAGTCTAAATCCTCCCTCTCCATCGGCCTCATCATGCTCACCTTGGGTGCCTACCTGGCATCCTCCTCCGACCCCAGGTCGACCTTCTTCTGCTCACGCCACGATGCCAGTTTCCTTGTCATCCTGCTGGAAACCACCGGCCTCGTACTCGACGCAGCCATGGCCATCGCAGCCTGGCGTATCCTCGCCTGGGCCAGAACCACCAAGAGCCGTCTGCGGACCCTCAGCGGCATCCTCCTGGTCGTCGCCCTCGCCACCGGCCTGCTCTACTTTGCGTCTCGCCTCATCCTCCCTTCCGCCCCGCCTGTGAGCTACCACTTCAGGGGGCTCGACTCGCTGTATTTCTTTGACATCGTCGTCGACGGTCTCGTCTTCTCCGCCTTCCTCGTGTCCGCCAGCCTGCTGGCCACCGAAGGAAGCCCCTTGTCTCTCGTCGGCGTTATTACCTTCCTCTTCGGATTGCTGGAAGCAATTCAGAGGACATCCCTGACCGGAACCTGGGAAAACATCTCGCCTGCCACCACCTACTTTGCCCTGCTCCTCATCTGCTTCGGCTTTGCGTCCTTCGTTTACGCCAACAACATCCGCTCCGTCGTCTTCCTGCACCGCGCGTTCGTCGTCTTTCTACTCGTCCTTGTCACCATCGTGGCCACAATCTACACCCCCATCAAGGCACTCCAGGTCATCGACCAGCACCCCTTGGTCAGAGTCATCTACGATGCTCGCATCGCCGCTGACCGGTGGCTGGTCCATGCGACCGTCAGCGACTCGCTTCAAGTCGCCGTGGGAGAATACAGGGATCGTCATGTTGGGAGGAACCCTCCACCGAAATTTGACATCTGGTACGAATTTGCCAAGGCCCGCCACTCGGTGGTTCTCGATCACTTCCCGCAGATGCAGAACGATTTACTTCCGTTCTGGGGTGTGCCACCGGCCAAGCTCCGTGAGGGCGTGCTCCGTGCCGCCGCCGTGCCCGATATGGCCATCCTCCAAATCTACGCCGGTGAGGCTCGGCACAACCTACCCCCAGGAAGCCCATACAAGGCGGTGATGGACGACCTGTTAGCCCTCGTCCAAGGGTTCGTTGAACATCTTCCCGACATGCAACTGGCCATCAACCTGGATGAACGGCCAAGAGTTCTCGCCCCGTGGGATGATGTGCAGCGGTTCATCAAGACGGCAAACCGGATGCGGGGCGGCAGTCTGTTGCCCGGAACCCCGGCTTCCCTTGGTGAGATGCCAGTGGCTGTGTCCGCTTCTGGCGGCAAGAATCAGGCTCCAGGGAGCTTTACGTCAGTCAGGGCGCTGAGAGAAATGACGGCACTTACTTGTCCGCCTGGCACCAAGGCACGGGCGGGCAGCCATTGGGATATCCGGGACCTGTGCATTTCTTGCGCGAAGCCGCAGTCTCAGGGCCAGCATCTGACCAACTGGCCTCTATCCCAAGATATTTGCCACCAGTCCGACTTGCTCCGCCTGCACGGCTTCCACACGACCGCCCCGGCGCTCCGTCCTCTGCAGGAGTTGCTCCCCGTCTTCAGCAGGGCCAAGACGGACAGCTACAGCGACATCCTCATCCCACTCCGCCGCATCAGCGAGGCCGGGGAACCCACCACTGACGGGTTCGAGATGAAATGGAAGAATCTGTTTTGGCGTGGCAAGGTTGACCGCTTCCACTCCGGCCACGAGCTGCTCCGCGGCGGCCACCAGGAGCGGCTCGTCCATCTTCTGAGCAGCCCAGCCCGCTCCGAGAGAACCAGGCTGCTGCTTCCCTGGAAGAACCGACTTGCATTAGAAGAAGTGCCGACGGGTGCTCTCAACGACATCCTCCCCGTCGATGTGGCCTTCTCAGGCTACTCTGCATGCGGCACCGAAGGGAACAGCCACTGCAAAGACGTGGCCGACGAATTCGCGACGAGGCCCGACGAAAAGGAGCCCCTGCGGAGCCAATATGTCATGGTGGTCGACACAGACGACGGGCCGCCGCGCGAGCTCCTCCGCACAATCCACTCGGGCAGCGTCCCGTTCCTCGGCTCCATCTTCAAGGAGTGGTACACCGAGCGGCTCATGCCCTGGGTTCACTTTGTGCCCATCGATCTGCGGTTCCATGGGCTGCACAGCACCATCACTTACTTTCTCGGCATCAAAAAGACGGACGGCCGCAGGTTGAACGGCAGGGAAGTTGAAATGTCGGCGCGGGCCGAGGACGGCAAGTTCATCGCCGACCAAGGGCAACGTTGGGCTGCGAAGGCGCTCCGGAGGGAGGACGCCGAAGTCTACCTCTTTCGGCTGTTGTTGGAATGGGGCAGGGTTGTGGATGATAACAGGGACGCAATTGGCTTTGTATTACCGTCAGAGGGTCTGGTTTCATGAGGGCCGGAGTACCACAGGGTGTATATTCGGACGCTGGCTTTTTCTTCCGGGTAGGTATCTATGTATGTTCATATTTCTCACACCCACATGTTTACAGGCTCTCCTTCAGCAACGGGTGCTCGGCATGACCCATGGCCCGGATCTGGATGTGCATGCTCTCCAGCACTCTTGCCTTTATCCCCTCGTCCTCAATATCCCACCCCGGGAAGAGACCATGCGCAGCCTTGAATTGGTAGTTCTGGAGGATCTTCCACATGCGCAGAATCTCATCGGCACTCAGGGGTATCATGTTGGGAATACTCCAGAGGAAGCTAAAGGTGTTGACGCCCTTGGGACGCTCTCGCGGGTTCCCGAGCGCGTCGATGCTCCAGTTGCTCCGCCCAGCGGGTGTCATCATCAGGGTGTCGGCGGTGAAGAGATGCTCGTCATAAAGCAGGACCACTGTGTGATTTTTACCCTGTTGTCAGCAATTCGCTGTCACGGCACCTCCACGATGGGAAGCTCCAAAGGAGTAAGGAAAGAAACAACTCACAGCTCCCCGGGAAATGTCCCCCCAGTTTGATAACCCTCACCCGGCTATCCTCCCCCGCGACCTCAATCCTCGTCTCAACCCCCTCCAAAAACACCTGCCTCTCACTCCTCCGCGCCAACCACTGCTTATCCTCAGCGGCCAGGTACACCTTGCACCCAAACCGCTCAGCCCACTCAAGGTGCGCCGAGTAAAAGTGCGGGTGCGAGATGACCATAGCCTGGATGCCGCCCAGCGCGTCCACGCGCTTGGCCGTCTCGTCGTCGAGGTACGTGACGCAGTCCCAGAGGACGTTGCCGCGCGGGGTGCGAATGAGGACGGCGCGCTGGCCGATGGCGAACTGCGGCGTCGTCACGATGGAAGTGAACCGGGGGTTGGCGTTGTCCTCGCCGGGGAAGGGGCGGAAGTCATTCCGGCGGTCCCCAGCCGAGCGCAGGGCCGAGAGGGTGGTGAAGCTCTGGCCGGCTGGGGGGGTGTACTGGCGGGGGTCATCGCAGATGAAGCAGGTCGTGAGGGCGGCGCGGTCGGGGGTGGGGTGTTGGGTGCCGCATGTGTTGCAGACGAGGTAGGAAGAGGAGTCGGCCATGTCCAGAGAAGAGGGGGGAAGTTACTGGGAGAGGGTTTGATTCTGTTTTTGGGGTTTGAGCTGACTTTCACACGCAATAGTTAAAAAGACAACGCCCAGTCTCCCAGCTTTTGGACCAAATGTGGTGAACTCAGCGATGGGTTCATCTGGATCTGGGGGAGGTGTGGTGAGTGGAGCAGTAAGACGGGGTAACTCCAAACCTCTCGGGATGCATGTGAGTCCGGGGCAAAATGCACGTCTCGCGAGAGTCTGATTAATACTCCGCCCTCCCATCTGAAAAGTTGGGGTAGTGATGCATGAGCGCGAAGGAGGGGGAGGACGGGTACGGCCGGCTTATACAAACCCTAACCCTTGAATTTTCCAAACGAAAAGGGGGGCGAATAGGGGTACCACGCAAAGTGCAACAACAACAAAACCAATGAGATGACTGATAGGGAGAAAATCACAGCTCGTGTTTTCTTGTGTCGTGGGGTATCTATGAGATCGGCGTATTGTCAAGCTGAAATAACAGCTCATTCCGAGCCACAGGAGACATCTCTAACCCACCGGTTTTCTCATGATCCAACACAGCTCTTGGTTGCCGGGTTGACCACCCCTACATCTTTGGGCGAGGCGGCCATTGCGATGTCTCGGGGCGCTCCTCGCCTGCGCAAGGCTGGCCACCGAGGCTTCCATTCTACTGGGGGTGGCCAGGTTTCTGGCCGGTTCCTGGCCGGCTGCTGGGTGGTTCATTGCCCGTTCCTGGATGGGTTCCCCCGCCGGTTCCCCCACTCCCGCCTCGTGTGGCTGCTCGGCTGCATTTCAGCCCAACCCCAACTTCGGGCCACCCCCTTTTCCCGCCTCCTCCACACCCTCTTCGCCCTGCTCGCAGCCCACCACGCCGGCCATAACACGACAACAAAGAGGAGCCCTAGTTTTCACACATGTACAGTACATAGACACACACGATCGATCGCTGGCCACCCAGCCGGAGACGTGGCGGTTTCTCAGGCCTGGTCCTGCATCTCGACTCAATGGCACACCCACACCCACACCGTAGCACACCTGGCACACCTGGCAGCCGCGGGCGAGCCTGGATCTGCGAGGTCCCTATTCCAATCACGGGTTGGGCCCGCTGGACGGCAGCCGTCGTTCGCCAACCCTGGGCCTACCCGTAGCAGCGAGCCATTGGATCTGGGCCTCGCTTTGGGCCTCCGGGATCTCGATTGTTGTTCACGTCTCGTCATCCCCGCCCGCCCCATCCCGTGCCGTTGGGTATGCGGCGTCAGATCTGTGCGACTCGAGGGCGCACCTCCTCGGCCATGGCATGCAGGGCGATTTCCTGATCGTCACCGGACACACACGCAACCGACTAGGGCCCTGACAGCGAGCACCGCCCACACACCTGGCCTCACGGCCGTGCCCGATGGGAACACGTCATCGCCCACCACCGGCGAAGAGGCAAAAAAGAAACAATGGGACAGCTCTCGAGGGGGGGAGGGCCTACGAGAGCCTAACCTCTAATCAATTTTGCGCCTTGTCTCGTGTCTATCTGCGCGGTGCCAACACAACGGCCACTCGGCAGCCTGCCAACTCCTGCCCCCCTTTCTCCACCCCTGGATGGGTGGTGTACCCCCAAGCCTTTGTGTCACCATCTACACCAATCGAGCCGGGGGCGAAAGAAGAAAAACAACCCGGATGACGCCGCGGAAAACCCGTCCCAACCCCCTGTTGGGTAGCCCTACTCCTCGAGGAGGGTGCCATGGATGCGCCTCGTCGTCCACCGCGTCTCTTGCTTGCAGCCTTTTGAGCCAGTTAAAATTATGTAGGGAAAAATACAGCGGAGAGAGTGACAAGAATGAAGCGAAGCCGAGACTCTGGCCGGACTGGACAAGAGAGGCAAGCCCCATCAAGAGCTGTGCAACGTCTTGAAGCCCGTCGTGATGAGGCTTCGTTTGCTGTCCTTGGCGTCGGACGGTGCGCTCCAGTAGAACAGTCCCTGTGTCAAAGAGTATCTTGTCAGCCGGTGGTGTCATCAAGACCGAAGAGCTGTGTAGAAGGTGGACATGACGAAGGGGAACCGGGGAAGAACCCCGTGCCGAACGTACCCCCAGACCCTTCTGCTTGCAAAAGCCAGCCTTCACCGTCACTGTGTCCGGGTTGTCGTATGTGACGAACCCGCCGTCCCCACCGACGCATTGAGCCGCAATGGCCCGCTTGTCGACCTGCTCCTTGGTTCCCTTTCTGGGGAGGTGTTTGTACTCGAAGGAGCCGTCGTTCCCACCAGACCCGCGGTTCTTGTGACCCGGCCCCGCGACGTGGAGGAAGCTGCGGCCGAAGAGCGGGATCCCCAGCAGAATTTTCTTGCCCGGTACTCCGGACGACATGAGGTGCTGGACGCCCGAATCGCCCGAAGGCTCGCCCTTGGTCGTGGCGTAGAGCTGGGCGTGGTGGCCGCTCTTGTGGGTCCATTGGCCGTAGAAGTCGTAGGCCATCAGGTTGAGGGTGTCGAGATAGTCGGCCGCTTGTTGCAGGTTAATGTTTTGGAGGATGGGCTTCGCGGCTGGGAGAGCGGCGGTGAGAAGATAGTGCTCCTCGGGGAGGTGGATGCGGATCGCTGCGATCAGGGCGAGGAAATCGTTGCCCTGCTCCGGAGTGCAGGGGTACTCCCAAACAACTACACAGATAGCAAGAACCGTCAATTCAAGGCGGCCATTAAGGGTGTAAACTCTTATGACCTACTGTCGATGCCATCGAGACCGGATGCCTCAACCAAGCCTCGGGCTGAACGAGCGAAGTTGTCTCGAAGGACAGCGTTGGATGCCACGACGGGGAACGTCTCAGCCGAGTCACCGCCGCCAATGGACAGCACAACTTGCAGATGGGGATATCTTTGCTTCAGGTGCATGAAGGACCCCAGAGCGCCCTGGACTCCGTCACAAGGCGCCCTGGTATCGGCGTACTCGTCACTGAGCTAGTTCCGCAGGATCAGTAAACCGTCGCCTAGTCGTCCATCCAGGACGAGACCACCGACTCACAAATACTCCCCCGTCAGCCATGACGGTGGCAAAGGCGTAGTAGACCCGGTTGATGCAGCCATAGTTCAGCTGGCCCGGAGTATCCCCGTTGTAGATGCGGGAATTCGGCCAGTAGGCGGCGTTGACGTAGGTGAAGTGGCGGGACTTGCGTGATGAGGACGACATGGTGCACGGGGTTGTTGTTGATCTCCCTCTAATGGAGATGTCTGTGGGGAGAAAGTGTCGGGATGAGTAGCAGAGAGGGCTTGGGCTGAGGCTCGGGGATGGGGATAGAGAAAGAGACAGAGATGTGGTCGGTGGGCCACACTTTAAGGTACTCGCAGGCACAGGGGAAATCTCGAGACCTCTCGAGAAGGGGGCTTGTGCCAGCGCATGTTGGAGTGATGTGTTCGAGGCGCTGGTCGGGCACCAAGGGGCCACGAGGAAGACATCAGTATCACAAGACTTTTGCTCTGCGTCTTTATACCTGGCAAGGAAACTGCCACTTGGACGGCACCCTGTTCAGGAGACGAGCCGCTGGAACCCCCTGCCTGAGGGCGGGTGGGCCCGGGAATCGACGCCAGAAACGGGCCCCTTGGGGGGGATGGGGGTCTGAGATTCAGGGAAGGACTGCGGAGTGACATGATTTGCGTTCGGCAACAGGTTCTTCAGGGCGGGATAACGGCGATCAAGGGAACAACGGGCCATCGGATCACGATGTACTGCTGCATGGCCGGGCAGCCAGCGGGTATGCAGCAGGGGTGCGGGCGAATGAGTAGGCTACTGTCATCGCTGGCGGCAGGAAAAGAATAAAAGGACCGGCAGTGGACAGGTCGGCAACCTGGATACCTGGCACTTACCTGTAGGTACAAGATGGGGGTATATGGGGAGGACGGGGCAGCTGCCCACAGTCCCCCCACCCCGAGGCAGGTCTCTCCCGCTGGGTCTGGCTTCGTGGCTCGATACCGTCGAGTCTTTTCCTTTCAAACTCGCGTGCCATGAGAAATTCGCCGAAGACGCCTGTTACGACTGCCGATTTCCGCCGTCGAATCCCACGCCGATGGCTTCGATGGCTATGCCTGGGTCTCCGTGAGCCTTGCCGCCCAATCAGCCCATCATGATGAACCCGGCGGTGAGGGTAAGACCGGAAAACTAACAGTAGCGCCGCAGAATCAGCCTGCCTCAACTTTGGGGGCATGTCAGTGGGGGGGAGGGAGGCGGAGAAGGAGGAGGAGGGTGAAGGAGCTGGCTGGCTGAATCCACATGGCCCATGGGGCTTCCCCCGTTGAAACCTTGGCTACCGCCGCCTCCCGAGGATCAACGGCGGACCGGGATGCCGGAGAATTAAGCAGCGTAAACGAAACATGCCTCAGAGGCCCTCGGCGGACTCCATCCGGGGCGCACACAGGACGGAAGCCCTAGCTAAATCTCGACCAGCCGCGGATAACCAGGCGACCCACCCGACGCACCAACGAGATGCAAGCGAATGCCGCCGAAGACTTGGAACTCCGGGCTTGTTCTAGGTTTCACGATGCCGCCGTTGTCGAGGGGGGACGAGAGAGGGGAGGCGAGGTCACAAGGGGAAAGGTGGAGGGTTGGGAAGAGTTGGGGGAGAAGGAGGCATGGATGGGGCGAGGGCGATGTGGGGAGGGATTCCTCGTCTGAATAACCATGTGTATAACTTGTGGTGCAGTTTATGCTCATCCTGGGCTTGTGTGCTGGGCCACCCTCCACGGCGTGTTGTGCGTGCCCTCGGCGCAGGATTTCGCAAGCCATCGTCGCGGTGTGGTGGGGACCTCGCGTTTCCCCCAGACCCTCGCAGACTCAGGCTCCGAGATGCAGAGCATGTATGTACTGTACCTTGGTCCCTGGAGGAGGCGTGGACGGCCAGCTCATCATCCCCTGCCGTGGCTCCCACATGGCAGTGTTGTGCCCAAGCATTAGTCATGGAGGAGGGTGTGAGGGTGTGGAGAGTTGTCGTCTCGCTGATTCACTCCCCGGCCTTCGGCTTCGGCTTCCAGAAGGAATCGATGCCCCTCACCTACCCAAGTACCTGACCCCGCCTTCAGCTTGCCCCTCCTGTTCCTCGCCCATAAATACGTCCTCTGTACATACAGGCAACCGACCAGGCTCAGATGCTGAGTGTCCATCTTGGTGAGGGGCTGTTGCCGCTCAAGCAAACGCGGATACTATGTGTTCCCAAGACCAGCGCTGAAAAGTGGTAGAATAAAAGGCAAGGAAGCGCCCGGATGGGCACTTGGTCTGGTGTTGTTGAAAAGTGCCCAGGCCCCAGCCAATCGCCCAGGCAAGAAAAATGCCCGCCTGACAAGCAGCATGTTTTTTTTTTTTGCTTCGTTCAGCCCAACGTGGTAGCGCGACAGCCCAGCGCTTCTTGGCCCTGCGAGTCATCCATCCCCCGAGGGGTGATGGGCGTGAAACGGGGGGGGGGGGACGACGATGACGCTCTGGCCCGCAGAACAAAAGGACAGGGGACGACGCGGGGGAGAGCTTGATGGGCGACGCCTCCAAGCGTTACCCCATCAGGGAGGGGATCAACAACTTTCTGGCCCTGTCCCAAATCCCCACGTGGCAAGGGAGGGAGCATCCGCACGGAGAGAAATGGTAAGCACCTGAGACTCGGTTGCTTCCTCGATGTGCTACCATTTCCAAATAAGGTGGGAAAGGCCGCGAC
>FTEL01004803.1_pt1 | contig 10978 bp, 6 predicted proteins | sample 1658911 | NCBI WGS metagenome assembly FTEL01 (sample SAMEA3914869, study PRJEB12502) | metagenome | biome: forest; material: soil | place: USA | collected 2012-03-12 | depth 0.1 m
GGGTGGTGGTGAGGGGGATGGGGACGGGGATGAGGAAGAGGAGGAGGAGCAGGACCCGAGGTTGGGGAATGTGGCGGCGATGCAGATCGATGGGGATATGCTGCGCGGATGTCTGGAGAAGAGGGCGTTGGAACGGTTGGTGGTGAAGGAGGCGGATGTTGCGAGGTTTGTGGAGTTGCTGGGGGAGCTGGATGGGGGGGTGCACACAGGGGGATGGGCGGAGGAGGGAGGGGATGTGGGGAGGTACTTTGGGCTAGCGTATGAGGTTTTGGAGTATTATTTGGCGCCAGCGTTTTGAGGGGGGGTTAGGGGAATGGACATGTAGTTTGTGTTGGTGTTTTGTTAACTCAGACTGCCCCTGAATTCAGGGGTTTGTGGTGTTGTTTTCCCAGGCTGAATTGTTTGCGTGGTAATTTACGGCTTGATATTGTTTCCTGGTTCGTAACTTACGCACTGCCTTTGCTGACAGAGGCTCAGCAGTGGCCGGGGCACAAAATAAATTCGGGCCGTGCCCACAAAATGGAAACCCCGCCTTCCGCCCCTCACTGGCCGCACTCACTGGACGGGCAGAAGCAGTGCACTTTTGTGTCGTTTCGGTGTGCGTCATCGCTCAACTCCACCGCGGCCAGCAGACCTGCCCCTCACCTGGGCAACCGAGACCAGAGCACAGAGAGAAGTTATAAGAAGTTACGAGTGTGCCCACGGATTGGGTGTTCTGTAGAAAACTATTCTTGAGGGAGATATTTTCTCCAGATTATGCCTCGATTTTGTTGGCTCAAGTGGCATCCTCGATTCGAGAAGTACTTTTGCTCACGGCTGTTAATGAGGTGAAGAGGGAGCAGCTCGGCGAGTTTCATTGTTTGAAGCTCACCAAGCACCATCAGCTCTGGACAGCTCCAGAGGAAGCAGCAAACAGAGGAACAAGACAAAACCGAACCAAAGCAAGGCAGGGATCACCGATAAGGTCGGTTTATCGCCCCCCCCTCCCCTCCCCAGGCCTGACCTGCTGCCTGCCCCAGGCTCGTCCAGGCCGTCCCGCCCCAAACCGCAGCAGCGTGGGACCCGCACACCCTCCACTCGAGTTAACGCCATGTAGAAAGAAACTCAAGCCCCTTCTTGAACCATCCGTCTTTTTTCGGTGCGACCCCCCGCGAACCGAACCCGGTCTCTTTTACCACGACCCCGAACCCAGCGGAGCAGCCCAACGACCCCTCTGCTCGCCTTCCCACGCTCCTTCCCGCCTCTCGACCACATCGGCGTTTGTTGTCGTTGTGTTCGTTGTTTCGTCCCGTCTCGACATTCCTTGACGGACCAGGTGTGCTGCCAGCAAAACGAGCTGCCACAAACACACCCACACACACAAAGAACATCGAGACGACGCCCCCCGCCTCCAACTTCCCACTTCCAACAACCCGCACCCGACCGCTACAACAACCGACCCCGGACACGAGCACCTAACCACCCAAAATGGCGCCCAAGAAAAAGGGAGGCAACAAGAAGGGCAACGACGACTGGGAGGCCGAGCTCGGCGAGAGCATCGCCCCCGCCGCCGCTGCCCCCGCTGATGGTGATGCCCCGGCCGCCGAGGATGAGGAGACCTCGGCCGGCGGTGGAGGTCTCATGAACCTGATGCGCAAGAATAAGGAGAAGCGCAAGAAGAAGGGCCTTGCCGACGACTACCCCGAGGCCGAGGACACGGGCGCCTCCGCCGTCGCCGAGACCGCCACCTTCCCGGACCTCTCGGCCAAGCTGCCCGTCGAGGCGAACGCCGAGGACGAGTTCGCCCTCCCCGAGAAGAAGGGCAAGGGAGGCAAGGGCAAGCAGCAGCAGGGCAAGTCCGCCGCCGCCGCGGCCAAGGACGAGGAGGCGGACGAGTCGGGCCGTGTCCTGACCAAGGCTGAGAAGGAGAAGCTGAAGAAGGAGAGGGAGAAGCAGCGCAAGAAGGAGCAGGTGAGATGCCCTTCCTTGCCCCGTCCCCCCACCCCCCAAGCACGACAAAGCTGACCCAGATGCGCAACAGGCTGCTGCCAAGAAGAAGAGCGCTGCCGCCACCAAGGCCGAGCCCGCGAAGCCTGCCGCCGAGGAGAAGAAGGCCGAGGCCGCTCCCGCCGCCGCCGCCGCTGCCGACGCCGGCGGCAAGAAGAAGAAGCTTCCGCCGCACCTGCTGGCCCTCCAGAAGCAACAGGAGGAGCTCCGCAAACGCCAGGAGGAGGCTGAGCGCCTGCGGGCCGAGGAGAAGGCCAGGTTAGAGGAAGAGGAGCGCCGCGATGCCGAGGAGTTTAAGCGCAAGGAGGAGGAGAAGGCCCGCAAGAAGCAGAAGGAGAAGGAGAGGATCGAGCAGCTCAAGCGCGAGGGCAAGTACCTCACCAAGGCCCAGAAGGAGGAGAAGGCCCGCAACGAGCGCAAGCTGCAGCAGATGATTGCTGCGGGTATCAAGGTTGGCGGGCTTGCTGAGGGTGAGGAGGAGGAGAAAAAGGAGAAGGAGAAGAAGAAGCCGGATACGAGGAAACGGGGCGGCCGGTCAAAGGTGTGTTCAGGGTGGTGTGGGGTGTGTGATTCGTCGTTTGTGGTGCTGACAATGCCTGTGACAGGTTGACGAGGAGAAGGCTCTCGCAGAGGCTGCTGAGCGCTCAAGGTTGCAAGCTGAGGCCGCCGCGAAGGAGGCCGAGGAGAAGGCTCGTGCCGAGCGGGAGAAGGCTGAAGCTGAGGCCGCCGCGAAGGCTCTGGCCGCTAAGCAGGCTGCCGAGGACTCTGTTGATGAGGACTGGGAGGCCGCGGCCGAGTCGGACAAGGAAGACGTCAAGGACAGCTGGGACGCCGATACCGAGGACGAGGCCGAGAAGAAGAAGCAGCAGAAGGCCCTGCCCTCGCGGCCAAAGGCTAAGGAAGAGGAGGAAGAGGAGGAAGAGTCTGAGGAAGAGTCCGAATCCGAGTCTGAGGATGAGGGCGCGACCCAGGCCCGTCTCGCTGAGGCTCAGAGGAAAAGGGAGGCTGCCGAGCGCCGTGAGAAGGCTCACCAGGCCGCGCTGGCCGCCCGGTCAAAGGACAACCTCCGCTCGCCCATTTGCTGTATTCTCGGCCACGTCGATACCGGCAAGACCAAGCTTCTCGACAAGATCCGCCAGACCAACGTCCAGGAGGGCGAAGCCGGTGGTATCACTCAGCAGATTGGTGCGACCTACTTCCCCGTCGAGGCCATCAGGCAGAAGACGGCCGTGGTCAACCCCGACGGCAAGTTCGAGTTCAAGGTTCCCGGTCTGCTCATCATCGATACCCCTGGGCACGAGTCTTTCTCCAACCTCCGGTCTCGTGGTTCGTCGCTCTGCAACATCGCTATCCTGGTTGTCGACATCATGCACGGTCTCGAGCCCCAAACCCTCGAGTCCATGAAGCTGCTCCGCGATCGCAAGACGCCCTTCATCGTCGCGCTCAACAAGATCGATCGTCTGTACGGCTGGAAGAAGATTGACAACAACGGCTTCCAGGAGAGCTTGGCCCTGCAGAATAAGGCCGTGCAGAACGAGTTCAAGAACAGGCTCGAGGAGACCAAGCTCGCTTTCGCCGAGCAGGGCTTCAACTCGGAGCTGTTCTACCAGAACAAGTCGATGGCCAAATACGTCTCGCTGGTGCCGACTTCCGCCCACACCGGCGAGGGTATCCCTGACATGCTCAAGCTGATCCTCCAACTTACCCAGGAGAGGATGGTGGGCTCGCTCATGTACCTCTCCGAGGTCCAGGCCACCGTGCTCGAGGTCAAGGCCATCGAGGGTTTCGGCATGACCATCGACGTTATCCTGTCCAACGGTATCCTCCGGGAAGGTGACCGCATCATCCTCTGCGGCACAGAAGGGGTCATCAAGACAAACATCAGGGCGCTGCTCACGCCCGCGCCGCTTAGGGAACTCCGTCTGAAGTCCCAGTATGTGCACAACAAGGAGGTCAAGGCCGCCCTCGGTGTCAAGATCAGCGCCCCTGGCCTTGAGGGCGCCATTGCCGGTTCCCGCCTGCTCGTTGTCGGCCCCGACGACGACGAGTCGGATCTTGAGGACGAGGTCGAGTCCGATCTCGCCAGCCTGTTCAGCCGTGTCGAGAAGTCGGGCCGTGGTGTCAGCGTGCAGGCGTCGACGCTTGGTTCGCTCGAGGCCCTGCTCGACTTCCTCAAGGAGTGCAAGATCCCCGTCGCCAACGTCGGCATCGGCCCGGTCTTCAAGCGCGACGTGATGCAGTGCGGTACCATGCTTGAGAAGGCGCCGGATTATGCCGTCATGCTGTGCTTCGACGTCAAGGTCGACAAGGAGGCGCAGGCGTACGCCGACGAGCAGGGCATCAAGATCTTCACGGCCGACATCATCTACCACCTGTTTGACTCGTTCACCAAGCACATCAACGAGCAGCTGGAGAAGAAGAAGGAGGAGTCCAAGATGCTGGCGGTGTTCCCCTGCGTGCTCAGCCCCGTGGCCGTCTTCAACAAGACTAACCCCATTGTTGTCGGTGTCGATGTCATTGAGGGCTCGCTGCGGATCAACACCCCGATTTCCGTGATCAAGCCGAACCCCACCACCGGCCTGAAGGAGATTATCAACATTGGCAGAGTGCACGTCTCCCCCCTTTCCCCCGCCAGTTTTTCATCACAACACAGACTAACCCGTAAACAGCACCTCCATCGAGCGCGAGCACAAACAGATTCCCATCTGCAAGAAGGGCCAGCCGTCGGTCGCAGTCAAGATCGAGATGGGTGGGCACCAGCCCACGTACGGCCGCCAGCTCGAGGAGAAGGACACGCTCTACTCGCAGATCTCGCGCGCCAGCATCGACTGCCTCAAGAACTACTACCGCAACGACGTGACCAACGATGAGTGGCAGCTCATTATCAAGTTGAAGCCTATGTTTGATATTGCTTAGGTTGGTTGACTTGGTGGGGGTTTTGTGGGAGGGGTGAAAGGGAGGGGAGAAGGGTTATGAGTGACGATGGGTGGAAGGTTGATGATGGGATGGGATTCTTTTTTTTTATTGCAGTCCTGGGGAGGGGATGGGAAAATTGGGATGTGTATGAGGGGAGCTGAGTTGAGTTTCAAAAGCTGCAATTGAGAGTGAGAAGTATGTTTATCTTGCGTGGTGTTGGTAGTTGAGCGGTATGGTATGGCTGGTGGGTGCGGGGAATTATCGTAGTGTCTGTGCTATTGTTACCCAGCGCTCCTCATCCATGGCATTTCCCTTTATCACCCAGCATATGTCTTGGTAGATTTTCACTTACCACCGTTCTACACATACTTGACGGGTGGTGAAGTAGTGTTGGTATCAAGCAGAGTCAGGATCAAACCAGCTTTCTGACGAGCAGCAATGGAAAAGCTATCAACTTAGGCGTTCTCTCCCTTTTGTCTGTCTGTAACCCCATCACCATCTTAGTCTGTCTACCGTCCTGCCGTGTTTAACTTAACTGACTGACCTTTCTCTCGACGCCAACTCCTTTTTCCATTCTTGCCTCTTAGTTACCATTCCCCCTTCTTCCTTTCCAGTATGTCTTCTTTATCTCAACCCATGCTCACCCAGTCCATTCTGCTCCTCTATGCACACTTTACATCCCCCATTTCTTTCTCATCGACAAGAGAGAGGCAGAGAGGACAAAGAAGAAAAGTAGAGAAAAGGAAAAGCTGGACTCATCATCTCTTCACCAAACCCACTCCACAAGACACCACGCCATATACCATGCCATGCTTTCGCTGCTTTTATATTCATATGTGTGTAATAGAGAAAAGAAGGAAACCCATCTATCAAAAGACGACCGGGACCACCAACCAACCACCGCCTTTCTTTCCAGCGTGCGTGCGTTGCGATGACAAAAACATGCAAATTTAAAGGGGCTTTTAGTGCCCACCCACTCTCCTACCCTCTTCTCATCCCACCATTCTTCTACTTCTTCTTCCCCCTTGCCACTCTCATCACCTCATCTCATCCCGCGGGACACACACAAAAGCCTCGGGCAAACAAACACATCTTTCAACCATAAAAAAAAAATTTCGTTTCAAACCCCACCGGGTCTAGGCGATCTCATCTACCCACCCAGCCGGTCCTCTACGGGTCCACCTCCTCAATCTCGATCTTGTTCGCGTCCGCGTCCGTCATGTCCTCGTCTTGTTGCTTGTCGCCCTCGGCGGCCTTGCGGGCCTCGGCCTCGGCCGCCTTCTTGGCGCGCTCCGCCTCGAGGCGCGCCTGTAGCGCCTGCCGCTCCTCCTCGACCTTCTCAAAGTGGCGCTGGACCACGGGCCCGGCCAGCGAGCGCAGCTCGTCCATCTTGGCGATGTAGACCGCCTTGGTCGCGTCGTCGCCTTCGTCGTAGAGCCAGTCCTGTTGGTGTCGAGGTCAGTGCACCGTCATGGGTGGGTTAAGGGGAGAGAGAGGTAATGGAACTCACCTCGGTGGCCGTCAGCTTGTCGCGGATCTTGTCCTTCTCCTCGTCGCTGGCGAACGCGGAGTACTGGTCGTCGAGCTTGTTGCGGAGGTCGTAGATGTACGTCTCGAGCTCGTTCTTCTTCTCCTCGGTATCGGCGACGAGCTTGTCCTCCATCACCATGGCGGCCTCCTTCTCGATGGCGCCCGCCTTGGCGGAGGCCTCGAGCGCCTGGGTGGCGCTGACAATGGGCAGCTCGCCCTTGCGGACCTGCTTCTTGACCCTGCGGGTCTTGGGCTTCTCGTCCTTGGCATCCGTGTCCATGGCCTTGGGAGAGAGGGTGGGGGTTAGCAAATCTGTAATCCTTTTCTCGATTTCGCTCGGAATCGCCTCGAACTCGGCGTCGGCTTCGTCGGATCCGGGCGCCCCCGTCTTGCGACGCTTGAGCACCTTTCCCGACTTGTCCTCCGCTTCGGGCACCGCGGTCTGCTTCGGGGCTTCCGCCGATGCGGGGGATTCCTCGCTTCCAAGTAACTGCTGCATAAAAATACTCACATCCGCATTGTCCTCCTTGATCTCCTCCTCGACCTCCTGGTCCTCGACGTAGTATCCGCTCTCGACGTTGAGGATGCCGTGGATGTTGACACGGGCCTTGAGCTTGCAAATCATGAAGTCCTCCGGGCCGCCGGTGGCCTTGACACCCTTGACGGAGAAGCGGCCGATGAAGGGGGCGACCTTGCCGGGGAGGCCCTCGGGCACGGCGTAGCGGGCCTCGAGGTCGAAGGCCTGCTTGCGGTAGAAGGTGAGGATCTTGGTCGAGGGCATCACGTTGCCCTTGTTGAAGACAGTGAGGCTGGTATCCTCGTCGGGGATGTCGGCGTCCTTCTCCCAGGCGAACTCGATGGGGTAGCTGATGACGTCCTGGACGGCGAAGTCGCGGACCTTGAAGACGGGGGAAAGGATGGCGCAGCTGAAGGCGCAGCCGCGGGCGATGGCCTCGTCGAGGTTGAGGGTGTACGAGAGGGGCTTGCCGAAGAAGGCCTGGATGCGCTCCTTGATGGCGGGGACACGGCTGCCGCCGCCGACGACCTCGATGATGTCGATGTCGTCCTTGGACAGCTTGGACTCGGCGAGGGCCTGCTCGAGAGTGGCGTTGACGCGGGTGAGCAGGGGCTCGACCATGGCCTCGAACTCCTGGCGGGTGATCATGGCGCGCACGTCGACGTCGTTCATGAGCGACTCGATATTGAGGGGAGCCTGCTGGTTGGCCGACAGGACCTTCTTGAGCTTCTCGGCGGCGGCGTAGACGCGAGTCTGGGCCTTGGGGTTGGTGAAGATGTCGATCTTGTACTTGCCGAGGAACTCCTTCTGCAGGTGCTCGACGAGGGCGCGGTCGAAGTCACGGCCGCCAAAGTGGCGGTCGCAGGCGTTGCCCTTGACGGCGAGCTCGCCCTTGCGGAACTCGACGATGGAGCAGCTGTAGTCGGTGTAGCCGACGTCGACGAATGCGACGCGGCGCGGGGTCTCGTCGGCGGCGGGCAGGTCGAGCTTGGTGATGCCGTAGCCGAGGGCGGCGGCGGTGGTGTCGTTGATGAGGCGCAGGACCTTGAGGCCGGCGATCTCGGCGCCATCGAGGAGGGCGCGGCGCTGCGAGTCAGTGAACCAAGCGGGTACGCTCATGACGATCTCGGAGACGGGTAGCTTGAGCTCGTTGGCCGTGGTCTGCTTGATCTTGCTGAGGAACATGGCGACGAGCTGGATGGCCGAGAACTTCTCCTTCTGGCCGAGGTACGAGACCTCGGCGCCAACCTGGCCATCGACCTCGACCAGGGGCGCCGAGATGTACTTTTGCTCGATCTGGACATCGGGGTCCTTGAAGGAGCGGCCGACGAGGCGCTTCAGGCAGCCGACGGTGTTCTTGAGGTTGGAGATCTCCTGCGTCTTTGCGGGCTCGCCGAGGTAGCGGGACTTGGGGCCGAAGCCGACGAGGGACCTGCGCGGAGCGGTTAGGCGCTGACGAGACGACCACGAGGTGACGACGGGGGTTGGGGTTGGTGAGGGAGCTGGCGATAAACTTACGGGGTTGCCCGGTTGGAGACTTCATTGGTGATCTGTTGGACGGACGCAGCTGTCAGCAGGCGGTGCTCGCAGCATTATTGGGCAGGCTGGCCGGCCTTCCCGCCCCTTCTTCCTCCTCCTGTCCTTCTGCGCGCACTCGCTCCATGGTGTTTTCCATCTCGCGCAAGAAGAGGGGGGTATGACCGCAGCAGTGGGGCTCTTGACGTACCACATCGACACCCCGATTCCTCGCAACGGCGACGACCGTGTTGAGCGAGCCGAAATCGACACCTGGGACACAAAAACAAACACGCGGTCAGCTTCACATGTTCGGGAGTACCGGCGTGGCTATCGAGGTAGCTTTGCTGGGCGGCGCTGGGCTGGGAAGAGGGCGAGCTTACCGACGACACTCATGTTGGGCGGAAAGTGAGGGGCACTAGATTTCGGAGGCGGGCCTCGTGTAAACAAAACCGCCCGTGCGAGAGAGAGCAGCAGCAGGGAAAAGGGAAGGGAGAGAAAAAAAAGACCACAGGGTCCGGGTCCAGGGCCAGAGGGGGGGCTCACCAGTGGGGGACTAGGGGAGGGGTCCTTTGTCTGCGCGGTTGCAGAGAGAGTCTGGCAGCAGTTGGTTGTTGTTATCGCGTGCAAGGAAAAACCGGATTCCTGTAGTCGTCGAGCTGGCGCACAGAGCTGCTGCGGATGGGGTTGGCGGGCATGCGAAAAAAACAGAAAAAAAAAAAAAAGTCAGATAAAAAATCAGACCTAGGTGCCCGACTCTGGTGGTCGTCAGAGGGGCGGGATTCCCCCTCCACGGGCCTTATGGGGCCCTGACGGGGCGCGATTAACCCCGCACCTGGGCGTCGACATGGCAGGCCAAGGCACCCCCCAGAACCTGGGAGAAGCTTCGAGATGGGGCCGTGAACTGCCCCACGGCCAGCCAGCAAGCACCAACCACCAGCGCCCCTCTGGCGGGACAGCCCTGCTGAGGACGGCGCAGGAGGCACCCAGAAAGTGTCATTTTTGGTGGTTTTTTCTCCTTCCCTCTCCAATTCCACTCCCCGTGTGACCAGAGACCGGAGTCCCGCCTGCTCTTGTCCACCACGCCTGGTGCCAACTCGAGACCCTGCTTTTTTATTTCCAGGGTCGTTCGTCAACAACAGCTCTCAGCGTGATCGGTTAGCTATCAAATGCCCGATAACCTTATCACTCCGCCCACGCCCTCCGTGTACCCATCACCCCACCTTGCCGCCGACAGCACACCGCCAAGCCCCAAAGCCCCTCTGCACTTTTTCACGGCCAGCCCGCTGCCCCGCCTTTTGCTGGACACAAGTTTACGAGCACTCCTTCACAAGCAGATGGCCATTGGGACATTCATTCCCAAGCCCATTTTCAGTCCATAGAGGCCTCCAAGCTCCAATTCCAATCACAGGTCCAACTCGCCCCAGAGCCTAACCAAACACAGGGCAAACAACCACCAACCAGCCTCGTCCCTCCCAGGCCCAAAACCAAAAAGAATCCAACAACCCTGAAACAAACCACCCAACTCGCCCCCTCAAAAAAAAACGGCGGCAACCCCGACCCCATCATCCATCACCCATTATCCCTCCATCCATCCACCCATTCCATCCGCCCGCCCTGCCTGACCAAAACCCGGGCCTGTGGCCCATGCATTACGTATTGGGGTCCAGGGGTCGTGGGGCCCGCGAGGCTGGGCATGACACACTGGGGGCGCCACAATTGGGCGCTGGAAGCCGCTCTTTGGTAAGGACTTAGGTTTTTGAGGGGATTCGCACTGTGGTGTTGAGTCCTAGATTTTGGTCCTTTTTTCTTTCTGTCTGTCTACCTCGGGCCTAGGTGGCTGGTGACTTGGTGCTTGGCTCGTTGTTGGGCAGTTGGTTCTGGTGGGTGGGTAGGTGGGAGTTGGTAAACACGCCTGTTGCGAGGGCTTCGTGGTGCGCACGCCACAGTAGCAGAGGTAGGCATCATCATTGTGATTCGTATCGTCATGGCGAGATCGGACTCGGCGGAGGTGCTCTCCGTTGTCAGCTCCACTGGTGGCTTCGTACAGTAAACCGGTTTTGGCTGCCTGTCTGGTTGTAAAACAGCACGCCCCTCTGGTTCGTTGACCATGTCAAAACGGGAGGCAGAAATGATCTATACGTGGATTTCAAGCTCAAAGTAAACAATAAACAAGAAGTCTAATGACAACGACCAACAAGCATAGCTATATGCATGCAAGGCAGAATGCAACATTGCCTGTACTGTACAGCAAGAAGACACAACCACAAGAACAGTCCCCTGGACATCCAAAACGGGCAGATATACTGCAACATGCAACCCCCTGAAGCCTGTCATCAAAATCATGAACCAACAAAGCCCTTCAAAAATGAGAACAATACCAATCTAAAACACGTTCACATCACCCTCAACTCCCTTACCCTTAACTTCCCCCTCCGTTTCCCTCCCTCCTACCCTCTTCTCACATCCTCTTCCTCTCACCTCCTCTTCCCCTCCCTTCCCTCCCCCATACCA
>FTEL01005141.1_pt1 | contig 10968 bp, 4 predicted proteins | sample 1658911 | NCBI WGS metagenome assembly FTEL01 (sample SAMEA3914869, study PRJEB12502) | metagenome | biome: forest; material: soil | place: USA | collected 2012-03-12 | depth 0.1 m
CCCCCCCAACTGACCGAGAAACCATACCGCATCCCCAAACCCATTCCATCAACCCATCACTAACCCCTATCCCCCAATTCTGCGCATGATACGAAGAGAACGCGAGAAAAGCTGGCCTGCCATGATAATCCATTCCCCCCCTCCGATGGAAAATATCCGCTGGCTAACCAAGCAAGCACCAAGCACTCAACCCACGGCAAAGAAAGCCCATCTCTGCTTCCCCTTAGCCAGGGCCAGACAGCCTCCCCCCAAACCAGGACGAGAAAGAAACAAGGCCAATGCCTCCCTGCCCGAGAGAAAGAAAGGAAATCAAGAAACCAGGCAAACCAGGCCAACCCATCAAAGATCCACGAGAACCAGCACCGGCCCAAGACCAAGCCAAATACCCCCAGCCGTATCATCATGTCATGAACCCGATCCTACCCCCTAGAAGCCCCAATAATGACCCCCGTAAAGAAAACCACCGCTCATACCCCCTGATTAAATATTACCGAGCCGAAAGCCCTGCTCCGCCCCTAACCCCGAAATCAAGACCCTAAACGAAGCCACTGACCGACCGATAATGCACCCCGCCGACCGACCGAGTTTAAATGCCGTATCCGCCAACCACCATGGGCTCCAAGCACCGGGTATCACGCAAGTCAAGCCCAAACGATAACCTCCCCCCCAGCCTCGGAACCATGCTTGCCCCGCCCGAAACGCCGAGTCGAGTCCACAAACCGAGAAACCAACCCCATCCAGCAGCACGAGGAGAAAAGAAGAAAAAATCGAGCCAGCAACCCAAGACAACGAAAAGCCACCGCGCCAGCCACCCAAGACGAGAAGAAACCACATCACCAGCCACCCAAGCCCCCACCAGACTCAGCCGCATCAGCGCGCACAACCCCAACTCTGCAAGCCAAGAACCGACAGCCTAATACTGCCACGACACCCTCTTGTTCTTCCCACTCTTATACCCGGGCGGCATTAGCGCCGAGCGCAGAGGCATCTTGCCCTTCGCCCCCGGCGACGTCTCCTTATCAGCGGGCGGCCGCCCATGGAGCAGGTCGCTCACGCGGTCCGAGTTGTCGCGGTTGAGCGACCCGACCGGGTGGCAGATGTCTGCGGCATCTGCCTTGCCGCGCCTGCCCGAGAGCAGACGGTGGGCCACGACCGAACCGCCCAGGGGTTGTTGCTGTTGTTGCTGGGGCGAGGGAGCCGGGTCTTCGTACGGGATGGAGAGGGGAGGAGGGGCGGGGGTGGTGAGCCGACGGCCGTAGAAGATGTCGTGGCCGTGGATGCCGAGGGGCCGGGCAGCTGACTGCAAAGGGGGCTGCGGAGGGTGCTCGGGCTGTCTGCCGACCAGGAGCTCGTGGAACTGGGAGCCCTCCGGGTGCCGTGGGCGCTGCGAGGGCGAGGACCGAGGAGCCGAGTTCTCGTTCATGGGCCGAACAGACAGGAGCTCCGAGCCATGGAATCCGCGCCCCTGGCCGTAGCGAGACTGATACGGAAGGGCCTGGTGGATGTAGTTGTCTTCGGCCTGCTTCCCGGGGGACTCCACGAGAGGCCGCGAAACGGGCGTCGGCTCGCCGCACGACTGAGACCGCTCCATCTTGACAGGGCACCCCAGGGCCTCACCGGTGGTGGCCTGGAGATCATCAACCGCCTGTTCCTGCCACGACTTCGAGCGTCCCGCCGACGGCCGGTAGTTCAGGTGGTTGACATCCGGCGTATTCAAGACCTCCAAGATGTCAGTACCACCCCCTGAGCGCATCCACTCGCGGTGCTGCCAATAGCGGTCAATGTCCTGGCGGTCCTGCTCCAGAGTGTGCTTGAGCATCAGCCGGTCCCGCACGTTCGCTTCGGCCATCGCCTTCTCGACCTCGTCAGAGATGTGCTGATATCGATCCCTGAACGCCCGAGGGTCGATGGATGCCCCGAGTGCCGCCTCCGCCTCCGCCTCGGCAGAGTGACACACCTCGCAGTTGCGCTCGGCCCAGGGCGCGTCGGGGCCGCTGCGGCAGGTCCACCAACCTCCGCGGGCGCGCTGCTTGGCGGTCGCCCAGCCGTCGTCAGGCTCGTGGTACTCCTTAGCCGGCGTCAGCATCTCCGGGCGCGAGTCGCGGAGCCACTGTTCCTCCCTCGCCGTATAAGACGAGGTCCCTATGCGGTGGAGGAGCTCCTTGAACCTGCCCAGCGGCGTGGGCGCAGAGAGGGCGATCGTTCCCTTAGCGTCGAGTATGGTAAACCAGGCGGGGATCTCGGTCACGACGCCGTCAGCGCTCGGCCCAGGACGGGCGGGAGGCGGCTTTGCCGCTTTGCTTCGCCTGAACGCCGGGTCGGACTCGTCAAACTCCCTCATCCTGGCGTCGATAACCCGCTGGGCGAACTCCGAGACCTCAGTGCGAATCTTTCCGCTCTGCCGCTTCAGCGGCCCGCGGAGGCCAATCATCGCTCCGGCAACGCCCAGCTCCGTGCTCTCTTCCTCGGTCGCCTTTCTCTGCGCCGCCCTGGCGCGCCCCAGATCAATCTCCTTGTCCGCCTTGAGATCCTTTTGAAGGGCGCGCGCAATCTTGACACGACCACGCAGGATGATCTCCGTCAGCTCCCGGTGAGCAGGCTCGCGCTGCTCCAGAAAAGGTCGTTCGGCGACGGCGATCTCGGTGAGCAGTCTGGCACGCTGTTGCGGGGTCATGACCGGCTTCTGCGCATACTCGCTCGTGATGGCCCTCTGGCGCTCGTAATTCAGGTGAGTGAGCTGCTCCTTGATGTAGAGGACCCGTTCGTATGCGGGCTCGAACTCGGCCTCGTGCTCGTCCATGACCTGCTCAAAGATCCTGGTCTGCTCGCCATAGAGATCGACCTGCCTGTCGATGACTTCGTTATCGAACCCCCAGAAGAGGGGGCGGGCGTCCTCCAGCTCCTGGTCGAACTCGCGGTTGGACTGCAGCATGTCGGGCGCGGGGAAGGGGAAGAACCGGTGGCGTTCGGTTGTGACGCCGTTGTAGATGTGTGCTGGATCTCCATAAACCTCCTTGGCGAAGAGAAGGTCTTTGCGGCCGAAGGAAGCCTCCGCCAGCCCGCCCATAACATGGGGTACTCCATCCATGTCGGCGATGACAGTCTTCCTCGCGGGATCTCTGGCACTGGCAGTTCTCCGCGACCCAGACGGAACATGGTGGCCCTGGACTGCCTTCTGGCGGGCGCTGTTGGGAGCCTGGGGGAGATTCTGGCCACAACGCGCGTTGACTCGTGGGCTCTGAGCTAGTACGGCCTCTGGGTGAGCGCGTGGTGATCGTGCGGCGAAGCCGGGACCTCTTCTCTGCGGTCTTGCAATGTGAAAGCTCCGGCGGGGAGCAGAGACGACGAAGGTCCTCATGCCTTTGGAGCGCGGCGCTGAAGCCCTTGGGGCCCGGCGGGCGGCGGGCGGCGGGGCTGGGCAAGCGATATTGTCGCTCCTAGGGGGGACAGCTGGCTCGCTTGTGTCGGGCGACTCGTCCTTGTCTTGCGCCGGGTCTGTCTCCTCGGGCGCGGTCTCCGTAGGGCTGCTGGGGGAAGCCGCATGGGCGGGTGCCACGATCTTCTTTGGCGACGGTGTGTCCACGAGCGGCGCCGTCGCTGGGGAGGCGAACAGAATCGCACGGTTGCTTGTCTGGCTGTCGGGGGCCGAGAAATGGGCCGTCGTCCGCGGGGAGATCGAGTTGCAGGTCTCTGCCGAGGCTGGGCGCAGGCAGTTTTCCTCGTGGCAGCTGTTGCTGCTGTTGGTGTCGGACTTGGAATTGTGATCCGACACGTCGGAATCGGTGCTGCTGTGCTGGTTGACTTTTGTAAGGGGCCTCTGGTTCTGGGCCGAGACTGTCTCTACCTCAGCACACAAAGCCATGATCTCATCGAGCAGGACGTCGACGGGTTCACCTGGGCCCGGCGTCCAGCGAGACTCGGAGGTTGTCATATGGGAGTCTTGGGGTCCGACGTGGTCGCTGGATTGATGCGGATTCTGCGCATCTTGAGAATCAGTATTGAGAGGCGCTGCCGCAATCGCGGGAGCTTTCTCAGGCGCAGAAGTCGAGTTGGCTTCCATTGTGATGGTAAAAAGGGTCGAAATATGGGAAGGGGACAGGGAGAGAAAGGAGATTGGAGTTGCAGGTCCCCTGTTACCGAGGAACCGGGTGCGAGAAACCGGGTGCGCAGGGTGACTTTATCGCGACTTGCACCGGCGAATCGTGAATTGGTGGTTGACGAGTTGACGGGTTGCCGGGTCGCAAGACCGGCAAGAAGTGGTCGAGAGATGGGAGCTGGTCGACCTATTGCCGATGTAAGCTCCCTTTCTTTGGTCAAGAGTTGTGGTGAGGATTGAGTTGCGGGGAGGGAGGGAGAGGAACAAGGAGAAAGGTTGGAGGAGTGAGAATGGCGAGAAAGCCGGGAGTGGGAGCGTGAGTGGGTGGTAGTTGGTCGGGTGGTAAGTGGGTGAGTAAGTGAGTGAGCGAGCCGAGGGGAAGAAGACGACGACGACCAAGTCCAAAGAGGCGGCGCTCGACTCCCTCCCAGCGCGCTGTGTGCCACGCTGGGGAACTCCAAACTGGCAGAGTCAGGGCCAGGGCGTGGGGATGGAATCCAAGAGTCGGTGAGAAACGAGGGAGAGGTGAGTGGTTGGAGGTAGAGGGGAAATGTCCCTCGAGGAAGGCACGCTGGCTGGGATGGTAGAAGTCGGTGTGGGAGGTGGTCGCGTGGTTGGGATGGCTGCGAGTTAAGAAGAGTTTGGGGGAAGGAGCATCGCGACCGTGGCAGTCAGTCAGTCTGGGGAAACTGGGGAAACTGGCTATCTTCCCCAGAATCTTGCTCAACGTCCAGAATATGAGCATGTCTGGAAGGAGCCACGCCTTGATTATTTGTTTACTCTCCGTTGCCTTCCACGAGCCTGTTTGCTGCCCCCCTCCCGGGCCACCGACCGCACGAAGCACACCGAAAACACACAGCTCTGTGACCTCACGATGCCCACTCGACCGTGGAACGTGTGCCGGCGTGGCTGACCGGGCTAGTCTGTCCATCGGCCTGCTGGGTGCCGGAACAAATGGACAACAGTACAGCCGTGCCCTCGGGGGGAGAGTCGTGCATCCTGCATCGTGCATCGTGTATTGAGCGGAGGTGTTGGTTGTGCGGTTTTCGCCCTAAATAGCCCAGATGTTGCTCGATATCCCCTTTACCCATGACCCATGCGCCTGACTGTTGTGAGAAAGACTTGCAACCCAACAGACAACACCAAAACCCGGGATCCGTCAGCTGCCAAATGAAATGCACACCACTGCGCAACAAAGCCCAGCTCTCAAAGCCCAAACCCCGCGCTCCCACCCCCACTTAACCTCTCATCCTTAATCAACAGCAATACCCTCCTCAGCCACGACCTCCCCATCTTCCCCAGGATGCATCCCAAGATCGACTCGCGACCCAAGCTTGACATTCCTCCACATCCACATCGAGTCCAGCGCCGTCTGCTCCACCCCCGGCCTGATCTCCGCAAAAGTCACCACCTCCTTCTGCGCCTTCCTCCTCTTCTTCTTCAGGCTCTCCAGCTGTGACCACCTGCCCTTGGCCCCATGTTTAATCTTGGTAATCATATCCGCCGCGCGCCCGCGCGTGACGTCCTCGGGCTCGAGCTGATCGTCCTTGGGCCTGAGCTTGTTCAGCATCTTGAGCTGCCCCTCGGTGGCGGCCGTCTTGCGCCAGGCGAGCCGGGCCGAAATCATAAAGTGCGGGTAGTGCTTCGCCGCGTACGTGTCGCACCCGCGCACGGCCTCCCCGAACGTCCTGGCCTCGAGGATCTGCCGCGGCGCCGCGAAGGGGGCCTTGGACACGCCCGGGGGCAGGGCGCGCACCTCTTCGGCGCGGAACCGCGGGACGCCGTCGGGGAGCTCTGGGTGCTCGCGGTCGGGGAGCCGCTCGAGGCGGAGATAGGTGCCGCCCTGGCCGTTGAGGATGAACTTGTCGTTGGCGACCTCGACCCACGTGTGCGGGCTGATGGCGCGGATGTGCCGCTCGCCGTCGGTGCGGTCGGCGATCAGGTCGTAGACCGAGTCGTACTCGGTGAAGGTCAGGCTGTAGCCGCGGCCGCTTGTCTGGGCGGCCACCACGGCAGCCTCCGCGGCGGCGGCATCCCAGGCTTCTTTCCGCTCGCTCGCCAGCCCGAGCATGTCGGCGGCCGACGACTCGGTCACCAGCTCGTTCGGGTTGAGGCCGAAGAGCGTCGGGGTCGTGACGATGCCCGTGCTGAGCCCGGCGACCATGTCGATGATGTGGCAGTTCTCCTTGCCGCTGTGGAGGCGCATGCCGCGGCCGATCATCTGGATGAGCAGGTTCTTGGACCGCGTCGGCCGCGCGAGCAGGACGCAGTCGATGTTGGGGATGTCGGTGCCCTCGGTGAAGACGCCGCAGTTGATCAGGACCGGGTATTCGCCGCGCTTGAACTCGTCCAGCAGGCGGCCGCGGTCGTCCGTCTTGGTCTCGCCCGTCACGTAGCGCGCGTCGATGTCCGACTGCCGGAACCGCTCCGTCAGGGCCTGGACGTGGGCAATGTCGACGCAAAAGATGAGCGTCGACTTGCGCTGGGCGGCCTTGGCCAGCCAGGTGCGCACGATGATGTCGTTCAGCTCGACCGTGTTGACGGCGCGCGAGAGCGACTCGGTGTCGAACTCGCCGGTGCCGCCCTTGCCCTTGCACCTGACACCGGACAGGTCAGCCGTGCTCTCTACGGTGGTGAAGATGACGTCGCTGAGCCACTTCTCGCTGATCATGTCGACGTAGTCCTTGTGGTAGACGATCCGGTCGATGACGGCGCCGAGGCGCAGGCCGTCGTGGCGGCTAAAGGTGGCCGACACGCCGACCAGGCTCGGGGCGTCGGGCTGCTTCTCCCGCAGGCCAAAGTGGGCCAGGATCTTGAGGTAGCCGGGGGCGACGATGTGGTGGGCCTCGTCGACGAGGACGAGCTTGAAGCGCTCGGGGTCGAACTTGAGGAAGCGGTCTTGTGAGACGAGGCTCTGCAGGCTGGCCACGGTGATGTCGGCAAAGCCCGTGGCTGACAGCTTGCCCAGCTCGATATCAATGGTCTTGTCGGGGTACGTGTTGGTGCAGTGGCGGGCGGCCTGTTCGACGAGCTCGCGCCTGTGGGCGAGAATGAGCGTCTGGGTGGCAATCTCGGACCGCGGCTTGACGCGGCCGATGAGCTGGGTGAAGATGACCTGAGGGGGGTGAGTGGTGGGTTGATGTGGAGCTTTTGAGGGGGACAACGTACAGTCTTGCCACTGCCTGTAGCCAGAGACACACCCAGGCGAGTGATGCCCTCGTCCATGGCCGACAGCACCGACTGGATGCACTCCTCCTGGTACGCACGCAGGATGATGCCTTGTGCGGGCGGGGGCTGGGCTTGCTCGGGCGTGTCGACGGGCTGAGCATGAAGCGTGGGGGCAGAGGTGGTGATGCTCCTCCCAAATCCTCCCTCGAGTTTTCTCCCGAGTCCTCTCTCTGGCTGCAGTGTCCAACTTGCCACTCTGGGCGCCACCTTCGCCCCGAGCGCGACCGCAACCAGGCGATTCATGGCTAGCTTGGTATCATGGCCCGCGATGGCGCGTATTCTCATTGCCGGCCGGCGTTTTGGTGGGTTGGACGACCAAAAATGCTCCCAAAGGCAGCAAAATGCAGCAAAATTAAGACATGACGTTGGAAGGCACGAAGCGAATCCTTGGCGCGGAGCCCCAGTGTAGACAGGCAATCCTTGCCGCATCCTGGCGACGGCAAGCCATACGATTGGGCAGAATGCTCTGGCGTGGCGGGATGCACTGTGCATTTAGGTGCCTGCGCAGGGCGTTCAGCCTGGATTTGACTTTTTGGGCCTGTTTGAACCCTCTTGGATCGTCGAACTTTCTTGAACTCTCTCCTCCACCATCACCAACCAACCCTCGACAGCCAGCACACCGAAACCCTTGCACAGCAAAACCTTACCTAGGACAGCAAGCAAACACACGTCTTGGAGGATAATCTGGGAAACGGCTTGGCTCTTCTGCTATGTCTTGGCCGTGATGTCCGTTTGACCGATTGCCAGCACTGTTTGCATTCTGTTTCGACCCTCAACGTCCACCCAACCTCCGGATCGGGCCCAGAATGGAGTCGGATCAGTCAGATCCAGAAGTCTCAAGTGGCCCTGGTGCCCAAGACACCAGCCGCTTGAGAAAATCCGTGTCTATGGTCCTCCGCCAAGTACGCCAGCAACAGCAAACAAGAGCATCTTCTGGCGAAATCCCAGAAAGCGATGAGGGGGAACCCGAAGATCGAGATGTGGAGGACGACGCCGATTTTATAAAGCCTCAAGTCCAAGGCGATGATGATCACGGCGATGACGACGACGACCTGGACGAGCCACCTCCACGGCGCCTCTCCTTCTCCGACGGCAGCCACTACAGCCCCTCAGAAGCCTCGGACGATGCCCTCCCTAAGCAAAAGCGATCCCTCACATCGAAACCCAATACCCCGGAACCAACCAACCGGACATCGCGCGTCCCACCCTTGCGTCTCAAACCACCGTTCTCGCCTTACAGCACCGTCCCCCCAACCCCAACCCAATGGGCCTCCCCGCGCAAACGCTCCCTCACCCCCCTCCCCGGCCACGGCCTCGACTCCCCGCGGCCCTTCAAGCGCCACAAAGGCGCCCCATTCAACCACGCCTACCTTACCCTTCTCAACGAAGACATCCTCGACGCCGCCTCGGGCTTCATCCCCAACGACGACCCCACAGCCCCCTCCGCCTCCAGCACCCTGCCCGCCTCCCAGGTCGGCCTCACCTACTGGAGCGGCGCCGAAAAGGCCCTGCTCTACTCTGCCCTCGCCCGCCTCGGCCGCGACGACACTGCTGGCATTGCCGCGCGCATCCGGACCAAATCCGACATTGAAGTGGCTGCCTACCTTGCCCTGCTAGGCGAGAGCAAAGGGCGGACAAAGGACGGCGCTAATATCGCCCCCGCCGAGGTCCCCGCCGCTGTCGAGCTCAGCCAGGCGTGCTGTGCAGCTCTCGAAGAGGCGGCAGATGCGCTATCCCTGAGACAGGAGGCGCACGAGGAGGCGGCCGAGCGGAAGCGGTGGGGGGACGGGTGCTGGCTGATCGAACGATCGAGCTACCGGGAGGTGGAAGCCATGCAGGAGCAGCCGTTGGCGGCAGCTATGGAGTTGTTTCGCGTGCGCAACTGGCTGGGACTGAGCGAGCGTGTGTTCATGAATGCCGCTGTGGAGGAGTACAATTGGGCCAGCGTGGACGAGGAACCGCCGGCGATCCGGGCGACGGCGTTGCAGGACTTTCATGCGCTCGCTGTGGAGATTACGAGGAGGTTGGTGGCGGCTACGATTTTTGTCGCTGAGTCGAGGGTCAAGGCTAGGAGGTTGTTGTATCCGGACGCGAGGAGCAGGGTGTGGACGCAGGATGTCGAGGCGGCGGTGCTGTCGTTGGGTTTACCGGCGAATAGTCGCGCGTTCTGGGCAAAGAGTGCCAGGCGGCTGAGGCTGGACGTGGTTGATGATGGGTATGAGGATGAGGGGGGATGGGACGAGGAGGGCGAGCAGGAACCCATGTCATACGACGAGGTGGAGGCCGCGCTTGGGCTGAAGAACGACAAAACCGAGGATGTTTCGGACGAGGACCTGGATTCGCCGTCGTCAGAGGACGAAGATATCGACGAGGACATGTCCTCACTCTCTGATTCCGACCAGGGATCCATCGATCTCGGCGTGGGCACCTCGTTCCGCACAGGCAACAAGACAGCCGCCCCAGAGCTGGACGCGGTCGAGGAGGCCGCCGTCAAGCGCGAGATGAACGAGGTCCTCCACCAGTCGGCGCTCGAGTACCCCAGCTCAAAAGCAAACAAGCGAAGTCTCCGCGACAGGATCTGCGCCGAGCGGGCCCACGAAGCGTACGCTGACAAGCTGGACGCGAGGGCGTCGTACAACGAGGAGAAGAGGTTGTGGGATCTGTTGGACAAGGAGCCTCCGATGGAACTGGCCCGGCCGGAGCTCCCGGAGCAGCCGCCAAAGGCTAGCAAGCGTCGGGTTGATGAGCTGGTCAGCGGGTTTGCGAGGGCGCCGGGGGAGTGGAGGAGTAAGCTGGAGGCTGTTCCAAGTCGGTGGGAGATGGAGTATGCGGTGACACGGGAGGAGGAGAAGGCGAAGGCTGCTGCGAGGGCACAGCGCGAGGGGGGGATTTGATACCTAATGCGACCAGTTGGCAATAAATCTTTTTTTTCTATTTTCGTCCCCCTTTTCTACAAACTCCCTCTTCAACCACCCCTTAAACCGCATTCCCAAACAACTCATCAAACCTTGTCCGCCGATCCCACACGATCCGCCCGTCCGTCTTGCGCTTAAAGTACAGGATGCGGTGCTGCGGGATGAACTCCTCGTCCGTCTGCTCGCTTTTCCACGCGCCAAGGTCCTTCTCTTGGGCGCCCGTGAAGCGGTCCTCGTAGCCGACCACGTAGTCGCTGCTGTCAAGCCCCGCGTCCCACCGGATGCGGTTCATGGCGTCGGCCGCGGTGCGGAACTTCTTGGTCTTGTCGGCGCGGAGGTCGACAGCCGCGATGGGCTGCTTGCCGCCCCTTTTGTTCTTCTTTTTCTTGTCCTTTTCGTAGGAGTCGTCGCCGTCGGAGCCGGAGCCGGAAGCGGGTTGCTCTTCCTCCTCTTCGTCGTCTTCGTCGTCTTCCTCCTCGCCGGGGGTGTACTCCCCCCACTCGCGGCGGTCGACCTCCAGCTCTCCCAGCTCCCCGCGATTGACCACCTCGGCGCTCAACCAGCAGCTCCGCTCATCAAAGTACTTTTCATCCCCGCGCATCTGCGCCTCAAACCGCCCCAACACCCCCTTCAGAGCCCCGAGCGCGATCTGCATCTCATCCTTCCCCATCCCCTCGTCCCCCTTCTCCAACCCGACCAAATAACACCCCCTAAACTCCCCAACCTCCC
>FTEL01008168.1_pt1 | contig 10960 bp, 4 predicted proteins | sample 1658911 | NCBI WGS metagenome assembly FTEL01 (sample SAMEA3914869, study PRJEB12502) | metagenome | biome: forest; material: soil | place: USA | collected 2012-03-12 | depth 0.1 m
CCTTCACTGTCCCCCCTGCCCAAGTCCCTCTCGCTCGTCCTCCCGCAAATGAAGCCGAGCGGAGACCACACAGGCCGCGGCCATTCGTGCTCTGGCTCCTCTTAGTCGACGGCAGCCCACTTGCCAGGCCAGGTTCCTCCCGCCTCTCCCGCTCTCGCCAGCAGGTCGCTCACCGTGAACCCCATCCACGTCGGCCTCAAATCCCAACTCTCTCGAACACCCCCCAACGCCCTCGCTTGCGCAGCTGCAACACACGACGCCCGTCCGATGCGGCCCTGGTGATTCGCTTTTCCTTCTGGCCTGTCTCACGACTTTATTTCGCCGCCCCTTTGCCTCTCTTTGCATTCTTTTGAGCTAGCCTCAAGTCACTCGTTTTTTGTCGGGTCGTGTCGCGATTGATTGACCCTCCCAGCTGGAGCCCTCGCTCGCCTACCCGACCTTGCCGGACCAGACAACCTCTTTTTCGCCGACCTCGCCATCGCTGCATTGCCGGTTTTACGATCCAGACGCCTACTTTCCTCGCTCCTCGCCATACCTATACCCAACAACGCCCGGACGCCCGTTTCTTTTCTCTGCATATCCCGAACTCCCGGGCCCAACTTCAATCCACTCCTCCATCGCCACTCTGGAGTCCCGTCCCCTGGGACCCTGCCGTTCCTGAGTGGTACACGCACGCAGTCCACGCGCACGCCCACCCATTGCGTCGACTGATCGACACGGCCGGGTGGTCCAGGCTCGACGACCCGCGGCCTGCCTCGCAGATCATCTCAGGAGTCGCCCTGGTCAAACACAACCACCCTCTCTGCGACTCTAGGCTTCCCACCCGAAGGAAGCACACCGCGTCGCCATGTCTTATCTCTCGGGCTACAGTATCTTCAGGCGGGAGGTGTGCGTGACATGCGACCCAAACCAACAGCTCGTCTGCCCGCCCTGCGAAGCCGGCGTCACGCAATGCAAGTTCATCATTCCCACGAGCTGCGACCAGTGCAAGCATGCCGCCTGCGTCCCCGTCGAAGCCACCTCGTCAAACGACAGTGAAGGCCACTCGACCAACGTCGGCGCCATCGCCGGCGGTGTTGTCGGTGGTCTCGCAGCCCTCGCCATCATCACGTATCTGGTCTGGAGGTTCTTTGTGAGGAACAGGAGGCAACCCGCCGCCATGGAGCCGTGGGATGATGGCCAGGACGAGAGCCTCGAGGGCGAGAAGACGTTCGCCCAACGGCGGGACTACCGCGCCTCGACTCACACCACCCACTCCATCGCTTCGACCGTCCTTACCCGCGCCTCCAACATCATTCAGATCGCCTACATCCCCGGCGTCACAAACCGCGCGACTGCCTCTCCGACAGTCCTCGTCCCCCCTGTCCCGCCTATTCCCATCGCCCTCTCCCAGGCCGGCACCCCGACCAGCACAGAGGACCAGCACTTCTTCGTCCCCGGCGACCTGCGCGACTCGACCTACTCGGGCCTCTCGTCCTTCTCGGACCGCACATCGTACGCCCGCACCTCGTACGCGCCGCGTTCCAGCGTCGCCTCCACCATCTACGGCAAGAGCGCCGTCGTCGTCGCCCCCGCCCAGACCGGCATGCGCGCCAAGCCGGCCATGGTCAGCGTCCGCTCCGGCCACTCGAGCGCCTCCAACGGCAGCGCCACGCCCCCCGTCCCCACCGTCGACTACGAAAAGTACAACGGCCTCCGCCCGCCGAGCCCGGCGAACAGCACCTTCTCCGTCGGCTCGACCTTCCTCAACAACGCCAGCACCGCCACCGCGACACCCGCCCGCGCCATGGTGGTCCGCGTCGGCAGCGTCAAGAAGGTCAACTCGGGCCGCACACCCAAACTCGGCGGCCCCGACAACGACTCCCTCATGTCCCCCACCGTCTCCGGGTCAACAGTCCGCGACTCGTCGGCCCCCACCATCGCGATCGACTCGCCCGCGTCGGAGCAGAGCCCGTTCTGCGACCCGCCGGCATCATCGTCGGGGGCGTCGTCGGCCGCGCAGAGCACCACCAGCCTCAGCGCGGTCATCGAGGAGGCCACGAGGAGGGCCTCGCAACGAGACTCGACCATCGCACCGCTCGGGCTGATGAAGGAACGCAGCCCGTTTGGGGATGAGCATGCGACTTCATGATGAACGCTGAACAGCAAGTTGATTGTTGTTTGTTTTTGTGTTTGTTTTTGGTGCCGCCGCAATACCCAAGCCGGAGTGCTTCTTTTTTTTCCCCTCGGCGGATGATTTTTTGGGATTTACTTTTTGGGATGGGGTCTGTCTATCTGTCGGTCTGTCTGTCTGGGCTTTTTTTTCTATGTATGTTCTGGTCGGTCTGGTTTGGCCTGGTTTTTTTTATTAGGGGTTCTGGTCATGGCTGCTGCTGCTACATGCCACGCGATGACGAATGTGAATAGTGCAAACAATGGTGCTGCTATTACTACGCTTCTTTGCCATCTAGGTTCCTTTTTTGGTTTGGGTAGATTGGGGCCGCATGATGGCGGGCTACTTGATGAGAAGAGTCCGCTTTGCGGGAGCCCTCGTTTATTTTTCTAGTGTCGAGGGGGGAAGGGGTGTAGCCATGGGTTGGCAAGTGGGAAGATGGGAAGGAAAGTGAGCAAGCGAGTGAGCGAGTTGAGTGAGCGAGTTGAGTGAATGAATGAAGAGATTTGAATCATCTAGTTGTCCTGATAAGTCGGGTGAAGTCTTTTTGAATGGGGGAAGAAGATGACAACTGGTATCACCACCCATTGCCACAACAGATGCTTCGTGACTTCCGCCACATACACAGAGCACAACAACTTGATGGATTGGCCGTCGTCCAAGCTCCATCATTACCTTGTTTGTTGTATGGATACGCTGGACATGAGTTGAGGACCATCTGATGAGAGAGTTGCCCCTCAAGTGGGCGAAAGATGATGGAGAGTCGACGCCTGCTGGTACAGAGAGCGATGCTGTCCATCTCCCGTTCTTGTCGGCTGTGCGGTGTAATGAACAAGAGGTTGGAATGGAATACTTGCTGACACGTTTATTGTTGAGGGATGGAGGGCGGTCACTCGGGTTGATCCTGGTGTTACTCGGGTATGTGGGAGATGGGCGGTGGCTGATATCTCATCCGAGTGGTGGTGTAGTCCAACCGCCATTTATTTGCCCACCTAGTCTTTACTCTGTCCGACATCCCTCTCTGTTCAAGCAGTTCTGATGGAAGTGATGTGCACGGGTCACTGAGCTTGAGGTTTTCACATGGCAATTGACAGTCGGTTGGGAAGGGTTGGTCTCGTTCCTGCATAACCGCGCCACCTTTTCCCACCCACCACACCACACGCCACGCCACACGCGCCAGTCGTTTGATAAATAAAGTTGCCGTGGTGGGGTGGGATATACGGCCATCTTGCTTCGCCGTGGCGGGTATCTTTGGTGGTTCTTGGGAGGGTGGGCTGGGCCGCTTGGCCGCGTGTTCGGTAAGGGCGGCGCGGGTTTGGTGAGGAGGGGGATGTTTGGAGAGAAGGGGTGGCATGAGGGGAGGGGTGGCGGGTGTGGCACGGTTAAGAGGGGTTGATGGGGGGGTATAGACGGGCTGTTTGTTGTGGGTTGGGGAGGGAATGGAATATTTGAGTGGTAGTTGTTGGATGTTGTTGTTGGATGTTGTTGTTGCTGGCCCGGGCCCGTGGGGTTGGGCGAAGGGTTGGGTTTGCGGGCATCTACCAGTGGGTTATGGGAGGAGTATCGGGTTGGTGAGGCGGGATGGCTTTGTTACTCGCTGTCATTACTGAGGGATTAGGATCGATTGCTTGAGTCTTTCTCGCGACAGAGAGTCGGGAGGTGATGAATCAGGTGCTCTTGTGTCAATGGTTGCAAGGCAGATCAGGAGTTGCTGTAAGGCCGTCGACTGGAAAACAACAGACTGGCCTCCACTGGTCTGGGCTGGTCAGAGTATGTTCATGGTTGGGAATCTTTGGTGTTATCATGGAGTTGTTTGACGTTGCCTAGTCGCTGAATCTGGGTCGAACATGGAATGAGACACCCGAGATCATTTTTTGCAGGACTATCAAGTCGGCTAGTTCGGGGCTACGAGGTCGGAGCAGTGGGAGTCTTATGTACCTGAAGCAAAGCGAGAGGCAATTGGCTTTAAACTAGGTCCTGGACACGAGTTCAAGTCTGATGCTCAAGATTTCCATTCCACCTTTCACCTCATCCTGACATAAAGAGAACAGAAAACGCAATACCTGAAAAATGTCAACGATGGTGATACGAGCCCCGTGCTTATGGACACACAGTGGCCGTGTCCTGCTGGGAGGGCTGCCCTGAATGCCAAACACAGTTTGGTTGAATGAGTCTCATAAGATTCCCAGTAGGGACAAACTCGTTGAGAGCAACTCTCGACAACCCCACCAGATATTCATATACCGTTGGAGACTCTCACGGATGCTTGGACCACAGAATGGTTCAAATATCATGACACTGCCAGTCATGAAGATCCGAGGCCTCAGCTCATACTTTCGGTTTCATATAGCCCTCACTCAATGTCAGCTCGAACGTTGTTGCTCAGTAATCCAAGGCTCAGTCGTCACGAGAGACACTAATGAGCCGCAACAGTATCCTTCTTATGAGGCTTTGGTGCTGTCTACTCACAGGGAGTGAATTATAGCTAGTGTTATGATGTAGCTAGCCCCTGTCGATTGCACCAGATACTCGTCTCATTCTCCCAACACTCTAACTCTTGTCGTGTCACATGAAATAGAACTTTCCGTGTGTGATATCCTTCCAACACACGAAATTTCCGAGTTCCTAAGAACTTGAAAACGGGGCAAATGGCACAGACTAGCAACCCCCTGCCAATAACAGCTCAGGTAAGTACTGACCATGGCACTCATTCCGCTGTTAGGGTTTTCAGCAGTATCTCTGAGTGGCGAACTCGTTGATCAGACTGACCACAAAGGGTGAGTGGGAGTAACCGGCAGGATTTTCTACAGACCATGTGTCAGGATGCCCACAGGTGAGTGACACTCAACACCTGCAAGAACTTAACTGGCGGTTGTTAGGTCTTTCGTCAGGCTCAACGGGTCGCTTCTATCAAGAGGGAAGATGTGAGACAGGACGGTTGGTAGCCTAGGCTTGAGGTGAGCTGTCCAAATGGCCGGTCCTCCACGCTGGACATGCGCAGGAAGCATCCTCTTCGAAGTTACCCCTGAACCCCTAAACCCAAAAGCCCCTACAATTGTTACAACTTCTCGGAACAGAGTTGCTCCTAACCAATACGATCCCACCACTCCCATCTGCGTATTGTTGCGCAGGCAACCATTATCCTTCCATTCCCCTGAAACAGACGTCACCCTCCTCCACCAATCCCCAAACCCGGAACCGCGTCCGCCGATGGTCGGAGGCAGGGTTGACGGGACACTGAAAAAGCCATGACAGGAACCACGAAGCCCGGATGAGACAGCCGCCGTCAGCGCGGCATCAAGCCTCCGCACATCACTGTGGCGCACTGCGGGCGTCTGCTAGTGGATGCTCTGTCATGTAGTCAGCACAGCCGCCGTGGTCCCGTCCAGCCACTTCCGGGTTTTGGGCACGCCTTGCTGACTGACGCCGTCATCTCCTCCCGTCCCTCTCGCATAAGGCACTTGCGAGTAAGACAAAGGGAGCTGCGGCGCGGATGGGAGAGAGGCGAAGTCGTGGCATGAAGCAGACCGCCTCTTGTCACAGGAGACGTTGATAGGTACGCAGGTATAATATCTACTTGGTGTCCAGTCAGCCGTGCAGACAACAACTGCAAGACGCAGGTCCCGGAAGCGCGCGAGCCGAGAACCAACAACACCCAGTCCCCCTCGCATGCCGTCCCCCTAACGAACGCCATGTCACAACCACAACCATAGCGACCCTGACCGCATATCCATCCAAAAGATGGCTGCCAGCGGACTCCCCAGTCAGCGTCTTAGCGCGCCAACAAGAAAAGACACGGGCCGAACCCTCAGCTGCAGTGGGAGTTCCCATGGCGGGACGCGTCCCCTGTCCTGCTCCCTGTGCGCAAGACCGTTCGACCGGTGATGCGGTTGGGGGCCAGAAGGATCAGTCCCGTCCGAGCAAAGCTGAAGGATCTGCAATTACCGCCCGCCAATGCTGCAGAAAGGGGACGTTGACGAAAGAGAAACTCGCCCATTGGCCACATGCGGCGTGAGACAGGACGACACATGAAGAGTGACTGAGGGAGTTTCTTGACCCCAGCTCGGCGGCGGGATGCTTTGCTGTGATACAAAGACGATAGAGGCCATGGGGGAGATAGACAGACAGCCTGCTTCGAGGTCAAAGTTTGGGGGTTCCGTCTCGTCTTGATCGGGACATCAGAAGCGAGGAAAGAACAGAACAGACAACACGCGGCAGGCCCCTTCTGGAATCCTATCACCATCATGGGGGCAGAAAAAAAAAGTAAAACATGCAGACCTTCCCAAGACGGCATATCAAACGCCAGCCAGCCCCAGCCACAACGGCAGTAACAAGCGACGACGACCCCCGTGGCGTTGGCAGAGAGGTCGAAACACGTGGGGGTCTCGACACGCGTTTTCTCGCAGCCGGCAAGGGACGTCAGTCGGAGATGCCAACCCCATCAGCGGGCTCGCCGGCGTCGTTATCACGCCATCTGCGACGTCCTCCTGCCTTGTCAAGGGTAAACCTCGGCATCTTGCACCGGGGAGGACGGCGGGTGGGGGATGGGGATGATGAGTTGGAGAGCGAAGCCCCGGGCAGAAAAAATGACCCCGGCCATCAGAAGATGGGGGTGGACGGGGGATATCGATCACCACGCCGTCCACCTGATGCGGCCAAAGCCACCACCTCCTCATCCAACCCGAGTTTTACGTCCTGCGGCGGCGTGCTGTGTGTAACCTCATCTTGCATCCCGCACCAAAGACCACAACAACCCTCACCCAAACACCATCTCGGCACTTACTTAGCAGGTCACAAGATCCAAACACCCCAACAACAACTGCCGCACACACCCGCCATCCATCCATCCATCCCCATCATCTCCATCCCCAACCCCCGTCCCCATGGACCATGGCATGGCCCATCATCCCCACCAACACCGGCAACCCTCCCGAACCAGGAATCCCTCAGCCCTCGCCATGTGGCGCCGGCACTTCCCCCCACCACCGCCCTAACCCACAACTAGCCCAACTCCGGGCCCCCTAGCCCCGAGTAGTTGCTCCCCTCCCCAGGCTAGTTAGCTCCTCACTCACCCACCACACCACTACCACGCGGCGTGCGCTGTCTGCAGACCAGGACCAAGACACGTTCCCTCTCAGATCGCCGGTAAACTAACTAACCATCAAGGCGGTGTGAGCGCCATGATTGACTGGGGAGGGAAGACGGGGGAGGGGGGAGAGACAGAACCGCGGCCACGGCTCCTGGGTCGCCTTAGCCCCGTCCCAGCAAGATAACTAGCCCCAGCTAGGGCCGAAGGGCGTGCTAACGCCCCCCTACCCCTACCCCCCCGGCCAAGGGCTACCAAGGGCTACCAATGGCTACCAAGCCGCTGGCTAGCTAACCGGGGTGCGAAGGGAGGGGTTGAGGGCCCGGGGAAGCGACCCGGACCGGGTCCCTGGGACGGACGGACGGACGGACTTGAACAACGGGACAGAGGAGAGCACATGCCCTGAGACAATGACCAGGGGGATGGAGGAAGGAAAAGGCGTGCTGGTGACGGACGGGTGGTCGGCAGCGGCGGTGTAAGGCGCGCGCGAGGATGGCGAAGCGAGGGCGGCTGGGTCCGTCGCTGCTGGGGATTTTTCTCATCGATGGTCGATGAATGAGCATGGGGCGGAAGAGGCTGGGGAAGGTTAGTTGGTTAGCGAGCCCCGGGGTTGGGTGTCAGATGTCAATCTGATAACGGAGGAATGTCCGCGGCAGGCGGGGACTTTTATGACGATGGGTGGTGTGAGACGTCCGAAGCGGCGTGGCGTGGAGGCGGGTCTGGGGAAGACAAGACATGTGTGTTTTGGTTTGTCTCTGTTTTGAAGATATTAATTACTGACTGCCTGCTGTGAGTTTGGGGACCAAACACATGAGGGTTGGTGGTGGAAGCCAAATGCCCGACGAAAAAAAGTAAAAAAAAATTAATTGAAGCATCGAATCAACGCCACCTCAGCAAAATCCCATCCAGGACCCAGCCCTCACGATTCGGGCAGACCAAAAGGAAGGTGGCAGCCGCCACAACCTTGGCTTTCCCCAAAGGGACATTATCTGCTGTCCATTAAGACCAGCGCCAACCCATTTTCGCGATCAGCGACGCAAAGGGATGGGAGGAGGGGGGGAAACGGGATAGGATCCTCCCCCTCCCTCCTTCCCGCCTCCTCATGATCCTTCCCCGACGAAGAGAGCAAGCCGGCCCGTTACCGTTGCCGTTCCGGATTGATCGCACCTTGCTTGGGGTAATGTATGGTTTGACAGCATCCTTGCCGACCCTCCATCCTCGGTCGAGGTCTTTGCATTCTCCCATTCCTTCTCGCCCATCTGTTTTTAGCCGGTTTCGCAGCCAACAACACCAACCACACACACACCACACAGCAGCACCAGCAGCAGGAAAGCAGGGAAGGATGCCGCCGACATGGACCGGTGAATGCAGAGCATAGACCCGTGTTGGTGCTTGCGCGCACCACCGCCGCGCCCGGGAGCTGCAGTGAGACTGTGATGATGTGGACGAACGAACGGACGGACGGATGGACGGGGGGCCGGTGCGTGGGAGCGCCGCTGCCGTCGTCCAATGCGAATCCTGATTTTGTTTCAAAACACGCCACATTATTAGGCTGCGTCTGGTCTGGTCTGGTGTGTGTGTGTGTGTGTCTGTGTGTGTTCTTGCCTGGATGCTGTCAGTCCGCCGGCCCGCCGTTGGAAGAAACCGCCCCAAAAAAAAGAAAAGAATTTGTCAAGACGAGACGGCCTCTCATTGGCAGGGACCTTCACCCTGGAACGACGCGGACGATTCGGAAAGCTGGTCTGGCGTCGTTTTTTGTTCCCAGCGGAGAGGGGGCCAGCCAGATGATGCAACCGGCGGCATGTCTTCCCACATGGCTTCGAGGCGCTAATTTTGCTTTTTCTTCTTCTTCTGGCGGCGCCTTCGCTGGCCTGGACACGCGTTCAGGGCCCCGTAACTCGGGCACGACATGGCATGGCTTCTTCGTGTGCGTGGGTAGGTGTGTTTTCTGCCTTGCCAGCTCGCCTTGTCAGACATCGACAAACGCACGACGGGACGGATGCCGGCGCTCAGCTGTCCCGAACGAAGGTCGTCGATCGATGCTGAGTTGGACATTACGAGGAGCTGCAGCAAGCCGTTGCCTTTCCCCCGGCTCTGTGTCCTCGGACGGGAAAGACCACGCAGCATGATAGGAAGGGAGATCAAAACCGAAAAAGTATCTGCTCCGCGGCAATCCCAACATGGAATGCCCAACCAACGCCGGGGAAAGCAACCGTCAACCCCCAAACCCGCGGAGAGCTCCCTCGCTCACTGGTCTCGTTTCGTCCGACCTGACGTAAACCAGCTCACGCTCCCCTCCTCCCCCATGGATGATGGCTGGCACAGGTCTAAAGTCCAAACAAACACCGCCATATCCCGTGTCCAGCTCCCCCAACCTGAGACACACCACCCGCACATGTTCGAAGCGGCCGCGGTCTCATCCCAAGATGGATGAACCCAGCAGAGCTCAAAACCAAAGAGGGGTTGCCGTCTTGAACAAGCAACAACCGCACGCAGGAAGGAAGCTCAGCGCGCTCCCTGGCCAGTGCTTGCATACCGCGCGCTCATCCCGATGCTACCCCGAGCGAGCTGTGTGTGGGCTGTGGTCTGTGTGTCCCCCGTCTGTCTGTCTGTTGTGGGCAGCGGAGATGGAATTCACCATTCACAGTTCGACAAGGCCCCAAAAAAATGGCAGGGAGGGAGGGGTTACCCAAGAAGGGTGGTGGTGGGGTGGGGTCTCTTTTCGTTCTCAGACGGGCTGGCCTGGGCAGATCCTGCCCCACCAGAAAAGCTGCTTGCGAGGTTCTGCTGGGCGAAAGTGGGGTTGCAAAGCTAAACTCCATGGAGCTAAAGAGGGTCCCGGCCGGGGGGCATGAGCCCAAGTTCCAGCAGGTCGGCAACAGCCCAGTCTGTGCGGTGCTGCTGCTTCCTGCTGGTTGACGAACATTTTGCTGGTGGGTGAGAATCATCAACTGAAACGAGGAAGACCGAAAGTGAACCCCAAATAGTCAATTAGAAATCACCGAGGCAGACAGAGCTGCCGTCGTCGTCACCCCATCTCGCACGACATGCAGTTGGTTCCTCCCCCTGTCCAACGGTTCGCTCGCCAAACACCCCAACTCGGGCCTTCCCTTCCCCTTCCCACCCTTGCAACGCAACGGCAGAGTCGCTTCCCCCCTCCAAACAAGCATCTGCAGCAATTTCGAGCAGTCTTCTTTGATTTACCCCGATTGACAGCCCAGCCAGGAACCCTTGGACGGTTGGGTTGGATTGGATGGACGGGCAGGTTGGTACCTAGGTAGTTAGTAAGGTCGATAGTTGCCTGGGCCAGAGAGGGGGACGGATGCTACGCCGCCAGCTGGAATTCAACGTTCCATCCCATCTCCCCCAGTCTGGCCAGGCCCTGTTGGTATTGACAGACCAATGCCAACCCCAATGTCAATTTCGACAGCGCGCCCGCGAACTGGTGGGATGGTGAGTGGCGGGCAGTGTTCGTTATCAAGACAAGCAGCCAGACCGGCGTGTGCCTGCCCCGCGGCGGCCCTCACTGTTCCTGCGCAAACATCCAGATAGAGACAGACCAACAACCAACCACTCGAAAAATCCCAAGCGAACAACCCAAACACACAATTCCAAAATCCCGCAGCCAACAAAAGCCCCCAATTTACTCCATTGCTCCTCGCTACGAGTCTGATATCTGTATGTGGCAGAGTTGGTCCATCCCCCGCCATCCCCCGCCAAAC
>FTEL01007750.1_pt1 | contig 10942 bp, 5 predicted proteins | sample 1658911 | NCBI WGS metagenome assembly FTEL01 (sample SAMEA3914869, study PRJEB12502) | metagenome | biome: forest; material: soil | place: USA | collected 2012-03-12 | depth 0.1 m
CGCCGCCTCCGCCCGCATCCTCTTCAGCCACCTCGAGTTCTGGCTGCTCCTCCTCCCCTTCGCCATCTACGTCGGCTTCTTCAACAGCGTCTCGTCGCTGCTCAACCAGATCCTGCTGCCGCACGGGTACGACGATGACGAAGCGGGGATTGCGGGTGCGATTCTCATCGCGGTGGGGCTGGTCGCGGCGGCAATAACCAGTCCGATTATTGATCGGACCAAGAGTTTTCTGTTGGCGATTAGGATCGCGGTGCCGGTTATTGGGTTGTGTTATTTGGTGTTTATTTGGATGCCTGAGACGAGGGGTTCCGGGGGTGTGGCCGGGCCGTATGTGGTTATGGCTGTGCTCGGAGCCGCGTCTTTCTCGCTGCTGCCTGTGGTGGTGGAGTTTCTCGTCGAGGTGACGCACCCGATCAGTCCGGCCGTGACGGCCACGCTGGCGTGGAGCGCGGGACAGGTGCTGGGCGGGATCTTTATTGTTATTTCCGGGGCGCTCAAGGCAGGGAAGGACGCGGAGGTGCCGGGGGATATGAAGAACGCGCTGATTTTCCAGGCGGTGATCGCGCTGGTTGTGGTGCCCGCGCCGTTGTGTCTGGGGTTGTTTGGGAGGAAGGAGCAGTTGCAGTTGAGGCGAGTGAGGTCGGATTTGGGGGGGAAGCATGGCACTGCGACAGAGGTGGAGGTTGCGGGTGGTGCTGCTGCGACGGAGGGAGGACAGTGAGTGGGGGTAATGACTGGGTGTGGCGGGCCACGAGGAGGGTTTTAGCATACGCCTGTTGGATGTTGTTTTTGGTGTGCGTTTTGGATGTGGATCATGTTGATATGAATGCCGCAGACAGGCGGATCTAGTATATACCCGAGGGATTCTGAGCGGGCATCAGACGCCGTTCTGATGCCCAAGATTATATAATTACGTATCACGACATTACTTCTATATCTCTCCCACACGCCCCTTACGATTGCCCAGCCTCGGCCGCATCCACCCTCTTCTCCCACTGCGCCCTCAGCTCCTCCATCCTCCGCCAGCACGTCGCCCCCAGCGCGTTAAACTCCACCAGCTTCTCCTCCGTGACATCCACGGCCCCTGACTTCCGCCCCTTCAGCTTATGCTCCTTCCTCAGCGTCAAGGGCTGTTCCACCTTCCCCTCCCAGCCCCAACCTTCGACCTCGGTCTTCTTGACGCGGCACTCGCCCCAGATGTCGGTGCTGGTCCCCCACTTGACGCGCTCGGCGCCCGCAGCGTCCAGCCACCCCTGCTCCTGGAGGGCCACCCACACGGGTGCGCACGCCCCGTTGTAGGCCGAGATGGGGTGCCACGGCGAGCCGAGGAAGCGCGCGACGTACAGAACGACGTTGTACCAGAAGAACATGAAGGCGTTGAGCGGGAAGATGGTGGTCTGCACGACGCCCGGGTGGACGAGGTAGATTTTGGGGCGGGCGGCGGGGGCCTTTTCACCGGCGCCCAAGTACCGGTCGACGTGGGGCTTGGACGCGGGGAGCGTCGAGGTCAGGGCCATGAGGTCCGTCAGGCGCTTGGTGGACTCGTAGGGGGCGTCGGTCTTGGTGGCCTCGAAGTCGTCGAGCGAGAGGCTCTCCCACCCGGGCTCGATGCTCGATTCCCAGATGATGCGGCCCGGGGGAAGTTGGCTGCCGGCGGGCCGGCTCAGGAGCGGCACGAGCTGCTGCGCAAAAACGTAGTGCCCGAACACGTTGGCGCAGAAGAGCTCCCCCATCTGTGACGCCTCCTTCTCCTTCCCCTTTCCACCGTTTATCGGGTCAATGACGAGCCCGGTCAGGGCGCCCTTGAAGGTGGGCCATGTTGTGGCGCTGACGAGGCCCTTGGTGACAATGTTGTGGAAGATCTTGGACCATTGGAGCCCGTACCACCCCCCTATCCCGGCGTTGAAGATGATGGAGTCCAGGCGGGGGATTTCGACGTCGACGAGGGAGACAAAGGCGTCATCATCGGTAGTGCTGCTGACGGTGCCCGAGACAAGCTGCCTCGCGCCGCGGCGGATGGCGGGCAGGCTGCACAGGTCGAGCTGGATGCTGAGGATGTGGACTCGGCGTGTGGTTTGTTTCGGGTCGTAGCTTGGGCCGCCGCGGGCACGGAGGACCTCCGAGGTCTCGGCGAACTCCTTGGCATGTTTCCGGAGGCCATCGATGGTTTCTTGCGACTTCTTGACGCTGCGGGTGGTGGGGATTACGACGATGTGGGAGGAGAGGGAGCGGGTGGTGAGGTACTCGTCGATCAGGCGCTCGCCGATGCCGAAGCCAATTCCGCTGCGCCGCTGCACGTTAGAGCTCGCCCGGGTGTGTTTGGGACAGGGGATGGGATGGGAATACAAACCTGTTGCCGCCTGTCACCAAAACGAAGAGGGTATCCTCGGCTGGGAGCCCATCCCAGGGTGCTGGCGCCATGGCGGTGGGGTGCTTTGGGTGTGTTTGGTGTGGGGAGATGGAGGCTGAGGATGCTGGCTCGAGGCCGAAGGGGTGCAGCGGCGATGTGGGCGTACAAACAGCTGTCGACGAGGATGGGGACAATTCCAAGGGCCTCGGTCTCTCACCCAGCGACGGTCAACGAAGTGATTGGGATGGCCCTGTTCATGTTCGGCGCGCCTCCTGAGCGCGGCTGCCAAGCGGAAATTTCCATATCCGCAATTGAGTGGCGTGGAGCGAGACAGGGGAAGGGTTACACGTGCGTGGCGCAAAGAGACCGGAACATGCGATCAGTCCGAGCTCAAATGCGCGCGAGAGCGAGAATTCAGGGGCCAGCTCTCAGGAACCCAGAATTGCATCTCGAATATTTTAGCAAGTAAACCAAACAAAACAAAATCCATTGACAAGCACAAGTTATTTTGGGCGTCAGACGGGTCCCTGTCCCGATCGCCTCGTGGCCCCCACTTGCTTGGTTGGTGGTCCGCCCCACTGCCTCCCAGCGCGCTGGAAGGCTGGACCTGCCGGATCGGGAGAGTTCCAGGGGTTGCCTAAACTCCAGCCAAACTCGGCCCTTCCCACTCTGTTTCGACTTCTCCCAAGTTTGATGCATGATATACATGCGCACCTGCACTGCCCCGCGCCACGTACCAGTAACTTACATCCATCGTCACCATGGCTGGCAAGGTGCTGATCCTCGCCGGGGCCCCTGACTGCGACTCTCTCGACTGGAGCGCGGGCGGGTTGCTGGCGGGCTTCCAAGACTCCATCGCCGAGTTCATCGGTATCGACGCTCTCCCCGGACCATCCAGGCCGTCCGCTCCCGCCCTGTCTTTGGGCCCAGACCACGCAGTCTGGAGGTCTTTGTCCTTGGATAGGAATCATGCCCCGACCGGACTCTCGCAATCACAGAGCGCACTCGATTTCTACCATGGCCCTGACGACTCCATCCTCGAGTCGAGTCCCGAGTTCCTCACCACCGTGAGCATGTCCTTCACCACAGACGGCGAGGATGGGGAGCCCGGCGACAGCCTCTCGCAATTCTACGAACACTCGCTGGCCATCCATGAGGATATCACATCATCCCGCCTGATTTCCCAGTCAACTGACCAGGACGTGACCTCATTTCTCACCGACGGCACCTCCTCTTTCGTGAGCACCCAGGCCAGCCAAGCTGCCGGGGCGGCAGTGAAGGCACCGCTGGTGTTCCGAGGAAGCGACGTTCTTACCAGCCTCAAGAACCTTCCCTCAGCAGCATACCTCATCAAGATCCAGCCGAGCACCATGACCTGCAATCTAATCGTAGGCGTCATCTCCATCTCCCAGCCGCGAGCTGTCAAGACCCGCTGGGGTACCACAAAATATCTGGTCGAGCTGCTCGTGGGAGACGAGACCAAGGCGGGTTTCGCCGTCACGTACTGGCTCGCGTCCGCCGACGTCGAAGACAGCCCCCTTGCAGGGATGCGCCCGCGAGACATCATCATGATCCAGAACGTTGCCCTGAACGCCTTCGCCAAAAAGGTCTACGGGTCCAGCCTGCGCAAGGACCTGACCAAGGTGCACCTGCTTTACCGCACCAGGCTAGACGCCCAAGACACCAGGGGCTACTACGGCACGTCAGACTTGTCGTCAACTTCAGGCGTCCACCCGCAGGTCGAAAAGACGCGCCGAGTCCGAGATTGGGTGTCCGACTTTGTCGGAGGTGGGACCCACGACAGAGGCAAGGCAGACTTGGGGCCGCGATGGCACAGGCCGCCGGCTGACGATACTCAATTGGCATGACGCGGCCCCTTTTTGGTGGGAGGCCGTTCGAAACGACTCCATCCCCGGCCCGCGGCGGAACATGCCGTTTCCACGTTGCCGGCATGTTGACGGGCTCGGCAGGGGGAAGGGGGCCCCACAAATTCCGGCGAGGCACACTGCGTTTCCACTTCGTACTTCGTCCTAACGGAGCCCCGAGCTCGGGACACGCTCGACAACGGCGTGTGTGGCTGTGGGCACCGCAACGCGTCATATGCGAAATTGCAACCGCTACAGCTCCAGTGCTGCAAGGAACGGCCTGATCCCTCTGTGATATATATATAATCCCCGCTTTTCGGTTCCTGAGGCATCGTGCGGGGGCATTTGGGGAAAGTCAGCAGCGAGGTCAAACTTGGCTCATCGTGGTCAAGATTCAGGATGCGCAGAAGTCACAGGAAATCTCGGAAGGGGTGCCTTGAGTGCAAGAAACGCCATAGTCAGTTGCCCCGTTGTTCCCACTAAGTATCCGTATCACAACTGACTGGGCTGATCTCCGCAGTTAAAGTACGACCTCAGCATCACCAACTTGCCGTCTCAGAATCCCGCTAATCCTGCAGTGCGACGAAAGCCGCCCCCAATGCCTAAACTGCACCACGGTCGAGCGAAAATGCCAGTACTCGACCCCCTGGACGGCCGCTGACCGGTCCCCGTCGGACAGCCCCGCGAGCCCGCAAATCCTGTCCGCCGCGCCGACCCCGGGCCCCGGCCCGGCCCACGACCCGTCCGCGACCGCATTCCCGGACCTGCAGCACCTCATCCCCGGCCCGCACTCGAGCGTCAACATGGTCCACATGGAGCTCCTCCACCACTACGAGACGGAAACCGAGGTGCACAACCACATGGAGGGCGGCATGCGGGACGTGGTCATGTCCATCGCCCTCCGCGAGCCCTACGTCATGCACTCCGTCCTGGCCCTCTCCGCCTACCACCTCAGCGTCGTCCGCCCGCCGGAACGGCGCCCCTTCTACCGCGACCTGGCGGTCCAACTCCAAACCGACGCCCTCTCGCTCTTCAACAGCATCGACCTCGCGCGCTTCGGCGACTCGGTCGAGAAGCGCATCCCCGTCTTCATCTTCTCGTGCGTGCTCGGCTTCCACGCGCTGTGCGACACCATGACGCACCGTGACCCGGGGTTTGGCGAGGCGCTGGCGCGGTATGTGGCGTATATGCGCCTGCATCGTGGGATGCATACCGTGATGCATGGGTACTGGGATCAGCTGAGGCAGACGGAGCTGAAGGTCATCTTTGACGAGATGGTGCCGCTATGGTTTCAGGTCACGGCCGAGGGCCACGAGTGCGATGACATACGCGAGAAGATCGCGGGCGCGGAGCTGGATGACGAGGAGAGAAAGGCAATGCAGGCGGCTGCGGACCTGCTGCAGTGGGTGTTTGATGCGAGGCCGATCAAGAGCAGGGCGTATGTCCTGTGCTCGTTCATCGCGATGCTCAAGCCCGAGCTCGTGCGCATGGTGGAGGCGCTGCGGCCCGAGGCGCTGGCTATACTGGCGTACTATTTCCTGGGGATACACTACTGCAGCGACGTGTGGAACTTTGGGGGGGCGGGGAGGCATTATTTGACCCTCATCGCGGACCACTTGCGCGGGGGGGAGTGGTATGCGTGGGTTGAGCCGCCGTGGAGGAAGTTGCAGGAGTCGTTGGAGGCGGCGGCGGCGGGCCGGGAGGGGGACGAGACCCTGCCCGATGCCGAGGGCCCGCTCCCCGACGCCGGCCCGGCAACAGCACAAACATCAGCCACCACCACCCCGGGAGGGAACCACTCGGAGCCGGCGTGTTGACATGCGCGTGTGACCGACATTGTGGCACCGCCGACCCGTCACATGACCCCCTTTGGGGCTTGTTAGCCTCGTTTTTTTAGTCTCGATGTCAAATCGCGGGCTAGATCTAAACAGCTAGCTCCCGCCCGCCCCAGCACAACCACCACCACCACGCGGCCTCCCCCACGAATTGTATTCCCACATCATCCATCCCAAAAAGGAAAAAGGTGTCATGGCCAAACAGTTCGACATCCTCCGCCCCTCGGCCACCGACGCCCCGCGCATCGCAGCCATCCACCTTGCAGCAATGTCCTCCAACCCGCTCCTCCACGCGCAATTCCCAACCCCATCCAGCTTGGCCGCGTTGGAGCGATTCCTCACCACCTACGCAGCCGCGCAGCTTCAAGACCCCCCGGGCAGCGGCGCCGGTGGCGGGGCATTGATCGCGCGGGACCCAGCAACGGGGGAAATCGCCGCCTTCGCGCGGTGGGATTCACCGCGCGAGCCGGAGGGGGAGATGCTTGAGGGGGAGATTGGGGGGTTGGAGGGGTGTAGGAGGGAGTTTTTGGAGGGTTATGCGGTAAGGGTGGAGGAGGCGAGGAGGGTTTGTTTTTTGGGGGGAGAGGGGAGGGGGTGTTATCGTATGTGCAATCTACATTTTACTTCATCATCATCGAGGGCAAGTTCGTGGTTGTGAAAAAGGCGGAGGCCATCCATCCCCCTCGGCCCGGCAAACCCACGGAACCCAGCGCCCCGAGCCCGGGCCGAATCCCGGACCTAACCCTAACCACGTCTGCGGCTGACATTCCATCTCCCCTTCCCCCCCGGGCTAGGGCTAAGCTTCGTCTGCACCGACCCGGCGTACCAGCACCAGGGCGCGGGCACACAGCTCACGCGGAGGGTGATGGAGCTCGCGGCGGGGGACGGGCTGCCGGTTTGTTTGGAGAGCACGGAGGTGGCGGTGGGGATGTATGAGAGGTTGGGGTTTAAGGAGGTTGGGGGGTTTGGGATGGAGATTCCGGGGCCTGGGGAGGATGGAGGGGAGGTGGTGTATCGGGAGGTTTGTATGGTTTGGGAGCCTGCGGCGGCGGCGGCGGCGGTGGTGGTGGTGGATGGGTCAACATAGCGGGTGGGAAATCGACATGAATTTTTCGTTTTGGGATATCGTGGTGGTGACTCAGCTCGCCCTGTGCTTCCCCCCCGCTGCCCGCCGTTTCATTGACTGGGCCTGCTAATTATCGCTGGCTCGCCTCCACTGCCCGTCTCATTGCCTCGATACAACCTGGTCCATGGCTATCCTCAAAGGTCAAAAACCATGCCCGGTCTCGCCGAAAACCAATGACACGCTCCCCAATTACCAGTCGGCCCCCCGATTCCACCAAGGACACGTGTTTTGCAAGATGGGGAAAAGCTGAGTGGAAAAAAGAGAGAGAGATCTGTGTGGATTCCGCTCCGAGATCCCCCATCCATGCGCATCATCGCCCGCACCCCCGCCCCTCGCTCGTCGATAACTATGAACTAACCTCCACTCGGCTCGGCTCCGACGTCCGATTGTATATGCGTCGGCGCCGTTCGACGGGACAATTCCAGCCGAGCAAGTCCGCCTCGGTTCGAAGAAAGTGGTGATTCAGCAAATCACCGTGTTGCTCCGCAGGGTTGGCTTACTTTTTTATGGTTCTTTCGGAGCATTTCCCCCATCCCATCCCATCCCATTCTTCCCCGTACTGTTTCTTTCCCCCACGGCGCAGATGCATGCAGATTGGCGAAGTCGGACAGCAACAAGTGTGTGCCTGCTTGCATGCAAAAAGGCCGGCCGGCCGGGGAGCGGACGGACGGACGGGCGGTGGTTGGTGCCCCCCGCGTTTCTCGGAGGGGGGAGGGGATCTGTGTAACGGTGGTGGTGGTGCATTGCAGTGCGGTTGCAGGCGTGGCAGGGCAGCTACTCGCTCGACTCGGCTTGACTGAACAGCAGCCAACTGAGGATGGGCAAGGCAAAGGCGGGACAGGGCACACCCCCGGAACGGCCTCCGCCCTTGCGTTGGGCTTGGCTTGCTTGGCTGACCCTGTGGTGGGGTTGAACGGACGGGTTTGTTCCAAGTTTCAGGGGTGACGGGCGGGAATAGCGAGTGGGGTGTTTCTGCTTTGCCCAGGAACCCCCAAGAGGCGTTTGTCCTGTGTCGTGAGACACGAGAAACACACGACTGTCACGCCCTTTCCGCGACGGGCCTCACGTGAGGTGTGCTGGCTGGGCTGGGAGAGTCGTGTGTGTCTCGGCGTCGCGTGTGTGGTGTGCATCCCATGCCATGCCATGCCGTCAGCCAGCCCAGCCCGGCCCGATCTTTACGTACTCGGAACAGGAAGCCTTTGGCAATGACATGTAATGTGCCACCCCACCGATTTCCGCATCAGGTCTCACCCGCTTGATTCCTGCGTGACATTGCCTTCTGCGGGCAGGCAGGTAGGCAGCACAGAGATAATAGTCCGGTGAGAAGAAGGGTGCGAGATGCAGAGGAGCGGTCAAAGTCCATGCTGCCCATCCCATCCCCATCTCATCCATCGACGTGCGTTGATGCTGCTGCTGCTGCTGCTGCCGAACCAAGGTCAATGCAATTTCGCAGGCGAACCCCACAACGACGCCAGAGCCACCAGTCAAGCCGGGGGGGGGTGCAATCCTTCCCGTGCGGCCAGCCGTTGGGGACGATAAATATTCGGAGCGAGGGACCCAGGGCCAAGGAGCGAACTTGGTGTTTTGTCGAGGTTGTGGTCTTGGCTTTTGCTGCTTCCTGTCGAGACGGCAACATCGTCCCTCTTTTTTTGCTCCCCCATGGGCGATCATGGATGGCCGTGTTTTCCGGTGTCGTGCATTCTCTTGGTCCCGTAGAATCCCTGACTGGATGGAGATTCCCCTCTCTCTCTCTCTCCTGCACACACCCCTCGCTGCTGCTCCCACTCACACACCCCTTCCTGGTGGCAGACCAGACCCCTCCGCACCCCACCATGTTTCGTCGATATCGATAATCGATATCGATTAGGTTGGTCGGGGAGCGTGGTTACAGATTAGGGGAGACGCGGGGCAAACGGGGATGGGGCTGGCTTGTTGGGGAGCGAAGGGCCAGATCAGATTGTACATTTTGTCGAATCGAACGGATCGGCCCAGGTTCGCTGCGCTGTCAAACAATGGAAGCGCAAGTGCAGGCGGCTGCTTGACGCACCTCTGACTCGGCAAAGGGGGGTCATTACGTGAGAGGTATTCCCGAACGGGCGGGAACCGGCTGGGCCAGGGCGTGGGCCGGCGCGTTTCTATTTGGTAATCGGTGCCCCCCTCCGCCCCATCGACCGGTTCCGTGAGATGGCGGGGTCGTCTTGGATGCGGATCGCCTGCCGGGACGCAGAGCAGAAAGGGAGCGGTTTCGAGGGGAGGGTGACGCGGGCAGGACTTGGGCGGCTGTGGAGCTGGCAAGGGGGACAAACACTTGGCGGCGTGGCATCGCGGGAAGTCCTCGCGTGCCTCAGGGCCGATCTGTTACTGCAGCGGCTGGCGGCAGGCTGGCCCCAAGTCCCGCCGCGTATCCTGCACCCCGGCCCATGTTATCTCGCCCGGCCCTTTCGATTAGGAATATCAACGTGAAATCGACGGCTTGATAAGGTATCAGAAAACCGCCGTGTTATCGGGGTGCATGCGATTCTGCATTGCCCTGCACGCTTAACGGGCCATCATCTGCATCTCGAGCAAGGCTGGCTGCCGCTTGCCGGCGCTGCGTTGCTGCGGTGCTGCGTGGATGGTGGTAGTCGTAGTTAATGGCTCTGTTCGGCAACACGACGACAGAGCGCGAGAGGGTGGGTGTGGTGTGGTTGGTAGGTGCCCGTGTGGCCTGCTCCTATGCTCGCCACGCCCAAGGCAGGGTTGTCGTCTATTAGCTGTTCTGGCCCGAGTAGCAGCAGCAGGTCCATGCTGGGGATGGGGATGGGACGGGAGCGAAGAAGGCAGAGACGGGCAAAAAAGTTGGCAGCTCCTCCTGCTCCCAGGATGTTCCAGTTTCTCCTCCTTGTGACATGTAACACGGGCTGCGCGCTGGTGTTGAGCTGCTGTTCGGCGTTCTCCTGCTCTCCCTTTTTTTCGTCTGATATCCGCCGTCTGCTGGGGCAACGAAATTGACATCACTGCCTGCTCGGAGTCGCACGTTCCTCGATTTGCTCGACTATCGCAGCCCTTGCCGTACCTGCCGGTTTGGCGGGCCACACACACGCAACGCAGCAGCAGCAGCAGCAGCGACCCGGCTACTTTTTTTTACAACTTCCTTGTTCATCTCGATTTCGATCTGAGCTCCTTCCCGGCTGCCAATCCAATTGACGGCTGCCAACCCCAGCAGCTTCCACTTCTGCTTCTACGTCCCCTTCCATTCCACTCAGCTTCGAGCCTCGACTTTCCACATTCCCATTCCATCCATCCACCCATCATCCCTCCATCTATCCGTCCCATCCACGCCCCGTTGCAACCCACGCCCGCAGAAACCTCCCACTCTCGGCCTCCTGCACGGCACAGACTGGAATCACGGACTGGACGGGACTGGCCAGGGCTGGACAAAGATTGGGACAGGACTGGACGAATAGCCTGATGATCTGAGCAAGCAACCCACGCGCGCCCACCGCTCCCGAGCTGCACCGCTGCTGCCACTGCCACTGCCACGACGACACAAACCGAGTGACAGGTGCTTCATGCCGGTGCCCGCGCTGTCGTCCGCCGACACCCCAAGCCGCCGCGTGCCTTGCTGCCGCCGCAAATGACGCAGATAAGCCTGGCTTATCTTGTGCTAGTTTCCATCATCACATAGGTCCCCCCAGACCCCCCCCCGGCACCACCCCCATCCAGCAATCGTGGGTGCCGTCGATTCGGTCCGCACTCTAATCTACGGCCCTGCATAACGCCGCCG
>FTEL01007368.1_pt1 | contig 10931 bp, 13 predicted proteins | sample 1658911 | NCBI WGS metagenome assembly FTEL01 (sample SAMEA3914869, study PRJEB12502) | metagenome | biome: forest; material: soil | place: USA | collected 2012-03-12 | depth 0.1 m
GAGACAGGAAAGAAGGAGAAAGAATGAAAGTGGTCGCCAAAAGAACATTCTTTTTCGGAAAAATGACCTCACCAATACCATTTTTTTTTTTGAGAAAAAAGGCATGGGCAAAGAAAAGAATTGTTATTTTATCGTTCGTTTGCTTCAACTGACCCTCCGTCTTGGACGCCCTCTCCACACGCCCTGACAACAACCCATCATCGGGCGAGGGTTCATCCCGGCCCACGAGGCGCCGGCAGAATCTGGTTCCTGAGTAAGGGTTCAGTCATGACAACCAACCCATAGGTTTAAGACAAGACAGGACGAACGTTACAGAAACGTGACTCCCTTCCCCTTCGCCTCGTCCAGTCCAGCCCCCTCGCGAGAGTCAGTGCCCTTGGTGTTTGTCCGTTCGTCAAGGTCAGATGAACCCGAACCCAATGACTCTTCTTCCACTACCCACCCCCGTCGCAGGCGGACCCTGAAGGCGCTGTGCTGTGCTGTGTTGCCGCCGTCAAAAGCCGGGATTGCCCGGCCCGAGGCGCGACGCGGCACCCGCTCCACCCCGGACTTTCTCCCTCTTCGCGCGCGCGCTGGGCGGACACCGCGCCTCACAGCCTCCCAGGCGGTGTGATTGACTGTGTGCGTGTGGGTGTGTGGCCTCTCGGCCTCGGTTTACAACCCACCCCAGCAACGGGCACACACCCCGTGGTAGCCGTCGTCCGGCAGGCAGGCACGCACCCCGCGAAATGGAGGGGTTCGCGATATTCCCGTGGCTTGGGATGCATTTCGAGAGTTTCCGACTGATGCGACCTAATCACGTCAAAAGCATTTTTTTTAACACTTTGGTTGGACGACATCCCTCAGTCCCTGAGACTGCGGCTACGCAAGAAAGCGGAGCCCGCTGCCTCCTCGCGGGCGGTGAGCAGGCGGTGAGGCGGGAGCCACGGCAGCAGCTGGAGACCATCCCGTCTCTCTCGCTGGGCGGGGCTTTCCCTGCCAGGCCTGCCAGAAGGGAAGCACATGCCGCCGATGCGCCGTGGGACAAGGCTGATGATGCCCCGCCGCCGCGACAGGGACAGGACGTTCGGCAGATGGACCCCTTCGGGGATGGCTCGGGAGAAAGGGGGAGATGACGGATGGCGGCGTTCTCGTCGTAAACGCCGCCGCCGCCTGAATAAGCCCGTCCAGACCGAGATCTGGGGCAGCAGGAGGGAAACGCAGACAGGGCAGTCCTGTGATCGATCCTGAGATATGCGCCGCGGTTGATCGCCGCCCCCAGCCCATGGCATGGAGCGTGATGACGGACATGGCACCCGATGCGGTCGAAGCTTGCGATGCGCAAGCGTTTCCCTGTTTGAGATTTTTGGTGGCTTCTTACTCGTCGACGCACAAGAAAACCCTTGATTTGGCTGGTCGACGTCGACTGGATGGGGGACCCCGCACGAGCCACATGCCTCTCTGTCAATCCGTCCCAGGCACCACGGCAGCACGTGGAAGAAGATGGGGTTTTCGCTCCCAACGCGATGGGGTCCACCCCAGAGTTTTTTTCTCTTTGCATCACCGTTGCCAGAACGAGGGAAATGGCGCGAGAGAGGGGGGATGCAAGAGCAAGAGGCCACGTTCCCGCGGGCTCTCCGCGCTAAGGCAGCTCGTAACGCTGCCAGGCTCGAAGCAGCAGGAGGTTGGGCAAAGGTGAAGAAAAAAATCTTCTCCTGGCCCTCGAAAAAGAAACGGAGGATCGTGGCTTGCCTGCCACGCACGCACACGATGGAGAACTCACAACAATCCACCTACCCACTGGGGAGTCGGCCCGTCGCCGGCATGGGGTGCCAGGGCCCAGGAGGATGTTGGGCCGAGGGAAGAATTGCGCCGGGGCAGACGGGGAAAGCGGCCCCCGCAATGTTCTGGAAAACCAAAAACCCGCCCTGGACACGACGGTGGCAGGGGGTGGTGGGTTAAACGCGCGCCGCAATCTCTGGCCACACGTGCCGGGTAAATTTCGTCGCTACGTTATTATTTTTTGACACCTTGCTTGCGTTGCGTTGCAAGGCGAGGAGGAGGCCAGGGGGATGGGGATGGAGGGGAGGGGTGTGGCATACCCTCGTGTGAATAACCGTCGGGACGGAACTGCGGGGAGGGTCGATTAATACCGGGTGTTTTTTTATCAACGGGCCCCAGGGAGGCAGGCAAAGTCAGGTACCCGTGGATCGACAGAGTCAGGAACACCACCGTTGCAGCAGGTGTCAGTCAAACTCGAAGCAATTTAATGTTACCACGGCAAAGTTTGTCTGTGTGTACCAGTCTGCGGTAGCTGAAGGATCTCAGATATCACAGCAAGCATTCACCCATCCAGCCAGCCGTCTATCAAGGGGAGCGAGCGACCTCCCTGTTGAGGATTCTGCTGGTGGCCTCTGCCAGCCAGCCAGCGATGACGACAGCGCAGCGTCGGAACCGCTCCCGAGCGAGCGCTGCCCTCTCGCCTTCGGCATTGGCGGCCTTGACCCGCGCAGGCGAGAGAAGCCTGCAATGCAGTCCACAACAAGCGAGCAAGGGTGGCCGTGGTCCCCTCAACACCGGCGCTGTGGCTCGGCTAGCGAAAAGAACGTTGAAGGGTGCTGGGCTTGGCACACGCCGGCCGCCGCAGCCACGCCCTGTCAGGACGGACGAGAGGCTCGGGGATGCAACCTCCAGGGATCTCTCTCCGCCTTCTAGGGGTCGAGCCGTGTGTGGGGAACGGCATGGAAGGGGGGATTTATTCGGGCATGCCGCTTTTGCAGCCAGGCCGTCCAGGTTGATGGTGCCGTTTGGGGAATTGGCTAGAAGTCGAAAATGACATCGCTGTCCTCTTTTGCCCCCGTGGGGCGCACGGACCTGTGGGATGGCCGGCTGCGATCCCGAAGGCCGTTTGGCGCATGCGATGCGATGATTGGGTGCGGGTGGCAGGGCCGCTCACCAACACCACCAACCATGAACCAAGCAACAGATCCAACGTCCAGCCAGAAGTGTGGACTGTGCTGGCCGAAATTCCAGGCTGTTGATCCTGTGATGGATGCACTTCGGCGTGTGAATGGCGTTTTGATTTTTGGAATTTGCACCTGCATTCTCCCGATGCGGACGGCCAGTCTGCAAAGGAACAATTAATTCCTCCTTTCCAAATAAATTCACTGCACACTGGAATGACTCGTCGATCTGATTCGTGGATTGAGACTTTTCCCGGCCGTGGTCTCTCCGTTTTCCATGTCTTCGCCCGGTGTGCTGGGCCGAAAGCTCCCATATCCCCGCTGCGTTCGGTGTGGTGGGGCATCCCACACTCGCTAATCTCAGATTCCACAAGCTCCACACGGCTCTGCGGCGGTCGGTCGCTTGCTGCGCTTCCTCCGCGTCTGCGTTTGCGGGCTGGCCGCTGCGTTGCCCCTCGATATCGGGCCGTGTAGACATGGTGTTGTTGCAGGGTTGTCGAGGCATTCGTGTGGGCACGCACTCGTACCTGTACAGAGATCGATCGTCTGGATATGCACAGCAGCAACGAACAAGAGAAAAGGGCAACAACCCAACGAAACCACAAGAAACCCCTTCAGCTCCCACGATCGATACGGACGTACCGGACTGGCCAGAACAGAGCGCCTGCCTGACCCATCGTCACAGACAAGCATCTGCCGATCCGACGCGGCTACCCGACGCCGGGCGTTCATAATCCAATCCGATGAGGAAATACGATGATTAGTTTGGGAGGCTACACAGGAACCGGACATTCTGGACCGACAGCCACCCACCCACCGCAGCAGCGCTGCCGCCGCCGCCCTGATCTGACACTGACACAGACGGACGCACGCCGCGTCTGCGGCGGTCATTTCGAAATGGCCGTCCATCCGTGTGGTGTGGCCTCCAGGGTGCTGCGCTGTCTCTCGCTGTGCCTGGTGTCGCACCGCATTCTCCGGCTGCCCCCCCCCTTTCGCCAGATGTGTCTGTTGTCGTGTGTAACCCTTGGCGTGCAGCCGCCTCGCCGCTTGCTGCCCATGCCTTGCGGAATGCTGCAGCCCAGCAGCAGCCAGCTGGATGCTGTGCGCCACGCCGCGCCGGGTGCTGGCCTGGCATGGTGTGCGTCTGGCGGACAGACGCTCTTGTGGAATATGCGGCGGTTGCAGGTTGCAGATTCCAACCCCTGTCGGTGGTGTCGCCGCATTGGCACACCAACTCAGAGATATCCTACCCGCCCCTTTTTGGGGTAGAGGAATGTGGGGGCGGGGGATGGGGGCTCCCAACTGAGGGAGGTCCCCTTTTCTGAGACGGGGTTTCTGCATGTTGGCCACCCCTCATACTCTACGGCCCGAGTTGGTTGTGTATTTGGTCGTCAGAGAGGCGCGGGCGACCCCCGCCGCCCCGGAAGGCTGGCCCGGCGCGGACCGGCCGGGCTGTTGGCTGGTCGTGTTTCGAAAGTCTGTTTCCAAGTAACGTTAAATGCCTGGCTACATTGCAGACCCCAAACTCCAAAGTATGCTTGCGAGTTCTGTTACGAAAACGGGCAGGAGGTTGGGAGTTGTGTTGTCAAAAAGCTTGACAACCTGCCGCATCCAACCCCGACCGCGTCATGGGGTAGGGGTCAGTCATGGCATGCGTCGTGTAACGTTAACCCAAGGATCGGGTCCCCGCGATGTCGAGCTGCTTGCTGTCGGCTCGGTTGTCTCCTTAATTAAAAATCCCCGGCTCCGGGCCGCCCGCTGCTGCTTTGTTCGGTGCGAGAGTGAGAGTGAGGAATGACAAGGTTGACTTATTGGCCCCCTGGCCAAGTTGTGTGGTGTGGTTGTTACTCACTTCTCACTTCAGCTGACTGCCGCCCGTGGCGACAGATCACAGCATTTCCCGTCGTCCGGCAGGAGCCAGCCCGACCCGGGGTGGTCGTTTGGATTCGTTGACTTCTCTCCTGCTGCCTGTTGCTGCTACGTTTCGGCCCAGGAGCCAAAAGTACACTTGAGTCGCATTCCGAACGCGACACATTCTCAGCCCACCCCCTGAGCAAACTAACTGCAGCTGTGGACTGGAGACGATCACCTTCGTAGGCGCCCAACCCTCACGTGGTGAACAACACCTGCTCAGTGGCTCCCAGGCAGAGACGAGTGAGCTGGCAGGCGGACCACGTGCGTTGCCTGAAATTCTGGGATTTTAGAACTGCCGCTTGCTGCACCGAGGGCGACCACGAGGCCGGTGTCGTCGACGGGCGGGAAGAGGGGTCCCCGTCCACAAGCGTGGGGGCCTGCTTGAGCTGTCCGTCCTGAGGAATCCCTGAAGCAATGATTGGATCGCGGCAGCCGGCTGGGCAGACTCGCCATCCTGCTCTCGCGCGGAATGGGGTCCAAGCAAGGAATCTCGAGCTCCCAACTTGGGGGGCAGGCCAGGCATGGGGCCAAGGATTCAGGTTTAATTGAGGCGTCCCGGGGCTTTGGGAAGTGGACCACCAACCCGACGCTTCGGGATGATGGATCCGTCCTTGGGGCATTTTCTGACAAGGCTGTCGAGCGACCCCTCACATTCCGCAGCTCGCCATCTCCAGGCTGCTGCTCGCAACTGAGCAGCCGCGGGGTCAGACAAACTCTGCGGCAACTGCGCTCGGGGAAGCAAACCACTGGCCGTGACGAACAACCCCCTGAAGTCGTCGTCGCAAGAGGCGCCCTGTTCCGTGAACTGATCTCCAGGTCGCCGTGTGTATCCCTGCGTCTCTGCCGTCACGCGATTCCTCAACTCTGCCAAGCCTAAAGCAAATTTCCCATCGTCCCAGTCCCGCGGCATCGCACATCGCGTCGACCGTGGCGACAGGAGAAGGAAAGACGAGCGAACGAGACCACCCAAATGCGGCAGCAGTTGAGGATTATCACACCACCAACTCGCTCCGGGAGTGCTTCCGCGAGCAGGGGTCCAGGTGATATCGGGCTCCTGGGCCACCGGCAGCTCGACCCGCGGCTGGGAATGATTGCGCCTTGACAGGGGTGCTTGTCTGGGCGTGGGGTTGACGACCACCAGCCACCAACGCGCCTCCTGGCCCGCGAGATGCTCAGTGCGAGCAGCGGCAGGGCGCCCGCGTCAAGGCCTCAAGAAGCACGGTGAGAGACAGTTCGGGCGCGAGCAGAGAAAACAAAGAACTCTGAGCGCTGTGATGTCGGTGCCGACCTGGTCACGGCGAGGATGCCAGCCGCCGCCCGCAAGCGCTGCTGCCAGAGTTTCGAGCGCGGCAATCAGCAGGAGAGACGAATTACGTACCTCCCGTGATCCCCCCGCCGTCACGGGGTCGAGAGGGCCAGAGGCAGGAGAAGCGTTCGCCCGTGACACTGGGTCCTGGCTGAGGTCCGACTGGCCAGTCAGCGATCGCCATTTCGGACTGTGTCAGCACAGCGCGGCCCAGCGCTGTCCATTCGACTGCTGGCCGCTGCTCTGTCTCCAGGCGCTGACGCCCCTCGATGCTCCGAGCCCGTTGTATTCCAACGCTCTGGAGGTCACGCCGCGATGCAATTGGGTCAGCAGCGGCAGGGAGGGGACGGGCGGCCGTGGGCGGCAACCCATCAACAAGCCATCCATCGGCCATCATCGCTTCGCTGCACACGTTGCCTCGCCTCGCCTCGCCTCGCGTCTGCCGGCCGCCCAGCCGGAAGCAGCCAGTCGCTCAACCGCGCCAGGGAGCAGAGGCAATCAACGGGGTTGCGCCCGTGATCACAAACGACAGGCATTGCCCCCAAGCCCCAAGCCTCGAACGCCGGGGCCAGCCGGGGGGAGGCCAGCCGCTGGCCCCGCGGGGAGAAGCAATGGGAGCGAGCCATGGGATGAGTGACTTGGTGGCGGTTTGCGGGGAAACGGCTCAGGCTTTCCCAGCTGCGCACCTGACTTGGGCCGTGCTTTTGGCAGCGGCAAGGCTGCCTCCTGACTCTTCGGAAGCGGCGCCGTTTTTGGATAAGGCCCAGGCCAAGAGTTTTCTCAACCCTTGCCCGAAGGGGAAACTGGCTGGACAACCGCGGCAAAAGCAAGCAAAGAAGAAAGGGAGCAAGCAGGCAGACAAGACAGCAGACAACACAGACTACAAAAACAAACGAAGAAGAAACGGGATTGGGGGAACTCTAACAAGCTCGGTTGGCAACAACAACAGCAACCTGTCGAAACTCCCCGAGGTGCTCGGGCATGAGTGGGAGCAGTTGATCTGGTGGATCTCGCTTTGGACCTCCTTCGGGTTGAACCCGACAAGCTTGATGGAAATGCATTTGCCTATTCGGGTGAAGGGCGCCCATTTCGGGCTCGGTCAGGGCGAAGGGGGAGGTTGCTGTGCTCCGTTCCAGCAACAGGCCGAGCGTTTTGGCCGGCCCACCGTTTGGGGGCTGCACATGACCTGAAAAGTGCTGAAACGCGCATGGCCCCAATTGGATTAGCGCGGTCCGGCGCGCTAGTCTATTCAAAGTAGCAATTTACCCTGGTTTTGCCGTGTTGAGAAAAGCTCAGCCGGCGGGGAGATCCAAGGGTTTTCGGTCCGTTCGCGCGACTTGCCCTTCGACCCGCCGTCTGTGTGCTGTGCTTTGCTGTCTGCTGCCCAGGTGTCCTGCTGTCCCTGCTCCTTTGTCAGTGCTCTCGTCGCCCTCACCGCAGCCGTCGACTCTCTTCCATCGCACAGACAACGACCGTCACGATCCAGCAATTGAGTCTCATTCCTGCTGCGCTGCTCGCATTGCAACCAACAGCACGCAGCCATCGAGCAGCGACGGCGACTTGAGAGTCCCCCTCGAACGGATTGCAGCTCGTGTCTGTGTGGTGCTGACGGTTACGAAGGGCAGTACGTACCTGGTCTTTAGCCCGAAACCCCTGCTCCTAGATCACACCCTCCCTCGCCACCAATCCCTCCCCTCGGCTCCCCTGGCTGGTACGCCGGGGACTTGTGAGGGATTGTACCTCTACCGGGAACTGAGACCGACCGGGGTTTGGCGTCCGTGGGTACCTAGCCCTGGTAATTGCTTTTATTCACCGCGAATCGATCCCGCATCCCACGCACCCGGCCCTGGCCCTCCTCAGGCGCCCCAATCCTCTTATACATGAGCATCACATCCGCTCCCCACCGAACCTGCCCTTCTCCTTCCCCCCCCCCCATCAACCAAAACTCTCGCCATAACTCACCCAAGGTCGACTCCGTAATTGACACCCGTTGCGCACCCGACAGCAACACGTCAAGCATCTCTTCACCATCACCACCACCATTCGACCAGTGCTCTCACCTCGCACGCCCTAGTCGACGACGACGAGTTTTGCACCGCACGCGCCATCGACGACCTCGCTGGCACGCACCCCCAGGACCGACCAGGACCGACCGAAAACAACCAACACCGCAACGCGAGCTCATACGAAGACCCGACCGCCGATTCAATTCCGCCATCGGCGCAGAGCAGATCGACCGATCGCATCAGCTGAGCACCCGCATCCTTCACAACACCGCACCACACAACCGACCACCGACCTCGTGATCGCTACGGTCGACAAACCCATCCCCATCCCTTCTGACCCCAGTTCAGAGCCTGCTCGACCATTCGAGCAGTCAACCGCCATCATGCCCATGACTTTGGAGGCTCCCGTCCTCCAAGTGGACGCAAATGTCATCCACAAGGTCGACACCACAAACCCGGCAAACCTCTTCAGCATGTGGACTGGTGAGTTCCTCCACCACACTCCCACATCAGTAGGTCGGGTTTACTAACCTCACCGTCGTGCAGTCTTCGCGAGGTGTCGTGACTCAGTCGCTCAGGGAAGGCGGCTCGAGAACCTCAGCTGGCGTCTCTGGAACCGCGAGACATTCTGCTGCGAGGGCGACGAGATGCTCATCTCTGCCTGCGCCACCAGCCAACCACAAGCAATCCAGTACCCGCGCGACGCGGTCGCCGAGGACCTCCCGCAATTGTCGGGCAGCGTCGACTCGGTCGCCGATGAGGAGGCTGTTGATATGAGCACAGACACCACTCCGGTCGACATCATGCGGCCGAGGATACAGAGGCAGGACTCCTGCGCTAGCAGCCGCAGCCGCGGTCGCGAGCGCCACATCACCTCGGACGAGCTCGAGAAGATGGTCCTGTCCATTATGGAGGCCAAGGTGCCTCTTAACGCCCCGCTCCCGAGCATGCCCCGTTCGCTCTCCGCCGAGAAGCAGAAGCCGGCTGTCGCCCCGCGCCCTGAGCGGACTGGCTCGACTACTACCGAGTCGTCCGCCCCGTCCCCCGTCGACGAGTCGCCCAGGTCACTTCCTTCGCCGGTCACCCAGGAGCCCGAGACCCAGCCCCGGACCATTGTTACCCGCGGCTTTTCTCCTTCCCAGATGCCTGTCAGCCGCATCACCTCGCCTGCTTCCAAGACCCTCTCGATGTGCGCCATCCCCGAGCCCAGCGATGCTCCGGCGCCCAAGATCATCTTCTCCAAGAAGCAGCAGGCCAAGTTCGCTCTGGGTGGCTCTTCGGGCTCCGAGGAGGAGTCGTACAGGAACCGCGACCTCGAGGCCAGGAAGCTCGCTGCGCAGCCCAAGGGCAAGATGTTCATGCTCGGTGGCTCGTCCGGCGATGCCTCGTTAGACGGCTCCCAGCAGCTGCAGCGGCCCATCTCCACCACGAACGCGCAGAAGAAGACTGCCTCGTTCAACAGCCAGGTCGTGACCCAGACCTACACCTCCTCGGCCATTAGCGACACCGATGACGACTACGACGAGAGCGCCATTGACGATGACGACGAGGACTGGGAGGAGGAGTCCGCTGAGGAGAGCGGCGACTCGGTGGCCGAGGATAAGATCCAGTTCACCCGCGTCGACTCGAGCGCCAACCTGCCCTCGCGGCGGTCTATGATCACCCTGATGCTCGCGGCCAACAACACCCGCGCCCAGCGCCTGGGCAATGTGGCCTCGCAGTCCACTTCGGCCATTCCTCGCACTCGCGCCACCCTCAATGGGCCTTCCCTGGTCGCCTCGCCCAACGACTCCGATGAGGCCCCGCTCATGATGAAGAGGGGCACCGCCCGCGCGCCGCCGATGCGCCCCATCAACGAGATCCCCCGCTCGGCCGCCCAGCCCATCAACGTCACCGCCGCGAGCATGCACTACCAGGCCGCGCTCTCGCCGCGCACTACCCGCCGCAACATGCTCGCCACCGAACTGACCGAGTCGCTTCGGAGGAACCTCCTCCGTGAGCGCTCGCAGAAGACCCAGACGGCCAACGCTGTCCTCAAGCGCCGGCACACCTCGCACGACGTGGCCAACCTCAAGCAGTACCCCGAGAAGCCCTTCATGAAGAAGGAGAAGGAGGTCGACACCAACCCCAGCAGCTGGGATCAATACTTCCAGAACCCGTTCGCTGCCCACCAGGCCCAGGCTTGGTAACTACCCTAATACCCATTCCACCAATTCCTCTCCCCTTTCGACGCTTTGCATCTACATCCACGAACATCATCAAAGATACCCCGCACGAGACGACAGCCGCGTGTTGGCAGCTGGTTAGCGCTGCCGTGTACTACTTGGTTCGGCCCAGGGGAAAGGGTCGCGGTTTACGACACGGTGCATCACTCGGCTGGCGTTTATGGTCTTTTGGTTTCCCCCCAAGATGGGGTGCCAAGTTTTCTGTCTTTCCTTTCTGGTTTTTTGTCTGTTTTCTCCTTTTTTGATCATCCAGCGGCGTTCACGATCATACAATGATACCACGGTCTGCGTTTATCATTATTTGTTTTTTGTTTTTTTCCCTGCCTACCTACCTACCTGGGAAAGAAAGTGTGTACTTCTAGGGTTTGGGTGGTGGGAAGCGCCGCGCGGGCAATCGCGGGGATGGCGCTTCCGCTTTTTTCCATGTTTTTTCGCGCGGGGGAGGGGGGAAGAGGGGTTATGGTGCGATGGGGTGGGGGGGGGGGAGGAGAAAATGAATGGGTCAGGTGGCAGATGCGGGTGGAGGAGGGAGTCAAAA
>FTEL01009615.1_pt1 | contig 10930 bp, 14 predicted proteins | sample 1658911 | NCBI WGS metagenome assembly FTEL01 (sample SAMEA3914869, study PRJEB12502) | metagenome | biome: forest; material: soil | place: USA | collected 2012-03-12 | depth 0.1 m
GGACGAGGCGACGGCGTCGATCGACTACGCGACCGACTCGGCCATCCAAGAGACGATCCACGAGCTGACGAGCACCATCATTACGATTGCGCACCGCCTGCAGACGATTGTCGACTACGACAAGGTGCTGGTGCTCGACAAGGGCGAGATCGTCGAGTACGGTCACCCGTGGGAGCTCATCCGCAAGAGCGGGGGCAGCTTCAGGAGCATGTGCGAGATGAGTGGGGATTTTGGCGTGTTGGAGAAGGCGGCCGAGAAGGCGTGGAAGGCGGGCAGGTTGGTCGATGTTGATGATGACGTGACCGCTGCCGAAGGGGAGGGGAGTGGGGAGCCTTGAGAGGGAGGCGAAATCGTTGTCTAGCTGCGCGCAGCAGAGTACATACCTTCTGGAACATACCAGTTACTTTTTAGTATCTAGTAGCCAATCTTGTTGGCTCAAAACACCAGTGTAGGAAAAGTGTGCAAGGAGGGATAACTTTGGGTTGCTGCTGTGGTGTGCATCGGCCACGCAGCCAGCGGAGAATTAGAGATGGGGATTGCTTTTTGGTTGTTTAAAAAGAATTCTAAATTGACATTCGCCATCCGGTCTTGTTCTGCCCGTGGTCTCCTGCTCAATATGCTGTTGCAACGCTTGTATGTAGGTAGATAGGTTCCTTAGGTAATTATGTGGGCGAACCTGCGATCGCAGCCACCGACCATCCGGGAATCAATGGAAGCTCTTCAGCAACTGAAGGAGGGGATGTCTGCCCAGATGAGTAAGCCAGTGAAGCCTGCAGTCAGCACACAAGTGCTAGACAGGACATTACAAGCTTCAGACGTGCCGAACAAGTCAGCCCTGCACGCAGCCTGCACTCGGCGCGGGCTCAAAGCCTCAAGCAGCATGCTCAGCCACACATCCCGGCGGCATCAGGCTTTCGTGCTTCTTCAATTTGCAGAACCGTCGACAGACCAGGAGCCTCGGACGTCACGGGAGTCTCGTACATGTCCCTTTCTCCTTTCCCCTTTTTATTCTGCCCTTCTGCTCCATTTATGACTTCGCGATACGCCATCCCTCATCATCTTGCATGCTCGTATTCCGCGATTCCACTCGTCAGTCTGGACAGATAAACACCGACTGCTGACTTCAGCGAGCTGGCACTCAATCTCTGCCCCTTCACTTCTACAAATATCATCCAGCGACCAGGTAAGAGATGCAGCGCGCTTTGGGCTCTCGAATACCACGGTCATTGATGCTGACTTGGCGCAGACTTCCTTAGCTCCGCCTAGCTCATCACACAATGGCTCCAACCACGCTGCGCCGGGATGTCTATCTGGCTCGGATCTCCGCCGCGATGCACGAGGAGGTGGTCATGCTCCTGCTCTTCTTCCTCTGCCTCGTCATGCTCGTTGTGGTCGTCATGGCCGATCGGATCTCAGCCGCCAGGCTTGCGGAGGAAGAAGATTGGAAGCGCTTGGAGTGCGGCGACGACAGCGCCGAGGAGCGTACGAGCGAGCGAGTAGTGGACGTCAAGCCATCAGAGATGACCCCGCTGCTCTCCCCTAATCCCACCCTCGTCGGCTCCGACTCGGAGATGGAGTGCCTGGGTCGCAAAGACTCCAAAAGCTCCGTCGAGTGGCCGACGGCGGCGAAGAACATCCCAACTCTGCCTCGGGTGCGGAATTCCATTTCCCCTGGCGCTTGATTACACACTAACTGGAGTTTGTTTTAGAAGTCATCGAGTTTTCCTGTGGGCTATGCCACCTGGTAGAACATGTGGTCTGTGTTCTGACTCTGCCGGCTGTGAGCAGAAACGATGGAAGAAATTGGCCCTTTACCTAGGTACTCTCTTATACATAGGCATATATTCTTTGATAATAGTAATCGTAGAATTCAACAATATATCGGTACCTGCCGATAGCGTCGGCAGGTGATGATTTCCATCCAAGTCAAAGCTCCGAAACACAGTCGACCTTCTTGAAGAACAACCCTATTGAACGTAACACTGCCCAATCCCTCCCACAGCCTACCCCGACATCCAAATACACCGTTCAGACATCCATCCATGCATCCATACAGCACGCAATCCTCGAGAACATCCCTGCCCAGCAACACACCACGGAACAGCACAGCAAAGCAATCACTTCAACCTCCCCCTACTGATCTCATAATCCCGCACCGGGACAGGCCGCCGAAACCCAGTCAGCCATAGCCCCAGCAGCTGTGTCCCGAGCAACACGCCCACCAGCAGGCCGGACACGACGAACACGTAGAACGGGATGGGAGGCAGCGGGAGATCGAGGGTGTCCGCATCTGGCTGGAGGTCTGATGGAGCCATTGTGATTTTGGTTGGTGGGCTGCTGAGAACTATTGTGTTGATTTGGGGGCCGGGTTGGCGTGATATGTGATCTGAAGGGGGCGGTTGCTGAGTGGAGTGGTGACTTGGGATGGTGAACTTGAATGGAAGGCGGTTGGCGTGGAGGCCCGTTGTTTGTTGAAGGGATCACGTATAGCCTGCAAGAGTGTATGGTCGCGGTCCACGGTGAGAGTGAGGTGAGGATGTGTGGCTGCTGACTCCTCGGGCTCTGGTGCGCCGGGTCTGTGTCGTTGGTGTTTGACGAGTGAAGTCTGCGCCGTGCGCCTGCACTCGTTGTCGCCGCAGCGGTCCCGCGGCTGAAACGCTTCGGCTTGGAGAGGAAAATGGAGAACAACGAGTGAATAACCTGTGGAGACCGAGATTTCGCGCGACGAGGAAGAGACGACAAAAGTCGACAAAAACACGACGCCCGGGCTCAACGGCGATCAGCCTCACTCATTGGGTGGCTTGGCGTCCCCCCCCGAACGTGCAGAAGATGGCGTTCGGCAAGGGGCGAAGCGATATTGCCTGGGGCTTCAGCTCAAGCCTCATGACAGGGGTGATTTTGACGACAGCCTTCCCTGCTTTCCATATTAACGGGGATTCCACAATGGCTGAGTAGAATGTGAAATACTCTCCTCCGTAGCATGTACCTCCTGTGTGTGAACATTCATGAGGTCAAGGCTCTCCGCCGACAAAGCCGTGCAAGATTCTCCGCTGTTACGTGAGCTGCCAGAGTCTTGAATCAGGGAATGTGTTCCCTAAAGAAGACAAGCCAAAGTTTTGCACTTGTGTTTCCGTCAACCACACGACTTTCCACCGCGAACGCGGCACTGGATGGAATGCGGCACTGGATGGAATGCGAGAACTGAGGCCCAGGTAACGTTATCTGAGGGATAAGTGTTTCAAGCCCGATTTATAACTGTTGTTTACGCACCCGTGGTTTGAAACATTTTGACAAAACATCACTCTCGCCTTTACCTGATTAAGGTGGCCCTTGACAACTATGATCCAACTTACACCCACAGAATCACAACGCTTCACTAGGTACTCATCCATCCATCCCACTGGTCAAGAAAAGCGGCATGATCCGGCTCCTCCAAACCGCAAACACCGTCCTCAAACGCAAGAGCATCCGCACCGCGCAGCGCCCAGTCACCACCACTTCGTTCTATTAACTCAGGGGTACCGACACCCACCTGATCGCCCGCACCAGCCTCATGACTATTCTCTCCACGTCGAACCTCAACCACTCCCAAATACGGCAAAAAAACCCTCGCCCCCTTCCCCTCCTCCTCAAGTAGCACCCTTCCAACCTCCACACCTCCAACCTCACCCCCCTGACTCCTATCTCCCAAACAGGCACTGACACGATAGCAGCAGCCAACGCCCTCACCTACCTCCTCCATAATCCCAACCAAACACCTCAAAACACCCGCCATCCTCTCTGCCACCTCGTCCTCCTCCTCCTCCTTAAGACAGGCAAGAACCTGGTCAGCCAGACCCCAATCCCCCTGCCGTTCATGGACGAGGAAGTCGAGGTCCTCATACCCATTTTCGAGGCGGGACTGCGCCGCGGCGAGGTGTGCGATGCAGAGCGCCGCGCTGGCGGTGAAGGCGAAGAGGGTCATGCCGTGGCAGTATGTGGTGGCGACCAGGGCTGGGTGGTGGTGGAGGGCGAGGAAGCGGGTCAGCATGGCGCGGCTGGCGGTGAGGGTTGTTACTTTGCTTGAGGTGTGGCTGGGGTGGAGGAGGTAGGGGAGGTGCAGGCGGAAGAGGAGGTGGAAGTGGGTGTACTGGTCGAGGAGGGGGGTTGGGTCGTCGGAGGGAGGTGAGCGGAGGAGCCACCAGCGAGGAGGCATTAGGGTGGATGTTTGCTGGAGGAGGAGGTCGATCTCGCGGGTAATGGCGAAGTTGGTGCGCTCATATGTGGTGAGTTGAAGAATGCGCCCGGCGGCGAGGAGGTCTAGGCGCCGCATCTTTTCGATGGTGGTGCGGTTGTCGAGGGCCGTTGGTGCGGCGAAGACATTGTCGGACGAGCTTTGCGGTAGGTTCAGGAGAAGGGATATGTAGCGATCTGCCTGGATCAGGCGGAACCACATATGTTCGAGGCCGAGTGATGGCGAGGGCGAGTGGAGTCCCCGGTGCAGGCCCATCATCTGTGCCATGGCTATGGCCCGACGGATGGCGATCCACGCGCCGCGAACATTGCCTGCGCTGTCGTGATACATGCTCTCCATCATTATGCATTCTATTCCCTCGACAGAGCCGGCGAGCTCGTCGTGACAGGTTACAAGGCTGGCCGCCTTCACCGCCCGAGATATGATGTCGTGGCAGCAGGAATCCAATTCCGCAAGACCCCCAGCGGTGGTGTTGGGGCGAATCTCTTGGAGAAAGATGCTCAGAAGCAGCAGCTTCCCTGCAATGAGAACCGGGTGAGATCCAGGGGGCGGCAATTGAAGCATATCCCGTGGTTGTGCAGTTTGTGAGGATGGCGCGCACCGTGACTTGCTGAGAACGAGCCCTAAGGTTTCAACCGGGAGGCCGAGAAGGAGGTCGAGGTCGTGTTTGCCTGGCCAGGCCTCCATGAGTTTCTGGGAGAGATCGTGGTACTTGGCAGCGACTGGTGTGTCGTGAACATATGTGGTAAGCGTGACTGACACGAGCGGTCTCGGTGGCGGCAGTAAGCTAGCTGGTATTGCCATGCTAGCGTAGGGACCAGAAGTCGACCGACGAAGCCTGTCTCGGAGCGGCTGTCCTGGAACTTCGTTTGAAACGCCATCCTGGACGAACTGCTCAACCAGATGCTCAACCAGCGCCTCCACCCGGCCAAGTCTGTCTTCTACCCCTATCAGGTTGTTAAGGTGGGCAGGTTGCCCAGGTGTGTCGGGAAGATCCTGGCTGACACACGCCGTCCCGCGACGGCGGCATCCTTCACAACGAGCGCCGGCAGACTCTTCCAAGATGCACCGGACCTTCCGCCGCTTGCACTCCCAGCAGCTTGAAGTGCCTTTTCGGAGCCTTTTCCGAGGCCGTTCGAGTCCATCCTCGCCCCGGGGAAATTCAGGGGTTAGGGGGCGCGAGCTTGCCATTTTGGGTTGAAAAGGCCGAAACACGACGGCTTTGGTGAATTCTTAAGACCAAATAAATCCCTGGGTTCGGCGGAGAGACGAGAGCTTGGAATTTGCGGGGGTTTCAAGTCAAAAGTTTGATTCCGCCGAGACTCGGCGGACGAACTTGTGTTAGTCAGCTGAGCCGATCTCACCCCTTTTCTCAGGGGTTGACGCTTGCTCAGTATCAACAACAACGCGACCAACTCTGCCTACAACTTGAATGAGTACAGGGCGAGCAAGGCAAAGCTCGAGGGGTATCGGGTTCAAGGTAGCCAGTGCCACTGCTGCGTGACCAACAGATGGTGTTGGCTAAGAGGGGATGGAAATGGAAATCGCTGATCAAGACATGTGACAAGCTTGGCGTCCAGAGCCCGTTCCCCATGACAACGATAATGGAAATTCAACTGATTCAAAACCTCATTCACAATACTCTCATACACTATGAATTTATGAACTTGCCGAGTCCTCTCGCGGTGGCAAAATAACACGGTTTACGCATCTTTGTTCAGTAGACGAGTATCCGTAAGACAGGTACATAGACAGGGAGCTAATAGCAGATTTGCAACTGCCGCAGCTGTAGATGTGACGCGTAGACGAATCTAGGAAGCTGTGGATTCAGGCCATGTCGTTCGTCCAAGCCAGGCCGAGCGTTCCGTAGCCGAGAGTCGGATCAGAACTGCCGCCGTGGGGTTTGGCCATTTTGGTTTGGCCGGCAAAATTGGGGGCTAGACTGACCAGCGATCTTCATCTATTTGAGCCGACATCTCTATGGGGACAGAAATATTATTGGAGCTCCAAATGAACTTGGATTGGTCGACAACCCCCTCTTGCGGTCTTGGAAGGCAGATGTAAAGCTGTGCAAGTCAGGGCACACAGAGCCACTTGGCTCAGATACATCTCGAACGCTTTTCCCATGCTTGCCATGTCAACCAGTGGGATGCATCTCTTGGTCTGACAAGCTGCCCAAGATGCAGATGCTTTGGTGTGTTCTAGCACTAGCCTCGCTCCTGGTCGGAGTCGAGGCAGACGTGAAAGTGTAGGCACCATCTTCGTTTCATTGACGTTCTCTCTCTCTCTACTATTAGTTGTATAGAGGTGCAAGTGCTAAGTGACTCTAGGACCCGAAACCCCAACTACCCCCCTGACTTGGTTGACAAGCTTCGAGATGCCACCATGGACAAAGTTGAAGCGTACATGGCGGTCAAGGCTGCCGCAGGCAAAAATAATAAATGCACGCTGGAGAATGCGGCCGTGCGGAGAGAGTGGTCTGTCTTCCATCCCGACCCATCGATGTCGTGAGTGTACAAGGGACGCATTAGGTACTCACACCGGATCGTTACCAGGAGTGATCTCAGCAACGAAGAGAGGGAGGAATATGTAGCCGCCGTGCAGTGTTTGATGAAGCTGCCCACGAAGGCCCCCAAAGACAGGTTCCCTGGAGCCATCAGCCGCTTCGACGACTTCGTCGCCTACCACATGACCCATGCTGCCGAGTTGCACGACCCTCTTCACCTTTTTCCGGCCCACAAGCAGTTCGTCTGGGTCTATGAACAAGTCCTTCGCAACGAGTGCAATTACACGGGTTACCAGCCGTACGAGAACTACGACCGCTACGCCCAGGACCCAATCCACTCGCCGCTGTACAACGGGAATGCGTCGAGCATGGGTGGCAACGGCGCCCCGGACGCCAATTACAAGGGGGTGCCTCAGTCTGGCCGGACCCCCAACATCATTGCCTCTGGCGGCGGTGGTGGTTGCGTGACCGAGGGGCCGTTTAAGGAGTTAGTGTTGTGACTATCTTCTCAGACCCTGCTAGAAAACCCCGTGGCTCACACAGTAGGTATGCAGCATGCTCGTCAGTCTTGGGCCGACATCTATGTCACCCTTCACTCGTTTGAACATACCGAAGAACCCACGGTCCGACGGCACCGGTCCGAACCCACGCTGCCTGCGCCGCGACATCAACCGCAACGCCGCCATGGGCGCCACGGCCGACCGCGCGTACAGCTTGATCACCAACAATAGCAATATCGACAACTTTTACAACCAACTGTTGGGCAATCCGCCGCCCAAGAATGATCTCTATCCCTGGGGCGTAAGTTTCAGTGCTCATTATCCTTCCCAGAACGCCGAAGCTAACCACGGAGGAAATAAACTTTCCAAATAACAGATCCATACCGCCGGTCATTATATCCACGCCGTTGACCCCGGCGGCGACCCGGCCACGTCCCCCGGCGACCCCGTCTTCTACTTCCATCACGGCTCGCTCGACCGTCTGTGGTGGATCTGGCAGATGCAGGACCCAGACAAGCGCCTCAATGCTGTACCGACGGGTCGCGGCGCCAGCATGCCCGACATGCCGGGAATGGGCGGTAGCAGCAGCGGACCGGACCCGGCCAAGGCGGTCATTGATCTGGAGTGGCTGGCGGGGCCGATCCCGTTGCTGGAGGCGCATGATCAGCTGGGAGGTAACGGCGGGGCCTTTTGTTATATTTATGTTTAGCTGTGGCGCGATGGAGTAGGTGTGGGGAGTGAAACGGTGGTTTATGATAAGTATAAGTGTCTTGTTCATAGCCAATGAGAGAAAACTGAGGAGTTTATCATTCGCATTTATAACACTTCCAACTACGAAAAGGTATTGAACGGATGTGGTTGAAACTGACTGATTCTGTCGCCCCAAAACGGCCCAGATCAAGAGCATAGTAACCTCCATCACGGCTTGCCGCGCCAGGCCTCAGCCAAGAACTCTTCCGCTTTAACGAACTCATGGTCTGGCAGCAGCCGATTCCACTCATCCGAAACGTTCAAACCACCAACCGAGATGCCTATCAACATGCCCATCGTAAAGCTGGCCGCAAGCGCCTCACCCTCCTCAGGCGCGATGGATGGGTGGTCAGCCTTGGGCAGCCAGGTGGGCCGCGCCGCCCCAGCTCTGAGGTCATCAACCTTTAACCTCTCCACGTGGAAGGGCCCGTCTGTTTCATGTAAGTCTGAGATCAGATCTTGGCACACCTAACCTTAAACTCACCGCGAACTCTTTCGCCAAGCTTGATGAGGTTTCCAATTGTGATCTCGTTACCTTTGATGCCCCCAACTAACGGCCACACGCCCTCGTACTCAACAGCCCTGACGACGACACTAACAAGGTCTTTCACTGCTGTGAAGGTTATACAGACGTCATCGCTGCCCTCTGCAATGAGAATCCGTCGGTTGCCAAAGTCGATGGGAGTCTGAATCGGGTACACGTGTTTGCTCGACGTGTAGGGGTGTGTCAAATAGTTCATGAACAGGCCGGGTTGGAAAAGCGTGTACTCCAGAAGCTACAGTGAGAGTGCTAGGATTAGCTTTCCAGTCGACTGCGCTGGAGACCAGGCACGAGGACTTGCCCTCTTCTTCTCGTTGAGTTTCTGGAGATATTCTCGGACTTCGATCTTGCCCGCGTACCAGGGCATATGATCGAAGCTCGGTCTGCGGCAACAGATCCAGGTCAGCAGGAACTAGAGCTAAGAAGTAAAGCTGACATGATGAAATGGTAGCCCACCCGGTCCATTCGCTAGGGGCAAACCGTCTGACGCCGGCTTGCACCGCAGCATCGATTAGGTTCTTTTGCGCCACGCTCCCCGGGTCCGAGTGTACGACAATAAACGAGAGTACGGTATCGACTCCTTGCAGAATCTTGGAGAGTTGGGCCAGAATGTGGTAGTCGGCCTTGACCCATGTTACGCCCGGCGTGACATTGCTGGGAGGGGCATCCTGAGGATGATGGTCAGGGGCTGGAGGGACGACATGGTATGGATAGACTTGATAGGGCTGGAAGCCACGAGTGATTTCAAACCTTTCGAGACAAGAGCAAGATTTCGTGCTTCTTGCTGGCAACGAGGCCGTCAAGCACCTCTTGGGCCACATCTTAGGAAACTGTCAGCCGAGAGTCAAAAGCTGGTTTCGAGGGTATGGCTCACTGCCAGAGCCGCCAGCAATGGCAATCTTCACCATTTTGTCAGTAGAGCTCTAGATCGAGGAGAAATCAAGGGGAATTTTGGATGTGACTTACTGTTCAACAATTAGGGTTTTCCGTGGGCTTATATCCGTTTCCTCTCAGCCTAGGTAGTTTCCGCCGAATCTCGGCGGAGAAAGTGGAGGGCGAGTCCGAACCGAGAGCTCGGCGGAGCTCTTGTGTTGATAACCCGGCCTCAAGAATCGGCACAAAGAAATACTAAGATAGGGGTATAAAACACGAGAAAGCAACCGTCGTTGAACAGCAGGCACATCTCAAACTCCTGGGCGCGAACAGCAACCGATTTTGGTGAGGAGCTCCATGTCCTGACACCCCGACTCTTCTCTGCAAATCGCGACTCGTCAGGCTTGCTCCTATTGTCCCCTGTCAGCTAGTAGAAATGGTATCGTAAGTGTGAGGACTTTCAAGACTTCAAGGTGGACAGTAAGAGAATTGCGAGTGAGAAGAAGTGAGAATTGACGCCACTAGCCCGTCATTTGTGTGTAGTAGTACGGCATTTGGACTCCTTGATCCTTGTGGCGGGGAGATACTGTACTCCAGTGATTTACTAGCTTGTGACTTAAGACCGCGCTTTTAGGTAGTTCAACCGTGAAGTTTCTATTCTGACCTGAGACTTACAGCATCTTCTCAGCCCTGATATGCACCATCTGCCCAATCCAGCCGCTCGTCTTGTCTTTGCGTCCGACATGTTACATTACACACGCATTACCATGACTAGAAATACGAGGTGAGGTTGAACACTGGGTAAATGCTGAGCCCAAATGGTAACCATCTCCGCCGTTACGAGACCATGAGACTGTTATTGTTTTGTGGCGTGCGTGCTCGGGAGTGGCCGATTAGAGTCGCGTTGCCTTAAACTCGTAGCAACTGGAAGCAAGGCCATGTTTCGGCCAGTCAGCATTCCCACATCTGACGGACGCCGGTGGCATCCACGAGCACAAAACAGCCGGAGTGGTGTTACCTCCGTTGTGGCTGTGGTATGGCTGCGTTTGCTTGACGTGGCTCGTATCACTCTGCCCCACTCCCCTCCGCACTGGTTGTCTCAGAGAGGCACAAAGCCACGGCAAATGTGCCGGTGTCACATTCCAGGCACAAAGCACAGAACACACCAATGGCCATTCAAGGGAATCAGGGACGGCACCGAGCACCCGAAAGACTGAGACACTGTGAACAAAGGGGACAATAGTGTGCCAAACAGAGGCGTGACGTGACAAGGCTGCCACAGCCCCCGAAAAGAAGTCTGAATTGATCGTATGGCACTCGTGAAAGGAGCACCCACCACAATACCGACCAAACAATGTGCCGACTGAACCCACGAGTCGCACCAAAAACCCCTCTCCTGTACCATCTGCCACAATACTCCATAGCCGCCTGTCCCTGGCATGTGATTATTATGTATGCATGTACCTGTAATCCGCGGCCCAGCTGGCGGCCTCCACGAAACGGAAGATGGCCGTTGTGTCATGAAC
>FTEL01008775.1_pt1 | contig 10927 bp, 8 predicted proteins | sample 1658911 | NCBI WGS metagenome assembly FTEL01 (sample SAMEA3914869, study PRJEB12502) | metagenome | biome: forest; material: soil | place: USA | collected 2012-03-12 | depth 0.1 m
GCAGGGAAACGGGACGGGGAAGAGGCGGCGCAGGGCTCGGCCCAGTCGACACCGACAGCAACAGCGACACCATCACCGCCTCCACCATCTCCTTCACCCCCTCCACCACCTCCTCCAGCGTCTGCTGAGCACGGTCGACACTCGGCATCCCCTTCCACGCCCGACCTTCCCCAAACTATCGAACTGCCCCCACCGAGCGACATCGATCCCGTCACCCAGACGAAGAAGGGCAGCCCAATGGACGAGATGCTGCACATGGGCCCCCCACCGGATTCCCTGCCCCCGCCGCCGTCGACAGTCTCCGCAGCCGGCCAGCCTGGCGAATCTGGCACCGGAACCGACACCGCCCAAGACCGGCCAACCAAGCCCCCGCACCTCACCCCGACGCCATACATCCACCACTTCGACTCGTACACCCTCGTCAGGCAGCTCACAGCCGGCGGCTACACCCTCGAGCAAGCCATCATCTCCATGAAAGGGATTCGCACCCTCCTCGCCTCCAACCTAGACGTGGCCCAGGCCGGACTGGTGTCCAAGGCCAACGTCGAGAACGAGACGTACCTCTTCCGCGCCGCCTGCAGCGAGCTGGGCGCCGAGGTGAACAACAACCGGCGCGTGGCCGACGAGCATCTGCGCCAGCAGCGCACCCTCCTGCAGCACGAGGTCGACATCCTTGCCCAGCGGCTCAACCAGGAGCTGCTGACCCTGACTGACAGCGTCAGGGGCATGTTCAACGACAGGCGGATGGCCGTGAGGGAGGAGCAAAAGTCTGTCGAGAGCAGAGTATGTTCATTCACTCAAGAGACAAGCTTGTGCTTGGCTTAGTTGAACACGAATTGACTGACTAACTTGGTGACAGATCCTACAAATCAACTACAAGATCAGCGTCACGCTCAACAGCGACGCCAAGTCCGACATCGAGGGGCTGCGGTGGGTGCTGATCCGGCGGTCGGTGCTCGGCATCCTCTTCATGGCCCTGCTCACGTTGGGCACGCTCCGGTACGCCACCTACACGAGCCACAAGCGCAAGAAAGAGGCCGAGCGGCTGGCGCAGGAGGCGCTGGAGCTGAAGAAGCACAACGGGCGGACTGACAACTCCCTCGGGCCCGAGGCCGTCGAGATCCTGGCGGCGAATTGAATCCCCTCCTCAAAAGAAGGTTAAACAAACACTAGACACTCTATTCTGTACATAGACTTGATTTTGCATAGACAGAACACAGGCAGCAGAAAGACTCGGTCGGGCCAGGGCACATAGAAAGATATCCACGGCTCCATTTTTCACTCTCCGCCTCCCCTCCCAATCTATCAACCATCTACCATTGTCTAACCCCCAAAATCCATCTTCAACGCAATACTCGGGCCCCTCTCCCCCTCCTCCCCCTGCCTCACCTTCCCGCCACCACCCGCCCTCCCACTGCGAATCACCTCCTCCATGAACCCCCTCTGCCCCTCTCCCAGCCCGCCCACAACGCCCCGGAAGGCCGTCTGATCCGCCGACGCGAGCTCCAGCAGCCGCCCGCTCGTCTCGGCGTACACGTCCTGGCCCTCGCTCAGCGCGCGCGCCAGCAGCGCGGGGAGCACCAGCGCCATGGCGGCGGCCGAGGCGGGGCCCGCGGGCAGCGTGCCGACATACTGGCAGAGCGCGTGCGCGACCAGCGAGCGCGAGTTCTCCGGGTCCTCGGGGTCCGTGTCGGTCACGAAGGCGAGGAGCCGCGGTAGGAGGTGGCGCGTGAGGGATTGGTCGGCTGGGGTGGGGTGGGGTTGGAGGAGGAGGGAGCGGATGCAGTTGGCGGAGATTTTGGCTGTCTGTTGTTGTGAGAAGGGAAGGTTAGTCGTTATGTGGTGGACTGAAAACAAAAAGGGGGGGGCGTACCATGCGGTCCGTCAGACAGTCGAGGAGCTCTTCGAGGAAGCGGGCTACGAGGGGCTCGCTGGCGGGGAGCTGGTTCTTGCTACCCGTGAAGAGGATTGTGAGTGCCAGCAAGCAGTTCTTGACGCATGTGAGCGATGTCGGGGCCTCCCGCTTCTGTGCGTTCAGGTAGATGGAGAGGAAGCGTCGCACGCAGCCGAGAAGTTGAATGTCGGTTTGCGACCCGTCCTCGCCGTCCGAGGCTGTTCTGCAATTCGTCATGCTCGTGATGAACCGCTTCAGGGTGGGCAAGGACTGGGGCACAATTACAACCTGGCATGATGGCGCGGCAAGGATTGTAGCAAATATGTGGATGATGCAAGCGTAGAGATCCGTCTTGATGATGGAGGGGAACACCTCGGCAGCGTCAACTAACGCGTTAAGTGATGTCTTGATGAGGAGGACCGCTTCCTCGGTCATCTGGTGACGGATCGGCTGAGGCGTCTCGCTGAGATTCGGGAGCAAGCCGGAAAGGACCAGCACGATGATGCGGGTGAGTTCAAAGAGTTGTTCAATATCCTCGGACAGCTCGTTGTTGTCGGCCTCTTCTTGTTTTCTCGCAGCCGGGTGGGAAAGGCAAAGGTCCCTCGCAATCTCGACAATCACCCCTTGGATGTCAAGGCCTTCGGTAAGTACGAGACGGTCAAGGAGATCCATTGTCTCGGAGAAGATGGCCTCCCGGTAGATTGCTTGCCCAGACACGCTCGGATGCAGAATCTTCTTCAGCGCACTGAGGATGGCGAGCGTCTGTTCCTGGGTCGCAAGAGACTCACTCTGCCCGGGCTTGGTGGCCAGGGCCTCGAATGCGATACCGAACAGAACAAAGAAGAAAGCCACCGGCTCGTCGCGGTAGTTGATGTCAGGCCCTTTGGAACCGCCATTGGCATTAGGGCCGGTCACTTCCTTGCCGTCAAGCGCATCAAAGACGAACTCGCTGTCCTGCCCGATGAGACTAGCAATCGCATCGACCAGCTTCAACCACGAGTCCTGGTAGAACTTGAGCTGAGTCTCTCTGTTCAGAGCCGCGTAAACCGTATCGAGGCTTCCAGAGAGCGAAGGGGGCCCAAGGGTCATGGAAATATCGGGCTCGAAACGCAGCCGCGCAAACTCCCGGAGGGACTCCAACCAGAGCGGGGTGAGCGTGCCGATGTGAGGTTTGAGGACGTCAAGCAAGTACTTTTGCTCCGAGCTCGCAACCTGGAGCTCAGCCCATGCGCCAAACACGGCCATTTTAACCATGACACGGGCGTTGGAGCTCAGCCCACTCAGGTCACCAATGCCGGCATTCTCATCCTCGGTTCGGAAATTCTCGAGGGAGCTCACCAGAGTCTTGAGGATCCTGCCCATTCTGTCGATGTCCGTGACAATTCCCGTGGCGATGAACCCGGCGCACACATTGACCGCCTCAGCGGCCAGCTCAGGGGAAGAGTCGGCAGCAAAAGCGGGTGTGAGCGCCGAACTGATCTGGGCTTGGTACTGCTCGAGCAGCATGGCTTCCTCAAAGTCGGGATCGGGCGCCTTTCCAAACATCTTCAGGACAGCGGCGATGATCTTCAAGCCCCATATCCTCTGCTCCACCACGCCCGAAGTCGATGCCGAGAAGGCCATCCGCACGACGTCGGCAATTTTGTTTTGAAGAGCAGCTTGGGCCACAGACTCGCCGTTCGTGGCAATGTCTTTGGCCACAATAATGAAAATGTCATTCAGGCAGTCCATGGCAAAGGTCGTGACCTGCCACCTCAGAGGCTCGACATCTGGGCCGCCGGGCGTGTCCTTCTCGTCTTTGGCATCGCCCGGCGCCGCAGCGAACCCGGCGACTTCCTCGTCCTGGAGGTCAAGACCAGTACTCGACTTCTTGGCCTTGGCCGTCTCCTTCACGGTGTCCTTGGGCCTTGTCATCTTCAGAACGTGCTGGAAGCGTGCGAGCCAGGCGGCCGTGTTCCCGAGACACGTGTGCCGCATCCAGTTCCGCAGGGTGTTGCGCATACCGTCGTGACCGGGATCCGAGTCGAGAACCATCCAGAGCTGGTCTTCAAAGCCCTTGTTTGCGGCCTCAACCACATCGTACGGATTCCGCTTCATGAGATTATGCAGGCCATCGACAGCCACGTCACGAAGGACAATGTGCTCCGAACCGAGGTAGCGCTGGAGCGTCTTAACGTAATCTGTAAAGTTCATGTATCCCGGGGCGTATAGTGAGAGATGCTCCAAGCAGACGAGGCTTGCTCTCTGGACTTCCAGGTCCTCCTCCTGCTGGAAATACCCAACAAGCGTGAGAATCAGCTCTCTCGACTTGGTGGAATCCTGTAAATCAGGGCCGAGAACGTTGATGAGAGAGTCGACACAGTGAGCGATAGCCGCAGAGGTGGAAGATTCGATTTCAAGGTTCATCGTGGCGGGCGACGCGACTTCGGGATTGTGTGTCTCTGAGAAGTAGAGGTTCGCTAGCATCCCTAGGGTGGCAGACACGTAGTTTGCGAACCCAAGTCCGGATGCATCAGAAACGCGGGCGACCGCTTCCAGCGCCCAATAGTGGACAACAGGATGCGGGTCGTTGCATAGGGACAGGAGGATGTTGAGAATGGTTTTCAAATGATACCCGGCTGCCATGCTCCCGATTTTCGCTTGGATGGTTCCCAGAGCCATGGCACAGCCCGCTCGCGCGCTAGGCTCGCGGTTGATGACGATGGTGTCGACGAGGTATTTGATCTCTTGATTGGTGAAGGCATTCCCACAAGTGCCGCAAAGCCGGGCAACGGCTTCGTAGGCGATGCTCCGTACGTACTGGTCCCGATCCAGGACAAAATCCCGAAGCAGCTCCTGTATGAGTTTCTCGACAGCCGCGTTGGTCACGTCACCCGGAGGTGACTTCGTCTCTTTGACTGCCACTCGCAAAATTGAGAGGAGAGCAGTGGCGACGTTGACAATGATGGCGGACTTCCTGCCAAGGTCCCGCTGTAGAGACCCCGCGGCAACAAAAGTAGTGACCTGCTCGAGAATGCTTTCCTGGACCTTGGGTGGTGTAAGGGGAAAGACGAAGGCGAAGAGTTGGATAGCCATGTTGACCACCTCAGTCGCCGCAGGGTCGGGCAAGCTGGGCCCATCAGCACTACCAATGTAAAGAATGGAGGCATCGTGCTCAAGTGTGCCGCAGACGGGTGAGAGCAAGAGTCTCTCAATGTCTTCTTCTGGTCCCTCCCGTCCGGATAGAGTGCGTTCGACAGAGCTCTCGTGTTGTCCCGGAAGCGGCCTGACATTGAAGCCCCGTACAAGGCCCGTCACACCAAAGCCAGAGTTGTCGCCGATGTCCCAGATTGACTCAAACGTCCCTGCCGTGTTTGCAATGGACGCGCTAAGGGAGCTGGGGGTGTAGTTATCCGGGTCTGCGAACAGAGAAGTGGCGAGTGTAAGCAGGTTGGACTGTAGAAGAGCCTCGGTCCCGCCAGCTGGGCTGATATTCACCAGCTTGGTGTAGCACTGGAGGACTCTCCGCTGCACCATTGTCTCCAAGTCCTGGAGCTGCAAGGACGGCGTTAGTCTCTCGTTGATATCCTCCGACGTTTTCTTTGAGGGAAGGGTTTTCAAGAAGGCCGTAGTGTTCTGCAGCATGGCCGCAATCCGCTTCGAGACGTCGACTGTCAAGAGTCGGCTATTGAACTCGAGGAACGCCAGAATCGAGCCCAAGGCGCATTCCCGGACGTGGGTGAGAAAGCAGGCATTCAGAGAGTTCCTGTGGATGGAGCTATCTTTTGAAAGAACCTTCGGCAAGGCATTCTTCCACAAGAGGAGGAGCTGTGAGAGATGGATCTTGACGAAGTTGGGTCCGAGTGACATGAGACCTCCAATCAGAGTCCAGGCGACCTGAATCTGAGTGCTGGCTACACGAAGCTCGGAGCTGCCGCTCGATTTGAGCAGATTTGTGGACATAGTCAACACCCGGCTGTTGATGTCTACTGAGCCGTAGAGCGGGCGCTGCGGGCTTGCGCTGAGGCCGGCCGCAAGACCGTGGGCGAATCCAAGGCATCGGCGGGGTGAGCCCCGTCCGGTACCAAGCAGGCCCAGCTCTCGGCCGAGGCTGTTCATGCACACGGAGAGACAGGGCAGAAGCTGCTGAGGGCAGGCCAACAGAAAAGTCTTGAGACATGATGATGCGTAGACCTGGACTGTGTAACTGGGGTGCTGTAAGACCTGGAGGAGGCCGTCGCGGCAAGCTTCCGAGAAACCGTTGGCTGCCGAGCCGAGGCTGTCTATGAGCGACCCTAGGGCGCCCAGAGAGACGACCAACGTTTGTTTACTGGGTTCTGGTTTCTCCTTGAGCGCCTGTGGGTAGTTTTTGAGAATGCCGTTGATGAGGGCCTTGGCCGCCCCGGTTTGGCCCGACTCTCCGAGGATCTTCTTTCCGATGATGTCCTGAAGGGTGATTTCCACCATCCGCCGCGATATCAGAAGACGGTAGCGATTGTTGGAGATGTTGCTATGCCCCAAGAGCTCAACTGCCAAGTGCTCCACGATCCGTGTGTAGTTGAGCTCGACGGTACGCTCTCCTAGCTTCCGGAGCATGTTGCCATAACAAACGGCAATTGCTGTTCTAGATCTGTTCGAGGTCGACATGCGGACGTACTGTGTCGACAATGTTTTGAGAATGTCGACCAGCGACAGAGCCAACACCTGAGACTTCTTACCCGGCGCGGGGCTTTCGGGGCGTGGCGGGAGGTCATCGTCGTCTTGCAATGCGCCGATTTGCATAGACTGCCGTTTCACCGCCTTGGATTTGGACCGCTTGAGCAAAACCAGGGGCGCCTCACCGACAGCCGACTCGGAATACCCCTGGACAAGAGCCTCGGCGAAGCAATCGGCAGCCGCAGAACGAACGTGGGCCGAGACCGAGTCGAAGGTTTTGAAGATGGAAGACCGTAGGCTGTCGAAATCGCTCGAGGTTTGAAAGTAGGGGGTGGATTGTACGAGCGAGCGCAGGCAGTGGCACGCGGCGATAACGACGAGAGACCCCTTGTCACTCGTAGCAGAGCTTCGACCCTGTTTCCAGACGTCCCTGGCGATGCCCTCGTCCAAACTCCCGCCCAGCATCGTCGCAATCTTCCCCAGAGCAGTAAAAACGGCTGCTCGTAGCCCGGCATTGTTCGAGGACGACTTCAGGAGCTTCAGGAGCGCTGAACAGGCCAGCTGGTGGAGGTTGATGGCGCTGTCCCCTGCGGCAGCGTAGACATCGCCCAGACAGGTGACGGCAGCATGTTTAGCCCGGTTCTCGCTCTCATTCTTGGACTTGCCGCCCGATATTATCCCTGACAGCTCGCTGACGGTCTCGAAGAGTAGCTTCCGGTCTCCCTTGCCGAATACGTGTGCCAGACACCTGCCCAGGGTATTGCGGATGACTCTCGTCGGGGCGGGGCTCGAGAGGTTGATGATCTTGAACACCTCTTTTTTTAGGTAGAACTGCTGTGCGGTGCAGTCGTCGCTGTCAAGTCCGAGGACGTGTTTGTTGAGGGTCGAGACAAAGCTCAGAAGAAGGAGCTCTTGCTGCTCCGAGGGGAGACCTTGGAGCTTGGCGACATCGAATTCGGGATTGTAGCTCGCAGCGGCGGCTGCCGAAGAGCGCGGGGCGTCGCCATTTGCGGTGCTGGTCTCTTCTGTGCCCGCCGTCGAGGCCATCAGGAACAGGTCTTGGGGGGTTGCGTGGTATGGAGGGGGTTGTGAAGACCGGTGAAACGAAGCTGGACGCACTGCTGAGCAGTGGCTTGTGTCAGGCAAGGGGGCCGTTGTGGAGCGCTGTGTCAGGCCAATGACGGCACAAATGAGGGGCCCCAGGCGAATCATCAACCCCCTGTCACTCTGTTCCATTTCCGCATTCCCCTCCTGCCGGTGAGGTGCCGCTCTGGCGCCGCTCCGGCAGGCAGCGCTAAAATATTCCGGATCCACCACAAGCCTCAAGTTCGCAGCTTCAACTGCCGCTTCGTCTCTCGTTGAAAACCAAGAAACGCGATCCCACGGCGGGGATGCCCCGCAAAATTCCATCTTCTGCTTTCTACGCCCTGTAATTAACCTTCGATGCCATAGACGCCAAGCACGTGAGCCAGCTTCCAACTCAATGGCATCCCTCGCTCGTACCCTCGGGCCGTTGACGCGGCCGGCAAAGCCCTCGTCCATCTGCGCGCAATGCCGCCGCGCCTTTGTCTCCAGCCACGTCCTCCAGTCCGGGCACAACAAATGGAGCAAGATCCGCCATGAGAAGGCAGCCAACGACGCTAAAAAGAATGCCGCCCGGACAATCTTCGCCAAGAACATCACCCTGTACTCCAAACGTACGCCGTCCTCCTCCACCTCGTCAGGTCCCTGAAGACTCACACGCTGCGGAACCAAAAAGTCTTCGGTCCCAACCCAAACACCAACCCCCAGCTAGCGGCCGCTATTAATGCGGCCAAGAGGGCCAGCATGCCGAAGGACAAGATCGAAGGGGCTATCGCGCGCGGGCAGGGCAAGTCGTCTGAGGGCGTGGCACTCGAGTCGATCACCTTCGAGGCGATAATGCCGCCGTCTATCGCGCTCATCGTCGACGTTGAAACTGAGAGCAAGCTGCGCGCGCTGCAGGAGCTGAACTTGATGGTCAAGAAGGCGAAAGGGTCTGCGGGCTCATCCAAGTTCTTCTTCTCGCGTCTCGGCCGAGTGGTATTTGAGAAGGGCGAGAGCGGGCTGGACGTGGATCAAATCATGGACGACGCCATTGAGGCCGGGGCAGAGGATCTCGAGAACGATGTGGACGGGAACATTGTTGTCTGGACCCAGCCGGCGGGGACGATGCAGGTGTGCAAGGCGGTTGGGGACAAGTTTGGGTTGAAGATCCTGAGCTCGGATATCATCTGGGCGGCAAACGAGGACACCAAAGCCAAGCTGGATGCTTCGGAGGAGCAGATCAACCTCACGGAACTGCTCGAGGCGCTGAATGAGCACCCGGAGATCCAGGCCGTGTATTCGAATGTGGCGAAGGGAGAGATGAGCGACGATGCGTGGGCGAGGATAGAAGACAATCTGGATGCATAGCACCGTTGTTAGACATAGACCAACCCATTGTAAACTTTGTAGTAGTACAGCCAGAGAACACGGCCACTCCGGTCTAGCCGGCATCCGAGAGACGAGGTGGTTCGATCGAAGATTCCGTAACGCCAGTGTCCTGTCCTGTGTATATACCCCTCTCCCATCCCACCACCAGTGGTGCCCCCAATCATACACAACCCTGCCGACAAAGCCATACCAAACTAATCATCCTGCTGCTGCCCCTGGCTCGGATTCAACGCAGCCGCCCGCGCCTCGGCCGCCAACCGCTGCTCCCGCAGAGCCAACCTCCTCACGCGCAACCTCTCGAGCTCGGCATGGATTTCGTCGCGTTCCAGCGGAATCCTGTTGGCATTCTCAGGCTTGGGCCAGAAGTCGGGAACCGAGAAGCGGTTGTCGAGGTTCGTGCCGAAGTAGTACATGACCCCGATGGGGAACATGACGTACATGCCGAACTGCACCATGGGAGAATAGGCATTAGAAGACGGTCAGACGATGCGGGGCTTGGGTGAGATGGGGATGACGGCGAGAGAACTTAGGTTCAGATACCTTGAAGACCTCTAGGTTAAGCCCACCCATGTTGAAGGTTGCTCGCACACACGGTGAGATGTTGGTGGGTGAAGAGAGCTGGCTCCGTGCTTCGAAAACTGGTCCCGCAGCGAGTCGTTCGACCCAAATTTCGAGAACAGAGAGGTGGGGCGCCCAGCTCGCCGAGCAGATGGTAACGGCACTATGCAGCCCACCACCATCCTTGTCAGCCATCAGGGTGCTTGCGGGACCAAGGAGAGTTCCATCCCATGTTCAAGATGCTGAATTGCGCTGCGCATGTATCAAAATTCCACCCAAATTAGGTCCCTAGCTGTTATCTAGCCTTAACCCCAGGACAGCTTTTTGTTATCCTCCAGATCGCCAGTCCCCGCCGCCCAATAACTCGAGAAAGGGTATTCCAAACGCCGTCCTCCGCAAAGTCTAAATCATCGAGATTCAAGTGCTGCTGGTAACGCCAAACCTCGCGGAACCTCAACCCTTCCAGCCCTTTGTTTTGGAGATACGGGTCCAGCCACGTCGCCGACAGCGGCGCCACCAAATATGTGCCGTTCTTCTCCTTCAAAAACTCCGTGCTCCTCCTGTCCGCGGGTGTGTCGCACGTGGCAAGCTTCTCCAGCTCTGCAAGCAGCGTTTCGCCTCTCATCCCCATCACGTCCTGAGTGCGCAGGACCTCATTTTTCCCATTCAGCAGCCAGATTGGCGGCATGTATGTTTTCCACCAAACCGCTTGCGTGGCATCCGGCTGCTTGCTCATGAACACCTGGGCGGGGATGATCCCCCCTTGGTGGTAGACCCCCATCAATGCCCCAAAGATCACGTTGAAGATGATCCATGCCGCGGCCCAAACGCGCAGTATCTTGTCATTCCTCGGGAGGCGGATGGAGGAGAGGAAGAGCGGAACGGTTGGGAGCAGGAACCGAGCCTCCTGGTGCTGCGAAACCGAGAGGACCACAATTCCCGAGATCGCCGAGTAGAGCCGCAGGGATCGCTTGGGTCGCGTAAAGATGAGGAGCGTGGCAGGCCCCAGAAGCTGCGGCAGATTCACCAGCAGGTGCTGGTACCACGGATGTAGACCGTGTTTCGCCAGATTTGTCGGCGAAAGATTGTAGGCCAGGTTGTTCAAGGGCGTCAGGACGGGGTTCCGGATGAGGTCGGACCAAGAGATCGGTTGAGGGCTGTAGAAGGCCGTGTCGAGCGTGATCGCGAGCGCCGTGGTACAGAGTCCGGCCGTCAAGATCGCAACGAGAGATAAGGGGCTGAAATCTATCCGTCAGCTGCGGTGCCACCATCAAGCAAAAATAAAGTTGTCGTACTTTTTCCAGTAGTAGGGCAAGAGCCGAATCCCCGGTATCAACAAAAAGGCGGGGAATGTAATCCTGTTGAAAACGCCAAAAACTGCCACGA
>FTEL01008196.1_pt1 | contig 10917 bp, 5 predicted proteins | sample 1658911 | NCBI WGS metagenome assembly FTEL01 (sample SAMEA3914869, study PRJEB12502) | metagenome | biome: forest; material: soil | place: USA | collected 2012-03-12 | depth 0.1 m
GTATTATTATGGTGTTGAGGGGGTGGGAGGCGGGGGGTATGAGGAGGAGGCTTATCGGATGTGGTTTGGGTAGGTAGTTGGGGAAGTGAGGTTTGGCGGAAGGGAACGGGGGCTTGTTTGGTTGGGGGAAGGGGTTGTTGTTTGTTTACTTGAGAGAATGGGACAGGGTGTTGGTTCAGGGAAGGTTATAGGCACATGTTAGCTATATTCTAATTATTTACCGAGATTATGAGATGAGAGGAGCAAGAAGAAAGTTCGAGAGGAAGATAAGACGACAGAGATGACTTATGCAAGGAGAGAAGGAAGTTCGTTAAGAGGGGAATACCTAAACTTTCTCGCATTCTTCTTGCAATCTGGGTTTCTTGCCTATCTAAACCGATTTTCTTACTTCTTCCTTCCGTTTCTTTCTCCTTTTTGTTTTCTTTGTTTTTGTTCTCCTTTTTCTCCTCTTTAGTTTCCGTATTCTTTTTGTTTTCTTCTTTCGTTTCCTCTTCATTTTATTTTCTTTTGTTTCCTTCTCGTTTTCTTCCAGTTCCCTCTATTATCCCTCCCTGTTTCCTTTTCCGTGTCTATTCTCCATGTTTTACTTTCTTTGTTTTCGTGCTTTCGGTTCATTTCAGGTGCCTGACTCTGCGTGGCCATCACGACAAAACGGGCGATCTACACCCTTCTCCACAAACCGCCCGCTCTGCCGGAGCCGGATGCCAACAACCCCAAACCCGCGGAGGTCCCGCGCGCCCCACCCAACGTGCCGCCCACCGGCCCGACATTTGGCACCACGACAAATGCTGATTAAAATTGGCGGACCATCTGACGGTGGCGATGTGATGTGTTAATAAAATAGGACATAAACTTGCCTTTCTGGCCAACATATATTTTCTAGAATTAATCACGTACTCAAACACTCCCAACAACTCAGACACGAACCCTTGTTTACTTGCCCCTAAACCCCTGAACCACCCTGCCCACCACCACAACCAACACCACAACCACCACCATGGACCCCTCCAAAGTCAACATCCCCCCCCTCAAAGACCTCACAATCGACAACATCACCGAGAACGTCAACCTCGTCAACAGCGCGGGCAACCCCTCCCCGCGCTTGCGCTTCCTCCTCGACCGCCTGACCAACCACCTCCACGACTACGCCCGCGAGACCCGCCTCTCGCAGGGTGAGTGGCTCGAGGCCATCAACTTCCTGACGGCCACGGGCCAGATCTGCACCGATGTCCGCCAGGAATTCATCCTCCTGTCTGACATCTTTGGCCTCAGCCTGCTGGTCGACAGCATCGACCACCCCAAGCCGGCGGGCTCCACCGAGGGGACCGTCCTCGGCCCGTTCCACACGCATGATGCGGAGGTCCTCGAGAACGGCGACGTCATGGCGCACGACGAGGGCGGCGAAAAGCTGCTCGCTGTCTGCACGGTGAAGGACATCAACGGCAACCCGATCGAGGGGGTTGCCGTCGACATCTGGGAGACGGACTCCACAGGCCACTACGATGTGCAGCACCCTGGGCGCGACCGGCCGGATGGGCGGTGCATTCTGAAGAGCGACGCCGAGGGCCGCTTTTTCTTCCGTGGTATTGTGCCCGTGCCCTATCCCATTCCGCACGACGGGCCTGTCGGGCAGCTGCTTCTCCGACTAGGTCGGCACCCGATGCGCCCGAGCCATATGCACTTTATGTTTAACAAGGCGGGGTGGGATTCATTGACCACCGCCTTGTATTTACGTGGCGATCCGTATGAGACGAGTGAGTGCCTTTCCAGTACGCTGTCGTATAGGGTCTTGGTAACTAACAAAGTGTACAGCCGATGCTGTCTTTGGCGTGAAGGAGTCCCTCATTGTGGAGCTCGGGACGGTGGATAAGGAGACGGCGGCGAAGTATCCCGGGGCGGTGGAGGGGATGAAGCTGTTGACGTACGACTTTGTGCTGGTGTCGGAGCAGGAGACGGCCGAGCTGCGCCTAACACAAAGCATCGAAGCGCTGGGGCGGCTGGGCATGGACAAGGTCAAGATTGTGGACGGGCTGCCGGTGCCAGAGTTGGATTGAGGGAGGGAAAAGGGTAGGTGTTTGATCTTGTCATGGAGTGGAGTGTAAAAGATCGTTCAAGTTGAAGCATGTTGGATACCAGTTGTCAAACCCTTTGCTGTTAAGCCGATACTTACCCGTGATCCTTAAAAAACACTCCTCCATCTCTCCGACACCAAGTCTAACTGCAGTCTCGATTCATCATGTGTATATCTCGATCCCCCATGACGACCTGCCGAACCATGGCATGGCCATGGCATGGCCAAACACGATCAAAGCAACCACCCATCCATCCAGAGTGTATAAAACAGCCAGTTAACCAGCTCGATAGATAGATAGGGAGGGGTATGTATGCGTATGTCTGCCTATGCCTATGCCTATGCGTGTGTAGTATGCGTATGCTCTGACCAAGAGAACGAACAAGAAAAAGTAAAAGAAAACCCAGAAACTCAGGGGCAAAAACTCAGTGGGTAAATCAACAAAACACAAGCTCTCTCTTCCAACGCAACAGCAACAACAAATGCCCCGTCCCATCCATGAATGCCACAAACCACCAAGCCAGTCCCTCCAACTCCGTCTCTAACCCAAAGAACAGAGGGAAAAGAGAAAAAAAGAAAGCATTCCTCATCTGCGCTCAGTTGCTCGTTACCTAGCCGATCCACCAACTTTTACTTCAACTTCAACTTCAAACTCGACGGCGTCTAGTGCTTCTTGTATTTCTATAGCACATCAGTTAGCATATGGTCTAGCAGTTACACCTGGATGAATAAATGCATGTGAGGGGAAAGGGGCAAGAGTAGGAAAATGAGGAAGAGGAGGGGGGGGGGGGGGTGAGAGATAACATGAGATAAACATACCGCCTCAACCCTCCTCCGCTGCAACGGATCCAACGAATTCGTCGCCCCAAGCAACGTCTGCCCAATAGCCTTACTCGCCCCAATCGCGGGCCTCAAAATAATCGTCGGCGCCTTCCTCAGCACCGCCTTCGCGGCCCCCTTCGCACTCGCACTCTCCATCACCTCCGCGGGCACGGCGATAATCGCGTCCCTCGCAACCGACAAATCCCTCGCCAAACTCGCATACGCCCCGCGCACGCCCTGCACAATCCCCAACGGCTGGTCCGCATACAGCGACACGCGCCGCGCGCGCTCTTCTTCGTACTCCTCCTCGTCCCAGTCATCGCCGAGGACGGCGGCCAGCGCGGCGGCGGACCCTTCGCCTTCGCCGGGGGTGCCGCCCGGGCCGGAGCCGGGGACCAGGAGGCCTTCGGCGCCTTGCAGGGCGTACTGCGTGCCGATGGCGAGCTTGGCGCCCAGTTTGACGACCTCGGTGCCGGTGGTTTTGGCGAACGCGGTGGCGCCTTTCTTGAGGCTGCGCACGATCCGGCCGTCTTTGCGGTACTCGCGGATCGGGATCTCGATGAGGTCTCTGAAGCCGCTGCCGGCGCTGACGAGCGACCGGACGGGTGCGAGACCCGCCAACACGCCGGGGAGCTGGGTGCTCTTGACGTCCGCGGTCCAGATGTCGTTGAGTTCCTCGCCCAGCCGGTCAAAACCGCTGACGCCGTAGAGGATAATCCGCCGCAGCACCAGCCGCGAGTTGTCGAGGATCATGAAGTTCATGAACTCCGTCGTCTTGCCCGACCGGAGGCCAGCATAGTCAACCCGCTTCGGCTTAAAGTCCAACCGCACCGGGATGCTGTTGACCACAATCCGCTGAATAAACGGCACATCGCTCGGCGAGACATGCGCTGGCTCCGACTCATCACGGAAGGTAAAGAACCGGATGATAAAATCCAGCGCGTCCTGATCCACATGCAACCTCAACGGCAGCACACTCACGCTCACCACCAGCTCCGTGGCGGGCATGTCCACCGGGCGCGTGTTGATCAGCTCGAGATGGACCATGCTGGCGCCCATCTCGCGCTCGCCGGCGTCCATGTCGTACGTGGCAAACTTCTTCCACGTCGACTCGGGCATGTGGTCGAAAATATCCAGCTCGTGCACGCGGACATCGATCGAGCTGACCGTCTCGCCCGACCCCGGCGGGAACATGACAAAGTCCGCGTTCATGCCTTTGAGCTCGAACGTGATCTTGTGTCGGCGGCTCCGGCTCAGTTTCAGGCTGCTCTTGGACTTGGTCCGGCGGTGGGAGGCGCCGGGGCGGAGAGTGGTGGTCGTCACGGCCGTGGTGGCGATCGACTCCGTGTCGGCATAGTCGTGCAGGCCAGCCGTGATGGCCTGTGACAGCTCCTTGGGATCGCGGTTAGCCGGGATGCCGATGTAGATCGAGTTGAACAGGCAGTCGCCGATGATGGTCTCCTCGTCTTGATAGTCCGGGTCGAACCCCCTGCGGCGCTCGGTGCGGGCGCGTTGTTCAAGCGCCATCGCCTCGACTTCCATCACCGCCTTGGCAATCACCTCGCGCGTGCGCGCCCAGTCGTAGCCGTCAAACAGGTGCCAGATGACATGCACCTCGCGGACGCACACCTTGAGCGGGCTGCGCGCGTGCTTGAGCGGACCGTGCTGGTCGTAGCGGTTCTCCTTGGAGTTCCACCGGTGCGCGGTGCCCTGGGCGAGTTCCGACCGCGCAAAGTAGTCGTCCTTGATGGAGAGGTCGTCGCTGCTGCTTTCGAGGCCACTGTGCTGGCTCCCCGTCTCGAGGCCGGTGGTGCTGAGGAGCACGCCGTCGTTCGTCTCCTCGACCTTGGTCCCCTGCGCGAGCATGGAACTCGACGTGGCGTCAAACAGCTCCTCCTGAACCGCGGCCTCCTCATAGTACTGCGAGTCGAGGTTCAGCGGGCTGTCGTTCGGCCCAGGGTCAAAGTCGACATCGCTATCCCCATCTCCCCCAAGCTCCTGGGCGATCGCAAAGTCGTTGTCGAAGTCGTAGTCCCCCTCGGCCTGGCCAAATGCCTCCGCCCGGATGGACGCCAGCAGATCCTCCACCGGCACCACCGTCGTCCGGTACTTGATCTCCTTGCTCGGCGGCGTCGGCGGCGTCAGCGCATTGGCGAGCGCAATCAGCGTCTGCGTCGAGTCGGCGCACGTCTCCATCACCAGCAAATCATCCCGGACCTCCACCTCGAGCTGCATGTTCCCGCTCTCCACATCCCGCGAGGCCATGACCGTAGCCCTAGCCGCCGAGATCTGGCAGATATTGACATACCCCTTGGCGCACAAATCCGTGATCTGCGGCGACGGAATCGCCTGCGGCCGCCTCGTCGCGACGAACACCTCGGCTGAGTCCAGGATAGCGACATCATCCACCAGCAGCACCGCTGCCCTCTTCAAGTTCGTCACCACCGTCAACTCATCCTTGCTACCCGGCGTCATCTCCAAATGCGCATCCGTCAGCACCAGCGTCAGCTTCGACGGCAACCTCAGCGGGTTCAGCCCAACCAAGCAATCCCTAAACGCCACATCCACCTTGATCGGCTTCGACGGCGGCTTCGCGCGATCCACCTCGGCGAGCAACCCCGATGGCGCCCTCTTAATGGCCGTGTGCGCCTGCTCCCCGAGATTCGCCACCGACGCGGCCAGCCCAATCTCAAAGTCCTCCGGCGTGGCGTCGTCAGCCAGATCGAGCACGTCCATGATCGTCGGCACGCGGTACTCCAGCCCCAGCCCCATCAAGTTCACCCGCAGCACCGGCTCGATATCATCAATCAACCGCATCATCAGCACGGGCGACTTCTGCGCGGCCCCCGTCGGCGCGGTGACGACCACCTCCTCGATCTTGTTGCGCGTCACCCAGATCTCGCCGAGCGTCACAGCCACCAGCTCCGGCAGCGAAATGTGCGCCACCTCGACGTTTGCCAGCGTCGTCTGGAGGGCGCCAAACCGCCCGCCGACGTCGACGCGGCATTCCACGTTCTTGACGTGGCAGAGCGTCATCAGACCGGGCCGGTCGTCTTCGGGGAGGTACTTGGCCACCGTCCCCAGCTTCGCGAGATCATCCGCCAGTCCGGGCAAGCAGTTCAATTGCTGCAGACACCCCGCATCGACACGGACTTTGCCGACGGCCAGGGACAGAACCGGCCCCTTCCGCCGCTGCCGGAGCAGGGTGTCGACCATGATCTCGTCCTCGTCCGCGTCAAATTTGATCTTGGAGGGTGTGATCAGCTCCAGCAGCCGCTCCAGGTCCTTTGGCCGCGGGAGGGCGAGGTATTCCGCCCTGGTGTCGAGCACCTCCACCACCACGGGCGCCTCAGCCTTGGAGTTCTTGAAATACGGCCCCGCCAGACGGATCTTGCTGAAGTGGATTCCAATCCCTTCCTCGCGGCTGACGAGCTTGAGCGCGCTGGTGTTGAGCATGGCGCTGCAGTCTTTTCCGATGACATCCACGCGGAGTCCGTTGACGCGGAGGTCCGTCTTGTTCTCTTTGGACGCTGTCTTATCGTCGGGGTGGATCGGCGCGTCGAAGCGGACGCCGCGGGGTTTCTGGGCGGGCTTGGCCGGGCTCTTGCCCTTGGAGGCGTTGGAGTTCATGGAAGCGCCCATGTTAAGGAAGCTGCTGAGGCCGCCGAACCAGCTGAAGGTTTCGTCGAGGCGTTGGAGATCGAGCTTGACGTGCAGGGGGAGGGTGTTGATCTCCAGCCGGGAGACGTCGGGGCCCATGGTTGCCTTGAGCGAGACGTCCTGCCCTGCGGAGGGAAATGTGTTGGCGACCGACTCGAACATCATGACGGAGCGATCAAACGAGATGATGTCGTCGTTGCTGTAGCCAAACCTGAACTTCTCGATGCTAAAGTTTGCCTCGGTCTGGGCGCCTTCGCTGGACAGCGAGCCCCTGAGGTCGACCAGCTGCGCCTGCAGCAGGACATCGGAGCTGAAATCCGTGCTGCGCCGCTCAAACATGCGTTGGGGGATGTCGGCAACGCCCGCGAGTTGGTTCAAGAAGAGCATCGACAACTTCTCCACAGTGACTTTGATGTCCGGCGTCTTGGAACTGGGCTTCGACGCTGTTGTTGAGCCGACAGTCTCAGTCGGCTCACCCTGTGTTGCTTCAAGCAGGCGTGCCACCACCATGGCCAGCAAGAATCCAATCGAGGCATCGAAGCGGACCTCGACGGGATTCAGGATGACCTCGATGGAGGGGTCAACGGGGAGTGGCTCAGTCACCGGTTCACTGACGGGCATGAGCTTCGGGCTCGAAGTGCTCGAAGAATAGACTGAGAATGCCCCGGGTATGTGTGGAGCTATCGACTTCCCAAGGTCAGGGTTGTCGACAGGTATTTGTTGGTGTTGGATAGACGGGAGGTAGAGCGAAATCTGGTTGAGCGACAGGATCTCCTTGACCAAGCGAGTCGGGCCACGAGGGGTTGGGATATCATCCTGCGCGGGCTCCGGTTCTTGGACTGCAGGTTCCGGTTCCCTAGGCGAGGCGGGTGCCTCCCTTTCATGATCTTGGGAGATGGGCTGCTCGGGTATTGTGAACCGGTCGAATTGTGGCTGCTCAGGGGAGGGCTGTTCTGCCGCAACCGTTGAAACAGCCCCCGCCGTCGACGGCCCGGCAACGTCCTGCCCATCAGCATTTTCCGGTCCATCCCACGCCCCGGGCATCTCATTGCGCAACCGGACCGACTCTGTCTGCGAGAACGCGCTCATGTACATGCTCTCAGCCTCTTCATGGCTGTAGATGTGTGACTGTGCCAGATCGTCGAGCGGCGCGCCGCCCGAGCTATTGTCGGTAAGCACGGAATGTACTGAATCCGCAGGAGAAGGCGCGCTGGAGAGGCCGAAGCCCTGGGATGGGCGAGGAAACGGTTCCGACCGAGTTTCCCGTGCCAGTTCCGACCATGTCGTGGGCCCTGGCCCCAGTATTGTTGACTGAGCAAGGTCGCTGACGGGCCGTGGTGGTGACCCTCGGTACAGGGACGCTCGGGGGGTGGACATGGGCGACGCCTGCTCCCCCGGTTGGGACAACTCGTCGCTGTCCCCAAAGTCGTACGGGATGTTGAACGCAGCCTCACTGTCCTGTAACGCGTACTGGCTCTGCGCAAGTTCGTCTGAGCCGGACATAGGGCTGGAGCCCAAACTCTGGGAGAGCCCAAGGGGCGGAAAGGGGGTCGTCTCGGCCGGGGCTGGTGACCGCGAGGATACCGACGAGGGCATCGAGGACGTCCGGACCAGAGAGGAGAATACGTTGGCTTCTGTAATCAGGGCGGCTCTGATGTTTTCAAGGAGGACATGCCGCTTGCCCTCCTTGTGCACGATGGCAGGGGCGCCATCCTCTGATGATTGCCCAGGCGTGGTCACACCCTCAACGTTGATGTGATCCAGCGAGAGCTGGAAAGTGACGAGCTCTGAAGCTGGCGAAGCTGGGTCCACGGGCACCTCGACGTCAACCTGGAAGGCGACGCCTTGCACGCGGATCTGTATCCGGTCCACGATGCCCTGGAGAAAGTTTGTGAGAAAGGCGGGTAGTGACAGTCCCTGGCCGGTGCCGAGGGTCGAGTCGTCGTCGCTCTCGGACTCGCTGATGGCGACCGACGCCACGAGGTCCTGTGTCTCGGCCGCGAGGGCCTCTTCCAGCTCTTTCTTTTCCGCCACTGGTTGCGTTTCCAAAAAGTCCTGGGCGAGGTCCGCAGCCGTGGGCACGACATCCCCGACGGCTGTGCCCTTCCCCCTCTTTCCTTTGCGCTGGTCCCTCTCTTGTTTCGAGGACACCTTGAGGCGGATGTCGACGCCGTCTACCTCGGCTGTGATGGGGCTGGTATAGAAGTCCATGGGGATGGTGACTCGGAGGACCAGGACCTTGGCCTTTTGGATGGAGAAGGCCGGCGGCAACCCCAGGAGCTTTTCGAGTTTCTGGCAGGAGCAACATCAAGTCAGCCACTACATGTCACCACACAGCTAGCAGGAGAGAGACGTACCGGCAGCACGAGGCCAACATCTCGAAACTCCAGCACGGTATTCCGGCCCAGGGCGAGGTCGAGGTTCTCGAGATCGAGGGCGCGGTCATCAAGCAGGTCCAAGCGGGACAGGGCGAAGCGCAGCAACTGCTTCGCCATGGACGAGCTGCGGAACGACTGGAAGAAGGACGCCATGGTGTCTCCGTTGCTGACTGCTGCCGCTGGGGCCGCCGCAAGCAGTAGATATGGGGCGTCGTCGTGAGTGAGCAGGAAGCTCTAGATGTTGTCGAGGCAGTCACTCTCGAAGATGGGAGAGTGAGGCTGCGAGGCGATGGAGGGGAGGAGGGTGTCGGGAGCGGTCGTTCCGCTGTTCCGTTTGCTCGACAAACTGGAGGAGACGAGGATCGTGCCTGTTGCTGTTTAATCGTCCACTCGGGCTGGGCACGGAAGAGGCAGACGGGCGGTGGGGAAGGTCATGTTGATGCGGCTATCATGTCGCAGACGGCGGCGGGGGCAGGTTGCTCGGGGCAGCTCGGTGCTTCTACCTGGTTAGTGCTGCTGCTGGGTGCTTGCTGCAGAGCCCAGGCCGCCTCTCTTGGTGGTCTCGTCACTCTTCTCTCGTCCCTCGGTTCTCTCCGATGACGGGGCAACGCGCAACAGCCGGGTCTGGGTGTATGCAGCGGCACACGCTGGGGTCGGATCGGGAACAAGGCCTTAGTTGCCGGAACACAAGGCACTGAATGGTGAGGGGCACTGCACGCAACAACAAAACGAGGCTGCGGGCGCGTGGGAGAAAGGGAACAAGCAGCTAGTCAGCCAGCGACCGGGGGTGTGTGGGCTGGAGGGCGATGTTTCGTTATTGAAGGTTGAGGGTTGTCTGTCCGTCGGAGACGAAGAGGGAGGGTTGAGCCTTGTCCGGGCTGTCCTGTCCTGGCCAGCGCTGTGCTGTGCTGGGTTCCATGCTTGGGTTGCGCGATGGATGTCACTCCCCGCCTAAGACACAGCGGCCCGTGACAGAGCCCACTGTCCCACTGTCCCACTGTCCCACTGTCCGCTGTCGCTGCGGGCAGTGTTGGGCAGGGCAGGGGGGGGGGCAACCCAATCAGTTGATCGGCCTTATCGCCCAGGAAGCAGAGAGCCCGAGGGCGGGCAGCCAGAAGAACCCCTGCACGACGCTTCCCCACGGCCCCACCAAAGAGTCCAGGGCGTTGAGCTTGACGCGTTACAGGCACTGTGCCCCCCGCCCCACCACGCCAGCCAGGCTCCGGCAATGCGGTCATACCGCGGGCCCACCAGTGCAACAGAGGGGCAACAGCACTTCTCACCAGTGAGCACCTTGCTAGCACAGGGCGCACACACAACACCACGGGCAAGGACAAAAAGGACAGAAACGCCCCAAACATCTCCAGCCTCCCATCCAGGCCTTCCCCCTCAACGTGGCAACACCCATGCATGCCCACCACCAATGTGCAGCCGCCTCCTCTGCTTCTGCCTACGACGTGCCTAAAACCAACCTCCCCTCCCCTCCCACGATCACCAAAGCAAAGCAAAGCACTCGTCAGACCGCCGCCCGCCGCCGTTGTCAGATGCCTGCATCATGGCGTGTGCGTGCGTGCCCCTTCTCGACTCAAGTTCGCCCATGAACACTGTGGGTTTAGTGGCGAGAGGGGGGACGGATGAGCGCGAAGGTCGGTCTTGATTCGCCCAAATAGGCAATGCCGTGACCGCCAGCATCAGATGACCGTGTTCTTGACGGGGCTAAGGGAGAACAGAACGAGGCAAGGCGCATGCTATGCTGGGGGAGGAGTCAGGACTGATTCGAGCAATGGCGGTGGGTGGACGTCGGGTGGTTTCTGCGGTGGGTTGAAGAATCCCGGGGTGTGTCAATCGTCAATTGTGCAGAATGCCAATGCTCTTCTCTGTTGACATGACGCAAGACAGTTCCGCAAACCCTAACCCTGAATCTCAACGTAACCCTCAGCAAACCCTAACCCGGAATATCAACTCCCCAACACTAAACCTCAACAC
>FTEL01002507.1_pt1 | contig 10915 bp, 4 predicted proteins | sample 1658911 | NCBI WGS metagenome assembly FTEL01 (sample SAMEA3914869, study PRJEB12502) | metagenome | biome: forest; material: soil | place: USA | collected 2012-03-12 | depth 0.1 m
GCCCTCTGGTGAATCCGAGACAGAGCCCACGCGCACCACCGGCCCCAGGGTGGTGGCATGCAGGCCCGCCTCCTCAAACAGCTCGCGAGCGCACGAGTGCAGGACGCTCACGTCGTCATCGTCGCACCCGCCTCCGGGAGTCTCCCACCGGAGCGGCGTGGAGTCGTGCGCGGCCCGCTGGACCAGCAGCACTCGGGGGGGCGTGGTTGCGTGTCGGGCACCGGCACCGGCGCTCGCGGAGAGGTCGACGCCGGCCGGTGCGGGATGCAGCAAGTCGTTGTTGGGGAGCGGCCGGTCAAAGACGATGGCGCCTGTGGCGAGAAAGACGGGCGCAGGCGGCTGTGAGGCGTCGTCGCTGGGGCTGGAGGGCGGGAAGTGGCGCGTCAGAAAGACGGGCGGGGAGACGGAGAAGGCTTGCACGGATGGGTGCGCCTTGAAGACGGGACGGTCCTCCGTGCTGCTGTTTCCCATGGCGAGATGAGGGTGTGAAGTTTGCAGAGGGATACTTTTTTTTTTCTTCTTTTTCCAGCTTGATGGCCGCATGCTGTTTTCTTGGGCCGGTCGAGTTGGGGTTTGTTAGTAAGTTATAGGCGGCAGTGAGCGAGCCAGTTGCAGTGGGCGGCTGGGTGCCTTGTCAATAAACCTAAATGTGGGGTTGGTTCCAAGGCGGAGAGCAAGGCACTCACCCACTCAATTAAATCGTTTCGAACTCTCCATCATCAGACCAGCACAAACTCGTCTTCCTGCAGCTCCCCCTCCTCCACCCGGCGGACCGCCTCGCCATTCATCAGCCCGTGCACGTAGCACTCTCCCACGAGCAGGAATCTGCCTTGGTCCAGGGGCCGCAGGCAGAAGCACATTCTGCCCCCCCAGAGCACGCACACGCGGTCGCCGCGGGCCAGTACTTTGGGCCCGAGCACGAAATACCCCTTTGCCGACCGCGCGAACACCCGCCCGCTCGACGCGCCGTTGGCCGACCGCGACCACTCGGCATCGAGCCCCGCCACGCCTTCCGACGCCGCCAGCGACTGCAGTTCGGGATCCACGGCCTCGACGTCGCCCGCCGCCGCCATGGTGCGCGTGAGGTAGGCGGCGCCCTGGGCAAGCCACTGGTCGTCCGACATGGACCTGAAGAAATTGTCGCGGGATTCTTGCTCGCGCTGTCCTGACGAGTCCGGGGCGGCATCGGCCGAGTTGCCGGGGTCGCCGGCGGCAGCATGCAGCCGGTCGAATTCCCTCAGCGCCGTTGCCGCGCCGCCGTTGCTGAGAGTCTGCATGTACGCCAGCACGGCTGCACACGGCGGTGGCGGCGCATCGCCGGATTGCGCTGCGTCCTCGACATCACCGTCGCCGCCGGTCTCTGCTCGGGCTGCTCCGCACCCACCCAGCGTGCGCCACAGGCGTTGGATGAGGGTCTGGTTGCCCGCTTCGGCTTTGTGGAGGGCCTTGGGTTTCGGCGGCGCTCCGTCCTTCGCTTGCTCATCTTGCCGATACAGCGGCCCCAGAGAGAACAGAGGGCCGCCGCCAGCGCCGCCGCTGTCTGCGTACCCGCACACTGTGCGCCACAGTTGTTCGATGAGGGGCTGCTTGCCCCGTTCGACCTTGTGGAAGGCCTTGGGTTTAAGCGGCTCCGAGGCCTCTGTGATGATGTCAATGGCGACGCCCTTGATGCGGAGCGACGTCCCGTCGACGACGAAGGACGGCTTCGAGAAGCGCCCCGCGCCGCACGCGCGGTGCGGTGAGGTTGGCTCCGAGAGGATGTGCGACGTGTAGGTGCGCCAGTCGGGGACCCACGACGGCATGTACTCGCCGTCGGCCCCCTCGTCCCGATGCTTGCGCCAGTCGGCAAGGGAGGATGCAAGCTCATGGTGCTGGACCGCGGCGAGGGCGATGAGGCCGGGGTCGCCGCCACCCCCCGCCAGCGCACGCACGGCTGCATCCCTGTACACGTTGGGGAGCGTGCCAGTGTCGGCGTCGTAGTTTGCCCGGAGTCCGCGCAGCTCCTTGCCGGCCACCGAGTAGTGTCCCAAGAAGGCGAAGACACGGTCCCGCGCGTCAGTCGCCTTGATGTGGCGCGCCCGGTGCAGCTCGTAGATGAAGCTCATGCGGTTGGCGTGCCGGGTGGCAACGTCGGGCGGCACGAAGCGTTGAAAGACGAACTTGACCTTGGACGTCTCGATGTCGAAATGGCGGCGCAGATGGTGGAACTCGGTCAGCCTGTCACACACGCTATACAGCGTGTACCAATCCATCGATGCATCCCCCCATAGGAGCGTCGCCGGCGCCCTGGTTCCGATCTCCTGTATGATCCACGCCCTCTCGAACCATGGCAGCTGAGTCAGTGCCTTCACCGACGCCCAGTCCTCTTCGCGTCGCTGGGCCAACATCTCGCTCGTGTTGTCGGCCTGGAACTGAGCGTATCGGCCGGCATCGTTGAACGTATCGGACAGCGATCTCACAAGGGAAAAGGCCGCGTCGGCTTCGCGCCCCGTGTCCGGGCCAAGCCACACGAGAACGCGGTGTGCGTGGTTGTAGATGGCGTTCATGAACTGAACCTGGCTTCCTCTCTCCACCGTATCGTGCTGGTTGATGCAGATCTGGTCCACCCACACGCGCCGGTCCCTGTCGGGCAAGCGAATACGGCGCAGCGCGTGGTCGAGGCTGGTCGTGATGGCCAACCGCTTGCCGTCGCAAATGAAGGTGCGGTCGAAGTCGGGCGAGCCCCAGACGTAAGACAGGGGCTCATAGGCCTCTTGGGCGGCGTCGTCCATCTTGAACTCGGTGAGGACGCCACTGAGGGGATCGTCGGGAAGCCCGGCTGATAGGGCCAGCATCCTCACCGTGTTGGATTCCCGGATCGGCTGGTACTGGTACGGCTCCATGATGGTTGTTGGAGCAGCGATGCAAAGGTGGAAAACCAGAGAACTCTTTCGGTGTTGAGAGATACCCAGTAGAGAAGAGACGAGGCCCTCGAGGAGAGGTCGCGCCGCTTAAGAACCACTCGGCAACCACCGGTACAAGCGCCCTGCGTACCGCCGGAGCGCGGATGACATGCGGGTTTCATTCGACGCCAGCCTTGTGAGGAGAGACGAATGGGCCAAAGGGTGCTTTGACCGTCGGGCATCTATCGGCGCCAGCCGAGGAAGAGGCGCAAGCGGTCGCGAGAAGACCCAACTAATAGGAACTGCAAAATGCTCAGTGGCTTGTGCAGGGATAAGCGCCAAACTGGTCTCACGGACTGGACAGGCTGTCGGTGTTAGCCCGGTATTTGTTGTCAGGGGATTTGGCAGCGGTATGATGGTACATACCCAGAGATACTTGAAAACTTAGCAAGGAATGGGCTCCCTAGGGGTATTGCGAAGTATGGAATGAGTCCCTAGTATATCGGCAACCGCCGGGATGGTGTGGTGCCCGAGATTTCCATTGGCGGCGGTTTTCAGCTTCGCTGCAATCGGGCTGTTGGGCATCAGCCCCCACGCCATAAGGAGGGAGGCGCCAGCTCATCTACTGTCCCGCGGCTCTTCCGTGCCCGCCGAGCCGTTCAAGGCCAGAGCCCTATGACGGCCAATTCAAGACGCCAACTGGCACACCGCTTCGGTCTCCTGCTCGCGCAGCCTCGCCGTCGCCCCAGGGGAGTTCCTACAATGGCTGCTCAACCATCAACGCAGACTACGCGTCCCGGACCGATGCCCGCCATCCCAAACTTGGTTATCCCGCCCCATCTTGACCGTTTCAACGGCCCGGCTCAAGAGTACATCCTCCGCCGCAACAAGCCCTGGGACGGCATCGCCGTGGGTGCCTTGGTTTTCTCCCTGGAGCCCAGGGTGCTCTTGATCCAGCGCGCCAAGAGCGACTCGCTTCCCGAGAAATGGGAAATCCCCAGCGGTGTCGTTTCCAACGACCCAGCCAAGGATGCCACCATCATCTCGGCCGTTGCAAGGGAGGTCTGGGAAGAGACGGGCCTGCTTGCCCGAGGGCTGGCCAGGCTCGTCGCCGCGCCTGCCGTGGGCGGCTCTCCCGATTCGGAAGCACAGCTTCAGACGGAAGCTGATGGGTTCGTCTTCGGCAACAGCACCAGGACCAAGGTGTTTTGCCGATATGTTTTTGAGGTGGATGTTGGGGACGTGGTCCCCGGCGGGCAGCATATCAGACTCAATCCCTGCGAACACCAGGATTTCTTGTGGGCCTCGGAGGAGGAAATACGCGATGGGATCGTTGGTGAGGAGAAGTTGGAGATTGACTTCACTAGTGAACACCTGCGGAGGTTGATTTCGGAAGGTTTCAGGCTGAGGAGGAACTCTTGCGGTCTGCAGCCCGCAGCATAGGGTGCTGAGCCAGTTGTATCCGAGGAGATGCAAGAGGATACGCGCCTTTCAATGCCAAAAATTAGACCATAGCCACATCAAGCACACTGAGATGCCACACTGAGATGTCACCACAGGGAGACCGAAGGCCACACCGAGATCCCGGTTCTCGGACTAGACCCTTGATTTCACACCCCGTCTTTGGATGAACCCGGTGTGTCTTGTCTTCTTGGTGGCACCAGGACTGTCCAAAGTGATGACTTGGTGGAAGGCTCTGGCTTCAGAGGTCTGGGATCAGAGTTCAATGTCGGAGCATCCCTGAAGTCAAGGCGTGGACAGTTTCTCAAACTTGGATAGTAGACTTCTTGAACGTTTATATTTGGATGACCATGATCTTTTCCAACCATCTATCTCTAATGAATATGAAATAGCCGCCCATGATGTAAATGCTCAAACCCAACACCGCGTTGTCATTAATGCGCCACAACTCTCCTCACCCCCCCAACTTTTCCCAACACCTTCCACCAAGAACACCCTCAACCCCGCCAAGAACCCTCAAGCCGTCACAATATCACCAAACAGCTTCTCCCTCTTCATCACCGCCGCCGCCACAATCATGATACCCCCAGACGCAAGCACCATCGCAATCGACTGCTGCATGGCCTTGACAATAGCCTCAACCGCCGCCTCCCGCAACTCCCCACTCAGCCTCGCAAACAGCGCGCTCTGCGCCCCCGCCGTGGCCTCGGAGATCTCCTGCGCAGTGAACCCCTGACCCGCCAGCGCAACAGTCAAGTTCTTGACGGCATTCGCCTGGAACACCTTGCCCGCGACCACCAGCGCGACAGTGCCGCCGCCGATCTGCGCGATGTTCTGCAGGCTGATGGCATGGTTCACGTCCGCGGCCTCGGTGACGGTCAGCGTCGCGACCGCGTAGCCAAGCTGCACGGTCAGGCCCGTGCCGAGCGCGATGAGCACGCTCATGCCGTAGATCAGGCCCTGGCTGGTGGACGGCTTGAGGAAGGCCATGAGCACGGCGCCGCCGACGGTGATGAGCACGCCCGCGATGAGGAAGAGCGGCATGTAGTAGCGGATGGTGGAGAGCAGGCGGCCGGCGAGGACGTTGACCACGACGGTGACGATGACGAAGGGGAGGAGGCGCACCGCGGCTTGGATGGGGTCGTCGGAGTGGGCGAACTGGAAGTAGATGGGGATGTAGTAGACCATGATGAAGAGGGCGGCGCTGTTGGCGCCCGTGGAGAGGATCAGGGCCAGCTGGGTGCGGCGCCGGAGGAGGTGGCCCGGGACGGCGCGGGTTGCAGCGGTGGTGAAGACGAGGAAGTACTGCTGGAGGCCTGTCGCGATGAACAGGGCGCCGAAGAGGACGATCAGGGTGATGGTGCGGCCGTCGCTCCAGGCCCACTCGGCGTCGCCGATGGAGAAGGCGACGGTGAAGAAGACCCAGGTGGAGCCGACGAGGAAGAGGCCGAGGAAGTCAAAGTGCGCGAGGCGCTCGCGGACGGTCTTGCCGCCGTCTGGGTGGATGGAAGGGAGGAAGAAGATGTAGATGGGGGCCGTGGCGGCGCCGATGACCAGGTTGATGTAGAAGGCCCACCTCCACGTGGCGCTGGAGACGGCAAAGCCGCCGCCGATGACGGGACCCAGGACGGCACCGATGCCCCAGAAGAAGCCGATGAGACTAATATAAAGACCACGCTCCTCCGCGGCAGTCATGGCGCTGAAGTAGTTCAGGGCGCCCAAGTAGATGCCCGCGCCGCCGGCGCCGGCTATCACGCGACCGACGATCAAGGCGTCCATCCCAGGAGCGGCGCCGCAGACAGCAGAGCCGATCTCGAACAGAGCCACGCTGGCGATGAAGATCCACTTCATGTTAAAGTGACCAAGCAGGTTTCCGACGAGGAGGATGACGGCCACGGAGCCGAGCGGGAAGCCGGAGCCGATCCACGCCAGCTGCTCGATGTGGCCGAACTGCTCGACGACGGGGCCTTGGACGTCGGCGGCGATGGTGGTGTCGAGGCCGTAGAGGAAGGCGCTGATGTAGAGCGAGGCGCAGACGAGCAGCCACTTGAAGCCGTGGATGGTGCGGGTGGGGGCCTCGCTGCCGGTTTCGCTGGGTGTGTTCCTCTCCGGGTCCGCGTCGTCAGAGACTTTCTCTATTGTCGGTGCCGTGCTCATGGCGGGGGTTGTGTAATCGCTGAGGTCAGTGGGGACCGGCTTTTCTGTCAAGGCGCGGTTGCCCTCGGCGAATGTGAGTTGTGATGAAGCCATTGTTGGCAAGTTGGATGTGTGTCGTTCAAGTTACTGGCCAATTGGTGGTGGATGGCTTGCGGACGAAGAGGTGGGAAGGGTGTTCAGATATCTCAAAGTGATACTGATATACGGCTCGAGAAGGGCAAGTTGGGTGAGATGGTGGGATGGTGGGATGGTGGGAATGTTGCCCAGAGCAGAGCTGCAGAGGCTGGAAGGATGGGAGTGTGTTGTGTTGTGCCATTTCGAAATCTCCTTGCAGGCGCAAGACAATGATATTTGTAGAGGCCGTGAAACACGTAAACTCCGACATGTTGCGGAGGTAAACTCTGTGATTGGAAATGGAGGATGCAGCCGCAGCCGTGTCGACAACGATCGAACGTCTGTCAGTAATCCGACCAGGCACCAACCAGGCAAAACAAGGCACAAACCAGGCACAAACCACGTCCGGATTAACTCTCGACGTCTCTTTTGCGGCTGGGTGGATCCCCGAAGGGCGCATTTGTCAGAAGCCGATGAGAAATGCAGGCTGTTGGCCAAGGCCACCTTGCCTGTTCTGGCTTAGCGCCCCCTTTCCCGCTCCTTTGCAAGCGGGAGAATTGGTAAACACTGGATTGCACCATTCGTTGGTTGGCTGAGCTGTGCCTCAAAAGGGTTTTCCTCTGCCCAAGGCGTGCAGAAAAGAAAAAAAGACGTTTGGAACCTCGAGGAACTTTGCTTGACATATCAAGTTCAAGGCTTCCACTTGCTATTTTTGGTCTTTCGTTTTTGCATGTTTCGACAGAACGAGACCTTTGATGTCTCTGGGTGACGCATGTTCACTCTCAGTGATTCGCTCTGTTCACAGGTTCAGTAATCCTAGCAGCCCCCTGCCCGCAAGCAGCCAATCGACAGCCCGTCGGAGCTAAGCAAACGCCTTTCAGATGGCCCTCACCCGCGCCCTTAACCCCGACGAGTCATACGGTGAGATTGGGGGCTTTTCGACACGGTTCGTATCATCTCGGAGGCTGTTTGGTGTGATCGGCTGAGTGACCCCCAGATGACGTCCCCGATGAGATAAGACTTTGATGAGTGAGGGCTGGCAGTCGGACAAATGAAGGATTTTGAACCATGCAATGCCGAACATTTCGTCTTGCCTGGCAATACGTCCGGGATTGGCCACGAGATAAGTACCTTACCCAGGCAAACATGGCAGATGTCCGCAGGCACTCTTGCTGCAAACATCTCGGCAACGGCAGAGGAGTCTAAGGAACATGCCTCTTCCATTCAGAACGTTTTCGTGCGGAGTGGCCATGAGAGAGCAGTGGCGCATTGGACTTCGTTATGACGGCGTTCCTGCTTGGAGCATGGCTATTTGCGGTCGACCACTAAACGGTGCACAAAAAAGCGACTTGGTGATCTGGGCTGCTAGGTATGACGAGGCTGGGGAATATCTTACGTTTGGCAAACTGCGTTTGAGTCTGTAACACTTTTCAGAATCTGTCCTTGAGTTTATGAGACTTTTCGTAACTTGTCCTTGAGTCTTCCATGTTGTTCGTAACTCGTCGTTGAGTCTCCAACGCTCGCCGCAGCTTGCCCTTGAGTCTATGGGAGCATTTCTAGTTTCTCGACACGTATTAAAGACTCGCATGCCAATTACATTACGTTGTATTAATTACTAGCAACACCAGCTTATCTGTAGCGAGAATTCGCCTCGCCATCTGCTAGGGAGCCCCCCTCTGTCTGTAAATGAACATGTTCCCATATCCTCAGACTCGCCCCGTGGATGGGTACTGTGTCCAACCCATCCCGATACACGATCTCATTTAGGGAAGAGCCGTCGCCGTAGGACAAACGCAGCCCTGTCCAGCAATGGAGGTGATGGGAGGGGCTTCGCAGGTTGAATAGGGCTCATGCGACTCGAAAACCGGAGTGGGCTGCAGCTCAATGGCCTCGGCCTTGACCAGGACGGGAATGATCTGGCCCGTGGCGAGGCTGAAGGCGCGGTGGTGCAGACCAGCCAGAAGCTGGGTGACTGCACCCGAATGCGCCGTGATGCTGATCCAAGAGTTCTTATCGGTGCTGAACACGTCGTCGAGGGCTGCCTTGGCACGGGCGGCAAACGCCTTGGTTGTTTCGCTGTCATAAACGTGCCAGAGCTCGTCGTTCTCGGTGAAGCCGGCTTCGAAGTGGTAGGAGGGGAACAGTTGGGAGATGTATGTCTAAGGGCGGAAGTGATCCAACGGTCAGCGGGAAGTAAGAACGAGCTGCCCAAGTAAGAGAATCACCTTGCTTGACCTCCGATTGCAGGTCTGCGGCGTCATGCCTTCCCTAAAGCCCTCCTTGACCGTCGGTACAAATGGGTGAGCTGCGGGGAGCTGGATGTCTGCAAAGGTGAGGTTGGCTGTGATGGTGCACCGAGAAAGGGGGCTGGCGTAGTACGACTCGAAATGAGGCATCTTCTGTGTGGCGTAACGGTCCTTGAAGTACGCGTTCGCCTTGTAGGCCTGGGCCTCGCCCGCAGGAGTCAAGTGCGCATCGGCCCAGATGGCCGTGCCGTTGCCTTCACGCTCAGCCCAGTAGCACTGGTGTGATGGTTTCGTCAGAGATAAATTTGCAAGTCAGGGGTAAAGGCAGGGGTACTGCCAGGGGTGACCAGTGGGAATGGCAGGACTTACATTCCAGGCGGGGGTGCCGTAGAAGGATTCAGCCGCGTTGTGCCATCCTTCGCCGTGCCGTCCCATAAACAGAACCTTGTATTGCACGTTGGGCTTCTTGTTGCACCGCGAGTTCAAATGCTTGACATACGCCTCAAAGCGCTGCCACTGCGTCTTCGTACCAGTTGCATCGAAGTGCTGGTCCGTCGGGTATGTCCGGTTGATCAGGCCGAAGTTGACAGTGGCCTAGGAATCCGTCAGCCTTTTAAAAACAACATCACAATGAGATACCAAGCACTCACATAGTCGAATCCCGATGGGCTGGTAGCATCGTCGTCTTGGACGAAGAAGCCAGGGACAGAGGTAAAGTTGATGGACTTTCCCCCGGCCTCCTTCCAAGTCCAACCGGCAACCGCAGCGGGAGCGACCGCTAACAAGGTGGCAGCGAGGCTAGACGTCTTCATTTTGGGGGCCAAGATGCGACGGCCGTGGCAAAAGGTGACGCAGCGACACCGGGTAAGTATCCCGATGGGCATGCGGCTGCTGTTTAAGTAGAAGCACTCGCCTGGATCCGAAAGATTACTCTAAATCCAATGCGACTCTCCGGGTCACATTGACCGCCGACCACATGGCAAGCGGAGGTGTTGTTACGGGCGGTGCCTTGCAGTAGTGCCGCCAAGATCTTAACGCCACGCCGGAGATGGATCCCAAGAAGTGCACCGGGAACTGCACGGGAGCATGCGTTCCTCTGCGATTTCTGATTGGTGTCAGCGACGGGCTCATGGGACGAGAAACCCTCGCCGCCGCCAATCACCCGAAAACGTGCCCAGCAGCGTCTGGGCATTGTGGGGACGAGCCGGGGAGCAGCTTACACACCAAAGCCAAGATTGGTGATATCGGCCGGCGCTGTGTCCCCAAAACTCAACTTTCTTTCCATTTGCAGTTGACATCTGAGCCCCCGGGCCGACCTCGGCGCTTGCGAATCTCCCACGGTGTCAGTCTTCTTGCACCCCGGTCAATGCCATTGAAGAAAGGAGGAGACCCGGGCTGTCTCCGCAGCTTGGAGGGATCCATTGGGCAACATATCTCGTTTCAGGCTGTTTTCACGATCTTTAATCCGGGAAACGAAGGGTTACAGCCCTAGCGGCATCGTCTGGGGCTTCATTCCCTCCCCTGTCTTTGTCACCGGCCGATGTCGATAGGTACCTAAGGTCTTTGTCAAAGCCGGCGTCTGGCCAACCCTACCTAGGTACCTAGTCACCAAGCCTCCGTACTGTTGCGGCTCAAGTTCTGATAAGCAACAACAGTGGAAGTTCAAACTTGGCTAGTGTAATAGTGTAAACGGCTGTTAAGCCATTTCGTAGAGCTTCGTGATTGTTGACTGCGGCATTCTCTTCAGATGCTCGACCCTATCCTCATGCGAGGTCCTTGGCTTGTCAATCCTACTCAATGCCGCTAAGAAGGGAGGTCTTCCCTTGATATCAAAGATGCACTGACATGATCACGCCTGCAGCCATGATGTGTAGATTATGCCTTGCCAGAAGGCTTGTGTATTTCTGCCCACTTCTATGCGAATAACTCTGTCCAGCAGCTGTTACCACCAGTGAGACTTCCGCCCGTCATCGCCCCTCAGAGATCTGGCCCTGCCCTGTCCACCCTCTCCCGGGCCGACTTGCAATCCATGCTCAACCTCGCAGAGGGAGATCC
>FTEL01003316.1_pt1 | contig 10908 bp, 10 predicted proteins | sample 1658911 | NCBI WGS metagenome assembly FTEL01 (sample SAMEA3914869, study PRJEB12502) | metagenome | biome: forest; material: soil | place: USA | collected 2012-03-12 | depth 0.1 m
GGGTATGCTGTGAGCGGCTGGAGATGCTGAGCAGGGCGGTTGGGATTGTGGGGGCGGAGGGGTCGGGAGGAGGGATGGGTGGTGGCGTCGGCATTCCGCGGGCGTGCTTGGGTTCGAAGTACCTCGTTGGTGCCGCGGGTGCGGGCGACTCGAAGGGTGTCGGTGTCGTCCGAGGCAGTTGTGCTCCCCAGGATATGCGGACCGCCCACAGAGGACGCAGTCAACAACGCATCTTGCGGGTTGTGATGAGGGACGGGCAGTTGAACGCTGATGCCGCTGTCGGCGAAGCTGCTAACGTTTGTTGTCCGCCCAGACGCTTCAGATGCGCTTCCGCTTCCGCGTCCGCCTGGGGCCGAAGAGCGAACAGGATTCGCAGAGGGTTGAGCAGATAGAAAATCGTCAATCACAAAATCCAGAACCCGGGAAGCACGCGCTTGAGTGCACAGCTCGAGCATTTCCTCTGACAATGGGAGACCCGCCGCCACGAGGGCGTCGAGCACGGCTTGCTGACCCCTGCTGCTGTGTGCGTACTCGCGAAACTCGCAGAGGTTGGCAGTGATGCCGGTGTCGAGGTACGGAGAGGGCGGCGGCTGACGGCTACCGAAAACGATTTTCCACACGTCGTACCACCGGTCATACACGGACCTAGTCGCTTGCGACTTGCTTCCGAGTTCCCTCTTTTGCGAGCTGGTGATGAGAGGATCTTCCGGGTCCAAGCGGTTGAACACGCAAGCTGCGCCGGCGTGTTGTGAATGATGCTCAAGCTTGGCTTGGTTGGGGAACTTGGCTTTGCATCTACTGCAGTAGATATCGGGCATGCAGTGTGTTCGATAGAGGTGCTGCTTGACGTGCTTAATTTCCCGGAAATCGGATCTCTTCCCGCAATCACGATAGCGTCTGGGGTCTAGCTTCCAGTAAGGGCATGCCAGTGTCTTCTTGGCCGGCGGGCAGGGCCCACGAGCGACTTTCTTTGGACGGGGCATGTCTCCCTGCCCGTCGTCGTTGCCCTCGTATCCGTCCAGATCTCGGGCGGCTCGCTTGCGGCTGGGACCTGAGCTCGTCTCCGGATTATAGTTTCCTGCGCTGCTGGATGCGTGGTAGCCAGCGTGCCCGGCATCCTGCTGTTGCCCCCCGCCCTGACTCTGTGGCCGGGCACGAACAAAGGCTGCCCCTAATGCACTGTCGTCCGGTCGGAGCTCGGGGTTTGGCTCATGGTCAGGCGTCCCGGGAGCCAACAAGGTCCGTCTCCAGGTGCCCGTTCGATACTCGTCAAGCAAGCGAGCAGCGACTGCATCGATGACGGCAGACAGCTGATCTGGGATGTCACGAAGCGGTGCTTCCGGAGAGTCAGGCACCGACAGCATGTCCGAGTCCATGGGGGTTTTTACGGAGCTTGGTGTCGAGTCCTCGGAGCTAGCAGCCATAGCAGTGAAAGGACTGTTTGGCACATCCCGTTCTTGGGCTTGGGGCTCGTCAACCGTGCAAGAGTTGCTTGATCCGGGCGTTTCTTCCAAGGCCCTGGAACGACAGACGGCAACAAAATGGCGGGGCTCGGAATCGGTCCTAGGTATCCGGGCGTCGCGGGGGCAGCGACATGGAGATATGACTGGGGCGTGCCAGAGCCATGAGTCTTTTTGTTGGCTAACCAGCCGGAGAGCTGGCGCACGCTCTGCCAAGTACAGGGGCGGCCAGTCCATCATGACGCTCTGCGATACCTCCAGACTTGTTACGGACGAGGGCGATGGGTAGCGAAACGTAGGAAATCCATGAGCAACCACTAGAGGTATGCCTTCCTCGCCGAGCCAGCCAAGCTGCGTCAAGGTCGAGATGCCGCCGGTGGAGGAGGTGGGTGCTGTTGATTCGGCCCAAACTTCCCAGACATCAGTGTCCCGCTTCGAGATGGAGGGTTTGCTGTAAGTGATTCCCTCGCCCTCCGAGTCGTAGAGAGCGGTGACTAGCCAGGCTAGCTGCTGCCCCTGCTCGGCGATTGTATGCGAGACGCCCTCGGCAAACACGCTGACAGTATCTGGGATGACTGCTTGTGAAGCTGTGCCGATGAGATTGGAGTTTCCTTGGTTGACCATTAGCAAGTGGCCGGGTTATCATTGACCAGTCTCGTGGCCCAGGCTGTCTATCTCTTACCAGAGTCGTTTTTTAGATCTGCGATTCCAAGCTCGCGCCTAATCGCGCCAATGAACTTGTCCAGCAGTTCTGCGTGGCTCCCCCATGTCCTGTCCATATATTCTCTCACCGTCGTCACCAAGGCAGAGCCATCTGACGAGCCGACAATGACTACCGTGGAAGATATAGTATCCCAATCTCCGCTTGAGCCCAGCCGCCTCTTGCTGCGTTCACGTAAAATCCGTCGTCTGAGTGGTGGCCAGGAGATCCGAAACTCGACTCGGTGAACAGACGGATCCAGCTTCTTGCTGATCCTTCCGCTAGGCAGGCCGTTCGTGATGCTGTGCCGGATCTCGTCCACCATGATCCGCGGGCCGGGTCCCCAATGGAATGAGGACTCCTTGAGCAGGTGCTGGATCAGCCACTGGTATTCCTCGCTCTCAAGAATCGCTCGGGTATAAGCAGGCACTTCGGGGGGGCCGGTAGTGCCGTCCGTGTCCATGTTCATGTCCAGATCTTCAACCCCCTGAAAAGCATCTTCGGGGATACGCAGAGGATCCTCGTCCCTATCGGGCTTGCTTGACCACAGACGTATCTTTTCCACGAGTGACATTCCATCCTCGTTCCGCAGACGAGACGGGTCGTCGGCCTCTGATTCGGGCTGAAACAACTGCCGCAGGTGGGAAGCAATCTCTCTGTTGGCGTTCATCAACGACTACCTCCTTAGTGGTGGCAGACTATCCGTACTCACTTGTTGCGGCTGTAAACAAAGTGCATCAGCTGACGGCCAGTGGGGGTTGGGTCACGGCTGGCCAGGCGAACGGCAAACGCCTTGATCAGTGTGGGAAGAACGTCCATGACTGAAGGTTGATTGTCTTTGTCGACATGCTTCTGGATCTGGTTGTAAATGTCGTTGCAAACCTCAGAGATCGGACGCTGAGCCTCGGGACCGATAGCTCTTGTCTCTGCCGACACCACCGTCCCGGAATCGTCCCCGCCCCCGTTCTCGTCTCTTTCCCCGGTTCCCGCTGATGCACACTGCTCTAGCGGGACCGTCGCGTAGCCAGAGTCGGTGGGCGGCATGATCTTGAGGTTAGTTGTGGGAGACAGTGCATCCCCTAGGTCCTTGTGGAGAGGCTGTTGCCCCGGCTTGGCCGTATCTGCAGTGGCAGGCGTCAGTTGCATAATTAGCTGTCGTTGCGATTTGGCATCCTGGCTCACATGGCGTGTACTTTGCCCTGTATCCTTCCGGCCCGTGTGCCTCATCTGGAAACAGTAAACGAAAGATTCTATACCATTGCTCAACGCCAGGATACGGCCAGTCAAACCAGTCGAGCAGTGGTTTAAACAGCAGCCGTGCAATATCCGAGGATATCAATCCCGTCGGCGGCTCTGCTCGAATCTGGCAGTTCTTGCTCATGAAACAGGCGAATGCATAATCGGGATTTCCGAACACCCGCCAGCAGCGAGAGCAACGGTGATCCCTTTGGTGAAATTGGCGCAGGTGTTCTCTATGGCCGTGTCAATTGCCACAGCACGCCCCTGCCAGGAAGATGGGGCTATCACTTACCTTACCTGGGGGACGCTCTCGAAGCCCCAAAGTTGCTCCGCCCCACAACCGGGCTCGTTCGGATACCGCTTCTGGAAGGGACAGGCATAGAGAAGACTATCCGCTGGGACTGCCGCCTCATCTGCGCCATCCAGGACGACCGAGTCCTGCGAGTCGTTCTGAAGAAGGTCGGCTGCTTTCAAGTTGGGCTCGGGGGGTACCTCGGTTTCCACCATCTCAGCTCTGTATTTGGGATTCCGACGGGCACTTGGACGTGGCAGATCCTCCGGAGCGTCCTCTTTCTCGGCATGAGCCACGCGAACATGTCTGGTAAACCGAGGGCGCATATCAGCACGGATAGCCATGGTGGATCCCAGAAGCGCGGTATACATACTCGACAAAAAGCTGTTTGGTGGAAAACTGATTGTCGCACACGGGACAGGGGTAGCTTAGGGAGTAGCCATGGGCCAGTGCTTCGTGGTGCATCGCGTCCCTCTTGTTGAAGAAGCCTTCGCTTTCATGTCCTCTGGGGCAGCCTTGGACGGGGCAGCTGTACGGAAATAGCGACCGAGATGGCGGCGAAAGGGTTGCGAAGGCGACCTTCACCTTAGCAAGCTCGCTCTTGGTGACTTCGATGGTCAGGTCGTTAACGATGTTGAGCTGCCTCCTGGAAGTTTTGGCCGCGGCGCCTCTCGGAGGACTCGACGGAGGAATGTCAGGATCCATAATAGACGGGGTGTTGGTTGACTGTCGAGCATGGGGTGAATCTGGAGAGTTGGAGGGAAGGCACAACTACATTGGCGTTTGATGGATGTCAAGAAGTCGACGAGGACAGAACAGTCACCAACATGTCCTCTTGAGGCGGTCAGGCTCCGGCTGCCAGGGCTTGCTTGGGGGGCGCCCGGCTGCAGCCCAGCCTGCCTGCCGCGCGCTCGCACACCCCCTTTGACAGCACGGTTGTGCCTTTGCTTCTCATTGGCTCGGCAACATCTGGTTCAGGGAGGCGATATCAGCTCGAGAGACAGACTTTGGTTCTCCGCAAATCACATCTCAAAAGACCGCCGGTGAAAGTGCCAATTACTGGGGGAGGGCCAGCTGCAGACACTGCAGCAACTCTCGGACATCTGATAAGACTGGCTGAGTCTCGATTCGGCAGAGCAGTTTGGTTTTGCCCATTCCATGTCTGTGGTTGTTAGCGCGGCCCCCTGTGAGTTGCGTGTGGTGTTGGAGGAGCTGAATCCGGCGGCGGTTAAATCGCATTGAGATGCCATGGCCGTGCTGGGCTTTGAACACAATGTTGTCCAACCGGTGTCAATGGAGCAAATTTGGAGGGAAAATCAGGATTGAGGCTAAGTTGGAACTACTTTCAGAAGACAAGTCAGGCTGAGGTTGAGCAAGTGCTCGAGGAAGTGCCGACAGGGCTGGACAAACTGTATCATCGGATGATGAAGCAGATCGAACAGCTAAAGACAACACAGAACAAGGAGTTTTGCCGACTCGTCCTTTCCGCGGTAACTCTGGCCTATCGTTCGCTTTCCATACCCGAGCTGAGCGTAGTGGCCGGACTGCGAGGCACGAATGCAGGCAAGGCCAAGGCGGTGCGGACGATTGTCGGCATGTGCGGCTCATTCTTAACTCTGCGAGACGATCAAGTGTTTGTCATTCACCAGTCTGCCAATGACTACCTGACGACGTGGCTTCAGCCGGCCGGGGTTGCGCAAGGACATATCGACATCAGCAGACGTTCACTTGATGCGATGACCTCAATCCTGGAACAAAAAAACTTGTACAACCTCGACTTCGGCTTCAAACCAAAGGATATAAGACCCCCCCAGCCAGACCCCCTGGGTCCAATACGATACTCTTGTGTCTTCTGGGCCGACCATCTCTGCTCACTGAACAGCGATAACTGTGGCGGGGCGTAGGATGGCATCGTCAAGTGGTGATGGATTTGTCTGTGTGTCGTGTGTCTAAGAAGAAGAAAGGCGCTGCAAGGCTGTGTGGGTGGCTGCAGAAGTGGTGGGGCGCGGGGCGGCCCCGCAACAATAATTCCAGGCTCCTGGGAGAACTGACGGACGATGGGAGGGTGTTTGGATTCCTAAAGAAATGTTTTCTCCGCTGGCTTGAGAGTTTGTTTCTTATAGGGAAACTTTCTAGTGGGCTGCCCTCGATAAGAAAGATTTTACACGCCGCTCAGGTATGTTATTAATGCCGTATTATTGTCAGATTACTAAATCTTATTAGGCGTAACCGCATATCAACCCTCACTTTCTTGAGATGTTGCAGGACGCAGAGAAGTTTGCATTCAGTCACGGATCGATTATAGAGCGAGCCCCATTGCAGACATATAGCTCCGCACTTATGTTCAGCCCAATTTCGAGCGAGATTAGATATCAGTATTGGAAGGAAAGACTGTCTTTTATTGAAATGACCGCTGGTATTGGAGACCACTGGGGCACATACCAGCAGACGCTCGAGGGCCATAGCAGCTGGGTCAGGGCAGTGGCGTTCTCGCCGGACGGCAGCACGCTGGCATCGGCTTCAGACGACAAGACCGTCCGGCTCTGGGATACGGCGACCGGCACGCACCGGCAGACGCTCGAGGGCCATGGCGACTCGGTCAGGGCAGTGGCGTTCTCCAGGAATGGTCAATATCTTGAAACAGATCGAGGGCTGCTAGTCCTCGGCCTTAACAAGCAACGGAATATCCGTCGTTCAGGTATGCCGCAGTTGCAGCAATACAAGATATGCCCAGCTACGAGACGAGTGTACATGTTGTTGGAACGTCTCGCGCTTTGGTAGGGGAAAATGGATGGGTTCAACACCAGGCAAAATACAGGGTGCACAGCAAGGATGGGTCGTGATGGCTTCAATTGATCGTGGTTGTGCCTGTCTTCTAGTCCTTGTTGCGGTTGGATTCCCCGCATCTGATGGAGGCTTTTCCCGTCGGCCAGTGGAGCTGAACGCCACCCGCAATTGCGGGCCGACTACCCCTTGGTCCCGACACATGTTTGGTAGGGGCACGAGACATGATCCTCATGCCATGCGTTGGAACTAAGGCATTGCTTCAGAGCTGAGCAGGCACTGCCTTAGTTCTGACAGCGACCTGCAGGTAAACATCAACACCATGGTCGCCCATTGGCCCAGCCACTCGCCGCAGCGGCAATGCCTTCAGCTGAAGGTCGTCCCAGAGAAGGATCAGTGCTGTGAAGGCTGTGCAATGAGGCTATGTGACGCCTGAGTGACAAGGGGAGCAGGGAGCCAGGCAGTCAAAAGGAGCCAGAGACACAGACATCCTGACGGGGACAGACAGAACCACGATCATCGTCTTCCACAATTGAAGCAATCCCCAACACCACACATATATCTTTTTGTACCCATTTTGCAGTGCCTTTCAGTGCCTACATACAACCATTGCAGTGGACCAGTCTCTGCTGTTCCAACACCATGCAGTCCCTCTTCGGTGAGGAAACGTTGCCCTGATTCTCCGTGGCGCTAGGAATAAGTACCTTGATAATTTGATGCCGGCGATGGGAGCGCCCTACGGGCCGCTGTTTGGGCTCGAGTCTAGGCCATAGCAATGAGAATGGGGGAAGGGCGTTGGTACTGGGCCGCCGAAGTCGCTCCTGGGGATGATCAGGTCGACCCCGACAACTCTGCTGACTAATTAGGACGCTGGGGCACAAGCAGCCACCACGCCACAGGATCTGCCTCTTCTGGTTTCTCTTTCCACTTAACGTCGAGAGCATGCCATCCGCAATAGCATCAAGCGGTCGACTGATGCGCCAAATGGCAAAGTATCTATCCACTTGCATGCGAGGGTAGCCGTCGCGATGGCCGAGGGCTGCTGAGGGCCCGAACCGGGCTTAGCCCGTCACACGAGCCACAGGCCGTTCTCACCTCATCATTTCCTGCTGCCTGAATGGCTGGCAGTGCACGATTGGCTGCCGTGCCACACTTGCAGCAGAGCGCCTGAACGGCTCTGCGGCACAGCCGGCTTCACCGTTTTCTTGAAAACGGACAGCACTAACAGAGGAGAGGCACCCGTTTTTGGGCCTCAAAACCCCCTGTTTTTTGACCCCTCTTCCCCGAAAAGACAAGCTTTTGAGAGCCGAACTAGTACTCAGGTCGGTGACGACTGGGGAATCCTCGGTGTTGTATGTCTTAGCTCTTTTTTGCCTTGTCCTTTTTTATTGACACTGCGTCTAACCAACGATATCACCCACCAGACTGAGTGGTGGGAGGGAGGTAAAGATCACAGCGAAGGTGGGAGTCAAGATAAGGCAAGGCGGGAACAGTCGGGGCAATTGTAGCGGAAGTGTTGCAAGAAATTCGTTTTTCGAGGGCGTCTCTAATCTAGGGAATGCTGGGTTTTCTCCTTTTGGGCCTGCTTGGAGAACTGCAGCAGTAGGTAACTAAACATGAGGTGCGCTACAGACGCTATTTGACGCTCTTGACGCTATGCTCCTGGGGGCCAGGATGAGAAGCAAGACGGATATGCTCAGCATGGCGGCAAGCTATATCTATGTGTTGCGGGACGAGAGAGGACGAGAGATGCGTTGTTCCAAAGCGGGGTGGCAGATCTGGAGGGGTTGGGCGGCAACCCCCTGCTCCTCTGCTCCTGTGCTCCTCTGCTCCCGTGCTCCTCTGCTCCTCTGCTCCCCTGCTCCCCTGCTCCCCTGCTCCCCTGCTCCCCTGCTCCCCCTCTGTTCCCCCTCTGCTCCCCTCTCCTTTGCGTTTTAGTGTTCAGACGCAGGCTCCTTGATCATCCTTGAGCCCTGCTCAGTGAGCATCATGGGCGCCGATGGATGGCAGGCGGATCGATATACGCGCCTGTTCTGGTTGGGTTTCCAGCCCGCCGTTTGAGGACGGGAGCATTTCTTCCTGATTCGTCTCTGTCACCTGGTTTTAGTCGATGATGGTGGCGCAACCCTCACCACCTGCGCCCACACCACCCACCCTGCGTCCTGCGTGCGGGCGTCCTCCCAGGGCACACACACAGAGCAGTCCAGATCTGGGCCAATGCCAGCACCCCACCCCCCACTTCCCTTACCCTTCCCAAACGAGCAGGGGATGGAAGCTGGAGGGCAGGGCATCCTGGCTGGCTCGCCGAGGCGCGTGCGCCGGGCACCACCGCTGCGACCAGCACCAAGCTGCCCGGGACAGGCTGTCAGTCATTCTCAACCACCAACAGTAGCATCACCAGATTCGCGCGGTCAAAGTTGCCAATATATATGCAGCCCCGGCTGCCTTCAATTTTAATTAATCCCCGTGAAACCCAAAAAGCAAAAAAACCGTCTATCTGTCCCCTTTTGTCTACGTATCCAATCCAGAAACGATGCCCCAGATCCAAACTTCATCATGGCGCCGTGAGGTGATCTATCCCAAGCCCAGCCCAGCCTGATGCGAGGACAGAATAAATACAAGCATATCGTGTTGTGGCACTTTGCTGTGTGCAAGTGGAGTGGAGCTTGTGTGTGCAGGTGGAGTGCCAGGACCAAGCAAAGTCAGGTCCTTCCTGGGAGAGGAAGGAGGGGGGGGAGGGAACTCGTCAGTGCTCCGTCCCGCCCATCCCATCTCCCCCAAAACCTTAAACCGACGAACGCCCGACGTGGGGAAACAGAAGAAAACGGGATTGTGCGGGGATCCGCGAGGAACGTCGTCTGCAGGGGGAGGGACCCAAAAAAGGCCGACAACCGGTTCGTCGTCGCAGTTTGTTCTGGAACAATACAACGAGAAAAGTTGTCTGAGAGATGACGCTCGGGCTTCAACGTCAAGTGTGACGAGTCCCCCCCTTGCGGACAGAGAATCGGATGTATTGGTGAAGAAAGGCGTGTGCCGGCCGACGATGTCTTTGCTGTGGTCAGCGGGGACGTTGCCACCAGAGTCCCTCCTCCTCCCCGGACTCGGAGCGAATGGATCTAGGGGAGGTCATACGAGTTTTTTTTTTTTTTTGGATTTGTTTTTTTAACAAAAGAGAAGAATTCGAGAATGAGGCCAAATGAGGGTAGGAAAAGGGCGAAGTCGACGAAATACAAGGTACCCAAGGATTAAAAAAAAAGAAAAAGGAGCGTGTCGGTATCTTGCAGTCGTGTTTCGTCCAACCGGGTGTTCCATGAGTCGTGCCTGTCTTGCCTTCGTTGGGTGTTTTGCATGGTGGTCGCGGCCAGTGCGTAGGTAGCGCGTAGGTCGAAGGCGTCGTCAATTGCGTCGTGATTTTTCGGTTTGTCCGTGTCCCGTCGTGGGGGAGAGATCATCAAAGATCCCGGCAGATCAGGACCGAAACATGGCTTCAAAATCGGCGACGGCGCTGCCGGCTCGGGCCGTGTGGGCGGCGACACGGGCCTGGGCATTGCCCGATTGGGGTTGGTCGGCAAGCTCGCTGTACGGCACGCTATCCTCGTGCGACGGCTGCGAGAGGAAAGGCTGCATCAGGCCGGCCGGCGCCGGGGACGGGGGCGGGTGGGGTTGGTTGGCGGCCGGCGCATCGGGTTGGTTGGCGGCCGGAGCATCAGGTTGGTTGGCGGCCGGAGCATCGGGTTGGTTGGCGGCCGGAGCATCGGGTTGGTTGGCCGGCACCCGAGTTTCGTCGCCCAGCGCCCGAGTTTGGTCGGCCGGTGCCTGCCCTTCATCGGATGCCATCGTGGTGGCTTCAGAGCAAGCCACCGAAGCGTGGGACTCGAGCGCGCCGCTGGAGGACGACGGAGCTGGGACGCCATTGTCGCTGCTGGAACGGGGTGACTGTCAGAGAAAGACTGGAGGAAATGGGTGGTTTGTAGGAACGGAATAAGCGGATGGACGGGGCGGGTAGGCAAACCTGACTGAAGACGATGCCATTGTATCACACTTCCTGGTTGGGGTTCTTAGGCGGGACGGACGGTGGCAGGTTTGTTTGTTGATCGGGCAGTCGTAGCTATCAAGGATGAAGAACGTCAAGCCGTAGAACAAAGTGAATTACACAAAAAGAGACTTAGGGTTCCCAAAGTCAGGAGAGTGAAGAGACTGGTAACACTATAGGAGGGGGAAAGCGACTTAAATAGGTCTGCATCGTGAACCGGTGCTTACAAGCAGTCGGCGCCCAGCCGTCAAAGTGGCACATCCAGCTTCCAGGGGGAAGAGATCGAGTTGGGTGACCCCGACCATTCTCCTCCCCCTTGCCTAAGATGTTCACACTACATCCCAAGCCGAGAGTCGACGACGCTACCAGGGATGGCGGGAAGTAGGCACGGAAGCAGCAA
>FTEL01007228.1_pt1 | contig 10904 bp, 14 predicted proteins | sample 1658911 | NCBI WGS metagenome assembly FTEL01 (sample SAMEA3914869, study PRJEB12502) | metagenome | biome: forest; material: soil | place: USA | collected 2012-03-12 | depth 0.1 m
GCTCGAGCGATGCTGGCGTTCTCGTCTTCGGCGACGGGGATCTCAATATCACTGTTAGCGATATCGACCTCCACAATCCCATGCTCATCCAGAATGTCGTTGAGTGCAAAAGACTGGGCGCTTAACACGCTCTGGACAATAGCCACGGTGTCAGGCAAGACTGGTTGTGTAATCTCCGTCGTCGGATCCGTCATCATCCATTCGCATAGGCGGCGTGGAAGCTTGCTGTGGAAGCAAACCTCCTGGCTCCGGTTGTCCCTGGGCACGTAGACTCTGAGCCTATCGGTATCCTCGCAGATGTGTAGAGATGCTGATTTTTTCTCGACCCGAAGGACCTCGTCGCCCTGGCGGAGAAGGAGTTCAGCCGTGATCTTTCCTGTCTCGAGTGTTTCCGAGTTTTGGAGAAGGATGTAGAACTCGTTCCGATCCCGCTGTGTTCTCGGGCTGTTATAAGTCACAGCAATCCTGGACAACACTTGCTGTTAGCTCATTCCGAATCCAGTGAAGTGCTATACCGTAGCCAACATACCGGAGCAATGCGTGTGCCTTTCCCTTGATATCGCGGTGAGCCGATGAGATGGGGCGTGTCGATTCCCTGTCCGCACACGAGATCTCCTTGACAGACTTGGATAAGTACTTGTCTCCTAGGCCAGCCCATTGAATCAAGGGTTGTAGTAGGAGGAGTTCATCCATGCCAAAATCGAGGAATATGGCCGAGGCTGCAAAGTCTTCGCCAAGAGATTTGCGGTCCATCAACGCGAACCCTTGGGTGCCTTCGAAAAGCATAACCTCTCCGCTCGGGAAGCGTAGCGGAAACACCTCATTTTTAAGAACGGGTGTCGGATCAAAATCGCCACTACCGATTGCAAGAAACGAGTTGAACGCCACCAAACTCTCCTTGGCCTCCTTGACCGACTGCTCGGGGCCGTAACGTGATGTGAGCTTCTCGTAAACCAACTCAGCAGTTAGTTCGGATATCCCCAAGATCCCGACAAAGAAGCCTCCCAGATCGTTGTAGAGACCGTTGAGGATGATTTTGCCCCTGATTGTGGTGGAGCTCGACCACAGACAGTCTGGAGCTGTGTACCATGAGTTGTCGAAGCCGCAGATGAGGGCCTCGCTTTCGAAGGTTCGCCTACAGTCAATGGGTCAGCAGGGACGTCCAGAGTTCTACCGTGAGGTATCCTCGTCCACCGTTCGCGCTTACCTCAAGTCACTAGCAGAAATACCGATCAACCGCATGTCTAAAAGACATCTGTACAGCTCCCTAGCTCTGGCGCGGGTGATGTCTCCTGAGGTTTTGCAACTCCTGATTTCCTCAACGATGTTTTCCCACGTGCAGCTTGGAACTCCAAGGGTGTGCACGAAGAAAGTTTCGAGGCGGGAAAGGTCACAGTTCCTTGAGGACTCCTCCACATACGCTCTGGCTAGTGTGTCTTTGGTCCGCATTGGGATGGGTGCATTCCAAAGACAACGCTTAAGCTCAACCCAGGCCTGACGATGTGTCTCGCCTTGAGGAACAAAGATGAAGGGCCGAGACGCAAATGTAGTCCTACGTCGGTATCAGCAGGGCTTCGAGTTTCATCTAGGAGTACTGAGGGGAACACTTACCGGATTTTGTCCTGGCACGCTGCGACATCGCTGGACTCGTCCACTTTGGCTTGGAGATACCCATAGAGTGCGTGCATCCTCTCCGGCTGCCTCAAATCCGTGGCACGAGGGTTTGAATCCCAGATGGACTTCAAGACAGCCAGTGCAAAGTCCAAAAGCTGGCGGTTGTATCCCAAGCCGAACGCAGAGCCCAAATGACTCCATTCGGCGGGAGCCGTGTCGTTGTCAAGAGGGGTCTCCAGCATCAACCAGGGAAAGAACTCTCCATCGAGCATGAACCGGCTGCATAGCGTCACCAGTTCTCTGATTGGGAGATAAGTTGAGCTCAGGGGTCGCAAGTTGAGACCAGGCCCCTGGCACAACACAGGGACCCGGCCTAGCTCCCTCATGATGGCGCAATCCCCCTCCATAGACTCTAGCCCATGATGTTCCCAGTTGGCTCGCAGCAAGCCGAGATACTTCTCAGGTCTGTATCGCGCAACATAACCACAAACGGGAGTAATCTCCGTCTCATCGTCAGTGTCGGCGATCAGAGGGACCCAGTCGCAAAGAAGACAAACCCTACAGAGCCACGACTCCCAATCATCCCCAGAAGAATTGCTGGGAGAATCTTGAAAGTATGCTTCGTGTGCAAATAGGACGTCGAACCCTGGAGCACCACATCCCGCCTCAGGTCCAGGGCTTGTGGGCCGGAGCAGTTGTGCCGCGCCGTAAGGATCCTCGCTATCCCGAACGTAGACATCCACCTTGGCTGCGTCCTCGAGCTGTCCACGATGTGAATAGATCCGGAGGTGTCCGTAACCGTATGGGGGGCTAGCGAGGGATTCGGTGAGGTACAGGAAACGGAGATAGGAAACGCTTTCCTGGAGCGTCGGTTGTGCGTTGTCGTATCGTGCCAGAACAGCCTCCCGGACGATGGAGACGGGCGCATGCTGAACACCGACAGCGTCAAAGAGTCGTTTCCGAGACACGTTGTTGGAAGCCCTGGGATTGATGACCTTGAAGGGGAGACCTAGGGGGATATCCAGGTCGGTACCTTCAACCTTGGAGTGATAGACGGGACCAAACCTCGATGACGTCCAAACGCCGTCTCGCAGAGGGAGCAAATTCAGCAGCGTAACATCGCGGCAGCTGCTCGCCCACCCGTTTGCAAATGGGACATGCAACAAATCCGCGACGCGGGAGTGCCAGTCTTCGTCCTCGATCGTCCTCATCCTCGATGTTGGTGTTACGAGATCAGCCCTGGCCCTCACAATAATCTCGACTATGAACGTGGCCTCGAGGCCAAAATCGTCCAGTAGACGAAGGTCCGCATTTTGGTATTGAAGAGAGAGATAAAGCCCGGGGTCAATGTCGGGAAGTAGCGGTTGACCTGACGCGTCAAGGTGCGAGGGTCGGTGTCTCCGTGACTTGTGTATCATTCGGAGCGGGCCCTGAGAAGCCGGGCGCAGAATTGGGGTAGTTTCGATCCGGTCCTTGATCATTGCCATCACCCGCTTCTAAAAGGGATTCCAAGGATACGCATTCTCCTCTGGAAGGTACCGCATCCACTGGTATTGTAGTGTTTGATGTTCGCAGAGCTAGAGAACCCCCTTGATGAAGGCGTCGGCGACTCCCGTAGCCAGCCCCCGATTTCGGGTAGAGGTGGTCACGATGTCCTGCCGGTTGGCTTGCGTGACAAAGTCTGCCTGGATCAGGAACTTGAAACCCATTTGCCGGACAGGCAGAAACGCGAACAGCCATTGGCGCTCCAGGACTGGCACTGAATCTTTCGTCAGGGGGAAGGCCAGGACCACTTCTCCCTTGGAATAGACCTTGGATGTCTCTTCAGATTCCGAGTAGATCCGGCCCGAGGCCTTGGCGAGGCCGCTGACAGTGTGTCTCGTGATGTGGTAGTGTCGAAGACTCGTCCGCTCCCGGCCCATATCGGACGTGTGTTTCTGACAGATAGCTCTCGTGTCCTGGCGATCGATCGAGTGAGTGATGGTGCGGATTGGCTTGCCGGTTTCGCCCATCTCACAGTCGTAAAACGTGATCTTGATCTCCCAGATCTTCTTCATGAACAGAAGAATTTCGTCGTGGATTTCGAGGAGCTGGTTCCGAATTGTTTGGTTGCGCGTCTCTTGCTCTTCTGGCGTCCCACTTTGCTGAAGGTGCAGCGTGATTCGGGTGCACCGGTCTCCGAGGTACTCTGCGTCTTCTTCCCAAACTGGCGTGATCATGCCCATCCCGGAATCACCCTGGCGATGCAAAAAGTGGAAAGAGAAGTGGCCGGACTGGACGTGGACCCGATATGCCGCCATGAATACCGACTTGAAACCAATGCCCTTCTCTCCGATGTACCCCTGAGCCCCCGTCTTGGAGCTTTGCCCAACATTGCAAATGGCTGTCAGGTTCCCCTCCGTAAAGCCGTCCTCGTTGCACTCCACGACCAAGTGATTGAGGTACATGTGGAACGATACACTGGGCCTCTCGCCGTGTGCTCGAGCCTGGATGAAGTGGTTGTCTTCGGCGTTCTGGAGCAACTCGAAAACACACCGGGCATCGCTTGTGTAAAGGTTTCGGGCGAGTCTGTAAAGCATTTGGTCAGATACTCGAGATATGATAGGCACGGCAGGGCTACACGCGGTGCCGCTCGCAGGGCCGTGACTTACGTGACAACAGAAGAAGCGATCAACCCATCCTTCATAAGCATGGCATGCTCGACTTCGCGACGGTCGGCATCCGACATACGGTCCAGCACCTCTTGACGGATGTGGCCATGCTGCCTGGCAATGCTCCGCACGAGCTGGCGTGCCTCCGCCCGACTGGACGGACGGGTCGTGCCGGACATTTGTTGTTGGTGCCGTTGATACGAGCTTGAAGTGGGTCGATGAGGTTGATATTGTGTGAGTTTTGTCTTGCTACTGAAAAGGAGAATGTGCGCATGGAGAGACAAGTTTGGATATCTTTGGGCCCTCCGAGGTTGACGCTCAGGCAAGGGGAACTCCCTGACTGCGGCCGCTGCTCAAACGCGCAATGTTACGACGGCGGATTGCCTCTTCAACCCCGTCTCTCGTTGGTTACAGACTCTCGGAGGTAAAGCAGCAGCCGAGTGACACATTCATTGTTTCAGCAAGGCTGCCTTAGCACGTCAACTTGATCCGCACTGCCGAGACGTTAAGACGCCCGAAAATAGCGGCAGTGCCCAGCAAGCTTTTCGCTTAAACGCCGTGCCATTAAACGCCGTGCGCAACGGCGTCGAGAAAGCGGCCGCCATGGTCCGCTCCGTTTTTTCGGCTCCGGGTGGGTCTCGCCTCGCCCCCAAAACAAGCCCCACTTATGAGCGGACGGGATCACATCTTGTCTTTTGTCCCTTGGTCGTGTGTGAAAAGTCTGCCGGAAGTGGAAGCTCGGGAGCCCAGAAAATGGGATACAACACCCCGGAAAATGGGATGCAACTGAGGCCAGAAAAGAGTGACCTTCCGGAGACGAAATATCCAATTTTTTTAAAAAGTCATGTGACCCAGAGGGTTAGGGTTGTTCAAGCGCTTCGTTGAGGAACCGAGGGAGCTAAACGGCCATAACGGAGACGCTGCTCCAGACCTTAGACCAACCCGTGGCGAGGAATGCCTGGCTGTGACCAAAGGCCCCTCCAATCAACAGACGCCCTGCGTCGCCCAACAGGATGGAAGCGCTGACTTCCCGATTGGAGCCCGCTTCTGTCAGCCCCACCGCCTGTGGTGTAAGGAGTCCGTCCCCCCAGCTTCGACGCCAGGTAATCCCGCAACCGTCGCCAGGTAAACCCCGCAACCCTCGACCTACCTATGCCGTGAGCATCAAAGCACAACTAAAGATGGCAGAAGCCGTAGGTGTAGCTTCCGGGGTGCTCACTCTGGCTGCGTTCGCCTTCAAATCCAGCGTCGCGCTTTATCAAACGGTCAAGAATATCCACCATCATCCGGACACCGTGCGAGATCTCCAGCAAGAGCTTGAGGCTTTGCAGGCAGCCCTACGCTCGCTTACCGAGACGGTCGGTGCCACATCGGAAGCAGACTTCTCTGCGCTCAATCTCCCCCTGAAACGATGCGGCACTGCCTGCCATGAGTTCGAACAGAAGCTTCTCAGCAGCGTGTCGCGATCCGGTAGTGCCCTGGAGAACTTTCGAGGCTGGGCCAGGCTGCGATACTTGGGTGATGATGTAGACAGCTTTCGGCGGATGCTGGCTGGATACAAGTCTATCATCCTCATCGCCATAACCGACATGACCCTGTACGTCTTTCCCCGTTCCCTGTACATTCCCGTGCGTCCCAGAACGCGGCCAACTACTAACTCCTTGGTGGAAAATTCAGCCGTAGTTCTTCCATCACCAGCCACAAACTGGAGGAGCACCGAACCATGATCAAGACCGCTACTTCCAACCTCGAAGATCGCCTTCAAGTCATCGACGATAAACTCGAGTCTATATTTCAACACACCGTATCAGCGTCCGATACGGACGCCACCGAACTACGGCAGATCAAGGAGGACCGTTTGAGCACGCAGAGATGTCTCCAGATCTGCAGCCAACTATCCGACCATCTTGATCAAATCCAAGTCCCACCCGCGCGGCGCAATCCCAGCTCTTCTGGCTTGATCGATCCAGGGAGAGTCACCAGCGAAGGCATTCGGGAATGCAAGGAGAGGCTCAGCGTTACAGCTGCGACGCTGGACAAGAATATGCAGGATTTGATGGAGAGGCTGGTAAAAAAGTCGAAAGCAGTCATGTCGAATGAGGAAGAAACGGCGGAGCTTGCCAAACTACAGGCAGAATGGGAGTCGGCTCGGGAATGCATCGGGATCTGCACCAAGGCGGACACGAACTTGAACGAGAACATCAGCGTCATTGACAACTTTGCCACGGGCGACGATGCCGTCCAGTTCCTGGTCTCGACCAATGGCAAGACGATACACGCCCGGAACAAAGGATACGGAATGCGACCGAGGCAGCTCGGGGGTCACCTCAGCGATGAATCCCTTCAGCAAGTATCACGCGACATGTCCCTCGTCTCCTTCCACAATGTCATGGATGGCAGACCATCCATGCGAGACAATTCACTCCGGGTTTCTGATGACGCGGTGGACCGGTCTAGCGTGGGCTTCCAGGAACGCCATGGCCGAGGTTTCAAGCTCGAGTCTGCCGCAGATACAGCCATGTCTTCCAAAGGGCCACCCGGGGGTGAAGCGAAGTAAGCAAGAGCTGGGAACTGTCCAATTCGACTTGATGTGTAGTCGCGGCTAGGCTTGGGCCAAGTCTCGTGCTACAAATGGCTTCATTGTTCGCTCAAACAGGAGAGAGTAATACCACCTTCGTTGCAAAAGCTTGTTCACAATATCTTGCTTTTGGCGTGCCGGCCCGCAAGTCCTCTATGCAGCCCCGCCGCATTACACTGTAGGGACACATGCCTCATTGGGAGGGGTGAGGACGGATCATGAGTGTAGGCGGTCATCTCCGCGAGGTATTGGTCACCCTCGTCCGTCTGTCCACGAGCAATATCATGGCGGGCCAGCGTCAAAGCGACGGGCACGACAGCGCATTCCGCATTGCATTTTCTCTAGAGCAGAAAGGTCGGTGGTGCGTTGGCCCGCCAGCTAGCGGTTTGACTGATGGGACAAGTCCGCAATATCTCCCCAAACATCACACTTCTAGTGAGGCGACAAGCTAGAGACCTGATCCACGCCCACATTGCCAACCTTGCGCAGTGAGAGTTCTGACGGAGTTCCGGGTCCCAGGGAATCGAGGGAGAAGGGAAGGGGAAATCTTCGTAATTAACCACGAGGTCAGAACTCGACGTCGATATCACTTGGGGGGTCGGTTACGGCACTGTTGGTTTGGCTCAGGGCATTTGAGTCAGCTGGATGGTGGTGGGATATGAAGTGCTGCTGTTGTTTGAGAAAGGGAAGGTACGGGCGTGACATACGTGCCGTACGTGAACTGCGTGCCGGTTCTCTTCACACCATCGGCCCCGCGTCCGGTCTTGGCCTCAGGTATGCATCAGCCCCTACCCGTACTGCTCGTTCGAGTATACGCCGAACTCGATCCAGCGCTTCGCCTCGAAAGTCGGCGAGTTAGTGTCCCAGGCGCCCGCCTTGAATTCACGCTATTGCTTGGCAAAGATGTGCTTCACGGCTTGCTGGGGGTCCTCGTGACAGGCGCGCGTGTCGTCGTGCTACTCGACTGGGAACTCGGTTGCTTGGATACGCGGAAACTAGAGAGCGGGGCTGATCAGGAGCGGGCGGTAGGACGACACCGGGTAGTGGACGGGGACGTTGAGGTACCAGAAGTGGGCGTTTTTGCCTCGCGGCGTCCACTCCTGCTTTGGTCGCGCGATGTCGATGTACAGCACCCGGCGGTGCCACATGTAAAAGAAGCTGATATGGTCGTATGTGACAGTTCCTGCGCGAAACGGGAATGATTAGGTAGGTATGCTAGAGGAATAGAGAGAGAGGTGTGAGGCACAGGGACGAGGGGAGATGGTTGTTGTTCTTCTTCGACAGAGGAGTTGGTATGGGGTGGGTGAGGAAACAAATGATGTGATGTATTTATTCTACTGGGACATGTAATTAATTATCCTGATTTGGAAGTATGAAATACAAGAGAGTCCATAAGTTGTTGATCTTTATCCTGAAATCAACTCTCTCTTCCTCGCCTCTCAACCGGCCCAGCGCCACCAACGGACCGACTCCTTTCCTATGCCCGCTACTGGCTGGCCTTCTTGGCAAGCCCGACCATCTGATTGCCCCAGTCAAAGATGACAAAGTATCTCTGGATGAAGCGGTCGCCCCAGAGGACGTTGTTGGTGGTGCCGAGGGCGAGGTTGGTGAGGCACCATCCGTCCGAGGCCGCCTTCCAGCGCAGGCCGTCGTCGGCGATGCCGACCCTCTTGCCGTTGGGCAACTGGAGGACAAAGTCTGGGAGCGTCTGGTTGCACGGGTAGAGGTAGTTGTTCAAGCCGGCGTCGTATTTGGCGTTGGGGACGGCACGCCAGTAGAAGTCGGCCACCTCGCGTGAGATGGTCCCGCCCCCGGACCCCGTGTCGATCATGACCTGGAACTTGACCTTGTGCATGTCCGCGTCGTCGTAGCCGGCTCCCACGCCCTGCACCTCGATGGTCCACTGGCTGTCCTGCGTCACCACGAACCCGTAGGCGATGTCGCCGACGTACTTGGACGGGTCGATGTAGCCGAACTGGAACGTGCCCGTCCGCGTCGACGCGTGCCAGTCGACTGTCCAGAGCGGAGCTTCGGGCAAGATATGGACGTCAGGACTTCCCGGATGATTCAACTGCAGGCTCACTTCACCCCCTGGCGTCCAGACTCACCTTCGAGAAATGGAATGAGGGACTCGAAATAGGTCGGCAGCTTGTGAGGGCTGGTGAACATGCCCCTCTTGTCGAAGTTCATTCCCAAGTTCCCCGTCCGGATTCCCGAGGCGTTCGCGCTGTTGTTGGTCCGGACTAGAAGCGGCATGTTCGCCAGGCCAATGTGCCCGATGGTGAAGACGTCGTTGATGACCACACCGTTGTCGCAGTAGCCGCTTCCATAGCACTCCGAGTACGTATAGCCCGGTAGCTGCTGGGCGGTGCTGGACTGGGACGGGTCGTACATCGGGCTGGTTCCTTGCTTCTCCTTTGGCGTGAGTGTCGACTCGATCGACAGGTTGGGCGAGCCGCTGTCAACGAGGAGATAGAAGGGCTTGGGGGGAGTGCCGATGAATGACTGAATGTACCAGCTGTTTATGGGGACAGACGTGTCAGCCTTCGTTGTGTCAAGCCCGAGCCCCTGAGCCCCTGAGCACTTACTCGCTCCCCACATCGGCCGTGTTCTTGTTCCCCCGGGGCCGCAGCGTAACCCCCCCGTTGTCGATTTTGACGGCATCCACATCATACCGGCCACTGGTACCACGGCTGCCAACGAGCGCGGGCTTCGCGCCGTTGAGTATGCCCGGCAAGGCAGAGCCTGACACAGGAAATGGCACAAAGGCTAGGGCAGCCAAGCACAGGGCCGAGGCACGAGCCATTGAGAGGAAACTTTCTCAGAATGCAAAGGGGGAGATGGAGAGGTCGGCGAGGTCTGCAATGCCAGCTGGGTTTCCCATCTTCAGGCGGCCCAACACCCGACCTATGTACTCATCGGCCCCCTCTGCCGCATCGCCGCAGTCACTTCATCCCAACCGTGCAACCTCCACGAGAGGAACTGTACACCACGCAAGTGGCCTCCTCTACCGGCCGGGTCTCGCCCCGCGGGAAAGAAAAAAGTATTCATTTACAGCACAGAGTGATGCAGGACCTCATGTGGCGAAGACGCTTCCATCACGTTGGGCGGCCTGCTCCCGCTTGCTCGCTTCCTGCGCTGTTGGCGGCAACGTTGTGCTTCCACGCATCCGGCCTCGGGTCCAGGCCCTTGTCGAGTTGGCGTTGTTCAGATTGGTCCGCCGTCCCAACCCGCGGCTGGTTGGCTGCAGGTCAACAGCAAAGCGTTGGAGCAAACAACGACACACTCGGCGGCTCAGCCAGCTCGGCGGCCACCCGAGTCCCATCAGGCTCGCTGCCACCCTGTGATTTGGTTCCATACGATCAGGTAGTTGAGTATGAACGTGGGAAAAAGCCCACAGCCATACACATACATACATAGACGCACACCATGTTCCCAGGCCATGGCGTTAAAAGACTATCTAGTTAACTCAAGCGCTCGAATCGATGCCGCAGCATCTCACACCCATCCCATCCATGTCCTCCTTACCTTCTGCCGGGCCCCTCCCCAGACTGGGCCGCAACCGCGCCGCCAAACACACGTACCAGACCGCATGCAAAGCAACCCTGTGTGTGTCATGTCGCCGCGCGGGCGGTTGGGCGGCGGCAGCCTCTGGGCATCTTGGCGGCCGTTGCGTTGCGTGCGTGCAAGGCCTCAGATTTGTTGCCGGTCGGGACTCCTCGTGGATGATCCCCGGGGCGGGGCCTAGCACTGTCATGACCCGAACTGGGTCAAAGGCCTGTGCTCTCCTCGCCACCGTATCACTCATTTGCCGCTCTGTAGAAGTACGCTCGAGGCTAGCTCTCACTGAGAAGCATGTCCAACCCCTGAACACCATCAAGCAAGACACATCAGCACAGCAACGCGATAGTCAAAGTCTAGATATCAAGCAATCCATTCCACCCCCAAACGACACCCACACCCAATCTAATTCCTTTTCAGGCGCCATGCTAAAACTCCAGGATGCCCAAAAGCCGCTCCTAAACACAAAAAACCAACAACCATCATACAGACATCAACCC
>FTEL01007014.1_pt1 | contig 10903 bp, 6 predicted proteins | sample 1658911 | NCBI WGS metagenome assembly FTEL01 (sample SAMEA3914869, study PRJEB12502) | metagenome | biome: forest; material: soil | place: USA | collected 2012-03-12 | depth 0.1 m
GCGGGGGACGGGTTTCGAAACGCCCGACCTATCGGGGAAGCTCCCACCTCACTCGCTTGGCAGTCCACATGGCTGAGACCTGACTTTACCACACACCACCACATGGTGGATAGACAACTCAGTCATGGTGGGTTGTGATGGTGATGGGTGGTGGTGGTGGTGGTGGGAGGTGGTGGTGGAGGGAATACCTCGGGCTTGCAGATGTTGGGCTTGTTTCTTATTTGCCAATGACTGCCAATGACTAAGACCATGAACTTGGTGTGAGAGGTCGGGGACTGCGACTGGGCGATGCATGGCGTGAAAGGCATGATCCCTTCTGCCCCTCCTTCCCCTCCACGAGCTGAGCCCTCCGCCCCTCTTCCCACCATAGTCCCTCATCCCCTCCACTCTCCATGGCACACATGGCAAGCCGTCTCTGATAGGGTCGAGGTGACACAGCAGGATCGGCTTGGTTTTCTGCTTGGCCTTACTTGGTCTGGTGAGGGGGGGAGGCGTTGCCTTTGCCTGCCGGCTGACGTACCTTGCCCTCCCTCTTCAACCTCAGTTGTGGATGAGAGGACCTCACCCTCCTTTCCTCACCCTTGCCCCTCCTTCCATCCCACTTCCCCTCCCCCCTCCAACTCTGGGGTCGGGAGCCGGTCAGGGCTCCCCTGGCGAGGGATGGGAAAACGCTGGGTAAATGCGAGGCGGGTGGGTGGGAAGACACATGCTCCCCTATCGCACACGAAGGGAAACCGCACCCGGGTACGAGGGAGGGGTATGAAGGGTGGGTGGGTGGTAGTAATTCAACTTTCTGGAGGATGGGTGCTTGGAGGTAGGATGTAATTGGGTGGTGGTCACGGGGTCAGTGTCTCACCGTTCTTTTTATTCTGTTCCCTCTTCTCTCATGGCCCGTGGTGGTGATGTTGGTGGTGAGGTTGTTAGTCATGCCTTGGTTATCGTCGTACCTGACGTTTTCGAGGTGACGCAGCGGTGCGCCCACCAAGGTTTCTCTCTGTTTGATCTCGATCGGGTCGCCCAAGCTTTCCTTGTTGTGTTGGGTGTGTGTGTCGGGCCATCACGTGGTGGGTCGTCCCAGATTTCGGGTTTTCCTGACACAGGCAAGGGAAGGTTCCGTCGAATCGGAGTCCGGCTGGGCTTGGGCCTGGGCCTGGGCCGGGGTTTGTCTGAGCGGTTGGTTGCGGATCGCCATGGTGATAAGAGGGGCAAAAAAGATGGGTTGATGGGTTGTGTGAGTTGCCATTGGAAATAACTTGAGTACTCAGTTTACTCATCGGGCTGGAGGATCAATGGGGAAGTTCTCGGTGCTTAGAGTTGACTTGAACCGGCTCGGAATTGAATCGTGGGCCGGCTCATTCACACAGCCAAAGACAATTGCTGTTGCCCCATGGACGAGGGAGACACCGGGTCAGAACGACTGCCCGGCGAAACAACATTGCCACGGTGACGACGAGGACTGGCTGTTGTGGCATGGTCCCTACTTCCCCAAGTGATATCTCCTGCATGCATGTGGTTGCGCAAGGATGTGGCACCAAGTCCAAGGTATGCACCATCTCGACCGACTGAGCTGAGAGCCGGGTCATGATGTTGGCAACCCCCCTTCCCCCCTTCCCTCCCTTCTCCCCCTTCCACGAACTAAGCCGCCAATGGCTAGGCGGCCAGCGGCAGCGGGGTATGATGGCGGCATTGGGGACAGAGCGAGCCTGGCGGGCTGTGAGAGGTCGAGCCCCTCGCAGCCGTGAGTCGGTGGTTGAAGCAGGTGGGGTACAGGGGCGGACGTTGTGCTCATACATCTGTGTATGTAGTAGCAGTGTAGCACTTGGTTATTTCGGGCTCCATGGGGGGACGAGATGGTTTCTTGGCCAGTAACGGGGCCGGGAATCCAGACGAAGCCGTTGGAAACCATGGCAGATACGCAGATACGTCTGCGTGCGTCTTGTGCCACGGGGGACGGCCACTGGATGGCGTCCAATCGGTGGCAAGATGGCGGCCGTGACGAACCGAACCGCCCCAAGCGAGGAGGTGCAGTCCGCCAGACTCTGCGTGGAGGGGCGGACAGGGAATGTCTCAGGGTCGAAAGAGGGGATCGAGGGAGAGGGGGGAGGGTTCCGAAGGGGAGGTGGCGGTGACTGCATGTACACAGGACCAGGAATTGCCGTGCAGCACAACCAGATATCCCGATGGCCACACGCTCGCAGACAGGGTGCAGACGATCCTGCCCAGCACATGCAGCTTGCGAGCCCGGAAACACTGTACACAGTACAAACGAGTAGATTGAACCGGTGGCTGGCCCATTTCTGCGTAGCAGTCTTGGCGGTGTGGTGCCAGTGACCCGTTTTGACTTTGGGCGAGAGATGGAGGGATACTCTCTGGGTATGGACGGAGAGATGAGACTGAGAGAAACCAACGCGGCTAACGGCGTTTGACGAACGCGAGCTTCCTTCTGCAGCGAAGCGGCCGGCGCCGCAAACGACGGAAGGGCCCAGCATGCAACCAGGGATGATCCAGTTTGGCGGTGTTGCTTCCCGGAGCGGAGCGTGTGCACGAACCTGGGGCATCTGGGATTCATCTCATCGATCGCTGACAAACAGCGGGCTTGTCAGCGGGGCGCGTCATCGTGTCGATGGCCATCCGGGGGGGTGAGGTCACGTTGTGGCTTGAGTCGATACGAGTCTGGGTGTTGTGAGGGACGGGACAACTGGGGGATGAGAGATATCCCTGGGGTCAACCGGTCAGTTGTCGAGACTCAAAGAACCCCAGAGCCAGAGCCATCCAGGACAGCACCCCCGCCAACCTTCATGCAGCAGGCCAATTGACCGGGCATGGGCTGGCTGCACCGTGGCGCGCTGCAGGTTGCAGCCAGGCGGTGTCATAGGGCATCCCGTGCGACCTCATGCAGGAGAGGGACTCAGCCGGCCGGCGGTTTGATAGGCCTGTTTACCCTGGGGCGCGGCGGTTGAAGTTTGGCCCGAGGTCACGTTGAAATCGACGATCAGTCCGTCGGCCAGGCCAAACCGCTCTGGGCGAGTTCTGGGAGATGGCGTATGCGGGTGCGTACTGCAGGAGCGGGCAATGGGCGAGGGAAAAGGGACAAGAAGGGAGCGGGGATGGAGGGGGCGACAAGAGGAACAGAAAAAAGGAAAATAAAATAAATGACAATAAAGCATAATCTCCAACTCTGTCCCTCGACTTCGGGGACATCAAGTCATGTCTCGAGGACCGTTGACGCCAGAACCAATCAGACAGCCAGGGGAGGGCGATTCGCAGGCGGTGGGTGTTTCAGCTTGGCATCTCTGATCTGCTGCCATGTTTTTTCCCTTGTCTCGATGCGATGACTAGGCCCGAATGTTCCGGAACGCGATTGTTGATGCATTGAGCCTCGCTCGCTTGTGGCCGCGCGATGCAGCGATGCAGCGGGAAAAAGCAACCATGGAACGCCCACCACCAGGGAGTCGCCCAGGGGAGTCGTCCAGGGAGTCAGGGACCTGGATGAGTGCGAGAGAGTGCGCAGATGGTGGGCTCACCCCAGGTCTCGCGACCTTGGTTCCGGAACTCCCGCTAGCACTTTCTGGGCGACTGCTGGGTAGCCGCTACCACAGTGTACCGCGTGCCCCACCGCCTGCCACAGCCCACCACCTTCTGTCCCCCAGGCACCTTCTTGGAGCTCGGAGCTCGGTTGCAGCTGATTGGCCTGCCCGACGGCTTCCCCGCTTTCAAGGGCACCCCACGACGCGAGCGCCGAGCACGATTCGAAGGGAAAAAGTGGGCCACAGTGTGATTCACTGTCTTGTGCACCGGTTGAACTCTGGCTTGTCCCGTGTCGGATCCCGCTCCTTCCTCTGGCAGTGGGCAGCAGCAGGCAGCGGGTGGGCAGTCTCCAGGCAAAGAGTGGGATCAGGCAGGCAGTGGCCAGCGGGCAGTGGGCGGATTAACTGGCGGTGGTAATGCTTGCTTGTTGCTCCCTGTTGCTCCCTGTTTATCGCGGCCACGGCGTGTTTTTGTCAGACAGACGACTGCCACCACCTCACCACTGCCAACCAAGAGAAGTCGACGACGCCAGACAGAGACACAACACACACAATTCCCCGTTTCCTCTGCTGCAGCCGCTGCTGGCATGCTCGGGCAGCCCCCGCTTCCCTCGCTCGCTGGCCTGCCTCCAGCGACCCAACGAACGAATAACTAAGCGCGGAACCGAAACAAAGAATCCCCACTTAAACTTTGGGTTGGTGGCTTCGGAACAAAAGAAGACCCCCCCATCTGCTCCCCCCCCTTCCCCTCCCAAACCCCCGACGACGGCGACAACACCACAACCATCACCGCGAGGCGTACCCTTGCCTGGTGCCGGCGACATTCTCCTGTGTTGGTCCCTCGCGCGTATCCTCGGAATTGTCGTGCCCAGCCCCGCCCAGTCACAGCCACGCAGTCGACCGAGTCGCCTCCGAGCACGAAGTAGCTCTCTGCTCTGCTGCCCCGACCTCGACTGCTGCTGCTGCTGCGAGATCCTCGTGCTCCTTCTGCCGCGTCAAAGGCCGCACTGCTCGCTCAACACCACCGCCGGGCACACCACCACTGGGCACCACCACCCCGACTGCAGCCAATAACACCCCCGCCCTCTCTGCCTCCGCCAGCACTGCGAGCGCCAGCAACGCGTCTGGGGCGTGCCAGTCCCTCCGCCGTCTTCAATGCGCGCGTAGCAGCCGACCGGCCCCCCTCCCACCGCACTCTCGCAGCGCCCCGGCTCTCCGACTCCGACCAGCGGGACCTCCACGTCAACCGCGCCGCATTATGTCTCAGGCTTGTGCTGGGCTCTAGCTTCCTGGCAGCTGCGCCAGAACCCGCCTGGCCGGTTCGATCTGGGCGTCTGCCCCTCCCCGAGCGACAAGAGACAAGAAACAAGAGACGACAACGACGTCGACAACGCCTCCTCCATCGCATCGCCCTGTTCCGCTCCTCTCTGTCCCGCTACCCGCGTGCCGAGAGAGCAGACAGCCGTGAGCGGTCCACGTCGCTACAAATGGTATCGAAAGACATCGTCTCTGCAACAACCAACACTTCACAATGGAGGAGGGAACACCCGCTACTACGCCCAGCGTCCTCGCGCCCCCGGCCGTGGCCTTGCTCCGCGCCGGGCCCATGGCAAGGTCGCTCAGTGCCGACATCCGGGAAGAGAGGGAGGAGCTGCGCGAGGCCGCTGAGCAGACCCTCAACGTCATCGTCGACCTCAACATCGATGGTACCATCCGCTGGGTCAGCCCCTCGTGGGTCGACGTGATCGGGACCCAGCCGGACTCGGTCATCGGCACCCCGATTGCCAATCTCATCGTCAGCGACAACCCCGGCATCTTCCAGGCTGTTGTCGAGAGCATGACCCAGGATGACAGCCGCAGCCAGTTCATCCGCTTCGCCGTCCAGCTTGGCCCCCTGTCCAAGCTGCTGCCGCTCGACTTAATCCAGGAGCCCGACCAGCAAGCCCAGCCCGTCGTTATCGACCTCGAAGCCCAGGGGATCATGGTATACAGCGGGGCGTCGGGCGGCGAAAGCCATGTAAGTTGCTCAAGAACGAGCGGGGACCGCGTTTTTGAGATATATATACTGGTGGTACTGATTCTGAGACAAAAACCTAGACCATGTGGATGATTCGGCAATGGGCCGCTCCGCGCGAGATCAAGATCGACCTGCCCGCAGTCATCGTCGACTCCTTGGGCTCCGGAGCCGAGGTCCTCGCCAGCTATCTCACGCAGCTCGCCGAGTCGGGCCTCGACGACCCGTCGCAGCAACCTCCGCCTCCGCCTGTCCTCTGCCGGATATGCGAGCGCCAAATCTCGCCGTGGTGGTTCGAGAAGCACACCGATGTGTGTCTGCAAGAGCATCGCGCTGAAATGGACGTCCAGATGGCCCAGGAAGGCCTCACAGAACATCGGCATTCGATCGTCAAGGTGCTTGATGCGCTTGAGGCAAGACATAGCCGTTCGCTGGCTGGGGGGGATCAGACGAACCTGCCTGTCGCCGAATACAAGAACCTCCCAATTGGGCCACCGACGTCGTCAAACTCGTCGCCCGGCAACTCGTCTCCAGTGCCCGGTGCGGTACCTGGCCGGTCTCGCGAGCGCTCGTCCGGGTTTGGGCACGCTCGAGCCCGCTCCTTTGCCATCCGCAGACCCCAGGCGAGAATCGTCGAGCTGCTGCTGGACCTGTGCGACACGGCCATTGAGATCAGCACGCCTGCCATCAAAGAGTCGTCCCACGCCCCGGGCGAGTTCCGCACCCAGTCTCCGCAGTCAGAGAACCGGATCACGCAGGTGCTGCAGTGGGAGACACCAGGCACGAACACCCTGGAACAGGAACAGGGGCTTGCACTGCTCTGTGCCGACACCGAGAAGGCTGCCAAGGACAAGGTCGAGGCCATCTTTCGCCACCGGAGGATCCTGGAGTATTCCGAGCGCATCAGAATCGAGTTCGCCTACATGGTCCAAGACTGCATCGATGCCGCCATGCGCAAGGCCGCCAAGATTGCCGCCGGCCAGCTCGGTGACTCGACTGACGAAGACGAGGTCGACCTCGAGATCGAAGCCCCGCCTGCGACCGAAGAAGGCATATTCTCTGGGTCCTTCGATGCCCCCTCTACCCTGGCGTTGGCATTGCAGAACGCTGGCATCAGCGAAGACCCCGACAAGCGCCGGCTGTCAACGGCCATGCACTCTCCCAGGTCGAGCAGCCCGAAGGAGTGCCCCACGCCCCGGTCCAATCGTGGTCCTCCTCTCGGAAGCGTGACGGGCGCCAGCCAATCTCGCCGCGAGTCCATGATCTTCGAGAGCGATGCTGGCGACAGCGACGGCAGCCTCAGGTCTTCCTCGGTCGCCTCGAGGGCACCACCGCGCATCGACTCGCCCATGTCTGAATTCGGCGACCTTCGTCGACAGGCGAGCTCAAGACAGCACCACCGGAGAAGCTTGATCCTCCCCGGCGCCGTGTCGCCGAGAAGGCAAGAGTCCCCTTCGAGGAGCGGTCAGCCATCGTCCCCGCTCCGGATCCACAAGCCCCGAGGCCTGCCGTTCCCGTCCGATGCCCTGGTATCGCCCGAAGCGTCGCCGATGCTCCCGAGCAGCGAGTTCACGTCGCCAAGCATCTCGCATGCCTATCACCACCACCGTAGGCAATCCTCTGCGGCCGTCTCGTCGACCCTCGGGGAGGTGATCGTGAAGCCGCCGCCTTCGCCACGGCTAAGTGCGGTGGTTGGTGGCCCGCAGGCCAAGGCCGTCGCCCCATCGATCAAGGACTTTGAGATCATCAAGCCCATCAGCAAGGGCGCCTTCGGAAGCGTCTACTTGTCCAAGAAGAAGTCCACCGGCGAGTACTTCGCCATCAAGGTGCTGAAGAAGGCCGACATGGTCGCCAAGAACCAAGTCACCAACGTCAAGGCCGAGCGCGCCATCATGATGTGGCAGGGCGAGAGCGACTTCGTTGCGAAGCTGTACTGGACTTTCTCGAGCAAGGACTATCTCTATCTCGTGATGGAGTATCTCAACGGAGGTGACTGCGCCTCGCTGATCAAAGTCCTCGGAGGCCTTCCTGAGGACTGGGTCAAAAAGTACCTCGGCGAGGTCATCTTGGGTGTCGAGCATCTCCACAGCCGAGGCATCGTCCACCGGGATCTGAAGCCGGACAACCTCTTGATCGACCAGAAGGGGCATTTGAAGTTGACCGACTTCGGTCTGTCGCGCATGGGCTTGATCGGGCGCCAAAAGCGGGCGCTGAACAGCGGCGCGGATGCCGCCCCCGATCTCCTCAAGCAAGGCCCGTTCGCGCGATCTGCTTCGATTGCATCGTCCCGCTCTACCTCCCTGGACCTTCACGGCCGAAGCCACTCTCCGGGCTCGACGCCACAGATGACGCCGAGCGACTATGGGATGAGCCTCGGACAGCCGTCGTACTTTAACCTGGGCACATTCTCGCAGGAGCCGCGCCGCGTCTCGACTCAGCGCAGCGATAGTGGAGGCAGCGAGACATTGACGCAGATGCTCGGAGGCTTGTCGCTGAATGATCCGCACGTCAACTACTCCCAGGTCATGCTGTCGCCCGCTGAAGGCAGCGAGGCGGAGGCTGTCGACTCCCCGGACCTGCCGTCGCTTTCCCACACAACCACGCACAACAGCGCCGAGTCGAGCAATAGGGGCACGCCTCCGCAGCCAGCCATGCCGCCACCGAACTGGGCACTGTTCGACCCCGAGGATACCAACCGTCGCTTCGTGGGCACACCCGACTACCTGGCCCCCGAGACGATCAAGGGCGAACCGCAAGATGAGACGAGCGATTGGTGGTCGGTGGGGTGCATCATGTACGAATTTCTGTACGGCATCCCCCCGTTCCATGCTTCCGAGGCGGACAAGGTGTTTGAGAATATCCTGGCTCGCAGGCTGCACTGGCCGGACGAGAGCGAGGACGAGGTCTCGCCCGAGGCTAAGGATCTCATCAACAAGCTGCTCTGCTCCGACCCCCGCCAACGGCTAGGCGCCAACCGCGAGGAGAAGTTCCAGTCTGGCGGCGAGGAAATTCGCAGCCACTGCTGGTTCAGCGATGTCAACTGGGACACGCTCCTGCAAGACGAGGCTCAGTTTGTGCCGCAGCCCGAGAACCCCGAGGACACCGAATACTTTGATGCTCGCGGCGCCACCCTTCAAGCGTTTGCCGAGGAGATGGAGGACCAGCACTCGCCCGCGCTGTCGACTCCTGCTGCCGATTACCACGACCGCCCGCATGACGCTCTATCCCGCGTCAGGACCCAGGTCAACTCAATCAAACGCGGCCTCATGCCACTACATATCCCCCCGCATGTCCGAGATCTGAAGAGCAGGCGCTTGAGCGAGCCTGTTGCGGCTGATGACTTTGGGAACTTCTCATTCAAGAACTTGCCCGTGCTCGAGAAGGCCAACAAGGATGTTATTCAGAAGCTCCGCGCTGAAGCCCTTGCGGCTCAGAACAAACCCACCAGCCCCGGCGGCCTCACCTCAGCAGGGCCGGCGCTCGAGGGGAGCCCCGTCCTGGCAAACCCGGTCCAGAGGACTCTCTCGAACGCCAAGGCGTCCCAGAGACCGCAGTCCCCATCTGGTGTCAGCCATGCCAACTCGTCTCCCAGCCGCGCCTCGCAGCCATCGTCCCCGCTGTTGGTCTCATTCGTTGCTGGTCCGGGAGCTGAAGGCCGGCGGAAGGCATCCAGCAATTCTTCGAGCTTGTCCCAGCCCTCGGGGAGCTCGTTGCAGCCAGGTGCCTTTTTCGATGTGCCCCGCGTTCCCCCGAGTCTGCAGAAAGCGGCCACCACGATAGCCACCACTGGAGCGGCCGTCAAGCCTAGGGGCGGAGCCCCCGCTCCGCTACCGCTCTCGCCCCAAAAGGCTGTACCGAACCACGTCATGACCACTCCGCGACACAGCAGCAGCTCGTCCGGCGGGCGCTCCCGCTCGCTCACGGTTGGCTCCCAAGAGGGCAGCCCGGTCATGACGGACATGCTGGCGGCGCACCACCGTAATCGCCGCAGCCAGGTCTTTGACATGTCGCCGTCTTCTTCGGACAATGAGGGCGACAAGGCGAATGCCCTGCTCAGGGTCCAGCGGCGTCGCCAGAGCTCGAGGCGCATGTCGTATATTGCGGCAGGAGACGGGCCCATGTTCCGCCCTCTGGATGTCCTCATCTGCGATGACCACCCGGTCTCGCGGATGGTGATGGAGAAGCTGCTGGAGAAGTTGCGGTGCCGCACCATCTCGGCGGCCACCGGGAGTGAAGCAATCCGGTACGCCATGAGCGACATCAAGTTTGACATCATGTTCCTCGAGTTCCGGCTCCCGCAGCTCTCCGGCTCGGACGTCGCCCGCATGATCCGCGACACCAAGCACACAAACACGCACACCCCCATGGTCGCCATCACGTCGTACCTGAAGGAGCTGCCCGCGCCGCAGTACTTTGACTCGCTCGTCGAGAAGCCCATCAGCTCGTCCAAGCTGACCGAAGTGCTGAGCACGCTGTGCCACTGGAAGGCGCCCGCGCCGGGCCAGACTAACTCGCCCTCGCTGACGCTGGCGCACCCGATCCCGTCGGGCCTGCGGCAGGAGAGCCTGCGGCTGGAGGACAGCCCGACGTCCGCATCGTCCGGGTATGCGGTGCGGTCCAGCAGCAGCTTCCGCGAGGACTCGATCAGCTCGAGCCTCTTTGGCGACTCAGAGTCTGTCGCGACCGATGATATTCCCATGCTTGTCAGCAGAAAGGCCACCGGTGACTGGGGCGACGAAGGCGGGCTCGGCATCTCCGGCCCCGACGACCTCATGCTCGACATCCCCAAGCCGCCGCACTCGCCCACCCTCCCGCGGCTGGTAACTCAACACTCAGCCCCGCCACAGATGGAGCACTCCCCCATCCGAGCCAAAGGTCCCGTCCCGCAACGCTCGCTCGAGAAACTGAAGGCCAAACGCGAGTCAATCGAGAAGCGCCGCTACGAGGGCAGCGTCGACTCAGCCGACGACGAGGACGACGAGCTCGGACTCGGGGCGGCCACGCCCAGCCAAGGTAGCAGCGCCAGCGTCAGCGCAAGCACCAGCGTCAGCGCCAGCGCGAGCGGGAGTAACCCCGCCTCACCGTCGTCGGGGCAGCAGTTCCGCAGCAGGAGCGTGCTGCCGTCGTCGAAACTCGGCATCGAGATGATGCGCGCGAACAGCCATGACAGCGTTGTCCTGGCTGGGGCGGATTCGGCTGTCGGCACTATTGGCGAGAACCCGCAAGCGGGGATGACGCCGGGGAGGGAGGAGTTCCCCATGCTCGACCCGGCTACGCCGTCGTTCAACAGCCCCGTGTCTGCCTCTGCGGGGAGGGCGAAGCTGGTGGTGATGTGCACGCCGCCTGCGATTGGGTTGGGGGA
>FTEL01003349.1_pt1 | contig 10902 bp, 8 predicted proteins | sample 1658911 | NCBI WGS metagenome assembly FTEL01 (sample SAMEA3914869, study PRJEB12502) | metagenome | biome: forest; material: soil | place: USA | collected 2012-03-12 | depth 0.1 m
AACACAAACACATCACCGTAATCCGCAATAGTATCACTATTTTGCAGACTTTCCACGGGCCATTAAACGTCGTGCCCAGTCTTGTGCAAGCATCTAAAACCCCGTGGGATATTAGAGGGATGATGAATCATATCAGTACATCGCACTGTTCTTAAACCTCTTTTATCTTGCCAGTTGGTGACCATTATCAACTTATCAACACGACGCGTGAATCACAGCCGCGATTGGCAGCGGCCCCTGATACAAAGTCATTTCACTGTCCGCAACGGTGCTAGAAGAACGACTTTACATAGGTAGGTGGTCTGGCACCAAGGGGTCGTCGAGTGGAACGGTCACTGCCCTTTCTTCCCTAGTGGTTCTCGGCACTTCAAGTCGTAGAGGATGGGCACGAGAGACAAATGCGGGATAAAACCCTTCCATGACCATACGTCAAACTATTCAACACTCATTGATTACCAAATATCCCACGTCCTCAGTCTAGCCTCAAGGTGCTTCAAGCAGCTGCTCCAAATCACTAATATCTCAAACCCTGTTGGCAGCCTCAACGTGCGCAGCCGCGGGCTTTTCAACGCCGTACAAATCTTTCTCGGCCTGCTGCCGAGCAGCCTCGACGTTGCGGGAAACATAGGTCGGGAAATCCTTGGCCGGGAGCCGCATGTCGAACATCTCCTCGATCTCCTCGAGGGAGCGGCCCTTGACCTCCGGGAGCGCAAAATAAACAAATGCCGCGACGACAATGCTGGATCCGAACCATACGAAGCCGTATTTGCCACCCCAATTGAGCTCGGCGGGGTTGATAAAATAAGGCGTGGTGAAAGTGGTGACCCAGGCGAAGACGAAGCCGGCACCGGTGCTCAGGCCGGCTGTGTACGCACGCAGGTTCTGCGCTGGAAGTTCGCCAGCCACCAGGTACGTCGTCGGTACCACGCCGGCGTTGAACCAGAAGAAGAACCAGGAGAAGAGGAAGACGGTGCCGATGGAGATGGCGGAGCTGCTGTAAGCGCTCTCGGGCAGCGAAAAGATGACGCCGAGGAACAACATGGCGCTGGTGCAACCCGCGACGCCCATGAGAAGCAATGTGCGACGGCCCAGCTTGCCAAGCAGATACCAGGCCACGAACATACCAGCGACACCGACCCACTGGTTGCACACGCTCCATTTGAACGGATCGGCGATACCAACCACGGAAAAAAAGTAAGTGCCAAACGCGAGTATAAACATGGCGCCGGTGCCAGGGTTGATGAGGCCGGCGCCGACGGAAAGACAGGTCCGACGTAGGTTGGGGCCACGCAGGAGGTCGAGCACCAGCCACTTTGACTGCTGCTCGACATCGTGAAGGGCATTGAGTCGCATCTCCTCAAACTCGGATTGGAGCGCCAATGCATCGTATGCGCCGTTGCGGATCCAGGTCAGCGACTGTAGCGCTTCCTCCTCCCTGCCCTTGAGAAGCAGCCAGCGAGGGGACTCAGGCATGAAGGGGAGGGAGACGGCGCTGATGACGGGCATAGCGTAGAGAACGTAGAGCGGGATCTGATAACAGAGCTTGCTGTCGAGATTCGAGGTGGCATTTGCAATCAGCTGTCAACCGTTAGTGACGAAAATACACAATAAAAGGGGGGGGGCGGGGAGCGCACGATTCCAACGGCCTGGCCAATGGTAATCCAGCCAGATGTCAGGCCATACGAAAGGCCTCTCAGGTTCGAAGGCGCAATCTCGGAGACGTACACCATCGTAAACGCCATGACGAGACCGTTCCCGTAGCCCATGAGCAGTCTCGAAAAGTACAGAGCTCCCATCGAGGTGGTGACAACCATGATCGTGACAGAGGCCACCAACAGAACCACCCCGATCAGAATGCACCATCTTCTCGCGAGGACAGAGCCCATCGGGCCGGTGCAGAAGCCCGCAAGAAAGGCACCGAGGACCATAAACGAGCTGATTATCTGCTGGGGACCGGGAGCGATGTTCTGCCGCATTTCGATGTCAGTTCGACACGTTTGACAGACAGCTGGGCAAAGCCATGGAGTTCTTACCCATCCCGACGGGACTCGTGCATCTTCGTAGCCAAAGACCTTCAAGAATCCCACCATGGCCTGAAACGATCCCACCATGCCATGATCGAAGCCATACTCGATCAGGGCGCAGCTGGCCAGGAGGGTCAACCACAGGAACCTGAAATGGGCCCTGAGAGAGTCCTTTCTCTCCCCACGGAACGCTGAGTTCGCCATGGCTGCGTCAGCACTCCGCACTGACGTCTTGCCCGAGGCCGAGACACGGCACTCTGCAGAGCTACCCTGTAACTGGGAGACTTCCGCCATACTGCCACCGATCGAGGTTGTTGAGAGACTCTGTTGGGATGAACGTGAGATAGCGGTGGGTTCGACAGTCGGCCGATGTGGAGCTGCGACAGAAACTCGTTCCACCACCTGGATGAATCGAATGTTCGATAATATTAAAGGTGCTCAGTAGCAGTATGTATATATGTTCTCCGCCTCCTTTCCCCGGATCTTGTGGGTCCCTCCCCCATTCTTCCCCGGGTCTTGGCAAATCCCAGTGCCGTTGCGCTGGGATCTCGTGGGGAGCAACGCTCCGACTGACAAAACGTGAAAGGCTGGTGGTTAACCCCCCTCGGGCTCCATCATTAGCCCTCGGCTAGCGGCTGAGGCAAGTATCCACGCGCTCTTTGCAGCATCGCGCTAATCCGATCCACATTAGTCGTCGCATTCATCATTCCGACGATCGTTTTTGAACCCCGACAGCCACTAGCGTCCGCGCGCTGGGAGGGGCACTGCTGGCAAGGGGGTGAACTCCACAATGGTGATCCTCTCCAAGGTTCACACCTCGTCGAAAGTGGGACAACCCCATGATTTCAGCGGGGGATGGGGGTTGTAGACTTCGCGGGGTACGGTTGACACGATCGGAACACGTGTGAGTCGAGACTCGGGCTGAGTTCGGGTTGCTCCCGGGAAGCTTCCGATCTCTGTTCAGGAGCGCGGTGATAACATCCGGAGCCTCGCGGCGGGGGCCGTCGTGGAACACCCGTCCACCCCCCAGGAGTTTGCCGAGAGTTTCCAAGAACAACTCCGAGATCCTTCCGATACGAGGAAGAACCCTTTGAATCGCTACAACACTGTGTCTCTATATATTTGCTACGTCCCATTTGTCACGTTCCGCTCAAGGCATCGGTTCCTTATCGACTTATTCTACCACTTGTTTCAATCATCCTCCATGGCCATGGCCTCCCTAGCCTTTCCTGAATTCACATTGTCTCACCTCGACGGGGAGAATGACCTCGTCAACGTCGTCCTCAAGCGCTGGGCAGATTCGCTCTCCGGGCAACCCACAGTAGAGGTCCTCCCACCGGGAGTGGACGTTGACACGTGGAAGGTTATTCTCTCCAAGTTCCTCGAACTTTTAGGAGAGAAGGGTGTCATTCTCGGTGATGAGCACAAGCTCAATTACCTCGACATTTTCAACCTGACGGAGAACGAACATGAGATCCGAGGCAGCCCTTGTGCCCTTCGGCCAACAACAGTCCAGCAGATTCAGGACATTCTCAAGGTTGCAAACGAGTTCAAGACCCCGGTGTGGACCGTTAGTAGAGGGAAGAATCTGGGTTACGGCGCAAACTCTGGCCGAGTCCGGGTATGTTTTGAAGAAACTCCCTCGATACCCCTCACGCTCTGCTAACAAGCTCTCAGGGGTCTATCATCATCGACCTCCAAGACATGGACAAGGTTCTTGAGATCAACGACAAGTACTCATACTACACAGTCGAGCCCGGCGTGTCCTTCTTCAAACTGTATCAGACCATCCAAGAGCAAAAGAAAAACATTTGGTGCTCCGTCCCGGCGCTGGGCTGGGGTTCTGTCGTCGGCAATTCTCTCGATCGTGGCTGGGGATACACCCCGAACGGCGACCACTCGAACCAAATCTGCGGCATCGAAGCCGTCCTCGCCGACGGCACACTGGTGCGTACGGGCATGGGTGCTGTTAACGACAAGCTGTGGCCGCTCTTCCGCGGCGGTTACGGCCCGACATATGACTCTATGTTCTCACAGTCCAACTTTGGCATTGTCACCAAGATGACTCTGTGGTCCTCACCCGCTCCGCTCGGTTTTATGTCGTGCCACATCGCTGTGCCGAAGGAAACGGATCTCGTCCAACTTATCGACGTTTTCCGCGAGCTCCTGACCCACGACGTAATCCAAAATCATCCGGTCATCGGCAACATTCTGCGCGAGCTCGGCAAGCGAGGCACACGGTCAAAGTGGTATGACGGCAAGGGAGCGATTCCCGACTGGCGTTTGGGAGAGCTGGCCAAGGAGCACAATCTGTCCTGGTGGGACGCCAACTTTGGCCTCTATGGCCCCAAAGAGATCATCGAGTTCAACTACCGGCGCTGCGAGGAGGCCTTCAGCACAATTCCTGGCGCTCGACTTCGGGGCAACGCCTACTATCCCGACGCATCTAAGGGCGAAAAGTTCCTAGACGCGGCCGCAGTACCATACCATGACAGCTGGATGCAGACCGGTGTCCCGTCCATGGCGCCCATCGTGTCCATCCAGTACCGTGGGCTCGACGGCGGGCACATTTCCTTTTCTCCCATTGTTCCGGCGGACGGCCAGGCTGCACTAGACTGGTATTTCGAGGCCAAGAAGATCTGTGCCGACTTCGGCTTCGACTTCGTCGCCGGGCTGCATCTCTACCAGCGTCACCTTGCTCACTTGATCATGATCTATTTTGACCGGACGGATCAGGAGGACAAAACTGCGGCCAACGACCTGTTTGTTGAGCTTGTCTTGAAGGCTAGGCAGGCTGGCTACGGCGAGTACAGAGCCCACATCGACCATATGGATCTGGTGGCTGGGGTGTATGACTTTGGTGCCAAAGACGAAGGGGCGGGAGGGGTGCCAGCGTTGATGAGGCTGAACCACAGAATCAAGGACGAACTCGATCCCAACGGTATCCTTTCGCCAGGGAAGCAGGGGATTTGGCCACGGAGGTTTAGAGGCGAGGGCATGATGGAAAGGTGAAGTGGGGTTGTGAAGTGAAGGTTTTATGTAACCGACGGGAATTAAATTAGCATTAACTATGATTAGAACACACAAGCATAAAACCAAAGTTTGCAGGTGGCGATCTCAAACCTGATTTCATCGTCATCCACTTTTGCCGTTCACGGGGAAAAACCTTAAGTTCTAAGGTCAGAATGCTGGAGCAGGCACAGAGCGTTTCAACTGATATCTCTTTGGAAACAACAAAAAATTGCAATCTGGTATTGTACTAAATACTGATTCCCAAACTCCTAATATTGCACACAACCCATTGCTTATTCGTTTCCTGCCGCTTTCTCCGTCTCCCCTTTAGTAGTAGCCCGTTCCCCGAGTGGTGCCAGTACCAGTCATGCCCGCACCTGCACCCGTACCCCTGCCCGCGGTACCCGTGGAAGCACCCGTCGTGCTGTCAACCCTTGGGTCGAGCTTGTTCAGAAGCTTCGAGTTGTGCGGCCCAGCGCCGCCGGTGGTGGTTGTGGTGCCGGCAGCAACACCCGGAGCTGCGGCGGTAGTGCGTCCGCCCGTCGCCACACCAGGCGCGTGTGTCGCGCCCGGGCCGAGGTGCCTGTCCCGGTCCGAGTCGACCCGGGGGTCCATGGCGTTGGCGACTCGCGATGAGTGCGGGCCGTAGGTGCCCTCGGGCACGTTGCGGCTTCCGGCGACTCCGGTGCCGGCTGTGCCGTGCATCATCCCGGGACCCCTGCCCACGCCAGCGCCGGCGCCGGCGCCGTAACCCGCGCCCGCTGCCCGGGTACTATCCAGGTCGGAGTCGACACGTGGGTCGAGCGCGTTGGCGATCCGTGAGCTATGGGGGCCATAGGTACCCTCGGGCACTCCGCTACCGGTCTGGGACATGGGCTGCTTGTCGGCGGTGCTATCGATGCGCGGGTCCAACTTGTTCAGGATGTCGTGCTTGTGATGGCCAGCTGTGGTCGGGGCGGGGCCGGAGGCGGCCGATTGGCCATAGGAGTGCGGTTGTTGGCCGACGGCGCCGGCGCCGGCTGCCGTGTTGCGGATGCCGCGTTCGTTGGTGTTGTTGTACATGTTGGGTGGAATTTGTAGGTAGTTGTGTAGCTGTTTGGTGTCTTGTACTTGTGTTGGCCTTGTGTTTGGTGCGTGGTTGTGGATGCGAGAACCATGTGTCAATCAGAGTGGGAGATGGGATTGATATAGACTTCGCCGATCATGGTGTTGTTTGACTGTCTCCGTGTCGCATTGTCCCATGTTGGCGATGATGACCAATGACGTCACGGCGATCTTCTTGGCCTCCGTGGAAGCGGCGCGAACTTCATGGTGCGCCTACCCGACACTTGAATAGGTGGGTTTACTGTCGGCGGTCCAGTCTTTCTTTTGGTTTCTTCTCAAGGGTGTCGTGGCTTGCAATGCGGTCATGGCTGCCACGTGCGGCTCCGACTTACACGGGCTCCAGCCGAAACGGTGCGGGATGACGTCGCCAAAAGCGGCCGGGATGACGTACAGCAGCCAAAAAGGGGCGGAATGACATCGCCCCTTCGGCGCAAACAGGACAGCCCGCCGATCGCCCCACAGAAAATGACGGGCCCCTCTTACCTTACAGCTTATGCAATGAGTTGGACCGCGAAGCTGCCTGGTCGAGGGAGGTCCTTGGTTAGGTTTCCAGGTCCCTAAACTTCCCACGCTCCAGCGGCCCGACTGCTCCACTCCCTCAAACACAAGGGACAGAAAGTATCACCAATCACCCTGCAACAGGTACCTCAAGTGCTTACATGTGCAATATACTCCAATAAAATGCACCCATTTGCCTCCCTGTTGGCGGACTACAGACATCCAACAACAGCGAGGTAACGTCATGACCGTACGGGAGGGAGGCGCTCTTCCGATGTGAGCCAGGCTCCAATGGCGTGGCCGCCCGCATGATGTTGGCAGCCACGGGTTGTTTTCTCTCGGCGGCTGGTGTCAAAGTGCCAATCGGCCTGTGGCATAGTGAGGCAGCTGCATGACACAATGACAAACTTTGGTAAACGTAAGGCTGTCGACAATTGGTCCGTTGCGCCACCCCCGCGAGCTCAAGTCAAACATGAAAGGCTGTTGAGGTTCATATAAACGGCGGACGAACTTAGAAGCCCGGTGAACTCTGACTGCAAACCTGAGAGATATCCATGATCGCGGCCACAACAACAAGCAAAGTCCTTGAAGCGAAGGAACCTCTCTTAATCATTCCCAGGCTATCTTAGTACCTCCCAAGCGACGAGACCATGGTGCCCATCAACGAAATTGCTGCTGGCACCGCGCTGGCTGCCGTACGAGGAGGTGATGACATTCGAGTCTATGTCACGGCTACCAACGGCGACATTCGCGAAGTGCGGTATCATAACGGCCTCTGGACTGGCGGCACCTCAGTTGACTTCATCACTAACGGCAACGTTCGCGGCCCTCTCGCGACCACACGGGGCAACATTGATGACATCCACCTCTTTTATGCTGGTTCTGGGAACAGACTCCTGGGGGCCCATAAGAATAACAACGGTTGGAGCAACGGTAGCCTCAGCAATTTGGTTTTTATCCCTCACCCAAGTTCATCTCTCTCGGCCGTCCGTGTCGGCGGCGCCGGGGAGATCTGCGTCTACGGTCAGCTGCCGAATTGCATGATTCAGTAATGGCAATGTATGTGCTTTGTTTGTGTTTTAGATAGAACCTAGGTAGTCAGGAAGCTCTCAAAACTGACCCTCGTTGAATGCATAGGAAAGAACAGTGAGAGTGGTTGAGTTGTCGGCAGTGACGGAGGATATGCAATTCCTGGTACGGCCATCGCCGCCAGGGCACATCTGGCATTCGCGCCCGGTACGTTGCTCTAGCGTACCTATGCGCACAATGATCAGGGACATTACGTTGACGCTTTCCCTTCCGCCTACAAAATATACCTACAGGACAAGGAGTCTAGTTTGAAAGAAGCTGAAACGGCTAAGGCTGGTTCACAATTGGCTTCAACTTCCTAAACGGAGAGATGCTGGCGTCTCTGGCTGCCACAACTTGGGAGGACGACGCCGGCCTCAACATCCGTGTTTTTTTTACCTTGCACCCGAAAACGCAATCAAGGAGACGAACACCAATGATGGCAACCATTGGATGACGATACCCTCATCTGGGTCTATCTTCCTGCATCTAAGGCGGCTGTTCTTCCAGAACTAAACTCTCGCATCTACCTCCAAAGGGGCAGCGGCGGGAGAGGCGTAGCCGAGTGTTCCCAGAATTCGGGTGGGTGGACCGTCGGCTGTGAGGCACTACCTCCGGCTTAATCTGGACACTTGTGAGCTGCTGCGTGATGCAGTTGAAATTGAGATGGTTTGACTGGGGGCGGGCAGGTTGTGGCATAGATGTGCAATTGCGTTTTTCAAACCGGCGCTGAATTACTTTTTCACTCGTTACCAGGGGCAGCGTGGTTGCTTGATGTTTTGTTTAGGCGCTTGGAAAGACCTGAAAATTTCAAGATACTACTCACGCATACTTGCGTACAGTCTATTCTGTACAATGTATGGTAACTCTAGCTGGAAATCTTGGCTGATGAGTGAAAAATGTACTTGATGGGTTAGTGCTGTCACAGGACAACAACAGGACTATGGTTCAGCGCCATGACACCAGAGAGCAGCAACCAAAGCGTGCATAGTTGCAAAGATATTGCGGAGTAGGTGGCCCATCTAGAAAGTAAAGTACGGGCTTGAATAGCAGAAATCGTGTTCAAAAGAGCTGAGGACAGACTAAGGATTATGTACAAAAATTCACCCAACTCCACCCACCAATGTCGAAACCGGACAATCGAGAGACGGCCCACATGACAAACATATGGCCCTCCGCTTCTTAGTTGAAGCTGACATGAACGTGGTCCCTGGGCCTCGGGCGTTAGAGCAACTTCTCGCATCCAAATCTAAATTAGAAGTCAGGACATACCAGTGGTTCGCGGTGATGTCGCCCCTGTCCTCCATGTTGCGCCAACTTGTCCACGCCTTAACACCGTCGACTGAGGGGTTCCAAATCTTCTGACCCCAAATGACATACTTGAGGCCGAGCGTGCCACGATTGTTCATAACCCATTCGGCAATCTGGCGGCCAGATGTAGTGGGGATTTGTATAATGTCAGTCAGTACGTGACCCATTTATCAGGTGCCGCTCCGCCGTGGAATCGGAAGCGCATGGGCAGTCAAACTTACACCACCGCCATCGGAGCACATAAAGTCAATCGCTTTTCCGCAGCAATGGTCTGACGTGCCCGGGCAGGCGCAGTCGCGGGTGCAGTAGATCTGCCTCACCCTCCCCGGCCACGCAGCAACAACCTTCTTGGCACCGTTGACAGCGGCGGCTTTGCAGGCGCCGACGGCCGGGTAGGTCGGGGCAGAGTACCCCCCGAATCCCGTCGCAGCCGAGGAGCAGCACTTCATCTGGGCGGGACCAGGGCACAGGCCCGAGACGGAACTTCCGGCGCAGTCGCTCGCCCACCTGCAGTTCCCCGCGCTGGTGTTGGCGCAAGACGCCTTGGTGCAGCACTTGATGTCTGCGGCATCGGCTGGACACGCGCCTGCAATGGTCACGCCGCCGGAGGAGGCGCACTTGCTCGCGGCGATGCAAACGCCTAGTCAGAGGTAGTAAGTAACCGACCACTAGGACGAGTACGAGAGGTGGCCGGTTGGAATACCTGCTCTGCCACCAGAGCCAATACATGGCTCATTGACTGCGGCCATAACAGCCGTGGCCGTGAGGAGGGCAAACGTGTTGAAGTGCATCGTAATGGTCGCAAAGTGGTGAACCACGTGGAGTGTGGAAGATGAACGAACACAACAAGCCCAAAGATTCAAAGTTCCGGGCTCTTTTATATTCCCCATCGCCAAGTGCCAGCCAAGGCGTTGCCATGTCACTCTTTCCCCTGGTTGAGGTCAGGACCAACTTCTATCCGTTGAGTCCTGGCTCACAGGGCTCGACTTTGTTTCTGCTTACGATGAGGCTTCGCCGAAAGTTCCCAAACAGTCGTCGGTACGGAGTATCGCGTTCTCTCGGCGGCTTGACGCTGAACTGCAAGCGGCCGGTCCGATTCCTGGCTGACCCGGTTCCGCCCATACCAAGAAACGGCACAGGAGATTACAGGACGATTGGCGAATCTCCGGGCCCATTTGTAGAGGCGTGTGTGCATGAAATGCATCCGCCAAGACGTGCTATTCCTGGGCCACGATCTAGAACAGCTGTTTTCTCGGGTCATCAAGCTGCCGATCCACTCCGAGCATGGCACCCCACGAACCTTAAAAATAGCGCCGGAGGGGGGGGAAGCCAAGAAGTGCTTGGCAGGACAAGGCCAAGAGGCTGGAAGAGTTCCTGCGAAAAAGACAGGCCGAGATAGCGAGACAGATACACAAACCGAGGTACGTGTGCGGTTCCAGCTTGGCCCCCACTGATAGCTGGCCAGTGTGGTAAGGTGTCGTTTTCACGTGTGTTCAGCCCTGCAGAAAGTGGCATAACTGACCTCCAAGTCAGGCACATATTTTGCAAGTGCTGATACCGGCTTCCGCTGATGGCAGTGACGGCATGCATGTTTCAGAGGCAGCCATCCTCACCCTTCCGAGCCCTCCCGATCCCCCAGGCTCGTGGGCAAAAAATTAAGCACACTCAATGACTTATTACCTCAGGCAGCCGAGATTGCTCAAGTTCAAAGTTTGGGTAGGTTAGTAGAGCGCTAGCGAATAAGGGAAACAGTCAAGCTAAGGTAGGTAAGCACCCTGAGGCACCCAAGGATGCCGGGGAGAGACAAGGGGGCGGCTCGGAAAAGGGGACACTTAAATCTGACGACTGTCAGGCTAAATCAGCCTAGAGAAAAGTGTACAGGGAA
>FTEL01010833.1_pt1 | contig 10900 bp, 11 predicted proteins | sample 1658911 | NCBI WGS metagenome assembly FTEL01 (sample SAMEA3914869, study PRJEB12502) | metagenome | biome: forest; material: soil | place: USA | collected 2012-03-12 | depth 0.1 m
CCCCCAGCCCTGTCACCCATCCCCCTCCGCTCAAAACGAGCAAGGCCCCAAAAAAGACCCCCGGACAGGCCCAAACCAAAAGCAGGGGAGGCGCGCGGCAAATCCCGTCTTGCAAAGGCAAGGCCCAATCCCCCAATCTCCCCTCAATCCCAACCTCTCTGTCCCCCGACCCGCCCCGCACCACCCTCGCCCTGGTCCCCTGTTGTGTTTTTGCTGGCGGGCGGGTTGGATTTTTCTCTGCCCTTGTTGGGGACAGCGGGATGACAAGAGAGGAGGGATGTGAGAGGGCTCTCGACCAGGGGCGCGGGCACGACGGCTTCCGAGATGAGGCGTGCTGCAAGGGCAATCTATTTTTCTTGGGGGAGGGGGGTTTTGGGCAACATTTTGCGAGTGCTAACTTTTCTTGCGCAATTTTGGCGGGGGTGGTGATGGTGAGGCTCTGCTCTGCTGCTGTGTTAGTGAGTTGTTGCGGCGGTGTGCCGGTGGGGTTTGTGTCAAGGAAGGGTCAGTCATTTCTTGCGCGGGGGCATCGTGTCTGCTTCCTGCACACGTGCCCGTCGGGAGGATTTTTTTGCGAGGCGTGGCGTGGTCGTATTTCCTCGTGGCAGTGGAGGTTTTGGGGTTGTTGTTGTGGGAGTGGTTGTGTTGTTTCGAGGGTTCGAGTCACGACATTGGGAGTCAACAGTGGCTTCCTCAAACCACGCCGTGTCATGCGAGTTCTGGCTCCTCGTATGGACAGACTGGGCCTGCCTCGTCACAATAGCCGCGCTGGCCACGGCGGTTAACCCGCCTCAACCCGTCAGTTGAACTGCACGAAGGATCGTGAAATCTCCCAGGCCGCTTCCTCCTGCGCCAGGCAGATTTAGGGTGTTGGGGCCTCGGTCCCGACGAGTTTGGTGTTGTGCATGTCGAGTCGTCGTGTTGTTGACGCCACCCCCTAAACCCAGCATCGACATCGTCACATGTTGTCGGTGGCGAGTAGTGCATACATACTCCTGAGAGGTGGAGCTAAGCGCTCGGTCTGGCGTATCAAGTAGCCTTTTGTATACATACTGGAGATATTATCGATGTTTGAGACAGGATTTCGTTGAGGTTGTTGAGGCGGTGGGGTTTATGGCATGAAGTAGAGGTCCACCAAAGTTGGCATGCGTTGGGGATAGAAACTGAGACCCGATCCAAAGTACATCGAGTCCGATGACGATGGCATCTTGATGTAGCGTGGTGTCTCTCTCTCGAAGCACCCTTGATTAATACACGGTCGATGTGTGTTTCTATGTCTTTTGTTGGGTTGGAGCGCCAGTTAAACTCGAGCCTGAAACTCAAACTGTATCCAAGTCTTTAATCTCCAACCTTGTTCCCAAGAACATAGTAAGGACGTAGGATCAACGGAAAAGCCACAGGACAAAAGTCTGAATATCGCCGTGAATAGTTGTAAACCTTGCCCCCCTGAGCTGCTGGCTGCTCAAGAGTCCAAACGCTGTCCAGCGGTGTTCACATTAACCAAAGGTGTAAACTCTAGCCAAGAAGTGTGAACATTCCCCCCAAGCGTGTAACAACTGCCCAGAATTGCAGTGCTGTCCAGGAGTATATAAACACTCCCTGAAAATGTAAACACCGTCCAAGACGATAAACACCGCTCAACTGACTCAGGAGGTTATCCCACCATAGCATGGATCCCTTGAGCCCTTAAACCCTCTCGCACACTCTCACCCGCGCTGCCTCGAAAAATACTCATCGTCCTCACCTCCTCCTCCACCCCACTGCCCGGCCGCTGCCCTCCCCCCTCCCCCCTTGGCCCTCACTCCCTGACCCTCACTCCTTCACCCTCCCTCCCCGACCCTCACTCCCCGACCCTCACTCCTCGGGCCTCACTCCTTGACGCTCACTCCTTGACGCTTACTCCATATTTGACCACGTACCTCCCACAACCTCCCTGCTCCACCTCAGTCTGCTCACCAGCCTTCACCATCAACCCTCAGCCGTCCAGGTCGCCAGGTCGCCGATGCCTCCTCTCCATAACATATCAACAAGGCTGCTTCTGCCCAGACCCATATCAGAGTCGTTGACCAGAGGTGAACACGAGATGGTCCACACAGCAAGCATTTCACCCCAGACCAGAGAACGGTTCCATTCAAGATGTCAATTCACATTGCATCACTCTAGTCACACATGCTCCGAAGCAAGCCCAAAACGCCATTCGCCGCCCAGACTTAAGCAAGCCAACCGTCCTATTGAACACCGACCAATGTGAGAAAGCCCAGAAGAGTCACGAAGCAAACTAAGATCGCTCTTAGTTGGCCTCGAACTCCTTCTGCTGGTAGACGCAAGACACCATGGCGTGGTCACGCTCGTACGGTTCTGTCGTGAGGTGTCAGTAACGATACACAAGGGGGATGATATGTGGTGAACGTACCCAGAGTAAGCTGCTCCTTGGGGAAGAACTTGTCCTCGCGGAGCTTCTGGACTTCGCTGGCGAAGACCTGCTCAGGGGGGGCTGTGACTATGTTAGCGGGCGCCGAGCAGACAAACATACACCGAGTACTCACCAGTGCTGTCAATGCAGCTGGCCTTGATCGAGATGAGAAGACCACCACCCTGCTTCAGGAACAGCCTCGCGTTGATACCGACGATTCTGGCCTGATCGGGCTGGGCAACATCGGCGAAGATGACGTCAACCATCGGGAGAAGCATGCGGTAGGCCATGGGCTTGCGGGCGTCCTCAACGATACTGTTTCATGTTAGTGGTGTTGATAGGTTCCCGACATCGGCTAAGCATGGCTTACGGGATAACGTTGGTGCGGCGAGTCTATTGAGCAGTCAGCATTTTGAATCGAATGGCAGTTACGGATGGGAGTAAACATACCGCCATGTTGATCAGATCTCTGCCGGAACGGTGGGAGAACTCGACGGCCTGGACGTGTTGGATTAGAACGGCACGGTGGTCAAGCGTGGAGGGCAACGGCATACGTAAACGGCACCAGTAGGGCCGACAATATCGGCGACGTGGGAGACCGAAGTACCGGAGGCGGCACCGAGGTACAGCACCTTGGAGCCGGGCTTCATGTAGATCGTCTCCAGACCACCGAGGATACCGGCAGCAAGCTTACTCCGGCTGCGTTAAGTTAGTAAGAATGTGGGGGGCTGGGCAGGGGAGCGACTCGACTGACAAAGGATTCCAGATCTGTGACGCGTCTTGTTAGCCTCGATGCTCCGTCGACAGGGAGACAACTCCTGGCCTTCCTTCTGCAAGGCAGACCAGGTTGAGTGTGTTGGTACTTACGCGGTACTCGGTCTTGGTGGTAGTAGCGTCGTCGCCCTTGGCAGTGTTCTCAACAGAGATTCTCTTCTCGCCGTAGACCGACTCGCCGGGAACCAGGTTGGCGGTGGCAAGCAGATCCTCCTTGCCGCCACGAGCGACGAACACACCCTTGTGACGATGGGGCTCGACGATGACCTTCTTGCCACCCTTCGCGCCGCCGGGGCCACCGCCCCTCGCACCACCACGGCCACCACGACCACTGGGATCAAGTATCAGTACCACTGGAGCGTGGGCGACTCGACGGGAAGACGACATACCCTCCACGACCACGGCCAGCAGGGCCGCCGCGACCGCCGCGACCACCGCCCGCGCCACCACGGCCGCCGAAGCCTGTAGCAAAACGAATTAGCAGCTGTCCCTTGGTTGATAGGGTGGGGTGAAGGCAGAACGCGTGATCGCGTCCGGGCTGCACCAAGTTGCACCGCCCGGACTGGGGAGCAACTCGATGTTGTCCACCCGACAAGGAGCGCGCCGGCCAAACACCGCGACTCTGGGAATGAAGAGAAGAGATAGTTGAGACTTACCACCGCGACCGCCGCCCCTCGCGCCGCCGCGACCACCACCACGGTCACCACCGCCGCCGCGGAAGCCACCGCCCCTGCCGCCACCTCTGCCGCCACGGTCGAAGCCCATTATGATTGTTTGGTGTGCTGGGAAGCAGGATATCGATATGTATTCGTTTGTACTCGGCGGACCGGGTGTGAGATGGTGCGCAGACCGTTTGTTGAGACACAATGGGTCCGGATGCGCTGCCTTGTCGAGGTTGTCAAGAAGCTCGAAGCTGGGCGCAAAATTTCATGGGCTTCAGAAAAAAAAAAAGCGGGACCCGCTTGGCTCTGGCCTGGCCTGGCGGGCTGGGGAGGTCTTGGCCGCTTTGATTGGCCGGATTCTGGGCCTTGCAAGGCTGTTCGCAGTGCTATCTTGGTGCAGCAGGATTTGTGCGCTGCGCTGTTACTGTGCCTAGCAGCTGAACCTGACGCCCAGACTCGGCCGAGCATCCCTCGTTGCGGCCTGAGGCCAAAATTTCAGCCACAGAAGCCAATCAAGCGCAACCCACAGAGCCCTAATCGCGAAAATCGCATCTGGCCCCAAAATTTCGAAGAACAACCATCATTCCCGAATTTCCAACTCGGTCGATTCCGCCCTTACGTCGACAAACAGTCAAGATGGTTAGTAACCCCTGCGAACACGATTCACCTACGACCGCTCCGACATCGATTCTTCCGGGGAACCTCTGCCACTCGAATTGCGGCGGTTGGAGGGGGAAGATGATGCTCGACGGACTCGACCAACATTTACGAGCTATCCCGGGCCCAGGCTGACCGGTGTTTCGACGAAATTTAGGTTCGGTACTCCGCGACTGAGATTGCCCCGGCGAAGTCGGCTCGCTCCCGCGGGTCGTACCTCCGGGTGTCGTTCAAGAACACCCGCGAGACCGCCCAGGCCATCAACGGCTGGAAGCTCCAGCGCGCCCAGACCTTCCTTGAGAACGTCTGCGAGAAGAAGGAGGCCGTTCCCATGAGGCGCTACTGCGGCTCGATCGGCCGGACCGCCCAAGGTACGACTCGAAAACGCGAGGCTTGGGGATTCTGGATATGCGAATGAGGGGCACGAGGCTGCGAAACGACATGCGAGCAGGCCGCAAAGGACGGAGACGGGGACATCGCAATGAGGATCGGTGCTGACAGTTTGGGGAACAGGCAAGCAGTTCGGTGTCACCCGCGCCCGCTGGCCCGTCAAGTCCGCCGAGTTCCTCCTCGGTCTCCTCAAGAACGCTGAGGCCAACGCCGACGCCAAGGGCCTCGACACCGGCAACCTGATCGTCAAGCACATCCAGGTCAACCAGGCCCCCAAGCAGCGCCGCCGCACATACCGCGCTCACGGCCGCGTACGTTTCCCCGGATATCAGGCACGGCTTGGCCAGAGCGCAAGGAGTCTAACATGCCGCAGATCAACCCCTACATGTCCAACCCCTGCCACATCGAGCTCATCCTCACCGAGGCCGAGGAGGCCATCCAGAAGTCCGAGGCCGTTGTCCGCGAGGACGCTCACCTCAGCTCGAGGCAGCGCGGCGCCCGCGTCCGCCAGGCTATCACCGCTGCTTAAGTCGGAGGCTGCTAGTTTGCGTGGGAGCATGGGGGGATCTTTTTGACTGGGCTTGACTTTTCTTCCGGAACGGTGTACGCGAGCATGGCATTTTTTCGGGTCAAGGCTACGATTCCACACAAAAAGGAGTCGGTCACGAACACTCAATAAAGAAGCATTGAGGACCAGTGAGGGTGCACGCGGAGCCGGATGGGATAATGGGCGCTAAACCGAATATCATTGCTTTGACTCGACTGCCGCCGCGCCGCACCGCTTCGATGATAGAGGAAGAGATGCCATTCTGGTCAACCATGGCCGTTTCTTGCTGCTGTGACTTTGTCTTGCTCCAGGCCGCGGCCCTGCCAGGTACAGCCTACCAGGTAGTACCTGGGCGGGTTCCTGGCCAGGAAGGAGACTCAGAGACGGAAATTGTTGGACGGTGGAGAGAAGGACAATGAATGACCGGCCATGATGTCACTCTAGCTTGTGTGCTACATTTTGAAGTGCTGCGGTCTCGCCCACATATATGCTTCCGTCCATCTCCCCGGAGACACCGCCGAACGCCCCATGGCTATGCATTTACTTTGTTACGACCATCATCCTATCATCAAATCTGAGTCCAGAGGTACCATGCGCCCGAGATTGTAGCCCATCCCTGAACTCCCTAGATATTGAGATATCTACCCCGCCATCTCGACATCCTCCCCACTACCCCCGCCAGCCTTCTTCCGCTCCTCAACCCTCTTAATCATCTTCTGCTTCGCCTGCTCAACCCACCTCTCGTACGCCCCATCCCCCTCGCTCTTGACCTTTTGCGCGACCACCCCGCGGAGCACCTCAGCCGCGAACCCGACAAAGTTGTGCCTCCGCAGGGCATTCTCGAACTGCCAGTCGCGGCGGCGGCGCTCCTCGCGGGCGAGCAGGTCCGCGTCGCCGATCTCGCGCGCGCGCACCCGCAGGTCGCGCACCATGGCCAGCAGGTTGAAGCGGATCTCGGTCGCGTCGTAGCGCGCGATGCGCCGCTGGAGGACGTCCATGACCTTGGCGGGGAAGTCGGCCGGGGTGGGGCAGGGGCCGTGGCTGATGGGGGCGGGCTGGAGGCCGTCGAGCTCGTAGAGGGTCCCGTTGATGGGGGTGTAGGCGATGAAGTGGAAGGCGTCGGCGGACTCGTCGTCGGGGTGGCGCGTGGTTTCGTCGACGAAGGGGGAGGATTTGGCGAAGGAGTTGTGCACGTCGCGGATGAGCTCGCTGTTGGAGAGGGCTTCGCCGCGGTACTCTGGGGGCAGGGCCATGGTGAACTCGCGGAAGTCGGTCAGGGCCGGGCCGATGTTGATGGCTTGGTCCGGCGACGGGGCGGTGTCGGGGGTTTTGTTGAGGAGCACGCTGAGGAGGGCTTGGGTGCCGCAGGCGTTTTGGATGGTCTGCGCGGCGAAGAAGAGGCGCTCCGAGGCGTCGTGGTCGAAGGTGCCGTCGAGCGGCTTGTCGCCCGCGCGGTAGGGGGTGTCGGTGGGGTACTTAAAGAGGAAGATGACGCCGTAGACGGGGTAGAGCTCGGCGAGGGCGTCCGGGTCGAGCGAGAGGAGCTCCTCGAATTGGACGTCTTTTACGCCGAGGTTATCGAGCAGGTAGGTGAAGACGCCCTGGAGTATTTCCGGTCAGCTTTTTGCGCTGTCTCCTACTGCCCTCCTGTGCCATGTCTGCCATCGCCGTGTGGGTGCGAGGTCGTCTCGTGGTGGGCTGTACATACCGCATCGGACTCGACTGCAGGAGAGTGGTCAGCGGTTTGGCTCGTCGCAAACGAACTCCCTGGGAGGTGATTGAACTTACTCGTATTCCACCCGCCACTCATCTTGATGGCTCTGACCGCGCTGCGGTCGGCGGCCGTGTGAAGTGGTCCCTTGGGTTCGCCCTGCTGGAGCTGTCGCAGATGTACCGTGAGTCGAGGGACAGACAGAGCCTGCGCTCAGCTCGCTGACTGGAGGAGAGTGGTTCCAAGGATGTTCTCAAGACAAATCGTCGCAGGTCGGAAAGGGATATTTCCTCGTTCGTGTTGCCGTTTAGCACAAAGATCACGGTTTCAAAGTCGCTGTTGGTCAAGGACCAGAAATCCAGGAATTCAGGGACGATGATGCAAGCTCCAGGTTGCCTGTCAACTTCATGCGATAAGATAAGAGCAGAGCCCAGAAAGTAAAACACCAAGCCCTTGGACTTGATTCCCCCACTGTTCTAAGAAATCTGCCCCTTGCGTTGCACAACTCTTCTCCTACTGTTTTCAAAGTTGTCGCCTTTTAGAAACACTCTGTCCATAAGAGCTAGAATCGCTGGATAGTTGGCAATTGATTGTTTGCCCCCCGTCTTCCCATCCACACCAAAAAGCTGCGTTCTGAGCTGCATGCCCACAGCAACCAACCACCAGACTGGGAGCCAATCAAGCGTCGCTCATCCACAAAATATCAACAAAAGGGGCAATTCGATGACTCAGTGGAGTTCGGAGGGTGTTGAGTACCGTCAAAACCACCAGCAACTCGAAAAGAACCCATTGTACACACTAACCTCCGCACCTATACACAACAAACCGGGAATGTAATGTACAGAATACACAGACGATCCAGCCAGATCATCTTGTCGTCATGAAATTGCATCAATCATCATCCCTCTTTCCTCTCTCAATCCCCAAAGCGGGTGGGAACTACCAACCGAGCACCACCTCATCCCACCCAGCTTCAAACGACCAACACGAAAAGAAACCAAGGGGCAAACCTCCCTCCCTCCTAGCAAATCCCTCCCAAACTATCCTCCTCCTAACCCCCATCCTTCCCCCATCCTCCATCAATAAACCCTCCGAAAAGGCTCCTGCACAACCTCCCTCTCCCTCTCCTCCCCACCGTTCTCACCCCCCACCAGCGGCGGCGCAACAGGTGTCTTCCCGCCCATCTCATTCCCGTCCCTCTCAGCAATGCTCGCGACATCATCCCCACCAGACCCAAGCGAGAAGCTCGCGTTGCGGTCCTTGCGCCGGCGCGTCCAGTACAGGATGCGGTAGAGCGCGCGCGCGGCCCAGGGGCGCTCGCCGGGGGGCCGCCACGACCAGTACTCTTTCAGGTCGTAGTTTTCTGGGATGATGCGCTCGCGCGAGAGCTTGACGACGAGGTAGACTGTGCCGTTGATTATGGTGTAGGCGAAGAGACCGCTGGGATGGAGTTAGTATGGGATTGGGGGGGGATAAAGGGAGGGGGGGGCGTACGAGATCAGGCCGTAGGCGCAGCTGTAGCTAAAGGGGATCATGGCGAGGGTCACGAAGGAGGGGATCGCGTCGCCGATGTAGGACCAGTTTATGCGTGTGACTTGGCGGATCATCATGCAGCCAACCTGTTGGGGAAGCAGAGGGTCAGCGGGTCAACAGAAAGAGGGAGGGGGGAAGGATTGAAGGCGACTCACCAAAATCAGCGTGCTCCCCGTCGCCCACGGCGGGATCGACGCCAAGAGCGGCGCAAAGAACAGCGACACCAAGAAACAGCACCCCGTCACAACCGCCGTCAGGCCCGTCCGCCCTCCCTCCATGATTCCCGCGCTGCTCTCGATGAAGGCAGTGACGGGCGAGACGCCGAGCAGGGCGCCGACCGAGATGCAGATGGCGTCGCAGCAGAAGGCGACGGTGGAGCGCGGGAAGTCGGCCTCCTCGCGGCGGGCGCGGCTGCAGAAGCGCGCCATCGAGTAGAGCGTCGCCGTGCAGTCGATGATGTCGACGTACAGGAAGGTGAAGACGGCGATGGCGAAGCGCGCGCCCGACTCGCCGCTCAGGTCCCACTGCTGCTGCGCCAGCGTGTGCCGGATCGGGTGGAACGAGACAACCTTGGAGAAGTAGTCGAAGCGCCGGTTGCCGTCGGGGGTGTCGGGGAAGTAGGTGAGCGGGGTGTTGCGACTGCGGGGGCGTGTGAGTATGGTGTTGGGGAGGGGTTTGGGGAGGGGACTTACGGCCACGAGAGGATGGAGACGAGGGCAATGCCAATGATGATGGCTCCTTTAACGCGGAATGCCATGAGGATGGTCGTGAGCAAACCACCGCAGACGATACCAATCCACATCTAATCAACTCCGTTAGCTAGGTATCCCCAGGACGATGCGGGAAGCAAGCCGTCGCATACCTTCGGGTTCGTCATGATGCCCGTAGTGCACTCTCCGGTCCCGCTGAGATCTTCAACCGGGCAGCCTCCTATGGCGAGCGGGGTTGAGATCGCTCCAGTGATGATTCCGATGCCCGAGGTGTAGGACATGCCGATAAGAGTCAGGAACAGGCCGATACCTACGCCGCTGGCGGTCTTGATGGTTCCAGGGATGATCTTGACCAGCCAGTGACGCATGCCCGTCAGGGCCAGGAACATGAAGATCCAGCCTTCCATGAAGACAGCGGTGAGAGCGACGCGGTAGTTGATGTTGCCCTGGCCCTTGGCGCCCACGACTTGGTAGGTGAAGTAGGCATTGAGGCCCATGCCAGGACTGTGAATATGAGTGCCAGTCCTCGCGTACGAATTGGCAGCAAGGGCCAGGAACACTTACGCCAGACCGACCGGGAGATTAGTGCAGAGACCAAAGAAGACGCTCGAGAACCCCGCCATGGCGGCCGTGGCCGTGACGAGATCGAGCTTGACATCTGGGTTGCCGTCAGTGGATCGCGACCAACGACGATGAGCACTCTGTCCAAACTCACCATCATAACAGGCAGTCCACTCGGCCACATTTGCGCAATTGCCCTGCAGGTCAATCGGCTTCTCGCACGGGCAATCGTAGCCGGACTCGGCGAGGATGAAGGCCTACAAACGGTCAGCGGGTTCGGCAACGAAGGGGCGCGTCGACTGCGTACATTGACGGCAATGATGTAGGCCATGGTGGTGAAGGTGGTGATCCCGGCACGGATCTCGGCCGAGAAACAGGCATCATGAATTTCCTTGGGCTAGAAGGGCGCGGATGGTGGAATTAGTGATCGTTTGAACTTGATTGCCTCGGTTCGCCGCCGTCGAGGCTCCAAAAAATGGTTGCGCGTTCGTCCTTACATGTCCGCTCCCCTTCAGCCGGAACAGGCGGCCGACGGGCGAGTCGCTCACGCGGTCGTCGATGCGGCGGATCAGGTCGCCGACCCTCGTTCTGAATTTCGTGAAGCGGCCGGGCGGCTTCTCCTGGGCGGCCTCGGCCGTGGGCAGGTGGACTGAACGCATCTCGATGTCCTCTCTGCGGCGAGCGTCAGCATAACTGGCCATTGCCTCTTGGGATTTTGGCCTGCCCGAGGCAGTTTGAGACATGGGCGATCGCGCGAGAGGGGTGCCCAGGGAGATAAGTAAGTAAGTAGGTAGGTGGGTGGGTGGGAAAGGGGAGGGGGGACCACAGGCCCTCCCGGCTGCGAGTTTGTTCCTGGAGTCGGTCGCAGGGCAGGCATCGCAGAAGTGTCGCACCGCAGCGCAGATCCACGCCTCTCTCGCCACCTCATCCCTCCCCCTTCCC
>FTEL01008418.1_pt1 | contig 10899 bp, 9 predicted proteins | sample 1658911 | NCBI WGS metagenome assembly FTEL01 (sample SAMEA3914869, study PRJEB12502) | metagenome | biome: forest; material: soil | place: USA | collected 2012-03-12 | depth 0.1 m
CCGCCCGGGACGGCACCGCATGGTGGTAGCCAAGAGCTTGGCCGAAAGTGCGTGCCCCGGGTTCTTATCCGACGATCCGCATCCGCAATCCCACAGCCCGAAAGGGGCAGGACACAAACACTCCCCGAGGAAGCAGTGCATGGAGGTGCGGCTCCGCCAGCGCATGACGATCGAGATTGAGCCACTTCAAGAGATGCCAATGCCATGCCAGATCTGGGCATCCGGCCAATCGTCGAGGCATTCCGAAATTCGATGCTTGGTCGTTTCTCGGCACACATTCGCGTCAGCAGCGGAGCCGGGGAGCGAGGATAAACTTCGGTCAGATAAATTCGCACTTCATGTCATCCTTGTGCCGCCTCGCTCTCTTCCGCTCGACGCCGGACATGGCGGGACTGGCGGGACTGGCGTGCCAGCGGCAACGGTCATGAGATGTTTTGAAGCCGAGAAGATGGCCAAGCAGGGACCAACTCGACGATTTCTCGGTGTGTCGGTTTCATCACAGCCGAGGGTTAGGGTCGATCAATCTTCAGCCGCCGGAATCCAGAAGCCACGGGCATTCCAGAACTTGCCGAAATTCTTCCTCGGCGCGCGGGAGGCAACATGGATGCGGGGCAGGTGGGGCGGATGTTCCCCAGAAACACCACGAACGCCTGCATCACATCAGAAACCGAGGGCCTGACTAATGCATGCCAAATGCTGCGCCCTGAATTGTCAACCCGCTGAACGGTCCATGCCGATTCTTTTGAACCCGGATACAGCTCCATAATCTCTTCAACTCCCGCCATTGAACCAACTCAATGCGCCTATAAACAATTTCTTGCTCCGACTCGGCCCCATTCCGCTCGCGCAGACCCCGAATCTGCCCCGCCGGCGCCGAACCCCTGATTCCGCCCCAAAGTCCGAACAGCAACATCGGCCTGCTTCCCGACCAGCTCCGCGCTCGCACGATGCCCAGCTCCGAGTTGAGACAACTGCAATCGGACGGGACCCGGCTTCCGTCCTTTTACTCTCCCCGGCCGGGCGCCCGCGAGACGTCACACAGCGACGGAGACATCGAGCAGCCGGACTTCTCGCTTGCCACTCCGAACCCCGCTTCCTCGACCACCGAAGACGAAGATGATGCATCCTCAAACCCATTCCCGCTCCCGTCAACACCATTGACACAGCCGCCGCCGGCCTCGCTCCTCTCCCCCGCATTTACGCCACCTGCGACACCGGGAACGTTGACACCGAGCAAGGCGGCCGCTGCGTTACCGCGTGGCATTCCCGTCGACAGCTCGATACCGTCGGGAGGATGTGGCAGCAAGCAGCCGCGCCTCCTCGAAACCCTTCCACAGGTCGAATGCATCGTGCGCGCGCGGATTCCGACGACCACGGGAGCTGAGATGTTCCTTCATCTATACACAAACAACGTCGACAACAAGGAGCATCTAGCCATCGTGTTTGGCGGGACCATTCGGAGCAAGTCGCTGGATGCCGTGAGGGAAGGAGAAACCGAGATGGATCGCCTCGTGAGGGGCGCCTACACCGGCCGCCTCTACCCGGGGAGGACGACAAGCGGGCTGGCAGCGGCCGCGTCGAGCTCCCAGGACGCGGCTTCGGAGGGCCTCGTTGGGGAGTCCCCCACAGAAGCGGCGCCCCTCGTCAGGATACACAGCGAGTGCTATACGGGGGAGACGGTTTGGTCCGCGCGATGCGACTGCGGCGAACAGCTGGATGAGGCTGCGAGGCTGATGTCGTTGCCCAACAACACGGCCGGCGGCATCATCGTCTACCTCAGGCAGGAAGGGCGCGGCATCGGGCTGGGGGAGAAGCTCAAGGCATACAACCTGCAGGACCTGGGGTCCGACACGGTTGAGGCGAACCTGCTCTTGCGCCACCCGGCCGACGCCCGCAGCTACGGCCTGGCCACAGCCATGCTGCTCGACCTCGGCCAGAAAGACGTACGGCTTCTGACAAACAACCCGGACAAGATCCGCGCCGTCGAGGGGCCCCACCGCGAGGTTGTCGTAAAGGAAAGAGTCGCCATGGTGCCGCTGTCCTGGAAAGGGAGGGGGGGTTTCAGGGCGCCAGAGGTGGAGGGGTATTTGAAGACCAAGGTACGACGGCTCCTGCCATTCGAAGCGCCCGATTCTGTGAAACTGACCGGAGTCTTGCATGCATCAGATCGAGAAGATGGGCCATATGCTGGATCTGGCAACCTTGCCGCGGTGAGGGGTTTCGCGTTATGCGGCGGCCGCTTCTGTACTCTATTTGTACTCGCCATAGATACCTTTTGCATAGATCTCGGGCGTGTTATTTGGGATTTTCCAGTCCTTCAACCGAGCATTGGCAAGTGTGAAGCGTGTGTCCGGCGATGGGACGGCGGGCATTCGTCCGGGAAAGAGAAGTGGGGCCTTACCCTGCAGGACGCTGCGATAAGCAGGCAGGCAGGCCACCGATAAGCGATCCGTTTGTCGCGATGGCGCTTGGCCCAAAAAGTTCCCACGCGTCCAGGCGGCCATCAGCCCATCATGCTGCTTCCTGGTCGAGGTTGGGTCCATGTTGCGGTTCTTGCGGCATCTACCGACCCATCGACAGCACATTGGCGACGGCTTGAAGCCAGTTCCAAGCACTGGGCGCCATAACCCACCGAAACGGCGACATGGGGGACAGCAGCAGCGTTCGCCTACGCCTGGTGGTCAGGCGCCATGCGCTCCCCGAGGTCCGCGTGGTCTTCGCCGTGCAGCTTGACACCCACCCGACCATCGCCAATCTGTTGGAGCAAGTCAACGACATTATTCCCCTGGAGGGCAATGATTGGGGCCTCGAAGACTACGCCGTCGAGCTCCGTGATTCCGCCGGCCAAGGTTTCGACTGCTTGCACTTCCAGCAGGTTTCCGCCATCCTCAAGACCGACGAGGAAGTACTGTGAGTAGCTTGCTCCATTCCCCTGTCTCCCACTTGGCGAAGCGACTGTTCTAATGTCTTGCCCGCAACAGCATTCGGCCCCTGGACACCGGAGACCGACGGAAGCGCCGATTGAGCGGCAGGCACCAGATTTCGGGCGACGGCAAGCACCTCATCGATGGCGTGGCTTTTGGCCGGCCACGTCTCAAGACCCCACGAGACCGACCTGCGGTTGATATTCCCCCTCTCAAACGCCGAAGGATCACCTACGAGTCCGAAGACGACGAAGAGGAGGAACCCAGATTGCTCATTACCGAGCGCGGCGAAGACACCGGGCCCAATCGTCGAGGCCGCCGCCTCCGTGCTCGGTTTCTCGACGCCGAAGTTGATGGGTCGGAAGCAGACGAGGAAGATGGGGACGATGATTTCTTGGACGAGGACATCAACGAGGACGCCGACGAGGGAGATGGAGCCCTGGACATGGAGAACGATCTCGGCGACTCTGACTTGGAAGCCGAGCTTCGGGATCTTCAAGCAGATAATGAGCTGCTGCAACGCGGAGAGGCCGTAGAAAAAGATCTCGGCGGCTCTGACCTGGAAGCCGAGCTTTGGGATCTCCGGGCAGAAAACGAGTTGTTACAATACGGGGAAGCCATGGAGCCCGAGGTTTCGAACCAGGCGGTTCCGCCGCCCAGGCCCGGGAGAACCACGGGGCTAGATCTGGAGACACTTGATAAGATCTCAGCCCTTCGAGCTGCTTTTCCGACCGCCCAAGTCGACGCTTGCGAGGCCGCGTTGGCTCGGCACTTGGGGAGCACGGAGTTGGCCTATCGCGTGTTGCAGTCCCAATATCAACCGCGCTTGCCGCTTGCTGCGGTCCTCGCCCAAGCTAAGCTCCCCGCACCGAAGGCCGCCGACGTGGAGGACGATGCCGCTGAAGAGAGCGGGGCGGAATCGGCTGCTTCTCTGGTGAAGCACTTCGACCAGCACGGATTTCCCAGCGGCTCTATCCTCGCCGGGACCGCCGCGGCTCAGATGGCCGAGGCTATGCGCCGATCCGGCCACTTGGTGAAACCTCCAGTTCACACCAAGTTCTACGACGAGTCACGAGGCACGCGGGCCCCTGAGGACGACACCGCCAGAAATGTGAGCGATGGCGACAGCGGCAGGGAGAGTGACAGCGACAGCGATCGTGGCACCGACAGTGACAGCGGCCCTGAAATTGCGTCATCCAAGGCCACCATGGCACCGCTCGGGGCAAGGGTTTTCGGCGTCAGGGGACCATCCGTGTCCGGCGAGAGCGAATGCGAGAGCGAGAGCGATAGTGGGAGCGAAAGCGGCAGTTCCAGTCAGGGCAAGGCCAGTCACGGCGATGACGGCAGCAGCAGCAATGACAGCGATGGCGCTGACGGCGTCCACTACGGTAACAACGAGAACTCCAGTCAACACAGTCACGCTCACAGCTCCGATGGCAACTCGACCAGCAGCGAAGAGAGTGACGCAACCGACTCGAGCTCCAGCGGCTCCAGCGATGACGCCTCCAGCGATGACGACTCTGGCGATGACGACTCCAGCGATGACGACTCCAGCAATGACGACTCCAGCGATGATGACTCCAGCGATAGCGACTCCAGCGATGGTGACTCCAGTGATAGTGACTCCGACAGCAGTGTTGATGGCACTGCCAAACCTCACTCATCTCCGAAAGTGGTTGTCGCTTCGGTGGAACCATCAGGCAATGTTCACGCGGAACCTAAGCCCGGTTCGGGAGAAACAACGAGGCCAGTGCCGCCCGGACAAGGGAAAACGTCGACGCAGAAAAGGAACGCCCGCAGACGAGCTGCCCGCGCGGCACAAAACGCTGAGGCCAGAGAAGAAGGCTTGTTACCTGTTGGTGGCCCGGAAGCGTTGTCTGTCGCAACCTCACAGGATCTTCTCGCGTCGATCGCCGCCAAGAAAGCAGCTCTGCTTCAGAACCTCAGCCTCGCACAAGGAGTGACATCAGAGCAAACCAGAGCAGCGGCCATCTCCCGCAAGGGCGACAGCCCCTCCCTGCGCCAAGTCTCTGTGGCCGCAGGCTCCATTCCGAACGCAATCTCTGGCAAGACTCATGAGCGAACCAACGGGGGTCCTGCGAGGCCCTCGCCCCATCGAAAACCAAATCTCGCTGGAGAAACGGCGCAAAAGAATCCCGAGGCGTGGCGAGACAAGATTGTTTACCGCGCTGTGGAATGTTGCCAAGATGGAGTCGAGCTGAGCGAGCCGCCGTTCCCCTTTGTCCAGCGATGGGACCCGCAGCAGCGATATCTCCCGAGAGATACTAACAAGCGAGGCGGCGGGTCAAAACGGAAACAACTCAACCAGGGAGGATATCTTGACGCAGATGGCTGGCCGGACGCAAAGAGGAGAAAGCGCGGAGGGCATTTGGGCTACGATGACGGCGACGATTATGGGGAGTCATACATCAGCCACGACGGCACCACGGGCTTCGAGGAGACGGTGCTCAACTACGACGATGAGCCCCAGGAGGGCCCCGAGCAACCGGAGCAATTGCCAAGCCGAAACCTGGATGAGGAAGATGACCTAGACTTGCCGCCAATTCCCCGGGATGTCACAACCTTGCCCATCCTTGGCTCCAGCGAGATCCGGGCCGGGATGATCCTCACTTGGAAACAATGGCTGCTTTCCAAAGCCACCAACTGGCAGCCTCAGGTATCCGCCCTCACTGGTGTTGTGGTTGAGGTTTTGGATGGCAATGCCTTGACCATTCGTCTGGCCAAGCGAGACCGGAACATTGATCACAATGAAAAAGTCTACGACGATGACGGGAATCGGGTGTATGACAAGTTTGAATTGCCCGGGATGGACGACGAAGACGAGGAAGCCGCTGAGCAAGGGTACCGGACCTTGGACCTGGCGGATATGATTGAGCCACGCCTTCTTGGACCGCCTTTTTCCGCGCAGAAGGACACTGAACCTGAAGCACCACTTCCCGAACCACTTGCGTCATCTCACAGCAGAATATCCGCTACCCCAACCGAGGAGGGAGCGGGGAGGAAAGAAGTCGACACCCGACAGGTGGACAGCGACACCCAATGTGGGAAAGGCGGCCGGAGCATGGTGTCTGAAACCCCAATTGACCGTGAGCCCGTTGATGCATCTATCTCAGAAGACCGCCGGCATGAAATCAGCCTTCTCATTAACGATGCCGGTTTTCGGAAAGATATCGACCCCTCGGTCACGGAGATCACGGAGATGACGGACAACCCATGTGTGGACCTAAGCCCGTCACGGCAGCTGGAAGAAATGACCCACGGCACCACCATGACCCCATCCGAGGCCTCAGAAGCTCAGGCTCAACGGAGTCCCCGGCTTCCCTCCCAGGCGACGTCATACAATATCGACTCCCAGCCGATATTTCTCGAGCCGTTCCACGGCTTCTCGGATCCCGTTCCCGAATCCCACGACGAACGGCCAGTTGTGTATCCCAAACTGGAACTTCCACCTTCCGAGACCGGCAGCCTCTACAGCGGGAGGCAGGTTGATCCCGACTTTAGTATCGATTTAGGCAACGATGAGCTCCACGATCCCGATGATCCCGCCACCGTCTCGCGCTCAACCTTGGGCCGTCACAGTGAGGACGAGCAAGACCTGACCACCGAGTTCCCGCAGGATGGCAGCACCGCAGATTCGGAATCGGATTCGTCTGATGCGTCGTTCCCTTCTCTGAGCGAAGTGTGGAGATCCGCCTCAGCCACCAGCTCCAAACCACCCGGCAGGCACTCTGTGGCGTCCGCCATCAAGGCCCGGAAAACTGCTGTGGCCCCGGATTTGGAGTACGAGGAAGCCATGCGGCATCTTGACGACTCCGACGGCAGCTCTGATGGTGCTAGCAAGGACCGTCTCTCCAAACTCGCCCAGAAGCTGGTCGAGAAACCGATTGAGAAGCCGAGGCCTAAGAAGTCGGCGACCAAAGTACTGCCCTTGAACTCATTCTTGTCCCCTCACATCAAGACCGAGCGCACGTCACCCAAACCAGCCCATACGAAGACCCGTCCTGCCAAAACTGCACGCACCAGCTCGCCGCCGGTCGTGCCCAAAGGATCCCAGGTCATCTCCCTCCTGACGAGCAGCAGCCCTGAGCCTGAGCTTGAAGAGCACTACGCGGACGACAGCATCGACGAGACCTACAGCGAACCAGCATGACATGGAGACCAGGATGAGAATGGGCTAGTGATTGTGGTCGATTTGTCAATGGTAGATCGGAAAGTATCTAGCCACATTAATTACTGAAGGGCATGGCCGCATAGGGAGTGCGGTGGAACTTTTTGATCAATGGAGACGGAGATGGCGAGGGTCGCCCGGTGGTGGGGTCGGCTCTGGCATGCACAACTGGGCTTCACCACTTACACGAACCCAGGCAACACCACGCTGAATGGTCTGTTAACATTGTGTGACATGTTGTATCGCCCGAACAGAGTTGCGAGTGCATTTGACGAGGGCAGCGGTGGCATTGGCCAGGTGATAATAGACATGCAGATTCAGAGGTTCCCTTGGTTCAGGGGCACTGCATCTTGGGATTCATGCGGCCAACTTTTTGGGTCGAGCGCTCGAACTCCCTCTGCGGGCCCGCACCATTGCGGCAGCCTCTGTGTCGTACTTCATCTTGTTCACTCTGACTGGTAACCCTTCTTCAACTCATTCCCAACCAACACTCCAATTTCGTCACAGAATGACCTGGGCCAAACAAATACCCACGAGGCGATGGACCTCGGTTCAACTTTGTTCGCATTGTCAACCTACTCGGGGCAAAGGGACCCTGAGTCATCCCCGCCGTGACCTCATCTCACATGCCAACTCACGGCGTTCACTGTCGACTGGGCAAAGCGCATCCCCTGCATCACTGGCATCGCTCGCATCGCGGGCGCATCACAACACTAGCAACACCGGCTCGAGAAACCTCAAGATGGAAGATAAGCTCCAGTCGGTGGGGTTCCGGCAGCAGCTCGCCGCGGCATATCCCTGGATCACCGCCCCGCTCATTGTGAGCGCACCGATGCGGGTCATGTCGGGCCCTGAGTTGGCCGTCGCCGTGTCCCGTGCCGGCGGCTTTGGCTTCATCGGCCCTGGCCTGAAGCCCGAGAGCACGGCGGTGGACCTGGAGACGGCCAAAGGCTTGGTCGCCGATTCCGCCATTTGGCAGTCTGGGTCCGTCCTCCCCATCGGTGTCGGGTTCCAGATCTGGAACGGCAACCTCGAAGTCTCGGCATCAGCAATCTCGCAACACCCGCCGGCTGCGGCCTGGCTCTTTGCACCCCGTGACGGCCAGACGGATGTCGATGTGTGGACCAAGCAGCTGCGCGAGGCATCCCCGAAGACCAAGATCTGGCTCCAGGTCGGCACCTTGCGTGAGGCCCTCGACGCGGTGCGGAGCGCCTCCCCCCCAGACGTCCTTGTCGTCCAGGGCGCCGAGGCAGGCGGGCACGGCCGTACCTCAGACGGAGTGGGGTTTATCACGCTACTTCCGGAGATTGCGGACGCAATAAAGGCCTCCGGCATCCCGCTGATTGCTGCCGGAGGTGTTGCGGACGGGCGAGGCGTTGTGGCGGCGCTGGGCGTCGGCGCGGTGGGTGTGGCCATGGGAACGCGTTTCCTCGCCTCTCGGGAGGCGCGCATCAAAAAGGGGTACCAGGATGAGGTGCTCAGGGCGACAGACGGTGGCGCAAGCACGGTCCGGACTCACCTGTACAACCATCTTCGGGGCACCTTTGGGTGGCCCGAGCAGTTCAGCCCGCGGACCATCATCAACCGGAGCTGGGAAGAGCAACAGGCCGGGGCGGGGTTCGAAGATATCAAGAAACGCCATGACGAGGCTGTCAGCAAGGGGGACGCGGCATGGGGCCCCCAAGGATACACCGCGACGTATGCCGGCGCGAATGTCGGGCTGGTCAGGAGCGTGATGGGAGCTGGTGAGATTGTTGAGGGCGCCAGAAACGAAACAGCAGGGATAATTCGGACGCTATTCAGTGGCCTGGAGTGCTAGCATACTCATACAGAAGACCCGGTTTCGTGTTGGTAACCTGGATACAGTGCCAAGTTGTTTATCAAATCAAGCGCCGTGCCCGTGTGCGCCATCGCGGATTCCTCCTCGCGATCCGTCCATTCTGGACCCCAGCAAATCGTCTTTCCGCGAGCCTTTGCGACCTCGAGGAGGCCCGCCATCATGGCGCCGGATTCCTTGACGCCGCTGTATGCGTCAAAGTGAACGCGCCGAACAAAGGGCATCTCAGCCAATACTCGGTCAAGCAGGTCCCGAGAGAATGCCTCGTAGAACCCGTCAGCCTTGCGCCAGCCCTTGTAGATGTTATCGCTCGGGTCGCACTGAACGAAGACGGTCAGTTTCCGTACATTGACGCATTCGGCAAGCCCGAGGGCCGGGTTCACGACCCAGCCGCGAGGAGGGTTATTCCAGCCCGGGCCGAGACGTAGCTCGAGCGACGTCAGCGATGAACGCTGACTCGTCTTCAGTCGCGCCAGCAGAGGCTTCTTAGTCTTGAAGAAGCGTCCCGGCTGCGTGGGAAACATCCGAAATGTGCGGGTGCTGTAGAACACGTGCGAAGCCTCTTGGTAGATGGCCCGACACGTGCGAAGAATCGCCAGCTTCTGATGGATGCGTTTATAGTTGTCCGAGTCAAGATCAATGAGGCAGCCTGCTCCTCGAAAGTGGCACGCATATATCTCGATGCGCAACTCCGAAGGCAGGGCCATGAAGCGGAAGGGCTTGTTCTTCTTCTTGGGTGCGATCTTGGGCCGTGCCTCGGCCGCGTCGGAGAGGGTCAAGGACTGAATCGGGATCTCGGAGATTTCGTCGTGGCGACCATTGTCGGCCTCGGGGGCAGGGGCCGACGGAGGTACGGGTGTTGGACGTGAAAGCCTCCCACGAGGGGGCGACACCTTCTTCGGGGGGCGTCTGGCAGGCATCGTGGTGTGTTTAGGTGGACGCTGCCCCAATGTCATGTTAGAGGAAGATCTTGGACAGGCACGCCCGGCCAACACACAACCTACCAAAAGTGCAGCTCGTCCGGAATTGTGGAAGCGGAGCAGGATCAGCCTGCAGTCGTGCGGGCACACTCAGTATGTTGGGGCCGGCGAGAAGGGAAGAGCTCGACGGGTGGTCCCATGGCGAGCACTGATACGCGACGGTTTGGGCCACCCTTAGAAAGCATCCGCAGCAGCCATGGCTGGCAATGTCTGAAGAAGGGGTAGCTGGGCGTAGGCAGAGGCGGGGCCCATAGACTCCAAGTGTTGGTCGATGGATAGGGAAGAAACAGAGATCAGAGGCACAAGAAAATGCTGGCAAAACGAGACAAGATTGAGGGGAAGTCCAGATGCTGCTTGGATAAGTATGAGGCGACTCGGAGAAGTCGGCGAAAGTCCAGATCTGGAGGGGCGAGGGAAGTGGGGCACGTGTGGCCAGGGTCCTGCTGCGGGTCCCTCCGCGGCTCTTAGATCGCTGGGATTGACGTGATGACGAAACTGGCTCCACCTCGAATGGTGGCTGGATCTGGCTAGCGTTAACGTTGTGGTCTGTGCTCACTTGCAGTGGAAAAACCCACCACCGGGAGGTGTGGATTTTTTGACCTGACGATTGACGGCGGGTCAACGACGGCGTCAAGGTTTTCTGCAACTTGCAATCAGGCGCAGCCGACTGCAGCCACTGCACCGGCCCAACTCCAAACGTACACCACCCGTTCCTCCGCTGAAACATCCAGCGGTCTGAAGCGGGAAAGGCGCCATGATGCTGACGCGAGCTGCCGCGCGCCCGGCTGCGGGCCTGCGAGCGGCGACATTTGCTGCCCCGGCGGCCCTTCGATCGCGAGCCCTGCCTGTCACCTGGGCCCGAGGCATGGCCAAGGACAACAAGCCGCAGTCACCGAGATTTTCGAAACGCCCTGCACAAAAGTCGACACCTCTCCCACCCAGCAACGGCACATCCGCGTCCGCCCCCAA
>FTEL01009658.1_pt1 | contig 10893 bp, 7 predicted proteins | sample 1658911 | NCBI WGS metagenome assembly FTEL01 (sample SAMEA3914869, study PRJEB12502) | metagenome | biome: forest; material: soil | place: USA | collected 2012-03-12 | depth 0.1 m
CTGCCAGCCCTCCCCCCGTCCTGGGTTCCTGGTCAGAAAGCTTGGTGATGGCCCATGCTTTGGCGTGTCCGCGGGAAGGGGGCCACCCTTCGGAAGGCCTCGAAACCGCTTGGCTCGCCTGGGCATGAGAAACACTGGCTTGGCGTTCTTGTCGGATCGTCGTCGCAGCGCCCTCCCTGCTCTCGACCGCTGCCGCTCCTCATATAACCCCCCCGCCGTGGGCCCCGAGACATGGCCTGACCCTTCTTCTTCTCACCATGTCCCGTTCTCACTGTGTGCGGAGGTAGTAGAAGTGTCGTCCGTCTTCTTTCTTTCCCTTCTTCCATTCGTTCCTTTCTTCGGACGCGGGTTTACTTGTCCATATTCCCCCACCAAGCTTTCTCGGCACCAGCTGCCGACCACCACTCCTTTGAACACTCTCTTTGCTATTGACGGTCTGGCACCATCTCCTCTCTTGACTCGAGCGCCTGGCTCCCGCGGAGCCTAGTTCATCCTCGACGGCCTTCCGATATCACCCACCCGACAACAACCACAGCACCAACCCCAACCAGTGCCCATCATGTTGATGAAGACTGCGGTCACGGCCCTCCTGGGTCTGGCCATGGTTGCCGAGGCGGCGACGGTCCACCCCTACCGAACCCACAACCTGGAGCGGCGGCAGAACAGGAACGGGAAGAACAACAACGGGAAGAACAACAACAATGGGGGCAACAACAATAATGGCGGGAACAACAACAACGGCGCCTCCGAGACGTGCCTGAACGCGAACGCCGTCCAGACCGGCTCCGCTTCGACCGGCCAGAACAACGCCGTTGCCGCCGACGGCCAGGTGAACTCGGCCACGTACGTCCCCGCCTCCCCGCCTCGCGCCACCGAAAGGGGTCGACCTGTCGATACTGATGCTTTCTCTCCAGTGACAAGGCCAACTTCATCAACTTCTGCTCAGGCCAGACCCTGACCAACGGTGTGCAGAACCGCGATGGTTCCTGCAACGGTATCCGTACGTGGACTCCCAAGCCAGGAGACAGCCCGTTCCCTGCTAACTCCCGAACAGCCATGGGCAAGATCCCGGCCGACAACAAGATGGTCTCGGCCGTCATTCTCAACCCGAAGAACGGCGATGACCTCACGCCCTTGACGAGCTTCAACATCGAGGTTAACGTGGCCAATATGCAGCTCGGTGCCTTCACCAACGCCACGAGCACCTACTACTCGGCCCCGCAGGACCTCAACGGCGGCGGCACCATCATCGGCCACACCCACGTCACTGTCCAGGACACCGGCAACACCCTGAACCCCACCCAGCCCCTGGACGCCAGGCAGTTCGCCTTCTTCAAGGGTATCAACGATGCTGGAAACGGCCAGGGCCGCCTCACCACCCAGGTCGCCGGAGGTCTCCCGGCGGGCTGCTATCGCGTCTGCACCATGACCAGCGCCTCCAACCATCAGCCCGTTCTGATGCCCGTTGCCCAGCGCGGTTCGCAGGAGGACTGCCGCTACTTCAGTGTCGGCGGCGCCTGCGGCAACGGTGGCGGTGGCAACAACAATGGCGGCAACAACAACAACGCTGGCAACAACGGCGGCAACAATGGCGGCAAGAACAACAACAACGGCGGAAACAACAACGCCGGCAACAATGCCGGTAACAATGCCGGGAACAACGCCGGTAACAACGCGGGCAACAACGCTGGCAACAACGCGGGCAACAATGCCGGCAACAACGCGGGCAACAACGCGGGCACTGGCAACAACAACGGCGGCAAGAACAACAACGGCGGGAAGAACAACAACGGTGGCAAGAACAACAACGCCGGGAACAACGCTGGCCAGGCCAACCAGGGCAACGCCGGCCAGGCGGCCAACAACAGCACCGCCGGCCAGGGTAACGCTGGCCAGGCCAACCAAGGCAAGAACAACAACGGCGGCAACAACGCCAACGGTGGCCAGAAGGCCGCTGCTGGCGGCGCTGCCGGTGCCGCCGGTGCCATCGCCGGCAAGGCGGCGCCCGCCGTCCAGGACACTGGTAACAAGGATCGCCCCTTCTCGGTCAACGGCAACACCTTTGCCACCAAGGCGGCCGCCGTCCAGCGCGCCTGCGCCATCCAGAACAACGCCTGCGCCGACGCCGTCAACTCGGGGGCCGCCCAGGGCTCGAGCGTCTCCGACTGCAACAAGCAAGAAGCGGACTGCCGGGCAGCTGGCGGCGCCTAAGCTGGGACCCGTCCTTCTTCGCCCAGGTGCCACCCCGACCTCCACAGCGCCGCTCCGTTCTTGGAGCAGATCCGTGTTCTCCCTCCTCCGACCGAGAGGATGGGGGTCACGGCCTCCCCGGGCCAGTTGCCAGGCGTGCTTGATACCCCTTCGCTTTTTTCCGTTTGAGCTCCCCTCGGCCCGCGGGAGTGGCGCTTGTGGTTCACCATGGGAGGGCGTGTGTACCATATGCTTTTTTGCTTTTACTTCTACGCCGGGCAGCAAGGCAGTGTTCTAGTCCTTAATCCGTGGCTATATGTGGCTATCTGTGGTTGTTTGTTGGTTTTTGTTGTTGGGTTTGCCAGCGGGCGTTTGCGTCCTTCACACACCCCAAGCCCTCTAGAAAAGAATTGCAAGACGCTCTCGATCGTTGGACCTTGGACACTTTTTTTTACTCTTTTTTATTTCCTTTTTTTCTTTCTTTCTGTCGGAGCGACGGCGATGTTATGACATTATTTACGGAGCTTACATCGCATCGCGCAACGGTGAGTGTAATGCGTGATATGAGGGGCAACAGGGAAAGTAGGGTAGTGGTTTAGAGAGCGTGGGGAGAGAATGTTTACCCTGGTCTGTGACCGGGATTGAAAAGCAGCTTGGAGGGGCCCTAAACTGAACATTGTGCTGTGCCGGAAAAGACGGCGCTGGAGAGCTCTCTGGGGGTGAAGCGCCGGGCCGTGGGAGGGGCGGCCAGTCTGTCCTGGACTGCAGCCTTCCCCAAGCCCGGAAGCCGACGTCTCAGACCCCGGCACTACACGGCTATGTGTGTTTCGGCATTTGTCAGTTTTTCTCGGGGGCTCGCCACGGTGGACCGGAGTTGGTGGGAAAGAGGAGGTCCGTGAAACGTGAGGAGGGGGCTTTTGTGAAACGGCGGCGGGCGGACCGAGCGGCTGTGGGAAATGGCGAAGGACGCCGAGATGGAAGGAAGCAAAGCCGCGGACATGCCTGGCTCGCTGGTGGGCTTGGTGGTTACGGACATGTGAGGGTATCGGGGATGCCGTGAAGGATGAGCAAGTTCGGCTTTAATTACTGTCTTGGTAGATGCCTGTGAGAATGCTTGTGAAATGCTTGGTGGTGAGAGGGAGGGTGGTGGGTTGGGATGGGATGGGGGCGGCGGGACGCGAGTAAGGATATTCGCCTCGTGGGCTTGGTCGAGGGTGAGTGATGGGATGACGCAGGGGGATTAAGCTTATTCTATTCCTGTGGTGGCCTGCGTTGGTGGGCGGTGGGCGGTGATGTCACGATATGGCCTGATGGAGGAGGGAGTTGGTGGTTGGCCTTGTTCACAGACTCGGGAGACTCACTCAATTCCGCTTGTACTCACTCATTTACTGCCCGTCCACTCAGTCAGTCATAATTCAATTTATTCACTCACTCATGACCTTCATTCACTTACTTGCTCACTCACATGTCCCTACGTATGCCGTTAGATAACATGCAACTGAGAACGACACATTGGATCCTCCGTTTTTTGAGCCGAAGCTTCCCCCCACTTCAAATGATGACCAGCATCATGACAACTGCTGCTCGAGACCATTTCAAGATTTGCCGCCGAGCGGGACGTCGACAACAACGGCCCGGGCAATGTGTTAGTCTTCATCTTTCCGATTGTAGAGTGGCTAGTGACGTACCTACCTCGCATTGTATTGTCTCAGTTCTCGGTCTCCGGCGCCTTGATGGCCCAGTCAGTGAGCGAGTGATGTGTGTGCTGTTGTGAGACGGAGGGCCGGCTTCTTCCCCACGGACTCCGAACGTTGGTTCCCAGGCATGCCCGTCAGCCTGAACTCGGTGCTGCTTCCTTCCTATCCCCATTTCTGGCTTCATCTCCTGCTTCTTAGTAGCTAACCTGGTGCTTGACAGAGGGAGCTACCCGACTCTCAACCTCTACCCCTCTCACCGGCACAACACAACAGAACCATCACCACACTAACGCAAACCTCCACCAACCACCCCCCAACCAAAATGTCCCCCACAACTCCCCACGACCGCCTCGTCCACCTCTACCAAGACGTAACCCGCCTCACCGAAATCTCCTCCCCCTCCTTCATCCTCCACCGGGCCTTCCCGCGCAACGCCCCGCCCCTCCACGGCATCGCCGCCGCCCAAGCCCACGAAGAAGCATTCGTCCGCGCCACCAACGGCACGCTCGTGATGAAAGTCGACAAGATCACAATCAGCACCGACGGGGTTTTCGGCTGCGTCTTTGGTGTGATCGAGGCCGGGTATGGTGGGCGGGAGGAACAGGGCGAGACGACGACCGGGAAAGAAGGCATCAGGATGCCGTTTTGTGGGTTGTGGAAGTTTGATGAGGACGGCATGGCGGTGGAGCACTGGGAGAACGCGGCTGAGCCGGAGAAGTTTGGGAGGTGGTTGGTGGAATTCGGACGTGAGTAGAGTCTTTGGAAGGGGGGCGGGGGGTGTAAGGGGTCTTGAAAGGGTATTAAACTGGTATCGAACTTGTCTTGAAGAAACATTGAAGGGGCATCCAACTGGCATCGGATGGGGTTTGAACAACCATTAGAGCGGTATGGTAGGGGTATCGAAGGGGCTCCTGTAGGAGTGTGGGAGGGAATGGAAGGGATATGGAAGGGTATGGAAGCAGGAAGCAGGGGGTCATCAAGTATACAATAATGAGCTAATGAGTTAGCCAGTGAGTAAAAAGGGGCTTGTTCAAGTTTAATTATCGTATTTAATGTTTAACAAGAACAACATGGTGGCTGGGTTGAGAACTGAGAAGAGCGGGGGGCGGGGGACGCGGGTGGTGTTGGATGAGCAAGTAGTAAATCGGAAGTGTGGTGGCAAGGATCAATCAACTCCCACATCTACATATGGGGGTGGTCATACATTTGGCAACATCAGCGCCATCCTCAGTGTTTGCGGGCGGAGTCTGGTTCGTTCGTGAAAGAGAGGGTATTGTAGGCAGGGAGAGAGCAGGTATGGGGTGGGGGTAAGCGAATTGGAAACAAGTAGACAAGGGGCCAGTCGAGGAAGGAGCAAGAGACTACCTATCTAAGAGGGAAGTAGAAGGCAGGGCGATTGCTACATACCAGGTACCATTGCCTCGTGCCTGACACAAGCCTAGAACATGGAGAGTGAACAATCTTCGCTGGCGGATGGCAAGGATGACAGTGAAGCTGGAGCGAGGGAGACCCGCGATGAAGCTACATGAGGACATCTGAAGGGAGAGCGAGCAGAGGGAGTGAGTAGAGGGTTAGTTAGTAGAAGCCTAGTGGGTAGAAGGGAAGGTGATGCAAAAAGAACAAGAAGGATATTGATCGGTGGGGGAGTGACCTGTCGAGAGGCAACACGGCTCACCCAAGCCAACCCCAAACCACCAAGTCCCCCATCATCGCGCAATCTTCAACCACCAATGTTTTATATACCCTTTTTTTGTATTTACAATACTCCCAACTTTTCCATACACGTCAAAACCCTAATCCCACAACACATAAACAGACAACCTGCAGACTCAACTAGAATACAACCCCATGTACCGTCCGTCACCCCCATTCTTGCCCCCCTCCGCTGTATACCCCAGGCAGTGATGCCATCCACCCTCCTTCATCCCCCATTCCCCCCTAAGCCCAAACAGAAAACAGAAAAGCAAAGAAAGCAATCAAGCAAAACCCCCACTCTATACATCGAGCTCGCGCCCGTTCCATCCATCCACCCATCCGTCCGTCAATCCATACCATTTTACCCCATTCCTTCCTTCCATCCATCCTTCCCTTCCCAGACAGATACAGTTGTTGACACTCCACACACTCATACAAAATTCCCATCAATCCATCCATCCATCCATGAACCCTTGCCAACGTACCATCATACGCCAGCCATAGGTAGATAAAAAACTCAGGTCCCCCAACAGACAAGACAAGACGACGACAGGACAGACCCAAACTAATTCGCCCCCCGATCTTCGCCCCCGTCCTGGGGAAAAGGACAGGATTATCGAGTAGTTGACCGTCACCCCGCATCATTCGCTCATTCCCATTCCCATTCCATTCTCATCCATCCTCATCCCCCTCATCGTCATCATTATCAAACCCACACCCAACACACCTACTCGTCCTTCTCCCCGCCGCGCATGCGCTCGTTCCACTTGCGCTTCCCGACGCGCGTCTCGTAGTGCGGCGTCGACGTCTTGACGTCCTGCATGATGCTCTCCATGGCGCTGCGCGTCTTGTTCCTGTAGCAGTCGACTGTGTCCAGGGCAAAAGTCAGTCTCGGGTCTTCTTCGTACAACGATGGCAAGGGTCGAACGACGGCAAGGGTTGACAACGACGTCAAGAATCCCCGCACAACGACAGGGTTAACACCCCTGACACAATGTCAAGGTCGCCACCCCCACACGGCGACAGGGTTGACGACCTTGATACAACGTCAAGGCTGACATGCCCCGACACAACGTCAAGGCCGACATCCTCCTCAACGGCCAAGCCCCCCGACCCCCGCCGGCAACACAAAAACAAAGAGACAGACAAGGAAAGGGAGTTACTCACGCGCCCGCTGCAAAAACACCGTCCGCCCCGCAAAAACCCTGCTCTGCAGCCACGCCATCCGATACCCCAAGTCATTCAACCTGACCTCCTTCCCCCTAAACACCTTCCTCATCCTGGGGATCGACACCTCTCCATCCTGCCCCTCCGCCATGGGGACCTTCACCAGCGTCCTCCCCCTCCGGGCCCCACCGCGGGGACCCCTCCGCCCCTCGGTATCGGCAATGCCATCGTCCTCTCCGTCGCTGGCATCATCAGTAAAGAAGTTGCTGCCCGTGGCACTCGGCGGCGGGCTCTGCATCTCGCGCGGGAAGTACGACCGCGGGTACACGCTGCTGCTCTTGCGGAAGCTGTCGGGGATCTCGCGCGTGTCGACGCCGTCGAGCGTGACGCGCACGCGCAGCCGGCTCTGGCGGTCGCTGTCCTCGACGAGGATGAACTTGCGCTTCTTGGCCTCGGGGATGTCGGGGAAGAGGTCGTCGGGCCCGTCGGGGGAGCCACGGGTCATGCTGGACCGGCGCGCCATGGCGCTGGAGCTGCCGTGCGGCGAGTCGCTCATGGCGTCGTGTATCGAGGGCATAGACGAGGCGCCGTGAGGGGCGCCGTTGTACGAGCCGTAACCGGTGAAGACCTGCGAGGAGCGGTCGTCGGCGCCGGGCTGGGTGGGTGGCTGGTGGTGGTGGTGATGGTGCTGGTCGTCGGCATAGTCTCCGTCACCTAGAGAGAGAGAACAAGAAACAGGTTTGGTCAGCCGCTCGGCCTTTCCCCAGCTCCATAAGGTTCATGCAGGGGTAAGGGATGAAGGGAAAGTGGAGGGTAGGGTAGGATTATCATGTCGGGCCAATGTGTCAAAATAAAAAAAACAAGCGCGCGCGTCTCGCATATTGTGTAGTGTGGGTGTAGTGTGATACTTTCTCCAAAAGAGCCAAGCGCTAGCAAGAGCAGCAACTCGCCATTCTCGAAGCGACTAACGCAAGCAAAAAAGGGTACAACCAACAAACAACGGATTTCGCGAGCATCTCGAGGTGCCATCATTTCAACAATCAGGCTCCCTGTCAAGGACACTCAGCAAGGAGTGGTGATGATGGGGATGGTGTCTGTGTCTGTGGAGGATGGCGGGCGGATGGATGATGATGATGATGATATGTGATGAGCGATGCTGATGAATGCGTGCGACAGCTGCAGAGCAAAGACAAATTGCAATGCAGCCGTTCTGCCAGCAACCAGCCAGCCCCCGCGCCAGCCGCCCATCCCAAAAGACAAGACAGACGACTGAACGACGACGACGACCGAAACCCAGCAAAACGAACTAACAGCAAACGCGACTAAATGTAATGTACAGTTCTTTCTTTTTGTACCAGGTTCCTGTGTTGTCGCCCCAAGGGTAAACGGTGCTCGAAAAAAATCGAATGGTCGCGAGCCGGTATATAACAAGGTAAAAAAGGGGACGACGAGCGCGAGTATTTCCCAGAAAATTCCGAACACAACCAAGACACGAGGAAATAAAATCGACGGAAAATGTAGAGAGAAAAAGGAGAGGTAGAGAGGAAAAAACAAGGAAAAGACAGATTTGGCTCGAAGAGGTATCACACTTAATCACAACATCATCAAAAACGCAACGCGCGCGCTTTAGGCCATCTGGTGAAACATACCGACTTCGTCTCCTCCCTGGGCGCTCCCGTCCTGTTGGCCCCCGTGGTGATGGTGCATCTGCGACGCCATGTTGAGGGGCTTGCCCATGGCCGGGTTGCCGCCGGCGCCCATGGCGGTCGGGGTGGTCATGCCCGTCGAGCCAGGCCCAACAGGCCCAGCGGGGATGGCGTGCGGGGTGGTGGAGCCCGCCTTGTTGGTCCCGCGGTAGTTCATCTTGGCCATGCGGCGGACGCGACGGCTCCTCAGGCGGGGATCTTGGTTGCTGTTCCTCCAGCTATCCACAGCGCGCTGGATCAGGCCCCTCTTGCCGCGCAGCGGCGGGTTCAGCTGCGCCAGCGCCCAGCCAACCGAGTTGCACTCTGTCTCGTACTGCAGGCGGTTTCCGCGGTACTGGTCCTTGGGGCAGCACGCGCGCGGGTACACGCAGTTCTCCGTCTTGAACTCGGCAGACAGCTCGTCCTGGTTCACCGACTCAACGTCGCAGCGGATCGTGTACTCCATCTTGACGCGGTCGCGCGAATACTCAAACGCAATCCACTGCACACCGTTGGTATCCTGCCTCACCACCAGCGGCGTGGTCGCGGGGATAGGGCCGGGCGCGGCATTGGGGTTCACGCCCGCCGCGGCGCTTGTGGGAGTCGAGAGGGGAGCACCGTTCTGCGGGCTCGTCGACGACGCGCTGCCCATGGGCACCGGGGCAGAGGTGGCTGATATCCGGTGGTTGAGGCTGTGAGTCTCGATCTTGTCCGGACGCGGGCTGACTGTCATGCCGGGCTGCGAGTGCTGCGTCGCGTGCTGGCTGATGGGGTGCTGGGGGGGAGTGTGCGACATCATCATACCGCCGGGCTGGGAGCCGATGGGCTGGTGCGCGTGTTGTTGCGCGTGCTGCGCGTACGGCGACTGCTGAGCCTGCGCCGGCATCGACGAGTACTGCTGCTGAGGCGCGCCATAGTACATCGACTGCTGATGTAATTGCGAGGGCGGTTGCGCGTACATGCCGCGCTGCTGGTCATGGCCCGACGGCGAAGCCACCGACGCGGGCGAGTTTGACTGCGGGGTGTGATACGAGATGGGAGGGTAAGGTCGGGGCATGGTCGCGGCCATCATGTCTCCGGTGTCTGCAGACGCGTGTCAGTCAGGCTGGTTGGTCTCGGGTGCTCCTCTTCAAGATGTCGCTGCTGTGCTGCTGTCGTGTGATGCACAGAGCGGAAGGGAAAGAAAGAAGGAAAAAAACTAACCTGCGGAGGTGTATCCGCTCGTGGCACCCGGCGTGCTGTATGGACTCGGGTGGGCGTAATACGGCAACCCGTGGTCTTGCGAGTTGCTGGCCTGGTTCTGCTGCGGATACGAGTACGCGCCCGAGTGCTGCTGCTGCTGTTGCTGCTGCTGGGCCGGGGCCTGGCTGTGGTGCTGCTGGTGAACAACGCTCGAGGGCCGGGAGTGTTGCAGATGGGGGGGAACAGGACCCTGCTGTTGATGGTGGGTGTGGTGCTGCATAGAGGAGACAACCATTAGTCCTCGGTCGACAAGGTTCTTTTTGAAACCAAGACCATGTGCGAACGTGGTATGTGGTGTGGTGTTGGAGAAAGACGTGGGTGTGGGTGCGTGTATGTGTGTGTGTTCTCGCAGTGCCCTTGACGCGTCTGGGAATTGTTGTGGTTTTTTCCCTCGCGCGTGCAAGGACTGGGTAGCCGGGAACGTTTTGTTGGTCCCCTGGAAAAAGACGAGGGATCCACGGGACGAGGCGGGCTAGCCTCGGGGATTGGGGGTGGGATTTTGTAGGACAAGGCTCTTTTCCACGCGGCATCCAAGCCGACAGCGAGGGAGCCAGGGGAGGCGATTGCTACCCACCACCAAGTGGAGCAATGCAGGGCCGGAATCGACTCCCGAGGTTTCGAGAATCCCGCTTGAGAGTCCTCGCTCACCTCGTCCTCTTGCTTTCTTTTCTCTCTGGTCGTCTCGTCTCGAGACGACTGCCCGCGGCCGGCAAGCAACTTTACCCCCGGCCCGCGAAGCAGCAGACAGAGTGCGAACAAACAGGCAACAGGCAAGGGCGACAAACCGAATATGCAGTGACGCGGCGAGGAGGCGGGAGTGACAGGATGAATCCTGACCCAAAAGCCCGATGGAAGGTGAGGAAAAGGTCGCTATTGTGGGGATGCCGGAGTTATGTAGGGTGTGACCGGGGTTTTGCAGGCAGAGCAGATAACCAGCGGCGGGATTGATGGATGCTTGCAGGAGGGTGCAGGGGGGGCAGGAAGCGATAATGCCTGGCTGGCCGTGTCTGATATACCCAGCCGGGGGGAGGGGACGAGGAGGGAGAGGCGACGGGGGGGCGCTCTTTTGTGTGTGGACTCAACACAACGCCTCTCGTGCTTCCCATCCAAGTCCAGTGAGGGAACACCGAGCAACTGAGCCCGAGCCCTCAAGCAAGACGAGGAAATTGTCAAGGTGTGGGTAGATGCGCCAAGCATGACGGGGACGAGGGTGGCAC
>FTEL01007313.1_pt1 | contig 10886 bp, 9 predicted proteins | sample 1658911 | NCBI WGS metagenome assembly FTEL01 (sample SAMEA3914869, study PRJEB12502) | metagenome | biome: forest; material: soil | place: USA | collected 2012-03-12 | depth 0.1 m
CCCATACATCAACCCACCCACGACGCAAACCACTGTCCCCCGAGTCCCGCGCCATCCGCTAACAGTCATGGGTGTCTTGAAGGCTTTACGGATAGGGAGGCGGTCCATGAAGGGCGACGAGAAAGGAAAGCCTCACATCAGCATCCCGCAAAAATCCGCTGTCGCCATTGTTCCTCCGAAAAAGGTGCGTACCCGAGCTCGCTTATCGCTTCATACCTGGACTATTACCCTTAACCCCCCCAACGGCGGTCTCGGCGCGCAAGCCCCGCCCTGTGTGGGCCTGGCGCCCAGCTCTCCCGCCCCAAACCGAAGCTGACGGCCCGGCGCTCCGGAACAGGTGATTCGGGCACTCTACGACTACACCGCACAGAACCCTGACCAACTGAGCTTCTCGCGTGGCGACTTCTTCCACGTCATCGGCCGCGAAAACGACCCGGACTGGTACGAGGCATGCAACCCCGCCCTGCCAGACGCCCGCGGCCTGGTCCCAGTCAACTTCTTCCAGTCCCTCGGCCGCCATGAGCGCGACAGCGGCCAGTCCCAGCCGGATAGCGCCCGCTCCGCCAAGCACCCCGACCATGATTCCGGCTATGGCGAGGCGCCAACAGCGACGACACCGCCTGCGGCCAGCCAGCGCAGCTCCAAATCTGGGACCAAGTCTGGCTCCATGGTGTACGGCGTCGTCCTGTACGACTTTAAGGCCGAGAGGGGCGACGAGCTGGAGGCCAAGGTCGGTGAGGCCATCATCGTCATCGCCCAGTCCAACCCAGAGTGGTTCGTGGCCAAGCCCATCGGGAGGCTCGGCGGCCCCGGCCTGATCCCCGTGTCGTTCGTCGAGATCCGCGACATGGCGTCCAACACACCCGTTGCGAACCCCCAGGACGCCGTGCGCAGGGCCGGCATCCCCAAGGTCGAGGAGTGGAAGAAGATGGCGGCCGATTACAAGAATTCGAGCATCTCGCTCGGCAAGTTCGACATTGGCGGCGGCGGCCAACCGCTCGAGCAAGGGATGGAGCGCATGAGCCTCCAGCAGCCCGGCGGCCGGACCAGCCAGGGTCCTGGTTCAAATATGGTATGTATCGGCATTCGTTTGTCGATAGCGATCTCTCAGCCCAAGCAGGACTGACAAACAAGCGTGATCAGCAGCAGCAGATGCAGCAACAGGGGCAGCAAGCCACATACAGCATGCAGCAGCAAAGCCCTGTCCAACAAATGCCCGTGTCATCCCAGACCAACTCCCAAATGTTTGCGCCCGTCTCGGCGCGGATCCCGCGCTACTGCTTCGCCGAGGACAAGTACTGGTTCGTGATCGAGGCCGAGCTCGAAGACGGCCGGACCTGGGAGCTCGCGCGCTACTACGAGGACTTTTACGACTTCCAGATCGCGCTGCTCACGGAATTCCCCGTCGAGGCCGGCACCACGGGCAAGAAGCAGCGCTCGCTGCCGTACATGCCCGGCCCGGTCAACTACGTCACCGACGCCATCACCGAAGGCCGCCGCCACAACCTCGACGCCTACGTCAAGAACCTCCTCGCCCAACCCCCCTACATCGCAAAGTGCACCCTCGTCAAGCAGTTCTTCGCCCCCAGGGAGGGCGACTACGAAGTCGACATGGGCGCTCTCGAGGACGAGTACCGCCTCTCGGCCGGCTCCCGCCCCTCCACCGCCGACTCGCCAGGTGACTCCCGGCAGAACCTCGCCGGCAACGGAACCGGCTACGGCGGCCTCGGCGGGCCCACCACCTCCTCCATGCGCCAGCAGCAGCAACAACCCACCCTCCAGCAACAACAACCGCCCATGTCCCGCCAGGTCTCCTCCCTCTCCCAACCGTCGCAGACCTCCCTCTCGCCGGGGATGCAGCAGGCGGGGCAGTTCATGAAGGTCAAGCTCAGCTACCATGGCGAGTTGATCGCCATCAAGGTGCCCGCCGACGTGTCGTACGAGAGCTTGTATGACAAGATCGTGGATCGGTTGAAGATCCCGCCCGGCGAGGAACCGCAGTTGTCCTACAAGGACGAGGCGACGGGGGATAAGCCGCCGTTGATGAGTAATAACGACTTGGATCTGGCGTTGCAGAGGAATGAGAAGTTGTTGTTGTATGTGGAGTAGGCGGGGTTTGGTTGAAGGGGAGGGAGGGTTCGTTTCTTCCGGGGGTTGGGGGGTTCGTTGAGTGGTCGTGTGTTTCTTCTTCGTTTCTTGTGATGGATGGGTTTTTCTTGTCTTGCCTTTTTTTCTTCCTCTCTGTTGTCTGTCTCTCTCTGATCATTTCCGCGAGTTACGTTGTTTTGTCTTTTTCCGTCAAAGTATACCCGACTTTGTCTTTTTGGTCTTTTTTTTCTGGTTGCTTTTTTGTCTTGATGTTGGTTCATCTGCTTCGCTTCTTAGTTTTTGTTACCCACTCTTCTTCGATCAGGAATCGGGCGACCGGTTTTTTTTCTTGTTGGCTTCTTTTTTTTGCTGCTGCTGTTGTTGCTGCTTGTTGATGCTACGAACGATTTTCTGGGAGCTGCGGGGGATGGATGAATGGATGCATGATGGATGATGGATGGATGAGTTGGTGTTGGGGATGATGAAAGGTGGACGAGGGGTTGGTGGTGGGCGGCGATACTCCAACCTTTCTGCCAAAGGGGGTTGTACGGCATCCCCGCCCCCCCTATCCCCTCAGTCTGCTTTGTTGTCTCCAAGGGAAGAGTTGATGACGGCTTGGAATGAGGATATGACCTACCACTCGGCGGCAGCCGGGTGAAGAGAAGGGACGGACGAGGTAAAGGGATGGATTGTCTTTTGTTCTGTTTCTCTTTTGATGGCTCCAGATGATCGATCGTTCGTACGTATATTTGGGCAACGCGGGTAGGAAGAAGGGACGGATGGAGGGTGGTCAAAATCGGGAGGGATAAGAGGGGGAAGGGAGGGATGTTGGTCTTTTTCTGTCTGTCAGTGTTCATGGGGTGGAGTGGGGGGATAATCTGTTGTTGGTTGTTCATTTGGGTTGAGGAGCCATGTCTTGCTGATCTGATCTGATTTGAGTCGTCGTTGTCGTCGAGATGTTGGCATGATGAGTGGATGGGTCTTGTCGGGGACAGCTAGCTTGCTTGCTTGATTGAATGAAAGGGCATGATCAAAATAACTCCCATGTCTATTCTATTGCTGTGACGATGCCCATGATGAGCTTGCGTCTAAACCTGGTCGCTGGTCAAAAAGATGCCGAGCCCCACTTCGAGCTGTGTTGTCTTCATATGGATGGATTATACATCAAAGATACAGAGTAATTACGTCTTGCCATCAAGTCAAACATCACAACCTCGTAAACGATTAACGACCCAAGAGGACGTGTATTCCGCATCGAACAAAGGCACTTGAAGCCCCAAAACAAACTGACTATAAGAGAGGAGAAAAAATATCGAACGAAGTCAACGTCCCCCATACGCCTCCTACTCCGCATTCCCACCCCGAACCTAACCCATAATATGCCCTCCCCTCCATCCCGAGCGCCTGATAATACAGTTGATAGGAAAGAAATATCAGTTGAGAAAAACGCTGTCCTTGAGCTCGAAATCAGCCAAGATTTCGAAGCTACCTTCCTCAAGCCAGCCACGACGTCCAAGTTACCCCCCTCAAGCCAGCCACAAACTCGGCAACGACAAAGAATGCCATCTCCATCCACCCCACTCCACACCCAGCCACCTCATCCACCAGCAAACCATCTACACAATAACATGCGTCGACATATGCTCCACCGCCTCCTTAATCGTCCTCAACATCCGCTGGTTCACACAAAACGGACACCGCACGGGCCGATCCGTGACCGACACCGGCCCGCCGCTCGGAATCGGCGTGAGCGTCAAATCCTCACCCGCAGCGCTCCCCGCCGACCCGGCCGGCTGCGGCGTTGGGGCGATGAAGCGCGGCCCAGAGGGACCAGTACCGGGGGCAGTCCCTGGTGGTCCGACGCTGGCGCGGGCGGGGGTGGAGATGGCGTTGACGGCCGCCGCGGCCTGTTGGGCATAGGCCTGGCCGGCGATGGTACCCAGCGGGGGAAGGCCGCGGTCGGCGCGGTCGCGGGCCTCGCGCTCGGCGGCGGCTTGGGCTTCCGCGTCGGCTTCCTCCTGCTGTAGGGCGCGGAGGGCGTTTTGGAGGACGACTTCCGGGTCCTCCTCGTACAGGGCCGGGTGGGTGTCGGGGTGGTGCATGGGGGTTTGCTGCTGCTGCTGCTGGGCCTGCTGGGCCTGCTGGTGGCCCGGGGTGCCGGGCTGTGGCTGGTCGGCGCGGCGGACGATCTCGTCGCGCACGCGGGCGCAGATGGCCAGCGAGGCCTCGATGCCGATGACGCGCTCGACGGCCTCGCGGATGGCGGCGGGGGAGACGTCCGGGGTGATGTTCATGAAGCGCGGGACGGCGTCGACGAGGTAGGGGATGTCGTCGGCCGGGTTCTGGACGGAGCCGTGGCGGCGCTGGCGGCGAACGAGCAGGCCGTAGCGCTTCTTGAAGCGGTGGATCCAGCCGGGCGAGAACTCGGGTGGGGTCTCCTCCTTGTAGCGCGGCAGCTGGGTGAAGATGTTCTTGGCCTTCTCGGCGAGCTCCTCGTTGGACGGGTGGCGGCCACTGTTGAGCATCTGCTGGTGCCAGAGGAGCACGAGCTTCTCGACGTCGGGCCAGTTGCCGAAGCGCAGGCGCGAGCCCGACAGCTGGGTGTCGCCATCGAGGCGGGCGTACTTGGGCGAGAGGGAGTGCGAGACGGTGGACTGCGAGATAGTCTGGTTGTACTGCTTATAGAACCAGTCGATGCACAGCTTGTGGCTCGGACGACTGGTCTGCGAGCTGGCCCAGCGGCGCAGGGCCCGGCGCTGGTCCAGCGTGAGCGAGTGGCGCTCCTTGGTGGGCGTGTCGGCGGCCAGCTCGGGGGCGATCTCGGCGGCCGACATGGCGGGCGGCGACGCGACTCGCTCGAGTCCGAGTCGGCTCGACTCAACCGTCGGCGTCGGCGTCAGTGGCAGTTCGTGATGCTGCTGCTGCTTGGCGTCGGTCGCGGCGACGCGAATAAACCCCCGGATTGGCGCTTGCGAGGCTTGGGGTTTACTGAGGTGTTGGAGGTAATCGGATATGTGGGAAGTGGGAGGTTGGAAGCGAGCGCGGAGCAAAGCTGGATTGATGGATTTGGGTGGTGATCGTTGTAAGGAGGCGCGGTGGCGGATTGAGCGGATTGAAGGTGTGGGATGCAAGAGGAGCAGGGCAGCGAGGGAGCATGGGCCACTCAGCGCGGACGTTGGGCAGGTGCAAAAGAGGGGCGCCAGCTGGGTAGCCCGTCCTGATTGGCCTGAAGGAAGCCGCTTTGGGAGGCATGCACCCGGAAAATCCAGTCAGCCCGCGAATAAGAAATCGGGAAAACGGGCGTTTCTGTGTGCAATTTGCTCGTGTCTCACCGAGCGACCCCGCTCTGCCCCAATATTTGCATCACCGCAAATCAGGGTTAGGGTCTGAATCCCATGGCTCGACTTCATTGCGAGTAAAATACAACAAAAGAGAGGGAAGCACGAATGGGTATGGCCTTCCAAGACGGAAAGTCGTAGATATTCCAAAGGATAATATTTCAACAAGACATTAATGTGGCTGTCCCGTGAGACTTGACCTGAAGCTGGGGCAACCCCAACATCACCACACCACAAGTTTATCTTGGCCACGACCTGGCCCGAGGGGGGGAATCTCAGATCTTGTAACTCTTCGACCTCAAATCAATGAATAAAGTATTAACTAACCTAATTAAAAACCACCGTAGTAGTATGTAACGCCTAACTCTGCGCAACCAACCCAATCCCAAACCCTTTCCACCCAACCCTAAATCCATAAACCCCTTCCCCACCCCAACCCTTCCCACTTCCCCCCGTCCTCAAGAGAGAAGGACTTACTCAACCCCCCCCAACAAAACCGTATGCACAACCGCATCCAAATACATCCCATTCCTCACCACACACGCGATCCCCGCGCGCACCTTGAACATGCCATGCGGCCCGACGAGAAACTCCGCCTCGTCCCCGATCGCGACCCGCACTTTCCCGGCCGCCACGCTGCACAGCCGTGTCGTGTCTGCCTCCGCCGCGAGTTGTAATGTCCCCCCTGCCAGGACGGTGTCCACGCGGAAGGAGACGTCCGCGCAGACGGGCACGGGGTGCGGGGTTGAGAGGTAGGGTTTTGAGAAGGCGATTGCTGGTCGTGACGTTAGCGAAGCGCCCAAAATGAGGGGATGGGGGGAGAGGGGGGTGTAGAAGGGGTTAAGAGGAGTCGGGCAAAAATAAGGGGTGACATACCCTCACCATCCGCCTCAGGAGCACTCTCCCGAATCCGTCCTGGCGCCATCTCCCACTCCTCCATCTCCAGCAGCCCCTCCTGGTCCTGAAACACCCCCTGCGAAATCAGCGCCGACGACCCCAGCGGTTGCTGCACCCCCGACGGCGCAGCCGGCTGAGGCAACGTACTCCTCACCGCCCTCAACTCGCGCGGCGGAAACACCTGCGGCGTCTGCACGGATGCTTCCGCCGCCGCCGCCGCCCCGTCCCGCCCCGGCTGAATAAGCGAACAATACAGCTTCTTCCCCCGATACAAGCAGTTCGCGCAGCAGGGATACCGCTTCTTGGTGTGCCTCGCGATATCAGGGACGAGCACGCACCCGGCGAAGGGCCCCTTGCCCTGTCGGCAGCGGGAGCACGGCTCGGCCGCCTCGTCGCCGACGACCTGCATGACCAGCGCGGCGACGTCGCGCGAGGCCTCCTCGGCGAAGTGCGTCGCGCGCCGGTGGTTGTTGTACTCGACGTCGCGCTGCTTGGGGAGCATGAGGAGTTCTTTGACGGCTGTGTTGGAGGGGCGGTCGTTGGTGGTCAGGAGGTGCGAGTGGATGTAGGTCCAGAGGCCGGGGGTTTCTTTGTTGTCGAGGCGTTTGGGCTTGGGGTCGACGATTTTGGGTTTGGGGGGGAGGTCTTCTAGGGTAGGGGCCGGCCGAGAGGGGGTTGTGGCCATGAGGTAGGCAGGCAGCTGGGCTTTGGGTAGTGGCCCGGCGGTCTTCAGGGCCCGTTTTGAGATGACGACTGGAGGGGCCTCGACGAGGATCTTGCCCCCTTTTCCGATGCACTTGCGTCTGTCACGGTAGACGCCGTCCTCTGAGAAGGTGCCGTCGCAGTTGTCGTTCAGGATGGCGGCACAATGGGCACGCTGGCGCCGGGGCGGTTAGTTGAGGTTCTGACACCCTCCGCGGTCGGAATACATACTTTGAAATGGAAGCCAAGGTCGCTACGGGTGCAGAATGCTTTCCGGCAGCTCCGCACCGGGCAAGCCCACGACCGGCCGGGGATGGTGGTATCCAGTTGGTATTTGGCCGGGAGGAGCGCTCCGAACAGCGGGCCCATCTCTCCGTTGACGGCTGTTTGGCAGAAGCATGTTAGTGAGGAGACCTCGGGCATAACGAGGCGAGTAACTAAGTCTCTTACCTGGCCACTCAGTATACCTCCTTCCCGGCTCGGCTTCTACGATGCCGACTGGGATACCATTCGCGCTTGGAAGGTCGCTGGCCATGGAGTAGTCCATGACGTCCTTCTCGCCGTCATCCATCTCTTCTTCGTGCTCCTCTCTCTCGCCATCCTCCTCTTCGACTTCGGCCTCATCCGGCACGTCAGCAGCAGGCGACCGCTCACCCCTCTCACTCAAGATGGCCGTGGCACGAGCCTTGCCCCATTGCTTGTGGGTGCAATAGGTCTGGCCAAAGTGGTAGAAGCAATTCGCGCAGCTCAGGATATTCCTCAGCTGGTCTGAGCCGGCCTTGGGAGAGATCATGACACAGGAGGTGAACGGCCCTTTACCGATGCTGCACCTGTAGCATGGTTTTGGCGCGCGCTCTCCGGTGACTTGGACGATCAGCGCAGAAATGTCCCTGGGATTGGTGTCGTTGAAAGGGTGGGTCGCGAGCCAGGTCGGGTTCCAATCGAGGTCGCGGACCCGCGGAAGGTCGAGTAGCTTATGAACGTGCCCCTTCTCCGGGATGCGGTTGCCCTTGTGCTTGATCAGGTGGGGTTCGATGTAGCTCCAGAGGCTTGCCGCATCGCCTTCAAGTTTGCTGTCTAGCTCGTACGGGCTTGGGCTCGAAGGAGCGCTCACGTCGATGCCGTCATCTGCAAAGGCCCTGTTGCGCAGGATACGCAGTATGGGCGGTTGAGGGAGAGTGGAGGCCGGTCCAGTTGTAGCGACCACAGGCTGGTCGGCCGGGTCGGCAGGACCTCGAGAGACGATGATGGCTGACTGTGAAGACCCTTTGTCGGCTTGGCGCAAACGGCGGCGGCCGCGTTCTGATAATGTTCCATCTTGGTTGTCGTGTAGCAACGCCCCCCGATGTGCCCTCTATTTACTCAAGGTTAGCTAAAGCAGTCGAGGTTCGGCTGAGTGATATCATCTACTTACGATGAAGTGGCCGCCGAGCTGGACAACCTTGGCGAAGGTCTTTCGACATGACCGTATGGGGCATACCCACGGATAACCTGGAATATCGTCCGATAGTTGGTACCCCTCCGGGATGAGTATGCCGTAGGTCGGCTTCAGCGACCCGTCCTCATCCCTCCATCGCATGTAGGGCCGGTCCTCTGTAGCCATCTCGATGGCCCGATTCCCACTGTGCCCGCCATGCTCTCCCGCTTCTTCCACCTCCTCATCGAAGTCCCGGGTATCGTCGATATCCGGACCGCTCTGAACAGACGAGACACCCCCGTCGCTCGCAGCATACTCGCTGTCTTCATCCTCGGGGGCAACGGCACGGGCAGGTGTTTCCTGTTCGTGGGATAAGGCGGCTACACGATTGGGTGGCGGTTCTGTTCCGGCCATTTCCACATCCGGGGTGGTTGAGCTCGGCTGGCGGGCTGGTTCCCTGCGTTCCTCACTACTCGTCCCGGATCGAGATTCAGCAGTCTGTGCCGGGGCCGCGGGCGCGGGACTGTACTGGAACAGCCGGGCGAGTTGCTCGGAAACAAGGGATCGTTTGTTGACATGGCGTGCCGACGGGGTAGCGCTCAGACCTGGTAGGTTGGGCGGACGGCGAGGCGAGCTTGAACTCCCTGGGACATATCCGAGGACGCTGAGCGGAGTTGAAGGTTTAGAGACGCCTGAAGGGCTTGCCAGAGCGGACCCCGCTGCTTTCTTGCGTTTGATGGTCTCCCCGGCCTTCTTGTGGACATGGTCCATGAGGCCCGCAGCCCATCGCTCTGCAGTCCAGGTTTTAGCATACTCGGGATCTCATATCTCATGAATACGGGGTGGTGAACTCAGACGTACGCTTCAGAGCAAGGCTGGTTGCTCTCCTTCTCTCCTCGGCGGATGCGTACTTGGTCTTGCGAAGCGCGTCTGAGCCGTTGCTGGCCAGGGACGAGGCAGCAGGAACGCGGCCGGAACTTGGTGTTGCAGGGGGCCGGAATGGCTGGGGCGGCAGGATATCGCTGACAATCTGTGCTGGCTCCGGCTCGGCGAAGGGCGCGTGGGATGGTGTTGATGTTGCCGAGGGGGATACAGGCGTGGGCAGGGGTAGGGTTGCACCGCCGGTGCGCTTCATCATGAAGACGGGCTTCGGGGTGACATCCCGCGGCCGCGCCCCCGAGCTGCCTGGCGCGATGCCGGCATTGCCAGACGTGGTGGCCAAGGGCCTGGGCTCGGGAAGGTGGTTGGCCACATGACTGGCCCCAGAGGTCGAAAGTGAGGTGTGCGAGGCAGGCTGCGAGGCGGGCGGCTGAGAGATTGGTTGAGAGACTGGTCGTTGCGAGACAAGAGGCGCCACAGGTGTGGGAAGGGTCGCGCGAGGTGTGGGTTCTGCTGTTTGGCCTGGAACCGCTGCCGATCTCGCCACCGGCTGCGCCGCGAGAGAGTCGGCCATTGCAACGCGTTAATTATTCATTCCTTGGATTTGAACTTCGCGTCTTGCCCGGGATACAGTGGCTGCTCGATGCCGTTACCACGCCTGGCTTCTGGCATGTATTTGGTGAAGTGTTGCTCAAAGCTGGCTGCAGCGCGCCAGGAGGGTGTTCGAGGCTGCAGTGGCGAGCCTTAGCAAAGCAAAAGCAAAAGGCTTAAGGAGGCCTAAATTACTTGGAAGGTGGTCCGTGCATAGTATGCCTTAGCTTAAAGCTTAGCCAAGTCTAGCAGCAGAGGGCCCATGCTCCTGCTTCTATACCTTGGCACCAATAGGCTAATTTTTGCTTAGATTTCATGTTGCAAGAGGTCTTTGCTTATTATCGAATAGAATATCCAGGCCTCAGCTTTGCTTTGCTCCAAAATGGAATTGAAATGGCCAGGCACCAATGATCGAGTCTGGCTTATTAGGAATTCCTGCTAGGTTTACCCATTTCTCAAAGCTCAGCTGGATATCCAGCCACCGTCCCTGCAACAAGACCTCCTCGAACGAACTGACCTGCTTGAGAAGGCTGCACCAGACGGCCATTGTTTGACTGAGCGCCCATGATTAAAACATGCGTGTAATCCAGCCATTTCTCCAATCAGCGCTTGCCCTCAGCCTCATGCGCAACTCGCCCAGCGAACCCGAAGACACTGCTTTGACTTCAGTTGCAATGGCATAACCGCGAACGGGCCAGACTTGGAGAGGCTCCAGGAACGGAAAGCCAGAGCTGGCATCTGAGTACAGCCAAGACCCACAGTCAATTTGCCAGACTTGATGAACCTCACAGCCGAAAACAGAGCCAGGTTGGGAAGGGAAGCTCCATCCAGCAACCTGGGTCACACATTCGAGACACAAGCACATTGACAAGCCCAACTCAGTCTCTTCCAATATCCTCCCTACAACATCTCCACACCACAACCCCCCATCCTCCCCCCCTCAAAACTCAAAGCTTCCCAGCAGCACTCAACCC
>FTEL01001371.1_pt1 | contig 10878 bp, 11 predicted proteins | sample 1658911 | NCBI WGS metagenome assembly FTEL01 (sample SAMEA3914869, study PRJEB12502) | metagenome | biome: forest; material: soil | place: USA | collected 2012-03-12 | depth 0.1 m
GCCCAAGCACACTCGCCTGCCTGGTACTCGTCCCCGTCGGCGGTACATTCCTCCTGACCTCCGCCGAGCGGAGCTCACTCAGCAGTTTCTCCACCTCGGCAAACATGGCCCTGGCATCGTTCACGACCCCAAACTCGTCCACCTTATAGCCGAGCACGCTGTCCTGGTGATGGTGATGACCGCCGGGGCCGGCGGCGCCCCCGCCGTCGGCGCCGTCCTCGTCTTCTTCCACGTCGCGCACAAAGGCTGGGCCGGGCCCGTGGTGCGGGTCGGGGTTGTACATGATGGCGTTGGAGAACATGTGCGCGAGCTCGCGGTCGAGCTGCGACGAGTTGATGATGCTCTGGGGCGGGGCGAGTTCCTGCGTGCGCGGGAGCCAGACGCTGCTGGTGCCGGGGTCGCCATCAGGGAGGGCGGCGGCGGCTTGCGCAGCGGCGCGGTTGCCGTGGTTGATGGCAGCGCGGATGGTCTTGAGGTCCTGCGCCTGCTTGACCACCTTGTGGTAGCCGGGGGCGTCCTTCTCGCGGATGGGCGCGGCGAACATGTTGGCGGAGCGGTGGCGGACAATCTGTTCCATGGCGGAGCCGCAGACCTTGTTAAAGGAGCGGGTCCAGAGGGTGTGCTTGGGCACGATGCCGGCGCGGGTGGGGGTGTCGGGGAGGGCCACGTCGCGGAGCTGGCTGGGGAGCCGGGTCGAGATCGGGGTCGGGGTGAGGTCCTCGCGCTTGCGCTTCGTAGATCGCGGGGGGTGGTGCCGCCCAGCAATGCTCTCGTCGGCGGTGGTGTCGCCGGTTTCGGTAGACATGCGCGGGGTCGTCACCTCGTCCTTAATTCGTGGCAACTCCGACTCTGATGCCCGCGAGACGTGCTTCGGTTTGGGGCCTCCCGGTCCGGGGGCCGAGGGCAAACCGGCGGGGCCGCGTTGAACTCCATGAGGCCTGCCGGGTTTGGACCTGGGCGTTTCGGCTTGTCCGTCCCGCTTGGCTCCAGGAAGGGCAGCGGGTCGCAGGATTGGGCTTGTCGGCTCAAAGGCAGGGCTCGGCATGTCCTCGTAGCCGAGGCGGAGCTCGAGTCCAGGCTTGGGCGTTGAGGGAGTCGAATTCGATACCCACTTCGTGCCGCTGCCTGCTGCCAACCTCGGGGGGAATGCCGTAGCGGGTGTCTGAGGAGGCACAGTAGCGGGGCTGAACCTAGCAGCGGGTGTTGGTGTCGAAACGGCAGGTGGCCGGGGATGAATGCGGTCAACTGCAGCAGGACGGGGAGGCTGGTAGGGAGAGCTGTAGCGGGCGGCATCTGGGTGCGTGGGGACCGGGGATGGGGCGCCCGGCGGCACATGTTGCTGGTTGTAAGGCAGGCCTTGAGGATTGAGGGCTGATGGTCGTTGCTGGGGAGGAGCAGCGAGGCCGGGGCTTGGCCGCGGTGGTGCGGGAATTGACGCCGCTGGTGACTGGGGAACACCTGTGCGTCCCGGCGCAGGCGGTGGCACTGGATGGACCTGGGCAGCCTGGGCAGGGTGAGCGGGCGCGGTCTGGCCGGCAGCCGGGTGAGGGTAGCCCGGGTATTGGGGATGGTGAGGAGGTTGAGGTTGCGCGGAGGGGTTCGCAGGGGAGTTGGGTAGCAACGGGTGCTGTCGGTGCGGCACCCCGCCAGCCGCGTCCGCCGGGGGCCTCGCGTGCGGGGACTGCAGCGGAGGCGCAACCTGTGGACCGTGTTGCGGAGGAATCATGACCTGCTGGGGAGGTAAGGGCCTGGGGGGTTGGCCTTGCAGGGGAACGGCACCGGGGTGTGTGGCTGCTTGCTGTGACGGATGCTGAGGCGGCCGCGGAGAAGCGACGGGGTGTGCTGGTGGGAGAAACGCGTTGGGAGGCTGCTGCGCGTTCGCGTTCAGCGACGGCCTCTGAACCGCGTTTGGTTGATTCGGCTGATACGGAGGCTCCCACTTCAGCTGGCCCTGGGCGGGCACCTGGGCGTTGTGCGGCAGGGGCCCAGGTGGCTGCCGCGGCCCGACTGCACCCTCTTGCCTCTGAAGACCCTCGTTTGGAGCAGCCGCCTGCGGTACATGCGGCATATGAGGCACAGGCGGTGAAGGCTGTGCAGGCGATGCGGTCGGTGGATGGGGTGGCGCGGCAGGTTGGAACGCGGGCACGCCGTGAGGGGGTTGGAGAACCTGCGGCGCACCGTTGGGCGGCTTCGGTGCTCCGGGGGGCTTCGCAACCGGGCCCTTGGAGACCTCCTGTTGGACCTGCTGTGGGAGCTGCGGGGACCGCACGACCTCGGGATGCGCTGTCGCGGGTGAGCGGGGCGGAGCTCCTTTCTCCGTTGGCGGCGGCTGTAGCTGGGGCGGAGGTCCGTTCCCGACATCCTGCCGCTGTACCGGGTGTGGCATCAGCGGTTGTAGACCCCGCGCAGGCTGTTGCGGCCCGGCCTGGGCAAGCGGTATCGGGGGAGGTCTCGGCGAGGCCACGATCGACGGCGCGACCCCGTTCGCAGGCCCTCCTCCCTCCTGCTTCCCTGCGGCGCTCCCTTGAGCCACCCCATTGGACTCGAGCGGTTTCGGTTGCTCGCCATCCTGCTCCCGCACGCCCAGTCGCTCCAACGCCTTTATCTCCTCCTGCAGCGAATCATACTGGCGCTCGCACTGGCGGATCTCGTCAACGGCATGGCGCAGGTACGCCGCGTGCAGCTTTGTATGGGCCGCCTCGATCTTCTCCAAGTGCTGGCGGGCGTCGCTCAGGGTGAGGCGCGGCGGGGACTGCAGCCTGCGTTTCTTGGAGGCGGGCTGCTGGGGCCCGGCATCGGGGCCGTGGGTGTCGTCGGACTCGACGGGCCTGAGCTCCTCGCGCAGCAGGCCGAGGAAGAGGTCGCGCAGGGCGTCGGCGTTCAGGCGGCGGGCATCGTAGGTCGGGGCGGTCTTGACGAGCCCGTTGCTGCGGAGGGCTTCCGAGATGCGCACAAAGTCGCCCTCGTCGAGGCCGTGCTGGGCGACTCCGCGGAACAGCAGGAGGGTTTCGAGCGGCGTGTGCGGTGTCGTCGAAGTATTCATGCCCCAGACTGCGCCCCGCGGGGAACCGAGGGGACCGCCGCGGCTCTGGACAAGGTGAATTGGCGCCACGATCTGTGGGAGGAGGAGGAGGGGGACGGCGTGTCAGCGCGTAATGTCCGAAATGGGTGGGGTGAGTGATGCGCGATGCACACTCTGTCCTCGATCTCCCAGCTGCCTGTCTGCCTGCCGCGCGGCGCGTCGGTCCAACGCGCCACGCCACCCGAAACACGTACCGGCAGCCCGAGCCCGGCGCTCCTGTCAATTCGGCGGATGGAAGATGGTCGATGGGTTCGGGTTCGATGGGGGTGCGCGATTCGCTGGTCGGCTCGAGTCGTCTCGTCTGGCGGCGGGCGATTGATTGATTGCCCGTGTTCGCGATGGATTTTTTTGGGGCGCGGTGGCTGTGATCACGTGATGGCACGGGTTGTTGCGGTTTAAGTTTAGTGTGTTGGTGATGAATCGCCGGGTCGGGAGCGAGGGCGTGGGATGGTGTTTGGGGTGGGCAAAAGTTGGGGGGTCGAGTTGGCGATTGGAGATGGGGGAGTGCTGATTGCCGAGAGCGAGCTGGTGGCTGCAATCAAGGTTGGCAGCAGCACGTGCAACCAGTCTCCAAGCTGATGGGCGCAGCGGCTGGCCATTCAGGGTTAGGGTTAGCCGCGGATGCCTCGGAGTCGCGAGGCACCCACTGGAATGCCGCGCTAAAACAAGGCCCAATGCCAGCGCAATCAACATCAAGATTCTTATTTTCCCTTCTGCATGTCTCACTCGATTTCCATCCTTAGAGCACGGCGTCGGTAGGCGGCACATCGGCAACCATGGGCCACCATAATATTCAGTTTTTGGGCGATCCGCTGTCCAACAGCGGCGTCTGGAGCCCCCCAAACAGCAGGGCAAAGTGAGCCCAGTCCTCCCTGAATTCCCATTCTCCCAATTCTCCCTCATCCTGCCTGCCTGCCTGATCAGCCCACCTCGCGCTGTGAATCTACACCGCATCTCATGGCCATTTGCACTAACTCCCACTCCCCCAACCAGCTTCTGCGAAGAAGACTACGTCATCACCTTCTACCTCGCCGAATTCATCAACGCCCTAACCAACATCGCCTACGGTGTGTAACTGTCTCACCTCCTGTCTCACCCCCAACAACCAATCACCCTCCCCCCTTATCCCACCCCCACTGACCCGGCCAGTCTACCTCGCCCTCCGCGCCATGTACCCGCGCGGCCACACCCGCGGCCTGCTCCGCCCGCGCTGGGACTTCATGTCGCTCGCCCTCCTCGTCCTCGGCATCGGCTCGTTCCTCTTCCACGCCACCCTGCGCCAGACCCTCGAGTTCGCCGACGAGTTCTCCATGCTCGGCCTGACCTGGTCCATGCTGCACGCCGCGCTGACGGCGCACCAGCCTGCCGCGCGCGCGAGAGTTATTACTGTGGCGCTGGCGGTGGTCTATCTGGCTTTCTCGGGGTTTTATCTGTGGTCGGCCAAGATTATTTATCAGGTTGTTGCGTTCGAGGCGGGGTTGGCCGGAGTGATTTTGCGGAGTGTGTATGTGCTGCATTGGAAGCGGCCGGGGTTTGAGGAGGGGTTGAGGAAGGAGTGGAGGGTGAGGAAGCTGAAGGCGCTGGGGGTGTCGTTGCTGGGGTACTTGTTGTGGAATATTGATCTGGAGTATTGTGCCGAGTTGCGGGCGTTGAAGGCGCAGGTTGGGCTGCCGTGGGCGTGGCTGTTCGAGTTTCATGGCTGGTGGCATATCCTGACGGCGGTGGGCGCTGCCCAGTCTATGCAGGTCGCGCGGGAGATCAGGGACGCGAAGACGGTGGGGGAGAAGGAGGAGTGAGGTTAGCCGAGTCCAGGGAGGCTTGGTTAGCAGTTTAAGTATATTGGTACAAGGGTACACGTACAGACATTACATTACATCTCTGCAATATAGATATCTAGAAGGTGGTTCGCTATCTCCGGAGCGGCCCCCTAAGGCCAAAACTGTATCGTATCCAGCACCCTCCCCAGCTTCTGCGCGGGCGTTTCTCGCAACCTCGTCCCGCCAAAGAACCAGGACAAGAAGATAGCCCAGCCCCCTGGCACAGCCTGCCTTTCCGGCCTCGGAGTAACAGCCCGCTCGAGCAGGTTAACTGTCCTGTCCATCTCGGCCGTCGCGTCCCTGGCCCTGGCGGCCGCGTCCTGGAGCTCTCTTGGGTCCACCCCGACCTGCGCGGCGAGCGCTTGGAACTCTGCCGCCGCCCTCGCTGCCGCCCTGCCCGCCTCATCCGCCGCCATCCTGAGCTGAGCCGTGGGGTCGACTTGGGTGACGGGGTTGGCCATGAGTGGCGCAGCGGCGGCATCGCCGGCTTGTGCGGGGGCGGCGTTGGTATTGCTTCCCCGGGCGGGCCTGTCGTCGCCGGGCAGGTAGTAAACAATCCTCCAACGCCGGCCAAAGCGCGACACGCGCTCAACCCGCGGGTTGTAGTACCGATCCTTGTACATCTCACAACTCACCCCGGCCCACCGGAGCAGACTGAACCCATCCGGCCCCAACACCCCCTCTTCCTCCCTCGCCGGCCGCCCCCCAGCCATCCCCCCCTCCTGCGGATACACCCTCCTCGCGGACCCAAATACAACCACATAGTACACCACCCCCAACAGCACCAAACACCCCGTGATAATCGGGTACCCGAACCCCTTGAACGCCACCTCGGACCCGTCAGCGCCGCCGTACGGCGGGATCGCGTTGATCACCAGGATCGCCAGGTTCGTCGCCACGTAGAGCATCGTCGCGAGGGTGAGGCACGCGCGCGCGACGCGGCTGCTCGCCTGGGCTGGGCGGAACGGCGGCTTGCGTGGTTTGGTGGATTCGCGCTGGTTGGGGTCGGCGCGGGGTGTGAGGGCTTCGTCGCGGGAGTTGAGGCGTAGGTAGGCCGCGCCGAGGATCACTGGGCGGGTGGGTCAGTTGTTGAAGGGGGAGATGGGGGAGTTGGGGGGACGTACTGAGGATGAAGCAGTGCGCGTAGGTCTGAATGTAGCCCGGCAGGCTGACGGACTCGAGAGTGGACGGGACGGACGACGCTCCGGCGATGACGACGACGCTCATGACCCAGTGGATGATCAGGCCGCCCTGCGGCGCCTTGTGGATGTGGTCCCTGCGGATCGGGTCGTCCTTTTTCCATACCTTGGACCAGGGGAGGACCTCGGCCTGGCCGATGACTTGCTTGACTGTTGTTGCGCAGTTTCAGCACTCGCCAGGGAGTGATGCAGCATTGTCCGGAGCCGCCTACCTCGCGAGAAGGTGTATATGATGGAGTTCAGGCTCCCCAACGACGAGATGGCTCCGACGATAGCCCATCCTCTCTTTGCTGCCGTCCCGTTGCCGGTGAGCTGCCATGGCCAGTTAGCACATGAGTCCGAAGTACACTCCAACCCTGGAGAGTTCGTTGACAGGTAACCTGATGACCAGGGCCCCAGCCAAAATCCGCAACTTCGCCACTAAAAAGGAAAACGAGTTTCGAAAAGTCAACCTGTCTCTTTCCTTCCCGAATCTCCTTTTTCTGTCTTTCTCGAATCTCTTTTTCTTTCTTCCTTTTATAGTCGTTGTTTGGCTGCTGAATCATAGGTTCTTGAACCTCGGACCAGGACCCCTATCAAAAGTCTCGCGCCAACAAACAAGGCAGGGTTGAACGGTACGGAGAGAGACATAAACACGTACCAGTGGCGCGTAATTCACGTTCGTCTTGCCGGCCTTGACAGCCTCCCAGGTTGTCGAGTGGAGCTGCGTCGGATGTCAGTGAACCACACCAGCATCGCTGCCCCTGACTGGTCTCCCCACTCACAAACATGGCAACAACCAGCACATAGAGGATCCCAACCGTGACGACGGCAAGCACAAACCCGGTCCGGAGAACATGTTGGCGGTTTCGGGGAATCTCGCCGGTTACCTTGCCGTGTTAGTCTCTGCTTGGGTGCTTGGGGGCGACTAATTCCGTCTCGGGTTCAACTTACAAACGTCGCGTTCTCCCACCCCTCAAACGCAAACAAGACCGCCAACAACGCCTTCGCAAAGTACAGCTTCGAGCCCGTGGGGTGCCAAACCATCCAGTCGGCCGCGCGGTCCACCACAACATTTTCGTCGGGCGTCGTCATGGGATGCCCGTTCGCGGCAACAGCAACCAGGAACAACGCAACAAGAAACAGGATCTTGACGCCGGCCAACGCCTTGTTGAGCTTGCGGCCGATCTCGGGCGAGAAGAACTGCAGCAGGCAGATGGCGGTCAGCACGACGACCCCGATCAGCCGGACGACGTCGCGGTTCACGTCGGGCGTGCCGGCCTCGCTGGCCGCGATGCAGAGCAGGATCATCCGCCCCGTCTGCATGCTGTTGGTGCCCGAGTTGAAGTTGGCGACGAAGACGATCGAGTACGTAATGTAGGCCAGCAGGCCGTCGCCGAGGAACTTGCGGAGGCCGTTCCGTATCTTGTCCCTGAGGGTGGGGTGCTCGCCCGCAGCCGGAGTACGCTCGCCGCGGTAGTCGATGGCGTGTGCGGTGATCTCGTCCATCTGACCATCGAGAAGGGGAAGCTATCGTCAGACCAAGAACAACACAACCTTGAGAGACCAAACTCACATAAACAAGCTCCCCCCCCGTAAACGGAAACGCAGCGGCGTAATCCAAATACATAACCATACTACCCCATCACATCAGCCATCAATCCACCAACCCCCACCCATCCAACCCGCCCTCACCTCCATCCATCACTAACCTAACAAGCGAGTACCCAAACCCGACAAAAAACAGCCCTAGCGTTAGCGCCTTGTTCCCCGTCAATAAAAACACCGTCGCGGGCGACGAGTATACCCCCGTCCCGATTATCTTGTTGACGATCAGCGCGAACACGTCGAACGTCTCGAGCGCGGCGGTCGCCCACCCGTCTTGCTGCGGGTCGAGGTTCGCTGGGCAGGGCTTGAAGAGGCTCTGCGGGCCTTCGTTGTCTGCTGGTGGTGGTGGTATTGCTGCGAGGGTTTGGGAGGGGGCCGTGGGGTTGGGGACGGGGTCACCGCCTGGCGGGGGGTGGTTGTTAGCGGGTTGCGACATTGGGCCGGTTGCGCGCCAGATGCTAGGTAGGCTTCTAGGAGGGAAAGGGGAGGCATGTCTGGAGGAAGACGCGATGTCGGCAGAGGAGATACCATGTCTTATCGTGAGCGGCTTGCCCACGCGCCCGCAATTCTCAGACGGACCACTCGGGTGGCGTTCCCTCGCAGCCTTGCGCTCTCGCGCCTCCGAACACCGCTATGCTTCTGGGCCCCAGCAGTCTCCCAACACGGAAAGGAGGCCGTAGCGAGGCTAAGAGGCCGCGGCCGCCCAGGCCTCTCTCAGCTGGACTGCCCAAACACGCGACACACATAAGTCTCTGTGGAGCGTGGGGGAGGCATCGAGCAGGCGGCCTTGTTGGTCAGCTCACAGCAAGTAAGCACCTAATGATTTGGAATAACGACTGCCTGGCTTGCTCCCCGCAGATAGGACAGGGCGCCGAGTGGCCCCGTCGACCGACAGCTGAGTTCGCAGCATCGATAGCGGCGGTTGGGGCGCAGAGCGCGCAGTAGTGGACGCCACGCCACCCAAAAGAGAGACGCATCTAACGCCAGGCGGGGTGAGTCACTGGCTGGCCGGTCTGGATCTCATTTTATGGCGGCGTCAGGCTCGCTGCCAGTGTTGGGGCAAAAAGGGATATCAACGATGTCGCATCCACTGCGCCCGCCCCACTTGGGCCCACATCCCAGACCGACCACAAGCCCGCCGCATGGAGGAAAAACCCTCCAGGCTTTTCCTCCCGCAAGCAACACCACGGAATTGATCACCACCCTTCTTCCGTGCCTCCTACAGGTTATACGCCCTTGCGTTTTCGCTATTGCTTGAAGCGATTCCGCACCTATTTTCTCTCTTTCGAGCCTTTTCCATACTTCCTTTGGAATCGGTTTTGACCTCTACGGGTTGAACAGAGCAAAAATCATTGCCCTGTTACTCTCAACCTGTCAAACCACTCGTCAATATGGACTAACTAGCTCCTTGACGCCATTCTCGACATTATCGTTGAGTCCCTTACGGAACTGCTAGTCCAGTGGCTTCTTCAATAAGCTTACTGCTCCGTTCCGATACCTATTCTTTTCCATCAAGCGTAATAGCGCCCTACCCTCGGTATCTCGATAAGATATCGGATGCTAACCCCTAAGACGACCAGGCCAATATAGCCTAGCTCATTACTATATTCCAGATGATAATGCAAGCGTAGATATAAGCGTAGATACAATATAACTAGCGTTATATCCAGGTCATCGACAAGCTAATAAAGCCAGAGGATTTTCCCATCTAGCACGATAACCTTATTCGCGTTCTGACGCGCCTCGACCTTCAAGACTATATTCTCGGGGACGTTCCCGAGCCAGACGATACCGTTAGTAAGGCCAAGTAGAAGAATATTACGCTAACGTCGAGAAATATATCCGTGCTATAGTCCTAGGCTAGAAAGCTTGGTCGCTTATTAAGGCTATAGGCTAGGAACCTTGTACTAGCGATCCTAAGGCTACTTTCGATATAGTTATATAGTTCTTCGAGAAGATATCGTCGGTAACTAACGTTAAGATAGCAAAGGAAATAGCTAATATTCGCTGTACTAATTTTACCAAGATAGATATATTCTAGATTCGCCTTAATTACCTCCGTGACCGCCTTAACGATACGGTCTTCAAGATAGACAATAATGCCTATATATAGTTTGCTATTATAGGCGTCGAGAAAGAGTATCCTACTCTCTATATATACCTCGTTTCCGATATCGAGAAGAATACCCTGACCTAGGCCAGCCTTATAGTTAAGCTCTAGAAATAGGGTATAGACGAGGAACCTAAGCAAGCCCTTGCTAATATCAAGGTTAATACTAAGAAGGCTAATAATACTAATAACCCTAATAAGCTAAAGGACGATACTAAGGCTAATCGTAATAAGGAAGAATGTCCCGTCTATAAGATCTAAATCTAGAAAGGCACTAAGTACTACTATAACGGCTATAGTAGGTATATACGTAGCAAGACTTACTAGTAGTACGACCCCTCTAAGGCTACTAAGGATTAGGAACCTCTTAAGCGAGCTATTAAGGAAAAGGAGGAGCGTAATACTAAGGCTTCTACTACTAGCCCTCTTTATTAGCAGTTAGGTAATGCTAACTCTATAGATAAGAAGGTCTTATTTACTACTAATTTCCTAAACCTTACGGGTTTTCAGGAGGGTCCCTACTATCTCTGAATAGTAAAGTCTAATAGACCCTTAAGGCGAATATAATACTAGACCTTCCCCTTAGAGATATACTCGTCTATAACTCGGGTTATAGTACTATTATCTTTAACGACCCGAAGTAGTTCAAGAACCTTATTACCGTACCTATACCTACTACAACGTAGTCATCAAGCGGTAACCTTACCCAACTTATAATAGGCAGCGTTACCTTACTCGAAACTACTCTCTCTAATAGTACTATAGTAACTATAGAGCTTGCCGATATACTCTATAACCTAGAGTTACCCTATAACCTCATTAGCTACTATACCCTCCGCGACTATAGTATCTTCTAGGACTAAGAGAAGGATAATATCTATATCAAGGGAGGCCTAGTTATCGCTAACCTTGTTCGCCTTAGTGTTACGGACGTATTACGGACTAGCCATATAAAGCGACCAGGGGGCACATATAGGCAGGGCGCGGGACGTGCCGCTAGTCAATCATTCAGACAAGGACACGGACTAACCAGGAAAAGGGGGTTAGGAGTAATCGTAACGGTCGTACTACGATGACTACGAC
>FTEL01005176.1_pt1 | contig 10875 bp, 9 predicted proteins | sample 1658911 | NCBI WGS metagenome assembly FTEL01 (sample SAMEA3914869, study PRJEB12502) | metagenome | biome: forest; material: soil | place: USA | collected 2012-03-12 | depth 0.1 m
CTATGCCCCCTCTCATGCTGTCCACTCCCCACACTCGCAGCCGACGTCACGTGCGTCGCCAGCGGGCTCTGGTACCGCCCCACGCCCTCGCCCGACCACGCGCGCTGCGGCTGGGGGTGTTGCAGCGGCGGGGGGGAGAACTGCGACTGCCGGTGCTGGTAGAGGTTGCCGCTCGCGGGGGAGTACGAGCCGCGCCGGCCGTGGCCGTTTCCCCCTTGTCCGTTGCTGCTGGCGCTGTTGTCGAGCGAGGTGCGCGGGGAGGGGGCGGCGCTGGAGAGCGGGGAGCGCGTGTGCTCTGGCGGGGAGGATTGGTAGGGTGCGAAGTCCATTTTGGGGGGGTTGGTTGCGCGGCGGCGGGTGGAGACGGTCGGGCGGGCGGGTTGGTGCTCGTGGTGTTTATTGAGTTCGCCCAGCCGGCGGGGGAGCGCGGCGCGGGGGATCGGGCTGCGGGCTCCTGTTGAAGGATGACGAGCGTGTTGGGTGGTTGGAGCTGGAGCTGGAGCTCGTGAAGGCGGGCGGGTGGTGGTGGTGGTGGGTCGGCCAAGCGCTCGCGAGATACACCGAGCTTATCGGACGCGCGATAAGGGGTTTGTTACGAGTGACGTCGCGGTGCTGCGAGAGAGGGAGTGGTTCGAGGCTTGCGCGGAGCAGGGCAGCCAGTAGTTAGCGATAGGTCGGCATCAGGCGGCGTTTTTGTGCATTTGTTGGGTTACTAGTGGTGTTGGTGGTGCAGGTGGTGGTGGTGGCTGCGCCGCAGCGACTCGTCGAGGTTGAAGATGACGCGAGGCGCACCTTGCTTTAGCCGCGAGCTGGGGTAGCTGCTGGTCGCAACTTGCGGGGGACAGGGGTCCGCACGACCTCCTCCCAGGCAGGCGGGGCCACCCGCACCAGGGCTTCCCTCTCCGCTCGGTGCTCGGTGACGACTCCTCTTGTGTCGTGTTTCACATGATCTTGTCCGCTGCAACGGCGGAACCGTTACATCGATATTCCATACATTGTAATTTACAAGTCTAGACATCGCACCTCTGGCGGTGCAACGACATTCGCCAAACACCACGCTGCTACGGTACACCACTCTAGCACACCCACGCTCTCCCTGATGATCATGAGCTCGCCTCCTTCTCCCCTTCCTTCTCGCCCTCCTTCTTCCCGCCGTTCTGCTTCTCGTCCAAAACGCTCCGCCGGCTCTCCAGGGTGAGCCAGAGGCTCTTGCCCGCACCCTCCAACGCGCTGGTGAGGCCAAGACCGGCGCTCTGCAGCATGTGGACCACCTGGGCGCGGAGCGAGTCGATGCCGCCCTCGATGCCGCCCACCCACTTGACGCCGTCAATATCAAACACCTTGTCCTCGATGCGCCCGCCGATGAGCATCAGCTTCTGGAGACCGCTCTGGGCAATCGGGTCGTAGTACCCGGGGCTCTTCTTTCTGCTGGGCGCCGGGAACGCCGGGGGGCTCGGCGAGAGAATGCTCAGGGCAGCGGCCAGATGTGCCGGCGACACGGCGGGCAGGGTGAAGAGCGCCACGGGGCCGACGAGGAGCGGGGCGAGCTGTGCGTAGGAGGATGACTCGGGCAGGGGCGTCTCGCTCTTCTGGACGGCTTGTACGGCGTCGTAGGCGGCCTTGGACAGATCGTGGTTGTACACCATCTGCACCTTCTTGCCCGTGAGCGAAGACACGGTGGTCGGGGCGACCTTGGACGGATCGTGGAACTCGACGACCTTGAGGGCCACATCAAAGATGCGAGTCCGGATAACCTGCAGCTGGGCGTTGGCGGCGATAGTCGCGGCATCGGTCCCCTCGGGGGAGATGTTGTGGAGAGCGAGCCTCAGCTCTCGCCTGACGGCGGCCCATTCTACTGCCGTCAGGTTGTTGTGTTGGAAAGCCAGGAACAGCGGGGTCGAGCGAAGCAGGGAGGTGTAGGTTCGGAGCAGCTGGGCCTTTCGTGTCTCGGCCGGGCGGGCGGTCGGGGGTTTGTTCGGGGGAACATAATCGTCAGGAATGGTGAAACCGGCGGTCGGGGCGGCAGCAGCGGTAGCGTATTGCCGTGTTGCGGGTACTGTCGAAGTCGAGGTTGAGGTTGAGCTCGAGGGCTGGAGGAGGACGGCGGAGCGGGCGGCCGTCGTCGAAGGGCGCACGGCGGCACCCAGGCCGCGAGCGGCGGCGCATCGTAGCCTCGGAGGCATTCTGGGTGTGGATGTGTGAGATCTAGCCGCAATTGACCACGTGGGATGGTGGGACGCTGAGCGGGCTGCTGGATTTCGCCTGATGTTGGCGACGCTGGAGGCACTGGCAGCAACTCGCCCAAGAACCGAATTTTTGGCGTCGGCTGCCAATCCCAAGCCTCAGCCAGCTCGAGAGCGCATGGGCCATGACCAAGCGGGGACCAAATTCGACGCTAGCATTCACCGCCCAGATTTCTGCCCTGTTCTTCGGAGCCCTTGCCCGTCGAATCCCTGCAGCCCCCCTCCAACTGCCCCCTCATCCCCGCCAAAAGGTCTGGTCGTCGCGGGGCGTTCCTGGAGCTGCAGGGGCTCGGGCTGACTGCGTCGAGAGCCCAAGTTGGAAGCAAACCTGAGCTGCTTTTTGTCCTCCGAGCCAAAATGAGTCAACTGGGAGACCACCCTCCCTCTCGTCCCCCTCGCTATTTTTGGCGGTCGCGGACACTCAATTGGCATACCTCGATCCCATAAGGGTCGTTGCCGTCGCCAGATCCCGGCGCCAGGACTTCTCGAACCCTTTCCACCATCCATCCATCAATCCATCCACAGCTCTCCACTGTAGCTCCCCACGTCTCCAACGACGACTCCCGCGTTTTCCAGCTCTCTCACGACTCCCACCTCCGCTTGAACTCGCACGTCCTTCCACTCCTCCCGTGACATTCAGCTCGCAACCATGGCGTCCGTCCCCCCCGCCGCCGTAACAGACGACGGGCTGGTCGAGGCACCCCCGCGCGTCGACATCAAGCCGCTGCTCGCGAAGCTGTGGCCGCTCGGAGCCAAGGGCGCCGTGTCCCCCGACGACATCGCCGAGGCCATCTCGCACTTCTTCACCAACCAGGTCTCCGCTGTCCAGGCCGCTTCCCTGCTGATGTGCCTGCACTTCACCGGCCTTGACCGCCAGGCCGAGGTGCTGGCCAAGACGGCCAAGTGTATGCTCAAGTCTGCGGCCAAGATTGACCAGGACCAGCTGCGGGCGGCCATCGAGGGGAAGCGCCGGAAGGAGGGCGGTTATGGCGGTGGTCTGGTATGTCTTTGTCACCGTTATTCACCCTCTCCTCCCCGTCGGGCAGTTGCTAACCTCCCCCCTCAGGTCGACATCGTCGGCACCGGCGGCGACTCGCACAACACCTTCAACATCTCGACTACCTCCTCCATCCTCGCCTCCAGCCTCCTCCTCATCGCCAAGCACGGCAACAAAGCCTCGACCTCCAAGTCCGGCGCCGCCGACCTGCTCGCCTGCATGCAGCCCCAGCCCCCGCAAATAGCCCGCATCCGCCCGGACACCATCGCCGACCTCTACCGCGCGACCAACTACGGCTTCCTCTTCGCCCCGGTGTTCCACCCGGGCATGCGCCACGTCGCCCCCATCCGCCGCGAGCTGCCCTGGCGCACAATCTTCAACCTCGTCGGCCCCCTCGCCAACCCGACCGACCTGCGCGACGGGCCGGCCCACGAACCCCTCCTCGAGGCCCGCATGATCGGCGTCGCGCGCAAGGACATTGGCCCCGTCTTTGCCCAGGCGCTGCAGCTCGCTGGCGCGAAGAAGGCGATGGTTGTTTGCGGCGACGAGGAGCTTGACGAGATCAGCTGCGCGGGCGACACCCTCTGCTGGCGCATCCAGGCCGACCCCGCCAGCCCGGCCGGGTCCGTGACGGAGCACTTCCGCCTGCACCCGCGCGACTTTGGGCTGCCGGCGCACGCGCTCTCCGAGGTCTCGCCCGGCAAGGCGCCCGAGGAGAACGCGGCGATTCTCCGGAGTATCCTCGCCGGGGAGGTGCCCGATGATGATCCGATCCTGCACTTTGTGCTGATCAACACTGCCGCGCTGTTCGTGGTGTCGGGGATATGCGATGCCGACTCGAGCGACCTCGGGTATGGGGATGATGGGGTTGTGATCACGGAGCGCGGGCCGGGTGGCGGGCGCTGGAAGGAGGGCGTGCGCAGGGCGCGCTGGGCGATCAAGAGCGGCGAGGCGGCGAGGCAGTGGGCTGCGTTTGTGGAGGTGACGAATCGGTTTACTGATTATTAGGGGTGAAGCTGCTGAGTTGTAGTGACTTGAGATAGACTATACACCACCCCAGTTGGGATCAAAAACGCTCCAAATACACTCTCAAAGGTCCTTTTCTCTGTTTTAGACATATGAGTAGAGTAAATACTAGTCTGAGTGGACCAAACAGCTAAACAATATCCGACACGCCTCGCCCACCCCAAACCAAACTCACCCTCCTACGCCGTCACCACCACCATCGTCACCGCAGCCCTCCTCTCCTCCCTCTCTTCTGCCTCCTCATAACATCCCGTGTCCGCCGCTTATCCTATCTCGACAAAACACCCCTCACCGTCCCCGCAATCGTCGGCTTCCCCTCAATCAGCAACTCCCCAACCCCCGTCCCCTCCCCGCTCCCCTTCTCCAACCACCTTGCAAGCAAATCATTGCTCTCCTTCGGCTTCACACCATCATCCCTCGTCCCCACGGTAATATGCGCCACGCGGTTCACGCACTGCCACCTCGGCGCCGGCGGTAAACCCGAATCCGGGGCATTCACGTTCTCATCCTCCGGGTGGGTGGGTACGAGCCGCACGACGAGGGCCATGATGCGGTCGTCGAAGACGACGCGCTCGAGCTGCACGTCGAGCTCGCCCAGCTTGCCGTTGGCGGGGGCGTCGGGGTCCGTGGCGGCGGCTTCCTGGAGGGCGACGTAGCGCTGCCAGAGGTCGGGGTGCTCGCGCGACGAGGCGCGGTGCATGAGCGTGACGTGGAATTTGGGCTGGACGCGCCGGGTGCCCTGGAGCTGCTTGAAGAAGCGGGACTGGGCGGGGGTGGCCGGGGAGAAGGTCTTTTCGAGGGCGGTCAGGACGTCTTTGGTTGTGACGTCGACGGACATGTATTCGAGGGGCCGCTTCTTCTGGGGCTTGTCGGCGGCCTTTTGCTGCTGCTGCTGCTTGTTGCCGTCCTTGCCGCCCTTGCGGGAGCGGTCTGGGATGGCGTGGCGGAGGTCGGGCTTGTAGCCGTCGATGGCGGCGTTGATGGCCAGGTCCATGTCCTCGACCGAGGGGACCTCCTTGAGGAAGTTGGGGTAGAGGCGGTGCAGCTCATTGATGACCACCTCGAGGTTCTCCCTGCTGCCCGCGGTGGGGTCGAGGTTGATGACGGCGTCGAAGCCGGCGTCGGGCTGGCGCTCCGGGTCGCAGGGCTCGAACCGGTCAATGAAGTTCTCCATGATGCCCACAACCTTGTTCACGTTCGAGGCGGCCTGGATGGTCTGGTGGTTGTCGCCGCGGGCGAACACCCGGTCCCGGGTAATCTGGCGGATTGATTCGATGTCGTCGTGGACAAAGTTCAGCGCGACTAACCTCGCCGCCATATGCTGCGTCTTGATGTCGTCGAGAAGGCCCTTCCGCTCCGACTTCATGGCGTTGTTGCGGTCGGCAAACACGGCGGGGGCGTCCTCGAGCTGCTCCAGGATCGCCTTGGCGAACCGCGGAGGCCGCTTGGGGCCGGTGATGTTGTCGTTCTGGATGTGGCCCCAGCCGAATAGGCTGCCAAGGGCAAGTCCGATAGTGGTCTTGCCGCACCCAATGGTGGCAATCGGGACGAGGACGATGTCGCGGGTCACCGTCACGGCGCCGTCGAGATCCTCAAGGTTGGCAGCATCGCTGCCCTTCATGTTCTTGAACTCGAGGAAGTCGTTGCGCAACTTGATGATTCCGTGATTCTTGACGTAGTCCTTGGACAGGTTCCGGTCGGCCACGAAGCGCTTCCGCGTGTACAGCAGGTATTCCTCGGTAATCTTCTGGTGCTTCCGGAGCTTGAACGGCTTGCCCGAGATCTGGGCCTTGGTCGCCTCGCGCCACTGGCGGAACATCAGGTACGGCTCCTCGAACTTGTACTTGAAGAACCAGTCCTGGTAGGGAGCCACGCCCGGGTTGGTCGTCATCTTGCAGCGGACGACGAACCCTTCAACGTCCCGGCCGTCGTGGGCACCCGTCTCGGCGACCTCCTCAAGGAAAGCCTTGACCTCCTCGATGTCATCGATCATGATCAGGGAGGTCTTGATAAAACCCCAATCCTCGGCGAACTTCTGGACGAGCGGGGAGGGGTAGGTCATGAACTCGGGGAGGTTGACGTTCATGCCGTGCAGGTACAGGCCAGCCCTGTCGGGGCCGTATTCCAGGATATGCTCCTCGAAGCTATCATCGCAGAGCTCGGCGACGGCAGTCACGTTTCGTCGCTTCAGCTCGCGGGCCAAGTCCTCCTTGGTCTTGCCGAGGCTCGCCATCTGACGCTCAACATAACGTTCCCCCACGCAGGAGTGGCTGAGCTCGGCGTTGCCCCGGTCCCCGGTCGAGTGCTTGCTGCAGACCAGGAGCGTGCCGTCCTCGAGGCCAGAAATGAAGATGATGCAGCCGTTCTCCTTGAGGCTGAGCTCGTACGGCCCGCGGGTGCGTTCCCTGATGTGGTCCCAGTTTGTCTCGCGGACCTCGTTGATGTTGAAGAACTTGTCGTAGCCGCGGGCGGCAATCTCGGGGGTGCCCCGGGCAGACTTGGTGGTGAACAGACCACGGGCATAGGTGGGCATGTCGCGGCGCTTGAAGTCGGACTCCTGGAACTTCCACGAATCGACTGTGATGCCTGTGGGCGAGCCGGCAACAGAGTACTTCGACTTCTTGGCGCTGAACACGCCGCGGCCCTTGGACTTCTTGCTGCTCTCCTCCAGGACGCGGAGCATGGAGGCGATCTGTTGGGGGTCTTGGTTGGCATGGGGCACCTCCATGCCGGCGGCGTCCTTGCCGTACTCAGTCGAGGCCGTGTATCTCGACGCCAGAGAGCTGGCCGGGGTTTCGGGCACGCTCTCCATGGTTGTGGCGGTTGGGGGCGTTGTTTGCGTGTCTTGATGCCGCAACACTGTGGTGGAGAAAGGGCGCCTGTGGTGGTGAATCTGGATGCGGTTGAACTGGAAGTGGGTGTGGTTGTGGCTGTGGGAAGTGTGGGTGGCGCTGTTGCTGGAGGGGCAGGCGCTGCTGATGGGTGGGCGACGGCTGAAGTTTCTTCTACTTGTGGGTGGTGCAGATGGTGCCCTGTCCTGGGAAGGTTGGTGGACGAAAGCCAGATGGCGAGAAAATACCGATTTCGAGGTTGTCTCGAGGTGAGCACGAGATGCGAGGGTGGGCAATGCAAGTGCTTTAAGCTTGCTCTGGGAGCTGATGGAGGGGAACATGGTGGGGGGCAAGCACCAAACAGAAAAGGCAACTGAGGTGGTCCTCCAGCTCAGAAGTGGTCCCGTCCCAGGCCCAACCCAGCCAAGAAGCGCCAACCACAAGCCCGGCCGTTGGAGTCAACGGCGACCGTTCTCAAAGGCCAAGGAGGGATCGGCAGTGTCGCAGGTGGCGCCGAGCAAAGCACTTTGCGCCGGGCAGCCGCTCAAAATCGATGGGCAGTGTTTCTTCACCCTCCCTCGCCGAAGAGTCACACTTTGCCCGTCAAGCTTGCTCTGTTGGGCCAGGACACAGCGGCTGCGCCCCACAGGTCATTGGAACCCCCTGTCCGCTTGGCGCCTTTGTCTGCAGCTCGCCAGGACCTTGTGCGATGGTCTTCATGCTTGGATGGATGCAGGAACATTTGAAGGTTTGGATTCATGGCCAAGGCCTAATTCGCGATGCGCATCTGGTAATATGTCCAGCGTACGGGAGAGGATGAAGTCCTGTGCTCTTTCAGGGGCCAGGCCGGAGACACCAGCAAGCTGCAGGCACCATATTTAGCATTGCCCAGTTCACATAAACTCCCCTGTGGCGGTTAGCGGGCCTGTCCTCAATCGACTGCCCCGCCATCCACCCCAGCACCAGCAACCCAGAGCCCCACCAAAAATTTATGCCGATTGACAGCCCCGCAACACCATCCACCCCGAACAAACTCTCGCGATCAAACAATCCCAACATCAACATCCCAAGCAGCCATCCCACCCCCTACCCACCACGATGCCTCCCAACCCGTACCTCCTCGCCGCCGACAACCCGCAGGCTCTCCTCCCCCTCCTCGCCGAGAACCCGTCCCTCGCCTCGATCCAGGACGAGCACGGCTACTCGCTCATCCACGCCGCCGCCAGCTACAATCACCTCGACCTCCTGCGCGCCCTGGTGCGCGACTTCCACGCCCCCGTCGACCTGAAAGACGAGGACGGCGAGACGGCCCTGTTCGTCGTCGAGACCGTCGAGGCCGCCCGCGTGCTGGTCGAGGAGCTCAGGCTCGATGCTGGGTTGTTGAATCATAGGAATTGGATGGCCAGGGAGAAGATTGAGTATGAGGAGGAGTGGCCGCTTGTTGTGGCGTATTTGAGGGGGTTGGAGGAGCCCGGGCCGTCGGCGCCGAATGGGGTATCGGCGGATGCCGCAGAGGAGGAGGAGCGGGTTGATGCCGAGCTTCCTGGGCTGCCAGAGGGATTGAGAGTTACGATGGGGACAATGAACGAGGCCGAGGCTGGCGATCAACAACCGGATCCCGAGTTCCGCAGGCGGATTGAGGAGCTCGCGGCCAGGGAGGATTTCCAGACGCCCGAGGGCCAGGCAGAGTTGCGCCGGCTGGTGGAGGAGGCCCTTGGCGGGGAGGGGTTTGGCGCCGAGAGGAGTGTTCGGCCGAGGGAAGAGTGAGGTGACCGTTGGAAAATTTGCGCCCGCCTTCATTCGTGGCTCTTGACCTCCCACATGAGATACTCGCCCGACGAGTCCGGCGGACGGAGGATGGTGCACTCGGCGTTGTCTCCGGCCAGGCCCTTTGAGAAGGTGGTGGTGCTGAACGAGAACCATGCTTTGGGCGGGAGGGCGGTGACGATGTCGATGAGCGTCTGCCGCGACCACGATGGCGCGAGGAATCCCCGCCAGCTGATCTTGCACACCCTCGCCTCGCCTTCGGCTTGCGGAACCTGGTATCTGGAAAGGTACGAGTCGATCTCGTCCCCAACCTGGACGCGGGGGCTTTGGAGACGGACCAGGGACAGCCACTCGTAGAGCCCCGTCGCGAAGTCCTCAAAGTCTTGTCGGCCGCTGGGAGCGAGGAGATCGGCGTCCGGGGAGAGTTTCGGCAGCACGACATCAACACCTTGCACAATCCCGGGATTGCAACTGTAGTTGATGGGGGAATGCTGCGCTAGCGGGTCTGGGCTGGGGACTGGGGCGAGGTTAGCAAGCGAAGTGTGTTGTCATCCGGAGATCACCTACCAGTGGGCGAGATATTGCAGAACAGCCAAGTGACAGGTGTGGAGAGGGCGTTTTTGCTGGCGTAGACAAGACGATCAAATCCCTTCTTCCCTGGTACCATGGATGACGCTGTCAGATCAACTTCGACAACTGTTGAGGTTAGCTAGCCAGTTCAAGCCTTTTGGGACTCCAAGACGTACTCCAGCGAGGCTTCATGCCCCGTTTTCCCTTGACACCATAAGGCTTTCCAACCAACCCCGCCCGCTCGTACGTCTCCTTGTCCAAAAACAAGGTGAGCACGCCGCTCCTCAGGGCAAAGACGTTGTCGATTCCTCTCCTGCCCTCGGAAAGCATAAGGACGGACCCTGCGGCGAGTCAGGTCGAGGTCTTGAGAGGAGGCGATGCCCGCGTCTGTATCTTACCTTGCTTGATGTACTCTGTGAAGAAGTCGCCCGAAAGGATATCGTGGAGAGAGAGGACAACCTTCTTGAAGTCAGGGGCTCGCCTGTCGGTCAGGAGCTTCTGTTGGACCAAATCGAAGACTTCTTCCGGGATGATGAGGTCAGCCTGGATCTGTGTCAGCATACCTAATCTAGCCTGATGAGAATGTCATGGAAATTGGAGCGGATGTATCAAGCTGCACCTACCCTATGGACAAAGTCGTGGCTTGTAAGTGTCGACCACGGCTTGGATTTTGTGGGCAGCTGTTTTGGGTCCAGATGGCCCATCACTCCGTGCGTCACATAGCATTTTGAGGCTTGGAATAATGCCGGTTGGTTAAACGACAACATGTTGTAGGGGCCCAAGGGAGGGTTCTGCTTGGAGCTTCCTGGCGATGTGCAAGTTGAGGAATGGAGCTTGGAGTTTGTTGACCAGTCGAAGTGGACCAAAGGGTGCAGGCAAAATCTCGAGGAATTTGTGGAGGACCATGGGCGTGGCCATAGAAATGGGACCAATCCACGATTGGCCATTGGAAAGGCAGAAGGTCCATAAACACTAAAAGCACTCCGCCGTGAAAATAGGTCAGGCACCATGTTCTCCCTGTTTCACACAAACTTGGGTCTTTTCACCTTGAGTCAAACAGGAGGAGTTTGGTGTTCTCAAGACTCAAAACTCAACTCACCAAATTTTGTTTAAACATTCCAGGACACCACCAAACACAAGCAGTATCATTACACCAACTGCTAGCGGCAACCGGCAAATTTTAAGGGCCGAGTCCCTCAAATAAAACACAAGAGAAAACAACAAAAAGAAAACTCGAGCAAAAATGGATTACCTGGTCCGTTTCTCGCAGTCTCACGAGACGTTCCGTCTCCCGGAACTCGAGTCTCTAGCCATCATCGAGGGGGTTGATATGAAGGTCATTTCATACAGCCTTGAGGTGCGCACCATCCCCTCTATCCTCTCCTTTCGTTGACCCCCTCCTGCCCCTCCCCCCTGGACCCCTCACCTTTCCTCCCTGCCC
>FTEL01002618.1_pt1 | contig 10854 bp, 8 predicted proteins | sample 1658911 | NCBI WGS metagenome assembly FTEL01 (sample SAMEA3914869, study PRJEB12502) | metagenome | biome: forest; material: soil | place: USA | collected 2012-03-12 | depth 0.1 m
ATTCTCTCGTAATCTAGGTGTCAGCTGGCAAATCTGGGGTAAAATACCCAAATTCCGTGGGGTAAAGGCTGTACCACTCGGCCACGGCTGGACCAATATCCGTCCGTGTGTTTGATATAGGCCTGCACCGTTGGGTTCCTTCTCGGTTGCCGGCGGGCCCCGTCACACGCAAGAAGACGCCAGTTGGGGGCGAATAAATATCCATGGTCGCTGCCTCGCTGACCGTGCCTCATATGCCATCTCGGTTGGAAGAGGCCGAACCGTGCAGCCCATCGTGTCGTTGGATCCATGAGGTAGCATCTCCATCTATTCTGTTGCTTCACGGTGCTTGGCAAAGGACTGCCGGCTATTTGTGAGTTCAGGTTCGAGTTGGTGGCGCCTAGTTTCATTGTAGCGTGCTTTTGCAAAAGCAGCGTGAACAATAAAAATCTTGAAATCCCAGCCTTGGTTCTATAGAGACCGTCGATGTATCAGAGAACAACCCTTGTAGCTCCGAGTTGATACCTGGCAAGCGATTCTTGGATCTCAGGAACAAGCGGCTCGGATTTATTGACGAAGCTGACGTGGGCTTGGCTCTTTCTGGACATACAACCAGACGCTGGGGAATTTTCTGGAGTATGGTGTGCTTCTGACGAAGAGGAGAAAAGGGAGCTTCAAAAATGCTGACAGACAAATTGCGTGCTGGGTCGTAATATATTCGTGCACTAACTCTGTCGTCAACCATTTCCAGGATTCGTGGATGCCGAGCACTGGCCCAATTTCCCTCGTCCACTTGGGAGCTTGGAACAAATACATGTCAATATCAGTGCTTGGAACAAATACATGTCAATATCAGTGCTTGGAACAAATACATGTCAATATCAGTTCTCCTCCCCAACTATCGGCCGCGAGAGATCTTCTCGGATGATCTGCCGAACCTTGTGAGGTGGAATATGATACGATGTGACCACATCACTTGCTGCTCTCCCTGGTCCCACTGCTGCTGCAACTGGACACTCCGAAAGACGGAATCATCACAGACACGTACTATACAATATACAGAATGAGTGGCCTGGCCTGGTAATTGAGTTCGTGGGCTCATCGGTTGTATCTAAAAAAGGTGAAGGTTCAAAGCAAATTAGACGCTCTGGCGTCCAGGAGAAAGGGGGTCTAGAACATCAGGGGGAAAGTTGAACTTCAATCAGCGATTATTGCAATATTTCCAGTTGCTATTTCAAGATTTCAAGAAGGCAGAATGCAAAAGGAGCTCTTGATAAGTCGCCATACGAAACTGTTATTTAACTGAATACAGGTAGAGGTGGCTTTCTTCAACGTGTGACATTCAGGTCTCATTCACACCAGTTGTGCTAAGTACCTAGGTATCTAACCAATAGTACTGTTTTTCCTTACCCACGAAATGCGTGTTCACAGTTCCTCATTCCTGTCCACACAGAGCAGCATCAAAGTTCTCGGGTTTTGATGTTAAAAGTGAGACTTTTAGTGATTGAGTAGTGCGACTCAGGTTGTCCTTTGTACAAGTCCCACTAAGACCATATAGGTACCTACCCCTGTACTCGCCTACACAGATAGGTACAAGCTAATTACATGCTTGTTGTGCACTCAGTGCAGACAGACGAATACCTAGGTGTCTAGGCACCTGTAGTAGCCAGCCAAAGGCCCATCGACTCAGTGGTGCCATTTCGTTTCACATTTCTCCGAGAAACCATTTGGTATGCCAGCGAGTACTTCCCTTTGCAAGTTCTAGCTTTTCATATTTCGGTTCGACATACTGTCTAGATGAGCGGCCTCCCAATACGTATGGCGGGTTGAGATATCATAGATGCCGCCTGTCACCATTCAAAGATCCTTAGAGTTACAACTCATCCTTCAGTCTTCTAACGGCTCCGGCTGTGAGAAAAGCTGATCTTGTTGTCCCCGGTGTTCGACAACCCGAATGCCGGGCTGAAGCCTGCCCTGATCCGGCAGTTTGACAAGATTGCGGCCCTTCCCACAAACAAACTCCCTCGTCGCGCCATATTTCTCTGGGATTTCTCTTTCTCCACGCTCACTTCCATTCTGTTGATCGCTGTCTCATTCCTCTTTCTCTCCTCCGTCCTTCATTCGCATCCACTCTTTCGTCCGTTGTGACAATCATCATCAGCGTCACAAAAGAAAAATACACTACACGACAATGGCTACCGCTAAAGTGGAGTTTGGTGGGCGAACCTACAAGCCCACCCTGCCGCCGTCTGAACAAGACGATGTTCTGACGGTCACCCGAAAGCTCACAAAAATGAGTCCTGTCAAGGCGGCGACGGTGGAAATCACAGAGGACGAGCTGCGAAATTTTTCACGCGTTTTTCCCCGTCTGTACCAAGTCGCGAAGACGAGCCGTGAACGTCTGGCCGAGTGGGGGAACCGCCATCAGAGGGAGGTGCGCGACTGGGACCTTAGCGGCTTCTTCACCGCCAGGGAGGACGAGGAAGAAGACTTTGTGCTCAGAAAGCCTGGCTGCCCTGAGGGAGCCATCGAGAAGCACAGACGCCAACGCGAAGAGGAGGCTGGGGATCGCGAGTCCGACGAGCAGCAGCCCCAGCAGCAGCGGAAGCCGTCACTTCGCCGCAGTGGCAGAGCCAGAGTCGCCACTGGTCTCGAAGTACGTTCAATGCTTAATCGATGTCTTTATCCCGAGGCTTTGTTCGAAGAACCCCTAACTGACCTGTTCACAGCGCCAGGCAAAGCAGGAAGACTTATCCGCCCAGGCAGCCGCCTCCGCTGCCCCTGACAACCAGGATACCCGGCAGGCCAGACTGGGCAACAAAGATTCCGTTGAAGAGCTTGGGCTCTTGCTAGGCGGCATGGAGAAGGTGGTGTCTCGCCTGGAGGGCTTATCTGAGGGAACTGACCATGACGACCCCTTCAAGGGAGAATTGGCTTTGATTGCCAGGCAGGTCAACAAGTTTCTGAGCGCCGCAAACCAGGTGAAGCAAGACATCGCAGAGCAGCTGAAGTGCCAAGAGCAGGCCCGCGTTGGTAGTGCGAGGAAGCGCGCTCTTGAGGTCGAGAATGAGGAGGAGGAGGAGGAGAGCGAGATGCGAAAGAAGCAGCGTCACAAAGCGGCGAGGCGCCGGGCCGTTAGTAGGCTTCGAAAGGAAGATGAGTCCTCCGCCCAGGACGATGAGATGCCGTCGCTGGCACCTCGAGTGGAAACCGACACCCTCATGTCCCAGGACGGCGACAACAACTCCACCGCAGGCACCTCCATTGCAACCGCGCTGGCCCGCAGAGAAGGGTCCGTCGTCATCTTTTCCATGCCCTCGGTGGCACGCAAGGCCCCGGTGGAGGAGCCCAAGTTCCAGGTGAAGGAACCCAAGGCCCGCCTGAAGGAACCCAAGGCCCGCACGGAGAAACCCAAAACCCGGACAGAGGAGCCCAAGACCCGGGCAGAGGAACCCAAGACCCGCGCGAAGGGACCCAAGGCTCGCACTGAGAAGCCCAATACTCGCGCGGAAGTTTCCAAGGCCCGCGTGGAAGAGTCTCAGATCCCGGAGGAGCAAGGCATGGCCCAGGAGGAGGATTTTAAAGCCGAGACTCATCCCGTCAACGACGATACCGATGAGGAGGACAATCATGGGGTGATCTGAGACGCCATATCCGCTGAGTCTTCGGCCACATCGGAGAACCTGGTCCTACCGCGAATCGCCATCTGACCTTGGCTAAGTGCGGATTACATGCGTGTTGACTTCTGCGCGGCGTGTTGACTTCTGCGCGGCGTGTCGACTTCTGCGCGGCGTGTCGCTCGAGGGTTTTGGGTTGCTTGCGGCAGGGCGGGTGATTAAAGACCGAAAAGATGAAGGGAAGAAAAGAAAAGGATAAAAAAAGATGAAAAGTAAAATAAAAAAAAAGATAAAAAGGCAAAAGAAAAAAAGAAAGAAAAAACAGGGTAACACGGGGAAGGAAAAGAGAAGGGGTGCTTTCTGGTCGCTCCCCATGGGAGGAAGATTATTGGGGATCCATGTTCATAACGTTAGTTCTGTACAGTACCACGACAAATCAGAAGCTGCAATGACAGCTGGTCTATGAGAAGTCTCTACCTATCGCACTATCTTGATCCTCCATCGACAGCGTGTTGCCAGGTGGTCTGTGGCAGGCCAATGACACGAGGAACTGGCGCTTCAACAACAACACCTGGACTCTCTGGTACCAACCCGCCACCCATAAACTGCCTCAGCCAAAAGCCAGTCAGCTCCGAACGTAGAGTGAGACAACATTGTCATTGCGCGTCTCAGATACTTTCCAGTACCGAGCCAGTATTACATCCAACACCCAAGCACCTAAACACCCAACGCCCTCGCCAAACCCAAACCCAACAACCCTCCCTTCCCAAGCAGACCCGTTCCCAATCTACCCATTAATCCCAATTTTACCCATCCGAATAACAAGCCAACCCAACCCTCACACTGCCCCCTTCGCTAACCCATCACGACTTCCCACACCACCACTCGTCTCACTCATACACGCGCTCTCCCCATCCTTCTCCCCCGCCGACATCCCCGCATTAGAAGCAGCGGCGTGCCTCTGGGCCCGGAGAGCAGCGAGCCGTGTCTCGCGGCCGCCGCCAACCGAGTTCCGTCCTGCGCTGGTGCTTGTAGATGTGGTGGTGGCGTCGATGGTTGCTGTCGTGGCAGCGGTATCGCTAGCGTTGGGACGAGCTCGGCGGTCGTCGTCGCGGTTGAAGGACTTGAAGAGGTGGCGCATGATCGGGAGGGAAGCGGCGACTATTGTGAGGGTGGGCTCGGTGAAACCCCATATGACCAGAGGGAGGGAATTGTCTATTTTGGGAGGTTTACTGTGAGCTAGGGTGCAAAGACGAAATGGGGTAGGAGGGGCGGGAGCGTACAGCTGAAATCGCCGTCGTAGAGCAGGGAAATGGTGGTCAATTTGATGATGCAAGTTATGCCAGCGCTAGAAGGGGTGGTGTTAGTTGTGGTCTGATCAAAGGAGGCAGGGTGTTGGACTGGGTTGGTGCGTACAAGACACCCATGCTCATCGCAATGGCCACACCAATCTTTTCCTTGCTGTACATGTTGAAGCGGAGCAAGAGCCTCCAGGGCAACAAGGCGAGCGCAATATCGCAGAATGCGGAGACGGCTGGGGTCGAGACGTGTTAGTCGTCGGGCGATAGGAATGGAATGGAGAGAGTTTGTTCGCCCAGTTACCTCCCACGAAAAAGCTGTAGTTGACAGTGACGGAGGTGGGCCAACACTCTCCCGGCAGCATGTAGTTGTATGTCTTGGCCGGGGGGTTGCAAGACAACCAAAAGGTGGCTACACTCACGAGGTGCGTGGTGTTGAGCAGGACGATGAGAGCGATTATGAACCACTTCATCCATCCATCAGTCAACCTGAGCAGAGTAAGCGCGAACGAAGTCTTGCTCAGGGCGACGGCGAGGACCGAGGTGAACCCGGAGATGTTGCTCAAAATGCCAAAGGGGAGAAGGTTCTCGAGAGGGACCTCGTAAAACCGCAGACCGAAGCCGAGGCAGGCGTTGGACGTCGATGCCGCGCCGCTGACGACCAGAAGGATCTTGAACACGCACACATCAGAGTTGAGGTCTAGTTCAGTCCGGATCCAAGAGCAAAGCATACCCAGGCGAGGGTGATCAGGTAATCATCCCACCACAGCCGCCGACTGCGAGTCAGCTTGCTGTAGAGCCGAAGGCCGAGAAAGATGGCCGAGAGGGCTACCATCGGCCAGAGAACCGCAATGATGGTCACCCCATGCGGGTTGGTCGCGAGGTCGACGTAAACCATGGCTGCTGGGAGATCGGGCTCAGGGGTTCGGGCCGAGCGGCAGCGTCAAGAGTGCGAAGAGAGCTCCTCGGCCTCCTCTGGCGTCGGCTCATTCAATCTTGGTGGATTCGTGCTTGGTTTGCGGCTTCGTCTCGTCGTCCCTCATGGCGTCGTCCCGCAGTTGCGTTCCACTCCGGGCTGTCCTCGTCAGTGTGGGAACTCGAAGGGCGGGGACACATGAGTTTAACTATGTACCTTAATCCAGGGCTGCAAGGGTAGGATCCCGCGCGCCGGGGTCGACCGAAAGCGAGCCTGCTGGGACAGGTTGCGGGATTGGCAAATCTCGGTCGATCAGAGGCCCACTGCGAGACCGCGGGATGCGTGCTGCGGCAACGTTCGCAGGCTTGAGCAGCTCTCCCGGAGTCCCGGACTGATGAATTCACGAACCGCGAGGTCATGGGCGCTAGCGACTCCTCCCCATGCACCCAGCGTCGAATCGGGAGCTTCCGCGCTTGCCGGGCCGGCATATCTTGGCGGAGGATATTGCTGCGCGTGATGGGGGTGGCCAAAAGCAGTCAAAAGTCCCAGGTGGTGTCGAGCTTGCTTCCAGAACTGGGAAATCCCCGATGTCGCGCGGCGGCCCGACAGCCTGGCACAACGTGGGAAACCTGGCAACCTGAATCGAGGCTGACAGGCATTACTGCCAAGAGCATTGACGCTGGCATTCTCATGGAACTTTTTGTCCTTTACGGGCACCTACTGTGGTGTTTAAGGTACGCTCCTGCCGGCGATGTCAGGCACTGTGGTGGGAGCCTGGGAGTTGGTCTCGACAAACAGCGTGCTCTTGCCGCATCTGGCCCGGTTTTGCTTGGCCAGTCATCTCGTCCCGCACCGGAGAAGCTGCGGGGCGCACCTGTGCGGCGTGCGTGCCTGCTCAAAAGGCCTGAGCTCAGGGCATCCCGGTCAGCGGATACTGGTATTTTCCATTGTCATTGGCAACCTCGCAAGTCGCAACCAAGATGACAGCGTTTGACAGGGCCCGGGGAAAGCGGGCCAGCGCGAAGCAACCTCGGACGAGCCAACTGCCTTCGCGTTGCGCGTTGCACAAGCCGTCCACGGGTGTCTGTGCGCCCAGCCCGCACGCGCTAACGATCTCTCGCAGGCGGGGAGATGAAGACACCAGATCCGGGCATGGAAGAGCCAGGGACCCCAGGAATTCGGAGCGACCGCCTGCGGTGATGCTCTTCTCTTGTTGACTTGTTGTGGCCTCGCCCCAAACCAAAGAAGAACCATGCGTGGAAGGCCTTCAAGACTGCAGCTATCCCACGGCAGGAGTAGCAACATTAGCAGCAGAAACTCTTTTCTCCCCTCAGCGCAGGTGTAGATCGCCGGCAATTTGCGTCACATTCAAGCTAAGTTTCTCCGTACAGAATAACTTAGAGGTTGGAGGTTGTCAACATGGCGTTCGTCACCCGGGCACCGGCTCGGCCCGTTGAGAGCCACCTCGAGCCTAGCTGAGAGCTCGGCGTTTGGTTGGCTGTGACTGGGGGCCCCGGAGGGATCAGAGCAAACGACAACCCAGATGCTCTGCCCACTGTCGCCAGAACCGATCCACCCCCAAACCCGATTTAGATGAGCTCCTCTTCAGGTATCGACTTAGCCCGTTCTGTTGGTGTGCCGATATTAACTTGGACTCGTCGATGCGACAGCTGTTGGTCGAGTCCCCACTGATATTGTTCAGTTGGTCTCCTCATGTCAAGTTCGCAACTTCGAAGAATTCTGCTCAAGTCTTTAAATTGGCCTATCGATCACCTGAATTCACACTTGGCTGTCGCAAACTCTCTGGAGTGCCAGTGCCAGCCAAACGAAGACTTTCCACACCTTCCCTTCTGGGGCCGATTCGAGGAATATAAGCTGTCGAGAGGGGTCCATCCGTATAGAATAGTACGACTTCAGAGGCTCCCACCCTTTGATGTCAACAACCATAATCAAAGCATCCGACATTCTCAGACAACCCGGTTCTATTCTCTTCTGTCTCCATTTCTTCACTTGTCCAATAATTCAGCTAACCAAAGAAAGCAAGGCTCCATTCTATTCCTAGCCTCTGCGGGCAGATCATCTATCAACCACGCAACTCCGAGTTTCGCTCCCCAAAGTCTAGCTCCTCACGTCCCATAGACTCACCATCAGTCCCATGATCCCATCCGGCCCAGCACATCCCCTCCTCTAAACTCGCTCCACCCTAAGCTTGCACACCCGTCCCACACCAGCTGGGCGCAATGCCAGAGAGCTCTCGCGGGCGACCGCTCCACGCTATCCTCAGCAACGATGGTTCCCAGCGCGTCGTCCCCGGACCCAAGCCACCACCAGTCCCGCCGGAACGGCTTGGAACAGCCGGCCGGATCCCTCATGGGAAGTCCCGGCACCCTTCGCAGCGACATCCGTGTCTCGGCCTCCCTCGCCCCGTTGAAGCGCCAGTGGAGGGCGCTAGCTATGCGAGCCTTTTGGAGCCAGCGGCGATCCCCTCGTACGGGAGGGTTTAGGAGGTGCTCGTACTTCCAGCACATGGTGTGCCAGCCCTCGGCAAAGACGTGGATGTTCTTGATCCCCCCGCCTCTGTCGCCGGCGCCGTCGCGGAGCGATTTCAGAAACGAGCCGACCAGGAGAAGTTGTATCTCGTCGTCGAAGTCGTCGGGTTCGCTCAGATCCACGTCGGTGACCTGGTCCTGCCGGCCGAACTGTGCAATAATCGCCATCTCCACGGGCAGGTAGATGCCGACGGACCGTGCGGGGCCCTTGGAGAAGGTTATGGCGTGCTGCGCCGGGAGCGGCCGCTGCTTGGGCGGGAAGCACAAGACGACAAGGTCATCTGCGGGGATCCAGTTGAAGGTCTGGAAAGCGGTGTAAGGAGCTTTCCAGGCGGAGGTAAGGTCAGGGTCTGTGGGGGTTGTGTTAGGCTGTTGGAGGGCTTTGTAGTACGACGCGACAATGTCTCGACTCTCGCTGCAGGCCGCGAGCAGGCGGTAGACGGTCTTGTAGCCCGAGTCGTGGTCGTTGGTAGCTGCCACCCGGAACTCCTCGGTTGACCAGTACTTTGCCAAGTGCCGCTTGCGCGGGTGGTTCAGCACGTCAAAGAAGTGTGCTGTTGGACGAGGAGGGAGGCAGTTCATCCAGATCTGGTGGCGGAGCTCGAAGGGGAGCTCACAGAACCGGGGGAAGGTTGGAGTTGCGGTCTGGCTCAGACCCAAGCCGTCTACCCCCTCGATGGAGGGTAAGATGCCAGGCAGACCCCACTGGGCGTCGCCCTCCTCCTTCACAATCAACGGAACTTGAGCAAGTGCCCATCGCAGACACGCCCGGTGGCGCTCGACGTCGTTTCTCGCGAGCCGGTATGGCGTTGTTCTCATCTTGAAGCTCAAGACCTGCTGGGCCTTTCTCTCCGTCTCCATCCGCTCCCGTCCTAACATCGACCGCTCCCTGCGACGCTCCAAATCCTGGCGGGCTTCTGGCGACAGTTGAGCCCCACGACGATAATTGAGCTGCGACGCGTTCTCTGGAGATGCCTCCCGCGACCAAGGCGGCGACGGCAGTGGTTTATTGAGATTCACTGGTTGCACCCGGGCCTGCACCTGGCGGCCGACAGGTGGCAACGGCAGTGGCTCTAACACCACACTCTCAACCGGTAAGTGGGAGCCGACGGTCTGTTTCTCGTAATTGCGTCTGGTGATTTCGAGACTCGATGGGGTGCAGAGCTCGAGAGGCGAGCGCTCCACGTGTTCGGATCGATCCAGCACCCGTGAGTCGATGAGCGCTGCGCATGCTTTGTGGTAGCTGGGTTCATGGTCCTCAAGAACTCGTTTGTACGAGTCGTGCTGGCGGTACTCGTAGTAGAGGTATTCGATCCACGTTGCCAGCTTGCCCTGACAGGCCGGGTCAGCGTGGAAGCCGCCCTCGCTCGTCCTGAATGAAGCCGGGAATTCGAAGCCGTGCTGGTGTCCAAGGTATGCCCTAATTCTTTGAGCGTAGTGAGAGATGTCACGGGGGTATTTCTCCCTCTCGGATGCCTGGAACACCCGAAATTCTTTCCACCGCGTTAGCTGCTTGGTGAAGATCTGCCACTGGCCCGGGCGGTCCTGCCAGTAGGTCAGAATGTCGCGATGCTCGCCCGGTGCCGCGAGAACAGTATGCAACAGGTCGATAGGATGAATGGGTCGACCCCCGCCGGCAGCAAGGGCACGAAAGGCTTCTCGCTCCCTCTCCATTGCGGCCTCCATGTTGTCGACTGGGAGCGGGGCAGGGAGAGGTGAGTGTGGGTCGGTAAGAACTTGGAAATGAGAACTTGAAAAGTATTTCGAAGTGTCGAGAGTTGAGGTTCGGATGCTTCCAATCACAAGCACTTGAGTTCGAGGTGGTTTGCAAAAACTGGGGCAGGATGGTGGTGGTGGTGATGAGCAAATGGTGGGCGGGCAAAACTCTTTGACACATAAAGGAACCACAGACTTCACGACTTGATTTACTGATGGAATGGGTATTTATAAAACATGAACTTGCACATCTCAGCTTGAACTGCTGCCACTGCTTGTTAGGTACCTACCTGGGCGTCTCGCCCGGCTCCCAGCGCGGCCGACTACCAGTTGGCTCTCTGAAAGACCACCCAGCACCAGAGCGCTTTGTGAAGGGCACCGACTGAGTATTGTGGTGGCTGGCGTTGGCTGAGGAAAAGAGAAGTTGGTCCAAACTGCCCGGCCTCCATTGTGGCGGCCTTCAAGGTAAACTTGAGCAGCGCTGGGGTGCCTTGAACAACAACAGCCTTCACAATGACCCTGTGGTTGGGTGTCGCGGCGAATTCAGGTGGCCCTCGTTCTTTTTCCAGCAGATTCCAGTAAAGATTTGGTGTTAGTTGCAGAGAAAAGAAGAGGTTGGGGCGGTGCGGTGGAAAATGGGCGGCTTTGTTGGCGCTTTTCAAAGACCTGGGAGGTGGCCGGTCTTCGAGGTGAAAGGCGTCGTGCTCGATCAACTGGCTGTCAGGACCCCAAAATGGAGAATCGGGGTTTCAGACCCGGCGGCTGATGGGATTGGCTAG
>FTEL01010021.1_pt1 | contig 10851 bp, 5 predicted proteins | sample 1658911 | NCBI WGS metagenome assembly FTEL01 (sample SAMEA3914869, study PRJEB12502) | metagenome | biome: forest; material: soil | place: USA | collected 2012-03-12 | depth 0.1 m
CAGTTAGGGGGGGTGGGCATGGCATGGCCCGGTAAGGCAAGTGAGACCTCTGACTTGGGACACCGGCGGGTTGGACTCTCCACGGTCCGTCCCACGGAACACGAGCAAACAAGGGATGTCCCTCCACCACGATAAGTAGGGGGTTTCGTTTCCTCACGATGGCGGGGCGGGGGTTAAACAACAGTGACGACGCCACCTGCCGCAACGCGCAGGCGCGCGGGTTTTGACATGGCTTGCTTTGCTGTTGTTCCTGAATGTCCCACCGAGGGATGGCTGTCAGTTTCCATCCATCCCGCATTCTCCTATCTATCGGAAATCTGTTGAGTTGTGTCGCGTGCTGTGCTGTGCTGTGCTGGGCGTTCGGTGTCGGTGTTCGCTGCGGGCAAGCCATGCGCAGCTGGATATCTGAGTTGAGCGACCGACGATACCCCCCCCCCCCGCTGTCACATTCCCATGCCCTGGTCCCCCGGATCTCAATACCGGTCTCGCTTTGGGGGAAGATACAGAGATATGAGGCGTGGGACAGCCCCCTGCGCGATTCGTTCGATTTACTTTTTCTGTCGTCCACAAGCACACTGCGTGGGAGGGGGATAGGGAGAATCGAGGGGGCAGGTGACATGAGGCGGTGCTGATAACACAATCGTTTTGCTTGCTTTGCTTTGGGACCAGGACCACGATGCGAAAGCACTGACCGCCGTGCCGGGAGGGAGGCAGAGATTACAGATATTGACGACCTAGGTACCGACGCAACGAGCGATGATCGCCGGTCAGCCGCCGCCCGGCGCCGCCGTTGGCACACGCACCAGCCTGTCGCCGCCATATCCGATATCTCTAATCTGGAACCACCACTGCCGCCGCCGCCAGCGACAACAACCCCATGTCACAAACCGCATCGGTGTCACACTGTGGGTGTTTATGCATTCCATTCCACATGGACATGCGGCCCTGGACGATCTCTCGTTTCCCACCCCCCCGGCTTCTTCCCCCTTCCTTGTCGCCAGCATGCCGCATGGCTGGCCGTCTCCTTGGCAAGGCTGGCTCGCTGGCTGAGGTCGAGGGGGCTTGGGAGGCGAGCCGGAACGCCAACCCGCCGCCGCTAGCTTGTTGGCGACCGCTGTGTCCCTGGCATCATGACGTAGGGGGTCGGAGAGAGGGAGAGGGAGGAGAGATAAGGCGTGGCGTGGTGATAGGCAGGGAGGGGTTGGAGGTTGGGGGGGTTGGGCGAGGTGACGCGCTGGATGGATGCGCTGGACATGGAAGGATGGATGATGGCCAGCCTCGGTTGTTGATTGTCCTGGGGTGGCCTGAAGAGCAACCGGCAGCCATGAGATAAAGCTTGTTCTGAGGCACAGACTTACACAGCTTGTTCCTGTGGTTGGCGGTTGGGCTGGGCAGAGGCTGGAAGGCTGTGGCGTCGGTGCGTGTGGTGTTTTGTCCCGTGCTGCTCCTGGTTGCCAGCTCTCGCCGCTGTCTCTATCAGGTCATCGCGTTGGCGGGCTGGTTTGATGGTAGGTGGGCAGTACTCTAGATATGGAAGCTTGAACAACGGAGCTGTTGTCCTCAATGTGATGCCGCAACACCAGGCTGACAGTCACTTGGGCGGTGATGCCGCAGGCTGGTGATGACAACCCGGGAGTGTTAGGATGGAGGCGCGACTTTACTTTCGCTACCGCAACATCCCCGATCCAAATAAGCTTCAGAGAGCTCCCAGCAGCGGCTCTCGCCGCCGCGTTGGAGGAAGGCACCTCGATGGGAGGTTTGGAGGTCACTGTCTAGCGGTGGATACTTCGTTGGAACATCCCCAAAACAAGTTCGGCCTGTTTCCAGACAACTCGACTCTTGAGCCATCAGAAGCCGTTGCCTAAGGAGGTGTACCGTAGACAGAAAGACCGAACCGACGGTTTCCAATTGCGAGGTGAAAGCCAGAGCGACCCGAAGGCGTGTAGTGGTCCAGCCCATTGGGTGGAGCGGGGCAACGAGGATCCGGCACTGAGCTTTGGAGATGCACTTACACTGTGGGGCGCCATGTGGGGCGCCCCAAAAAAAAGTTGGGATGGAATTGGAGCACGCGCAGCAGCAGCGCGTCTTAGTCTGGAGATTTTTTGAATCTTGAAGATTCCCGCAGCGAGGAGGAGGTACCTGCTGCTCAACACCACCCCCTGCCAGCGACAGTCGGTAGCTGGCCTTCGAAGACCGTCGAATCCGCTCCCGCCGTCGGCCTCGACCTCGACTCCCACCCGATCTCGACCTCGATCGACCACGACCTGGACTTCGACCTCGACCCTGGTCCCCCGCCCAGGTCGTCGACTCAACCCCACGCCCCTCGCATCGCCATGTTGCGAGCAGGCAGGCAAGCACGCAGCGCACTCACGACCCGTCTGCCCCCGCTCGCGTCCCTGACGCCCTCGACCCCCTTCCCCCCGCTCGCCCCCCTCACGCCATTCATCTGCACAGAATGCCGCGCCTTGCTCGCCCACACCAGCCGACGCCCGCCGACCGCCGCCGTCGCCAGACTCTGTGCTGCACGCCACTACTCGACTGAGCGCGGCACCGATGGAGACAAGAAAGGTTCCTCGTCGGGTTCGCCAGGGCCTGCGCCCGACGGCTCGCCCGAGAAAGCGCCGCCATCTGGGTTCACGTTCCAGTTGTGGAACAAAACCTTGAAGTTCTTGGGGAAAATCAAGCCAACAGAGCAGCCCTTGCCTTCGGTTTCCGATCCAACTGCCGCCACTCCCCAGAAGCAGCCTGTGCCCTCAACTTCCGACAGCACCGCTACCACTATTCAACACAAGCCTGAGCAGCAGCCAGCGCCTTCGCCTTCGGAGCCCGCCACCCCCGCCCCTCAACAGCAGCCTGTGCCCTCAACTTCCGACCACACCACCGCCACCCCTCAACGGAAGCCTGAAGAAAAACCAGTGCCTTTGGCCTCCGAGTTGGCCACCCCTGCCCCTCAACAACAACCTCTGCCGTCAAGGGTTTCCGACCATGCTGCTGCCTCTCCCCAACAGCAGCCAGTTCTTTCGGCTTCAGAACATGCCGCTGTCGCTCCCCAACACCAGGATCCCGGGCTTGGCCAGAATGCCCCGACTCAATGGCCGAGATCTCCTCCCCGTACGGAAGCGCCCAGCAACCTATCTCGGTTGAGGCTCGCCCTCCGTGACGACATGAACAAGGAGGCAGCAGGTAGCGAGGGGATTGAGGGAGAGGAGCACGTGGAGGACAAGAAACATAAGGATGTCGAGGGAGAGGGGGACCAGAAGAATAAGACTGTCATGACTCTCAAGGCGATTAAAAGGGGCCTCCACATGGAGAAAATGGCGTCGGAAAAGGAGGCCAAGAAGTTGAGGATGGCTAAGAGGTTGGAGGAAAGGAAAATGCAGCGGGAGGCCAACAAGTTGAAGGCCGCCAAGGACTTGGAAAAGGCCAAGGCCAAAAAGTTGGAGCGGGCCAAGATGCACGAGGAGGCCATCAAGTTGGCGGAGGCCAAAAAGTTGGAGCGGGCCCAGATGCACGAGGAGGCCATAAAGCTGGCGGAGGCCAGAAAATTGGAGAGGGCAAAGGAGGTGAAGGCCGTGGAAGAGAGGGCCAAGGAGAAGAACAGGGCTGAGGAGAGGAAGAAGGCCGAAGAGGAGAAAGCCAAGGAGGAAAAGACGAAGAGGAAGGCTGAGGAGGAGAAAGCCAAGGAGCCGACCCTGGAGCCGGTAACGGGCAGATCCTTGGCAGAAGCCCTGGGTTTCATCAGGCCAGCGGCGGCAGTGAAGTTGGCCGGGGCCCAAGTCGCAGAGCCAGTCAAGAAGGCAACTAAGAAGCCGGTCGAGAAGCCGGCCCAGAAACTCGTCGAGAAACCGGCCAAGAAGGCGGCTGAGATTGCGGTCGGAAAGCCGAGCGAGAATGCCGTCGACAAGGCAGTCGAGAACGCAGTCGACAAGGCAGTCGAGAAGGCGATCGAGAGGGCGATCGAGAAGTTGCTCGGGAAGGGGGTCGGGAGGGCAGTCGACAAGGCAGTCGAGAAGCCAGCCAAGCAGGCAGTCGACAAGGCAGTCGAGAAACCGGGCAAGCAGGCGATCGATAAGGGAGTCGAGAAGGTGGCGAAGAAGCCGGCCGAGAAGGCCGTGAAGAAGCCGGTCGAGAAGCCAGCCAAGAAGCCAGCAGAGCGAACAGCCAAGGAAGCAGCTAAAGATCTGATCGAGAGCCCGGCAGCGATTGTCATGAGAGCACTCGAAGCTACTGCTCTGCGGCCTACCACCAAGGACAAAAAGAAGAAGCGCATACCGCCCGTTATTCACAAGGTCAACGCGGGCAAGCTTGACTTGATCCCGGTCGAGAAGCAGCAGCCGCCTGTGCCGAAGCTGGCATATGGCCTCGACCGCGTGCTCTTCAACCCGGGTGTGTACCATATCCAAGATCCCCGGTCTCGCGTTTACAACTTCGATCCCTATCTCGAACACATCATGCCCACCGGCGAGTTCGATTTTGACGCCATCAAGAGACACGTCACGTCCTCCAAAGACACTACCCTCATTGCGACAGCCGCCGAGCACGGCAAGAAGTACACCGGCTCAACCTCTAGCATGACCGCAACCCTGTCCCACTTTCACTACCTCCTCTCGGCCTGGCGCCCCATCAACGCCTCAATGCTGTCCCGTTGTTTTGAGCCCGACTCGCACAACTTCACCCGCCTCACGCGTGCTGCCTCCGCCACCTTCCTCCACTGGAAGGATGGCGTCTATGCCATTGACGCTGACAAGGAGTTTGACTCGGCAAACATCCTCAGCATGTTGGGCAAGTCGATGGAGAAGCAGCTCACCCTCCACAAGGACGACTTCGAAAAGTTCCGCAAGACGAACTCGGACCAGCTGACTGAGGAGGAACGCAACGGCCCCGAGTCGTTCCACTATACCACCCTTGGCGACTTCCTGATGCGCTCTCAGCTCGACGCCTACGACCCCAGGCTGCCCGGGACTGGCATGTTCGACCTCAAGACCAGGGCCGTCATCACCATCCGAATGGATGCCAAGGAGTATCAAAAGGGCATGGGCTACGAGATTCGTGGCCGCTTCGGCCAGTGGGAGTCGTTTGAGCGCGAGTACTACGACATGATCCGCTCCGCCTTCCTCAAGTACTCGCTCCAGGTCCGCATGGGCCGCATGGATGGCATTTTTGTCGCCTTCCACAACATCGAACGCATCTTCGGCTTCCAGTACATCCCCTTGTCGGACATGGACCTCACCCTCCACGGCCAGGAGGACACCACCCTCGGCGACCGCGAGTTCAAGCTCAGCGTGCACCTTCTCAACAAAGCCTTGGACAAGGTCACCGCCAAGTTCCCCGGCCGCTCCCTGCGCCTCCACTTTGAGGCCAGAGGACAGGAATCCTCCACAAACTTCATGTACGTCTTCGCCAAGCCCGTGACCCCAGGGGAAATCGACCAAATCCAGGGCGAGACCATCGCCAAGGTCGAGGAATTCGAGCGCCAGATGATGGGCATGGTGAGCAACAAAGAGGCGGCGCGGGAGCTGGACGAGGACGCCAAAGACGACGAGGGCAAGGACGAAGAAGGTGAGGCGCGCGCCGTCGAGGACGCCCACGAGGCCGACGAGCTCGACGACGCCGAGGGCGAGGGCGAGGTCGCCGGGTCGGGCGCCTGGGAGGACGTCATCGCCAAGGTGGAGGACGAGCTTGAGGACGAGAAGCGCGGCGTCACGTTTGTGCGCGAAGCTATTGCGGAGGCCCTGCAGGAGAGTGGCTTGATCTCCGGCAAGGAGTCGGATGAGAGCCAGCATTATATTAGTGCCTTCTTGGAGGCGCTGACGGATGGTGCTGGGGAGGAGGGGGAGACGCCTGGGGAGGCGCTTGAGGAGGGCGTTGAGGAGGAGGGTGAGGAGGGTGTGGAGGGTGTTGAGGGTGTCGAGGGTGTTGAGGGTGTCGAGGAGGGTGTCGAGGAGGCTGCGGAGGAGGCTGTTGAAGAGGGTGTGGAAGAGGCTGCTGAAGAGAGCGTCGAGGAGGCCACGGAGGAAGGCGTTGAGGAGGCTACTGAGGAGGCCGCTGAAGAGAGTGCCGAGGAGGGCATCAAGGAGCGGACTGAGGAGGAACTTGAGGAACAGCAGCCCGTCAAGCAGCAACCCGCCGAGCCCTTTGAGGAGCAGCCTGTCGAAGAAGCCCAATCCCTCGAAACGCAACCCGTCGAGGAGCAGCAGCCCACTGAGACGCAGCCCGTCGAGGAGCAGCCCGCAGAGACGCAGCTTGTCGAGGAGCAACCCGCTGAGACGCAGGTTGTAGAGGAGCAGGTTGCAGAGGAGCAACCGGTCCAACCTCTCGTGAAGCAGGTTGTTGCCAAGCAGGTTGCTAAGGAGCAGGCTATTGAGGAGATTTTTGCTGAGGAGCAGACTGTCGGACCCCTCGAGGATCAGTCTGTCGAGGCTGAGGCAGTCGAGTCTCTTGAGAAGCAAGCTGCTGATGAGAAGGTTGTTGAAGAGAATACTGTCGAAGAGAAGTCGGTCGAGGAACAACCTGTCGAGGAGAAGCCTGTTGAGGAGAAGCCTGTCGAGGAGCAGCCAGTCGAGCCCCTCGAGCCCCAGCCTGTTGAGGAGCAGCCCGTCGAGGAGCAGCCCGTCGAGGAGCAGCCCGTCGAGGACCAGCCCGTCGAGGACCAGCCCGTCGAGGACCAGCCCGTCGAGGACCAGCCCGTCGAGGACCAGCAGGTGGAGGAGCAAGCTGTCGAGGAGAAGGTTGTTGAGGAGCAGTCTGTTGAAGAGCAACCCGCCGAGGAGCAGGCTGTTGTGGAGCAAGCCGTCGAGGAGCAAGCTATCGAGGAAGCTGTCGAGGAGCAACCTGCCGAGGAGGAGGCTGTCGAGGAGCAGCAGACTGAGGAGCAATTTGACGAACCACAAACCGAGGAGTTGGTCAAATCCGAGGAGGAAACCGAACAGCTGAGCGAGGAATCTCAGACCAACGCCCAGTCTCCCGCAACAGAGAAGCCTGGCGTTGAGCCATCCCTGAAAGACCTGATCGTCAAGTTGGCGAGCCAGATTCAGGCCATTCCGGTCGAGAAGCGGGCCCCAGTCGAGGCAGATGCGCCAGAGATTGCGCTGAGGCTTCGGAAGTTTGAGCGGATCTTGACCAAGCTCACGGAGCAGGATCAGGACGAGCAAGACGCCGAGGAGCGCAAGGGCAACCGGCTGATCGAAACCGGCACCTTGTCAATGGATGATGCGGAGGGCGTCATGTCTGCAGCTGAGCCAACGGAGGCCAAGCAACCCGGGGAAACACCAGCCCCGGCTGTCACGCCGGAAGAGGCCCCGGCAACGCCCACGCCCACGCCCACGCCGGGTGCCGTCCCCGTCTACCCCACAGACTCTGCCGCCGAGACCCCGAGCGACGAGCTCTACGCCATCGTCCTCGCCATCCGCAACAAGGTCGACGGCAAGTACGTCCCGCGGCCGGAGAAGCTCAAGCCCCACCAGCGGTGGTCCATGGAGTACACCATCGAGGAGGTCAACCCGGACAGCGTGCAGAGCCTGTACAGCCAGGTGCTGCGGCGCCGCAAGAACCTGGTGCACCAGGACCCCGACAAGCCGCGCGACAAGTGGGGCCAGGCGTTCCACAACGGGCTGGCCGAGTACAGCAAGAAGGGCCGCAAGTTCCGCCGCGAGGAGGAGGAGCGCCAGCGCAAGCAGCCCGTGAAGGTGTATGGGTCGGAGTAGTTGGGGGAGTAGAGGGTGGAAGGACGGCGGCCGGAAGGCGAAGGAGCACGGAGGGACCGGTGGGATGTGGGTGTAACAGACGGGGCTTGGATTGTATATCTGTGTAGCGGCTGCCAGGAGATCTGGCGATAGATTGCCGCGTGTACCATGTACCATCACTGTACTAGACTTGTATTAACATGTTCATCACTCCAAGAGCTGGCCAACTATCGGTGTGCTCACATTGCTGCGTAGTCAGGAGAGTGGAGGCATCATAAACGGTCGTCCAGACCACTCCGCTGCCAACGGTGTATTGGCAGCGGTATCTTAGAACCAGATGGAATTCCCGATGGACACCCACACGCGCGGACACACGAAGGACCCAGAGGTTCAAAAACGTCTCGTCTCATCTCAAATTCCACTCTAAACGACCACCCCCTGCCCACGAGCTTAACCATCTCTCTCTTCAACTCCCCAAACAAAACAAAACAAAAATAACTCCATTCTATCCCACCCCTACCTCACCCCCTAAAATCAGCGATCGTCATCATCATCAACCTCTCTCAACTCCAATGGACGTCATGAACCCTCTCAATTCCATTCCAACGGACGCGCCTCCATCGACAAACTACCTACGCAGATAGAGAGATGGAGAGCAGTCCGTCCGCAACGACAACTAAACCGAACAAAAATAAAACCGAGTTTTCCAACCCAGCCTAGCCCCAACCCAACCAAAAGCCAGCCACCCAAGTAAGTAGAGCGCTAAAAAGCAAGACCGGTACAGTAGGTAGGTAGGTAGCAGCCGCCCGAACAGGAGAGAGAGAATGCGTGGGGAGAGGCCCCCAAAAAACAACTAGTTGAGAAAAAAGAAGAAGGGAAAGATAAGGCAGATTTCCGAACGCCGGTGCTATGCAATGATGGTGATTATTATCCCCCCTCTCCTCCTCAAGTCCCCCCTCACATCCCCCCACTCCATAGCGAAAATTGCAACCTTTCCACCCCGTCGTTCGTGATGACTCGAAGTGGCGTTCGTTGCGTTCGTTGCTGAATTGCCTCCGGTGTGCGCGTCTAGCTCGGAAGCTGGAGGTTGCCGATCTCGCACCAGTTGCTGACGGGCTGTATCAAAAACCATTAGCAACCACCCATCAAACCCCCCCAAACCCAACCCTCCCAAGGTCAAACTTACCAAGCAACTCAAGTACTTGCACCACGAGCACGTCACGCGGTACACATAAAAGTTATTCAACAACAAAATAAACACCACCAACACCGCCACCAACGCCCCCGCCCTGATCAACCACCACGCCCACCACAGCGGCTTGCGCCCCTTGAAAAACCCAATCGGGTTCTTCAAAAAACTCGGCGGCGTCCCCAGCGCCGCCGACCCGCCACTGACCCCCTCCCTCGCATACGGCACATCCTCTCCAATCCTCCGCCGCAGCGAGTTCGGCGAGTGCAGGATACACACTCCCAAGCCCAGCCCCATGAGGAAGCCGCCGATGTGGGAGAAGTTGTCCAGCCCCGGGAGGAGGCCCAGCACGAAGGAGATGACGACGTCGAGGATGATGAAGGCGAGGTCCTTGACGGGGTTGACGCGGTCGCGCCAGGAATAGAGCAGATCCAGTAGGGTGAGGGCGATGACGCCGAAGAGGGAGCCAGAGGCACCGGTGGAGGCGATGGCGGTGGCCGCGAAGTTGCCGCCCATGACGAAGCCGAAGATCCCGGCGGACATGTACACCAGGAAGAAGCGGATCGAGCCGATGGACTTTTCCATGTCCCTTCCCAGGGTCAGCTGCAGGAGCATGTTGAAACCGATGTGGATCAGCCCGGCGTGCATGAAGATGGGGATGATGAAGCGGAACCACTGGTTGGGGTTGGCAAAGTCGATGCCGCCGAAGCCGCAAAGCTCCGAGAGGGTGCATTGGTTTTCCGGGGCGGTGTCGATGTTTGAGGTTGAGTTCGGGCAGGGCCAGGGGAGCGGGACCGGGTTCGTGCTGTCCTGCACGCCGGGGATGGTGTGCATGCAGGGCACGAAGCGCGCACCCATGTTGATGAGGATGTAGTTGGAGGGGCCGATCATGGGGTTGAAGGAGGGCTTGGTCATGATGGGGGAGCCGGTTGCTGTTGCTGTTGGGAGGGAGGGGGGAGGGTTAGTAAATGGTGGTTAAGCTTGGGGTGGTGGGAGGTGGGATGCCTACCGTTCTTGACGATCTCACCGATAAACACGGCGACCTGGACGATGGTGAAGAAGTACACCACCAACGGGATCTTCTTCCGCCCAGAGCCCAGCATGCCCAGCTCGCCGAAGCGCACGCGGGCTTTGCGCTGCTTCCTGCCCGAGCCGCCCCCGGCAGCATCATAGACGTGGTCCTGCATCTCGGCGTCCTTGCCCGGCATGCGCTGGGCGTGGTCCTGCAGCGGGATGTCGTCGACGGGGCGGTTGCTGTAGGCCAGGTGGCTGCTGTCGTCGGCGGGCGAGACGGGCGAGGGGCTGTGGTAGCCCGTGTCGTGGTGGCTCAGGCGGTGCATGCTCGAGGACGGAGTCGGCATGTGCGTGCTGGCCGGGTACACATGGTCGTCGAAGACGGTCTCGAAGGGCGAGGGGGACACGCCGCCGTTGCCCCTTCCGGGTCCTCCTCCTGCTCCTCCTCCTGGTGTGAGGTGCTGTTGCGGTGGTTGCGCGCTGTACGGGGGCGCGGGGGTGTTGTAGGTCGAGGCGGACGAGGAAGCTCCTGCGGGTTGGCCGCTGTAGTAGCCCGAGTAGGGGGAGTTTGTGTCGGGCAGCGGTTTTTGGTTGAAGTAGTCGTTGGCGGCCATTTTGGGCGGGTGTGATGGATCTCTCCCGGGGATGCGGGAGAGAGGACCAGAAATGCAAATCTCCCAGGGACCAACAGGACCAAAAAGGGCCAAAGGGCGCTAATTAGGGGAGCAAAAACAAATAGTCGGCGGGCCGCGGATGGTCGACGGTCGGGGAATCGGAGGGGCGAAAACGAATGTCGGCCTGGGGTTGGCAGGCGAGGTCGGCCCGAGGGCTGGTCGATAGGGCGAGGAAGGTTGGAGGTTGAGAGTTGGTGAGGAAAACAGGTCGAAGAATGGTGGTGAAGATGGAGGACGCAGGAATTGGCACGTCGCGGGCCTGCGCTGGTGTTTCGGCGGTCGCGGGTACAGG
>FTEL01011053.1_pt1 | contig 10844 bp, 8 predicted proteins | sample 1658911 | NCBI WGS metagenome assembly FTEL01 (sample SAMEA3914869, study PRJEB12502) | metagenome | biome: forest; material: soil | place: USA | collected 2012-03-12 | depth 0.1 m
AACTATCGTCTGCTCCTCCAGATCCGTCAGATTGCGTGAGTTGGCTGGAATGTCGCGTCGTGCAGGCGTGCCAGCGCGTCGGCGCCCCAGAGTCTTCCGGGCGACCCCGTAGATCTTAGCTGCAGCTCGTACGCTTAGTTTCTCATCTTTTTCAAGAGCTTGGAGGGCCAAGATTATCTTGGCTTCATTTGAAGTAGAACGCATCTTTGATAGGAGAGAAAATAGTTGTTGGGCATGATGGTGTCGCGTCGCGGAGAAAGTGGGCCACTCGCTTGTCTGGGCCACTCGCTTATCAAATACGTTACAAGATTAGTTTGTTGGAGGATTTCACAGACCCTACATCACCATCTCATGGAGAGGAAAGATGAATCAGATTTTGGTCGCCAACTCGATAGAATATGATTGCACTACGATTTGCCCTCCAACACGCTGCGTGTGAGTGGTTTTCCAATCAGTGCTTCCAGACACTCGCGTTCGTGCACCTCTAACTATAGTATATCTCGTGATGCTGGATTCAGACGCTGTCCCCGAGACGGACGTGGCGGGAATCCTGTTTAAGGAAAGGATGCGGCCGGGATAATAGTACGGTAGAAGCCGAGCAGGGAGGGGAGAGGTTAGGGGCCATGGAGGGGATAGGGATAGCGGGTATGTTATATCCTGCCGGGGCGGTAGGGGGACGGGTAAGGGATTTTATCGGGGCAGTTGTTAATACGGCATCCGAGCAAGGACCGGGGCGCCGCCCAGTATACAGGAACGAGCCTCCAGCTCGAGCAATCTCGGACCGTTGTCCATATCTTCTGCAAAAGTGTGGTAGGTTTGGCCGAGGGAAAGACCGGTCCAGCCCTCTCATTCATCAATCAGTACCGGGGCGCTCGGCCGAGTGGCAGTCCGCGATTGTCGAGTAGTAAACCCTGGCGCGGATGGTTGGCTCGAGGCCCTCTGACGAGGTCTCGACGTGGCGGGCGCCCTTGCTGTTTGGGATTCACTCCGTGACTCTTCAAATGCCGCTTCCGTTGTCTTAATCCCAGGCCCAATTGGATCGTTCCTGGAGCTTTCACCCTGTTCCTCATTGACTAAACCTGTGTGGATCGATGGAGCTGACCGACGCCGGCTGACCCCCTCATCTTGACGAGTTCCAACGGTCTTTTCATTGGTATTGGGACCGCTGATGAGCTGCGCTTGCGAACAGCAGCAGCACCCATCCTCGAGGTCCTGTCATTGTCCGGCATCTTGGTGTCTCAAGGGAAAGGGATAGCGATTCGAATCCCGGCCGCCGCGGAGCCCCCCGGCCACCATCGAAGTCTATAGCCGCTGGTACTCGCTGAGTGACGGCGTCCTAGAGTCGGTAAAGCACCCGACTGACGCGTACGGCCCGCCGAGCAACTCACCCTGGAGGAGGCTGTATAGCGAGACGCCGTCCGCGGTACAGGCCGAGGTGGAGAGCTGGACCGAGTTGGGCCTCACGCAGTAGGCGTAGAGACACGTAGTAGGCATTCCCGAGGATGATCGAGGCCGAGCAGCTGCCGGCCGTCTTGGTGTCGACCGTGGGGTTCAAGCCGGCGAACAGCTCGAGTAGGTGCTGGGATGCCACTCCACCGGGGCTGGTGACTGGCGTAGGGTGGTGGGAAGTGGTCGGTGCTCTGGACTGTAGAGTATAGACCGGCCGGGAAGCCAGCCCAGTGCGGAATCCGAAGGCGCCTCCTGTTCATATTTCTACCTCCATCATCGCTTTTGCCATCCTTCTGCCCTCGTCATGGTCTTCATCCTTGCAGATGCTCAGTTTCGTAAGCAGCGAGAGACTTGAATTCACCTCCCCACTCGGGCTTCAGCCAGCCCTTTTCCTCGTCCGTGTACGGCGCCGACGGAGCAGCTTCGGCCTTGTCCTTTCTCTTGCTGCCATCCGACACCTCCTGGTTGGTACCGTGATCCAAACCCAAGCAACCAGTCTGTGCTGGGGCCCATCTCTGGCGCTCCGAGCCAGGGAAGGTTGCGTTGATCACATAGTACGGGCCCTGGGTCGAACAGGGAACCGCCAACAACAGAGCTGATAGGAGGCCCACCGAGCTTAAGAACCCAGAGGCCTCGACTGACGATGTTGCAGACGGAGGTAGGCACGTGGAGGACATTCCACAGATGAAGGTGTGATTTAGGATCTAAACTCTTGTTTGTCTCCAGTCTGTTGGTCGACCGTTCAACCGAAGGCAACACTGCAAGAATGGTATATAAAAGCCTGTAACGTCTATCATAAGAGAGCTGGACGTACAAGCGGGCCGGACACTCTACCAAATTTTGGTAGAGCCGTACAAGACAAACATGTTACAAAAATGTTGTTGGTGTTGACAATTTTTTAACTCAATTCAACTTACATCTTGCCATCCCGTCCAAGCTGTCATAGAGCTTGAACATCAGGGCATCATCCGAGGTCATTCCCGCCTATAGAACCAACGATGAAGCGAACTATAGCGGACCTCATAGCCCTCGTCGCCGTAGTGTGGACTACGTCGGCCGCCACCAAGTCACCCTGGCTGAGGTTACGGCTGTCGATAGCAGCCAGAGGCTGGTTTTGGAGAGAACCCGTGAGGGCGCGCCAGAGGCTGGAAACAGGGTTAGGTAGTTAGTCGAAAGAGAATGAATTGCTGGCGCCTGCGACGGGAAGATTCCGCTTTAGCTTACCCAACCATCCTCCAACGAGCTTTTTTGAATTTGATCGGCTTCCCGGGGAAAGTGCAGGTCTAGCCGGTGAAGACCCGAGTTGAGGGTGATATTTGACAAGTTAGCTGATCGTATTACTACCATCGACAAGCTTGAGGTGAGATGTTACTGCACATACCGCAGTGAGCGCGCCCGAAGGGTCCAGCCAATGCTGTGTTGTCGTCCGTTCCCGGTTGGCACACCGGAACTCGAAGCAAAGATCAGACGACGGCAACTTGCTTGCCCCCAGACCACCTGCTTGCTGGGCAATTACTGTGTATGTATGGATGTAAACCCTTTCCGCGCCAAAGAAACCCTTGGGCGACATCCAGCGCACTAACATTGCCCGCCAGGGCTACTCTGAAGTGGTAAGAAGGAGAGTCGAAGCGCTATTTGTAGGTGCGTTGCTATGACATGAAAATAGACTAGCACTGTCTGTTTCACTTGGAACATAGCAGCTATAGATGAAATCAGTATGTTATAAGGAGTCCTACGAACTAAACCATGAATATTCCAGAATGGCCTCTACTAGGGGACGTTTGGACGTATTGTCAGGCTAACGGGGCCCAGGGCAGGAGGGATAGCTGAAGTGAAGAGGGTTAGGCGAGTAGGCGCACCGAACAAGTATTAAAAGCGAAACGATCATAATAATAGGGGGTGAACAGGATAACCATTGAACTCTGTCGAACCCTAGAAAGTAGGCGATACTTCCCTCCTCAGAGGAAGCGGCGGGTAGCCTTCACCACTTTTCTGTCTAAATAAGCCGTCTCAGCCCCGTTGACAACCCACGACCTGTTTAAGGAGAAAAGCTTTGTCTGTTCACAACCGGCCGTGAAGAATGCCCGCAGGCCATGGAACTTGCAGCATCATCTCCACGGCTAGGGCAACCTCGGCCAAGGCCGATCTGTCTGTGTGGTCTAAAGTCCTTCTCCAGGGGACCCGCTATGAGTCCGAAGACCTTGTCAAGGTTGTTTTCTTCCAACATGTCGCACATGAGTCCAAAGGTATTACAATACAAAGGACTCCTTCCCCGGGATGCCGATGCATTAAAGCTGATGATCGTTAGAGAGCTCACGGAGGTCGAAGAGAAGGCCCAAAATGAGTGGGAGATGGTAAAGGCGGGGGGGTTGTTTGGTTCAGCAGAAACTGCCAAGGTCTTGCGTTGACAGTCTCGCCGCGACTGTTTTTTTCCCGAACTCGAAGTCAATTAAAGACCCTCCCCTCCCCCTTTCATCTCGAGATTTTGAATCTTTTTTTCGGTGATCGATTGTGAGTGCGGCCAAGGCTTCGCCCAGTGAGTATCACAACCGTCGTGAGCAGCATCCCAAAGTCCATCTTCCGGTACGTTGGCCGGTCTGCTCGCTTGTCCGTCTTGCGCTATTCCTTACTGTAAGTCACACGGGGTCGGTCTCCTGTTCTTCAGCATATTGGGGTACTAACCCTGGCGATTGATACTGAGGAAGCAAAGCTGGACCGGGAAAACAGGGAGGGGCGGGAAGCTGCCCCTCTTCGATACGTTGCAGTCAAGAAAACAGGTAGCAAATGTTCAAACTCGACAGGCTATTGGACAAAGGAAATCATGAATCAGCCCCTGAATCAGGCCCAGTCCTGGCGCCGCCCTCCCCACCAAACCACCACCTCCTCCAAACCCAACTCAATCAATCTCCTCCACCAAAACCCCCCGGTCCTCACCCACCACTGGAGTCTGGTCGGTACCTTCCTCCCCCCCTGGCGCCGCCGCCGCAACCTCAGTGTCATCCTCCACCGCCGGCGGCACATGCTTCGTCGCCAACGGCGACTGGGGGTGGGGGACCACGATGGTGTTGTCCTTGTCGTCCCCTTTTTTGCGTGACCCGGCTCGTCTGCTGGACTCCTCTTGCCGGTAGTCGTCCCCCCCGTCGCTGGTGACAGTCTGCGCGAACCCGGTCCCTGGCGGCGAGATGCTGCGCGGCCGCCGCCGCTGCTGCAGCTCGTGGAGCCTGCGCTGCCGCATGGGGTCCTTGGTTGGGCCGGGGAGGGCGGCGCGGTCGATGCGCGTGGCGCGGGTTGCGACCTGGATCGAGTCGTCGCGGGGAACATAAGGGACCATGCGCTCCTTGGGGTCCCTAGTTGGGCCGAAGAGACTGGCTCGGTCGTCGCGGGGGGCGCGGTTTACGACCTGCACCGAGCTGTCGCGGGGAACGTAGGGGACCATGCGCTCCTTGGGTTCCCTGGTTGGGCCGAAGTGACGGGTTCGGTCGTCGCGGGGGGCGCGGTTTACGACCTGTACCGAGCTGTCGCGGGGAACGTAGGGGACCATGCGCTCCTTGGGGTCCCTGGCTGGGCCGGAGACGCTAGCTCGGTCGTCGCGGGGGGTGCGGGTTACCACCTGCATCGAGTTGTCGGGGGGAATACAAGGGACCATGTGCTCCTTAGGGTGCCTGGTTGGGCCGGAGACGCTGGCTCGGTCGTCGCGGGCGGCGCGGGTTACGACCTGTATCGAGTTGTCGGGGGGAATATAGGGGACCATGCGCTCCTTAGTCTGGGGATGTGGCGGCTGTGGTAGGGGAGGATGCTGTTGCCAGGGGTACTGTTGCTGGAGGGGCGGTGGTGGCATGGACTGCTCCGCGGCGCGCGGCGCGAACTTGACCGCGTGGCGCGGTTTGGTGATGCCGAAGTGGTGGGGGGGTCCCGCTGTGTGGATGGTGATGTCGCCGCTGCTGTACACTGTGGCGCGCCGCTTGCCCTGGTGGTTGACTCCTCGTTTACTGTTGCTGCTTGGGGGCTGCGAGTGACGCCCCGGATGCCCGTCGGGACGTTTTGGGGCCCTGGTCCGCCGCCTAGTTTCAACGTGCCTGTCGTCGTCACTCCCATCAAGACTGGAATCGACAGAGGATGAGTGAGACAAGTCGTAGTCGCCATCGTCCTCTTCCTCCTCCTCCTCCTCTCCGTCGGTTGAGTGTCGGTCCGATTCTTCCGGGATGTTAAACTCCCCGCGGGAAAAGTCTTGGAGATGCGGATCAAGCTCAGATACATCGATCCCGGTAATGTCTTCGAAGTAGGGGGCGGCGATGGTGGGAATCATGTCGCTAGGCGCATCACCCGCGGACGCGACGAGGAAGACGCGGATCACGGCCCAGGCCCACCTGAGGGGCTTGCTATGCAGGTTCTCAAAGTAGAGTGAGTTGCCAGCCCCGTCGGGAACCTCGAGGATCCGCAGGAGACTTCGCTGCTCATCTCGGGTGTTGGCCACGAGGTACCCGGACAGATTGGTGGAAAAGTAGCCCTGGCGGTCGCCCTGGACCTTGTTCTGGAGATTCGCGAGCGCTCCGATGGCTGCATGGGGTGCCTCGGACTGGAGGACGAGGAGTTTCAGGGCCTGTGCATGCAGTCGGTGGTCGCCGAGGTGATGGGCCATGCCGGCGGCGACTTCAACGGCGCGGCGCTGCTCGGGGGTCGATCGTGACGCCAGAGTCTCCCATGCCGGCTTCTTGCCATCGCGGCCGGGGACATAAAGAGGCAACTGGATTCCCGGCCCTTGGTACAGAAACACGCCCCCGGAGTCTCCGTGGAGCCAGCTGTCCGGAGGAGCAGGGTCGAGCTCCAAGGCCGCCTTGGCAAGCAGGAATTGGACGAAAGGACGGCTGCTCATCAGGTCGTCGTGGTGGTGCTGGATGGACGCGGCCAAGGTCGCGGACTCCTGGAGGAGGAGAGAATTCCGCGCTTTCAGATACTTGCGGGAGTCCTGCAGGATCAGCGAGGTGAAAAGGTCGAGAAGGCCCAAGGTCGACCCTTCGTCGAAGCCGGGCCGCTCCCAGTCCTCGCGGATGCTGTTGATGATCTCGCCGTCCGAGACAGCGCCGAAGAAGCGCTCCGAAGCAACTTCCCACCCCAACGACAAAGCCGCGGCCACCAGGAGATCCCTGAAGTCCCAGACGCGCCCTTCGCCAACCAGCAAACGATACCAGTCGCGGAAGGGGAGGCGGGGGTCTGCAATCATGTACTTCAGCAACGCTACATGGTGGCCTGGTGCCCAGACTTCGGCGTGGCCTACTGCGCGGAGGGAGAGGGCAATCAACTGGATCTACGGCACAGTACTGATCAGTAATGGATTCAACAGTCTGGGCAGGTGGCGGCAAATCTGCGCCAGGGTCTTACCTCAGTAGAGCCGAGGACCGTCGAGCGGTGCACGTGGTCAGGTTCGAGCGCGTCCATGACAGCTATCACAGCCCTGACAACGAGATCATGAGCTGGGGGATCGGTGCCGTGCGACAGCAAACGCAGGAGATCATAGTTATCTCCCAGCTTGGATGCGTGTTCCCGGATAGGCGTAGGGGGTTGCAGAGGCGGGGAAAGGAGAGGCAGGTCGCGCAGGTTCTTGTAGTCTCCAGCCGCCAGGAGCATCTCGGCGTACTGGACCTGGACGTATGGATCAGCGCTCCTTTTCCTGAGCGTCGACCCCCACCAGTACTCGGTCGCGTCCTTGAATCGGCCGAGGCGGCGGAGGTGACAGAACTCCTCGAGGGCGGCCTCCCAGTCCTCCTCCACATCCATTTTCAGCCGGACAGTGATGTCCTTGTCGGCATCCGAAGGATCGTGGACAAGATGGACCCGTCGGGCAGCGGGGGCGGCAGGAGGATGGTCTGCGGATAGCGGCGGGGGCGGGATTTGAAAGTGCCCGGTGCTGGGGGGGTCCGATTGTTGGATGACAATAGGCGCCTGGGGCCGTTCGGGTCCCCCATGGCTTCGTAAAGCTGGGAGGACTGCCCGGCTGCTCGAGTGTGCTTGACTTCCGTGGCCAGGGTCAACCCCGTGATGCGTCGTCCGCGTCAGGGCGTGTTCCCAAGCAACGTCCCGCTGCGGATTGTTCCACCATTCGTCATGGCCATCCTCCCTGCCGACGGAATTTGGGCGTCGGGGCCGACGGGCAGTTGCCACCGGCATGGGGCTCGTTAAACCAGGATCAAGCAGGCGGTATCGATGAGTTAGGACGACGTTTGTTGATGCGGAATGGAGGCGGGAGAAGTGAGAAAACGCTCGGTACCTTGGCTCTCGCTCGGGCTTGCTGCTTCGTTTCTACAAGTAGGTCGAAGGGTGCGGCGAGCCTGGGCGCTTCGTGAGGAGCATCGCCCCTCTTGGCATCCAACCGGGAGAGGGACTCGGGGCCTCGAACCGGGTCGGTGGCGCAGAGGGCTGCGGCTCAGCCGATCCTGCATGGGAGCGAGCCATCCTCCGCCAGTCATCCCGCATGACGTTAATGAAGGGCTGCATGGGGGCTGAGCTGGTGCGACTCGGTCAGGGGTCTCTGGGGCATCAGGCTGGCGAGGCCTCATCCCCCACAGCCCATGGGACACAAAACATCTCACGATCCCCAATGTGGTTTTTGTCAGAGCGTGCCAACACGGACACACACACACACTCAAACCCACGGGCAAACAAACAACAACAACAACAACAACAACACCACTTGAACCGTCTGGACCGCGGCCATGGATGAAGATCACTGCACCCGGCCGGTGCTGATGGCCAAGGAACGAACCAAGTACGGGCGGAGCGACTACGAGAGATATGACAACATCACTACCGACGTTGGCCGGGCCGGGCGCGGCAAGATCGGCAAGGTCGAGGTCGACTGCCATTTCCTCTTCACCAAATCCCGCTGGGGCGTCATTGGGTCGCACAAGATCCCAGCCGGCATCATCTACATGGACCTCGACTTTCACCAGCCCTCCGACTGCAAGCTTGAATCGGCCACCGTGGCGGTGACACTGACGACCGAGGACGGGGAAGAGTGCCGGTTGCGGCCCCAAGCCCGGCCTGAGCCTGGTCACGTCAAGTTCACGCAACACTTTGGCCCGCACGAGATGCGCGGGAAGGAAATCCCGATGCAGACGAGGAGGAACAAGAAGTGGACACCCCAGTTTGAAATCATGGGACACGGCGTCGGCGGCATGGGCCTGGACAAGGAGAGGCTGGTGCAGGCGGCCAGCCGATGGCGCTTCTCGGGCCACACCACATCTGACGGCGGCGGCATCTGGGACAACAAGCTGCAGTGGGAGCTGCAAGAGAACAAGCAAGAGCCTGAGCCTACGCGGCCCAACCGCCTCCATACGGCCTTCGCCTTTGAGCACAACGCGAGCCGGTTCTACATGACCGTCACTGTCAGCGGCAAGCTCGCCAAGTGGTCCAACAAGTTCAAGACCCTCCTTCAGATTGGGAAGCGGAAGGACGGAGAGCCGCAGGAGATTGTCACCAAGATCGAGTGGGTTGATGGTTACAACTGCCCCTTGCTTCTCGACCGCCACGCCCAGGACCTCCGCCTCGTCATGGAGCTTGAGAACATGTCAGCCGTCCCGATCGAGCTCCCCGCCGCCCAAGTCGCCACCTTTCGCCCGGCCAACTCGCCTTCGCCCTCGCCCTCGGGACCCGGCCTCCCTGGGACACAGCCGGTATGCCTCCCATCATCCACTGGGACCATCCTGGGGCAGGAGCCCGAGCGGCCAACACTCCAAGCCATCGAATGGCAGCCGCTGCAGACGGAGCACGATCTCGGGAGCCCGGCACAGCCCACTCTAGAACACCTGTCCCAGGCAGCTGGCTTCGCGCCCTTGCAACCGCCGCCGCCCCAGGCCCGTCCTTCGAGACCGGCCGTCACTAGACCGCTGGAGGAGGATCCTGTCCAAGAAGCGCCGGCATCTTCAAGCTCGAGCGTCGTAATTCAGCTCCCAGAGCCTGCCCAGACAAACCTGGACGGTCAGCACAATACGAACCCTCCTGAGAGCGCTGAATCAGAACCCCCAACGGTCAAAATCGTGCCTCGCCCCAACCCCGCCCGGCCCAACGTCAGCGCCATCTTATTTCTCATCTGGCTGAGGAACGTAAGCGTCGAGTTCCTGTGGATGATCGCGGCCATGATCCCGCAGGCTCCCGCCCCCGAGGTTACTGGCAAGGAGCACACGCCGAAGCCGATGACGGAAACGCAGGATGGCAAAGAGACTGCTTGGAAGGAAACTGTCACAGGCGGGCGAGAGCAGGACCGCCTGCGTCTATCCGTGCCGCAGCAGGACACACCAAAAGATTTGGACGGGGAGACGTGCATCGGCTCATCGGGCTTGACGCCGAGAACAGCATTCTCGACCGTGGAGCAAAGGAAGCCTTGGCCGCATCATGTCATATGATGGTGTGGAGGGTTTGTCTCGGGGGTTGGATTCGGGGTGCAGGGGGGAAGAGGAACAATCATTTCGTTGTAGCCATTTTTTTGATTATTGATACCAATACAAGAGCCAATTTCATGTTTCAAAGACCACGAATCAAGTGTTGTTTGCTCGTGAACTGTTGGGGATCAAACTGATTCGGACGCTCAGAGCTGCTCCCCTTTTCTCTTACCGACAACACAACCTCGAGAGCAAGAGCAAGCAACCATCAACCAGTAATCATCTCGACTAGTTGGAGCAGCTTTACCCCCCTCTCTCACGCAGCTTTCCCCCACCCCTGGGCGACCGTTCTCTCACCACATTGTCAGTTCTTTCCCTAGGTTGCCTTGCAGGCAGACACAATCTTGCTAAATATTCTATGTAACTATCAAGGCCAGTCTTCATAATCCATTAAAAAACCAAGAGCGGCGTGTCAAAATATCAACGCATCTCAACGAAACAGAATCGAGGAAAGCACCACATACAACCATCTACCCCGTCCCCCTCACCCATCACTCCTCCGCCCACAGCCCATTCTCCTCGCCAAACTTCATAATCCGATCATGCAGCTCCCCCCTGCGCACTGCCTCATAGATCCGCCCCGCCATGCTCCCGAGCGTCTTGCCCCTGACCGCAAGATCCTCCTCCGCCTGCTCAACCGACACCCCACCCTTCGCACCCACCCCATTCCCATTCGCGTGGCCATTCGCGTGGCCATTGACATGCCCATTCCCATTCCCATTGCACCCATTCGCCTTCTCCTTCCTCTCCGCCTCCTCCTTCCGCCGCAACAACAGCGGCGGGTGATCCTCCACGCCCCTATTCATCGGCACATTCAACTCCGTCCTCACAAAATCATAAACCACCCTCGACGCGGGACTAAGGAACTCCCTCGTGGTCTGCCTCTCCGCAAACTCCTCCCTCAAACCCCCATAACACTCCACCAAAGCGTGCGCCATCCGCCCCTGATACTCCCTGACC
>FTEL01004090.1_pt1 | contig 10843 bp, 14 predicted proteins | sample 1658911 | NCBI WGS metagenome assembly FTEL01 (sample SAMEA3914869, study PRJEB12502) | metagenome | biome: forest; material: soil | place: USA | collected 2012-03-12 | depth 0.1 m
CCTCCACCAATGCGCCCTCGGCCTCGGCCACATCCACAGCGGCTGCAGCCAGCCCCTGATCCACCGCGACCTGTCCCCCAACAACATACTCGTCCAGTCGCGGGACCCGCTCTATGTCCAGCTGTCCGACTTTGGCGTGTCCAAAGCCGTCGACGACGACTACGCCTACACCGTCATCGGCACCAGGCCCTATCGGGCGCAAGAGGATCCCGGGAAGGGTACTGCGATGCTACTTTCCTACTTCCCGAACCCGGAAACGGGTCTGGAGGAAGGGAATACTCCGTCCCGTCTCGTCAGGGGCAGCAGCGGGCGACGTCAGGATGCCAGCCCTAGCCGGCCAAAGAAGACGCGAAGAAGTACGGAGGAATCGTCGCGCAGCCGAAACACTTGGTTCCGAACCCGACGCTCCATTTCAAGGACCGGACGCGATTCTCTCCCAAACCAGGACAATGACGGACCATGCCGCTCTGGCAGTGATGACCTTGGTTTGGCTCGGAGAAGGGGCAGATGGTCAACCGCTCGGTGGCACCCCCAGATCCATACGACCACTTTCCGCTCGGGCTCAAGGGACCTCATGGAGATCGGTGCCGACGGCCAGGAACGGTTCAAACCGTGTACCCGGATTTACAATGACTACTGGGACTACAAGGACTGGGACTGGACGCGGAGGAGGCCAACAAGTTTTACCACGCTAAGATTGCCGAGCTTTCTTGCCGGACCATTGGAAGACCTCAAGAATCACACTGGCGGCAGCGTCCAAAAGTTGGCAGACAAGTTTACTCTCGACGAACGTGAGTCAAGCTTTGCATTTCCCCCCAGGCCCCCGCTACCCATTCCCCCGAATCAGACCGGGAGCTCCTCCGTCTGTCCAACACCGAGTACAAGGCCAAACGCGAGTATGTCCCCCCTTCCTCTCTCCCTTAACCCGTCCACCCCCCTAGGCCAAAAAGTCATTCTCGGATCCCTCATCAACTTGTAGCCTCGGCGGGCTCGGAGCCCGTTGCCTAGGCCTTGGGCTCGCCATCGGCGTCGAATCCCAGCGTATCCAGCTGCCGGATGAGCTCATTGATCTTGATAACCTTGGAGATTTGCTCCGGCAGCAGGGACTCGCCCATGTCCATCCTCTCTTTCAACCCCTTGGCCTGTCTGATCTTCTTCTTCAAAGCCCGTACTTTCTTCTCCTTTTCTGCCTCTTGGTCTGCCCCTTCCTTGTCCTTGGCGGCTGCCTCCTTTTCCTTTGCCAGCTCCTCCGCGTTGGCCTTTACCTTCTCCCGGATTTGCTTTTGCTTCGCAGGATCCTTGGTCAGAATACCAATCAGGTCCTTGGGAACGGGCGTGACGAGCTTGAAATTCTCGGCGAACTTCTTCAGCTCAGTCAACCTGATCTCCTTGTCAACCTTGGCCCTCGTGGTCCTGACTTTCTCAGCCATGAACCGCTGGGAACTCGCAAAAGTCCTGAACGAAGCTAAAATGTCGCGTTTAACAGTGGCGGGCGTGTCGCCGCTTTCGTCGCCGTGAACTTGCCGCGGGTTGTCCTTTTCGTCGCCGTGAACTGGCCGCGGGTTGTCCTTTTCTTCGCCGTGAACGGGCCGCGGGTGCTCGTTTCCACCACTGTGATGTTTGTTATTGTCCGCTTCGGTATCGGCATCGTGGGCTTCGCTCTTGCTATCCCTTGCTGTCCCTTCGGATGGATGGATCGTTTCCAGATGGCGCTTGTGGTCTGTGGATGACGAGAAGGCTAACTCGCAGCTGCTGCACTGGTATGTTCTCCAAGTTTTCGACTTATCCTCATCTCGAGCTAAGGATACCTCTAATTTTGGTTCACCTAAATGTTGTATCGGAACTCCGGGGGAAAGTTGTGCTACTGGCGTTGGGGCGGAACCTTCATCCTTTTCTTCGGCAAGCGGTTTCGACTCCTCCGTTTTCACCAGGCTCTGTGGCGGCGGCGACGGTGTGGGCAGCGGAGAGGGAAACGCAGGAGCATCGGAACTGGTGGTTGCCCGCCGAGAGAATGGGACAGCGGATGATCCATTGACAACAAAACTTGATCCTTGGGATGCTTGGCCCCATATGCTGGGCCCGGACATGCAGATTCGCATTTGGCACGGGAGGACTTTGCTGCTCCATGCTGGAAACCGAGGAACGAAGGTGAAGCTGCACGGGCGGGTAGCCGAACGAGTTCAATCCTGGAGACGGCATCATGGGAACCCCTTGACGCGCGTTGTCAGTCGAGCCATAGGGATTCTGGCTGCCTTGACTTTGAGAGCCAAGGTCAGAGTGTGGCGTCGGGCCTTGAAATCCGCTCCCTTGTTCCAGCGGCGGCGCATGGGGCGGCAGGTTGTACGCGGGGCTGGAGTATGGCATCGTGATGGTCCACTGTCCAGACGCCTGGGTGAGCTGATCACCAGGTGCCCTTGGAAACCCAGGCTGCCATGGAGGACCCAAATTCGGAGCTGGGCCCTGCGGTTGGATCCACCCGTGATTGTAGACGGCCGGATCCGGGGCAGGTCTCACCCAAGGATGCTCGGCCGCTCTCAGGGCTCCAAGACGCTCCCGTGGGTGCGACCTCATCAGAGAGCGGATGAAATCGATAGCGGCCGGTCCCGCGTGCGCCTGTCTGAGCGCATCTTCGGGGAATGATAACGTGCCGGACTGGTATTTTCCGAGATCGGTAAGCATGTTGAACACTGGCCGTCCGGTAAGTGCCTGGAACGCGGTCTCTCCCAGGCACCACATGTCCGCCAGAAACGGGTCTGCCGCCATTGGGTTCCCGTAATAGCCGTGCAGCTCCGGAGGCATGAAGCCAGGAGTCCCCCGGACAGTAGTGGATGACGCGGTATCCCCGATTCGCTTGCTGAGGCCCATGTCGCAGACCTTGACCCACCAGCTGTCTGGCGGCTTGGACTTGATCAAGATGTTCTGAACAACACGTGAGCGACGCACCGCGAAGGGGCGTCTGGGCGGCCACTTACCGCCGGCTTGATGTCTCGGTTGGCGAATCCAGCTTCGTGCATCAGGGCCACCCCGGCCAGGACCTGAGATATGATCTCCTTGACCTGACTCTCGGGTAGCACGTTGTTGTTGTCGGCTAGGTATTTCTTCAGATCGCCGTACTCGCAATATTCCATGGCGATGTACAGATAGCCGGGGCTATCGTACCAGCCAAAAGACGTGACGAAGAAATCCGAGTACTGGAACCGGCGCGTTAGCAAGGAGCGGCCCGCAGCTGGGAGTTTCCAGTGGGCGATGGAGTGCACCTTGTCCTGCGAGAACTTAGCGAGAGCCTCGAGCTCGCGTACGTAGTGCTCCGATCTGTGGCCGGATGTATCGATCCTCTTGACGGCCCGGCTCTCGCCTGCGTCCTCTTCTTGGGTGCCATCCTTCACCTTGCACTCCAGCCAGACAACTCCACACCCGCCGTGTCCCAGTATGTGCTTCAGCTTCCATCTCTCGTAGCGGCGTCGACCGAATGGGCGGGTGTGGATAGTCAGTTCTCCCTGGATTGTTGCCTGGAGCTTCGTGTCTCGGACTAGTTCCGGAAGCGGGGTTTGACTCGTCATTTCTCGTCATCGAGATATAAGAAGTCGACAGCGTGCTCTGTCCGGTGTGCGATGGCTTTGGTGATGGTCGGAGAGCGGCCGGTGCTAGCTCGACGAAGATGTTGGCCGGGAGGGGATGCAGCCGGGGCGGCTCTGCCAAAGTTCGCAAGCTGAGGGGCAATTCAGCGCCTGACACGTGATTATGTGCTTTACCACGAGACGTCTCATGGCAAACTTCGTTGGGCAACCTCCGTTGGCTGAGCTGAGGCGGCTCTTGGGGCTCCCGCTGCCATTTATTGCAGGCTGCGCCTCCGCCACACCACACCGCAACAAACGGCGGACCAGTGGGCAATTCCGAGCACCCTGGGGGGCGAATCATGCAAATGGGCGGCTCTGCCGAGTTCGCAGGACGAGGGGCGTTTGTTACTGCGCCTCCGCCACACGGCAACAAGGCGAACCTGGGCACTTCCATTCCCAGTCTGGGGAAATCATCTTGGAGGGGCTTGATAAATAACTAATCGGCTGGCTTCCAACAATGAAGGGTTTTCGAACCAACTCCAACCACATCAATGTCAACTCTTGCTCACTTGCTTGCTAATCCGCGATAGAAAATGTCTGCCGAGCTGGCCCTCGCCATCCCGCCGACGGTTGCCTTGTGTCTGCAGTAATTACGTGCCTTCCTCATCTCTTTTAGCGAAGAGTACGTCCTCTGGCTCTGGCTGACCTAGGTCTCAGGTACGGCCGGGAACTGAAGACGCTATGCTCTACGTTGAAGCACGCAGACGTGGAAATCTCGGAGCGGATTCTGCGCCTCGACAACGGCTGGCTGCGCTTCATGCATCAGCTCAACTTTGTGCGCCGCATAGAGCACATGATGGAAGAGGATCATCAAAGGATCCACGAAGAAACGCTCAGAATGCTCTCGAGCAAACTACAGACCGTCACGGCCATCCTCAAGCGCCTGGTCAAGCTCCCGTCCGAGTCGGGGGCCGCCCCTGAGCCTGAGACTGGTGCCGGTACCCGACTCAGGTACGCCTTCAAAAAAGAGAGCCTGGACAAGGCCATCGAAGAGTTTGAGCTCTGGCAGCGTACCGCCGACCAATCCTGGTTTCTGCTCATGAGGATTCGCGACCCGCGGATAGACGCCGCCCTGGCCGACCCTGAGCCTCTCGAGTTTGTATCGAACACCGCAAGCGCCATTCCGTCCACCGTGACTATACGGTCTGGTCTCCAAAACACTGACACCGTGACCATGGCCGGCCCTGGGTTGACATTCAACGCGGAAGAGCTATCCCGGATGACGACCTGGCAGGTTCCATACTCCTCTGCCTTCTTCGCGCAGCCGCTCTCCACCTCCGGCGCCACGACCACGTACATACTGAACACGATCCGGTGCCAACCTCTCACCAAGTACAATTCCATCAAGAAGGACGCACGAGATTTAGCCAGGAAGCTCCAACACAACGACCCACACACGTTCGGCCTCTTGTCGTGCAAAGGCCTAGCCATACCTTCCAGGGTTCCGTTTGCCGCTCCAGGGGAGACGGAACCGAACGTCGCGCTTACCCTGGTCTTCAGGGTGCCTCCGAGATCTGGAGAGCTGCAGAGTCTCCGTGATCTGCTCGTCAACACCTCGGGTCCTGCGTCTCTCTCCGGGCGATTCGACATGGCACGGGAGCTCGCCAAGTGCGTGAGCTTCGTGCACACCTTTGGGTTCGTGCACAAGACGATTCGGCCCGAGTCGTTCCTCACCTCGACACTCGACAATGGGCAAAGCCACTCCGTGTTCCTGGTCGGGTTTGAGAACTTCCGACGAGAAGATGGGTGGACGCAGCGCCGGGGCGACAATGCGCCGGACCGAAACCTCTACCGCCACCCTTCGCGACAAGGCGCGTGTCCCCGGGAGGACTTCATCTTGCAACACGACATCTACAGCCTCGGCGTCTGCCTTCTGGAGATCGGCTTATGGCAGAGCTTCTTTACGTACAGCCCCCAGGACGGGAAGCCAATCCTGACGGGGCTGCTCGGCATCGAGCCTGGCGTTGCAGCAAACCAAATCGGCCATTTTGTCCAGATGAAAGCCAAGGACAGCCTCTTGCACCTCGCACAAACTTACCTCCCCCGGCTCATGGGGACGAGGTACGCAGAAATCGTAAGCACCTGCCTGACATGTCTGGATCCTGACAATGGAGACTTCGGTGATACGGCGGCGTTCCAAGATGAGGATGGGATACAAGTCGGGGTCAGATATATCGAGAAGGTCAGTCCACGTAAGTGATACGGCTAGTACGAGATGTGTCCTAATGATGTCTAGGTTCTTCTTTGCCTAAATAAGCTCTTCGTATAATTAAGGATATGAATACCGTGTTGCGACGAAGTGGGCAGTGGTGGATACATGTAAAGACAAGCGAGATGTGGAAGAAGGGAAGATGCTAGGTCGCCGAAACGGGATGTGGCCTTGAGCGTAATAGTCATGGGGTTATTTTCGCTGCTTTCCCTCTGGCACAGGCGTTTGAAATCCTAATGTGAATCACTCCCATCAACGAAGTCCTCTCGGCTGGCGACTTGCGCCGAAGGGTTTGTAGAATTCCCAAACCTGCGATCAAGTCATGCTCCTGCATGACTTGGGCGTAGCCATTCTCTCTATCCGAGAGGGAAGCTGGCCGTTGTTGCACAAGGACAACGTAGTCCTACAATTTCCATCAAATGGACAGGCCATTGAGCCGTGCTTCCAAAGGGTCGTACCTAGCATGTGGTCTCACATCCACGTCGTTGTGATATCGTGGTTTGTTAGCCTGCCGTTAGTCGTCCACCGCGCTTCCTGTTGGCTCAGCCCCTTTCCAACTCATGGTACCCCGCAACGTGGCCCGCGTTTGACCGGCGAGACAAGCCGTGGTCGCAACTATGGACTGCCAGCCATGTCGGGGACCAGGTGCTGCCGGCCTCCCGTCCTGGTAGGACCCAGTCGGGGTCACCCGTGTCCATCCACACTCCTCACCGCGGTCCGTGATGCCCGAATCCGAGGGCAGAATTCACAGCCACCCACGCCGCAGCCCGTCCGCCAGTTGTCACCACGCCCGCCCAGCTCTCTTGGCTTGGTCGAGACTGAAAGGGAAATCGAGACCACGGAGCACCTTGGGGGAGGCGATGGTGTTGGCAGGTAAGCACTGGCAAATCATGTCCGTCCTTGGGGTCGTTTCGATCACCTCCTGCCAGCCGGGGGATGCCTTGGCTGCCTCGACCAAGGCCATGGGGAGCAAGTCCGTCGACAGCTGCAAGTGAGTTAGCATGGCTAGGACCCAAGAGCAACCAGAGCAGCTTGACACGGAGGGTCTCTCCCCCTGCCCACCCCGCAGCCAACGACACATATTCACTGCAGCTGCTTTCCCCACCCACCCATGCATTCACCGCAGTTGTATCCGACTGCAACCGCATCTGCATCTCGGTCTGTCCTCAATTTTCCCGCACGCCAACCCCCTATGCCCCCACCCAACCAATGTTGTACAGCAGACAATGAGGCCGCCGGTCCCCGCTTTCAGCATCCAAGTCGCGTTGCCTTGCATCAGTGCCTTGCCTTGCTCCCCCGCATGCTCAGAGTCAGCCCTGCGTATTGCCCCGGCGTGTTTCGGTCCCTCCAAAACAGCTGGTTGCCTCAATGGTGGTTGGCGGACGGGCCCGAGAGTGCGAGTAACACAGCCGCATAGTACACACCACATCCCGAGATATCACATTGGGCATTCGTGCCGACGGTGATACTGCTTTCTGGCAGCCTGCCGCTCGCGGCATACTGTTATGCATTTCGCTGGTCCTCACCCACCTCCGGACCGGCAAAGCGCCTTGGGTGCACAGCCTCCTGCCCGCATAAGACGCCCGAAGGCGCTCTGTTACGAGGACATTCAACTGATGGTCGTACGCTATCCGGAGACTGGCGAGGAGGGCCTGGCTATGGCCATCAGGCTCGCGCACCACAAGGGGGTGGACAATAAGCCGTTTTGCCTCGTGTTGGGCGGATTGGACTGGTTGGACTGTATCGGATCGAATTTCCTTCATGTTCGACGTCCCGTGGTTGTTCTCCTGCGGCTCTTGGGTGGGCAAGATCTGTCCTCCAGGCTGCCATTCTGCCGCCAGATAGAGGCTAGGCACCCAACGCAACCGGCCGCCTTGCCTGCCACTGGAACTTGGGAGCGCGGCCAAGCGGTCTCCTCCCCCATCTCTCCGCAGGGGGCGAAAATGACTTGCAGTCCCGCCCACGCGACCAACAGCCAAGCGACAACTGGCGTGTAAAGTCATAACCCAAAAGGCCAAATGACAGCAACTTTCCCAGAAATAGAACAGATGACAGGCAGCACATGTTTCATCTTCCATGGAATCAATTGCACCTAATCCGCAGCTTCATTGCGATCCCCTCTCTCAATCCGTCCCAGTCCGCCCTGCACCCCCTCCCCCCGTCATTTTATCGCAGAGCTCGATTTAGCCACCCGCTGCCAGCACGAGTCCAGCCGCGCGCCGCGCGCAGGAACACGAGTCGAAGAAACGGAGGCAAGAGCGCCTCTGACGCGGGGTCTTCATCCAGAAACAAGGGGCCGCGGACCCTGGAGGTCCCAGAACGCCTAGCCTCGACCCTGCGGGCCAATGAAATGACTCCGCCAGCGTCGGGGGGAACACAACGGACCCGCTTCGGGGAAGCTTTGTTGCCCACCTTTGACGTCACTGACGTCATTTTCTGGGATGCGCAGCCCCACAATTTGGCCCTTTCAAGGCAACAACCAGCTTCTGTGCATAAATCAAGATGCCTCGGAGCATCCCGATCTGATTGCTCCACTGGCCTGTAAACGGATGGGGACGGAGGGGGGTTGAACCCAAAACACGGTCTGTTCTTCGGGTTACTCCAGGAAGAGATGCTGCTCATGTTTCTCTCGTACCGCCGCCCAGGGAGCCAGGAACGCAACCGAGCAGCCCGCAAGTGCAGGGTTATTCCAATCCAGCCACGCCATAATCAGAATCCTACATACCTGTTCTGTCTATGCCGATGAAGAGAATGTCGGGTCGACCTGGCTGACGCTATTGATCCCCCCCAACATCAACTCAAACTCTGGGTCAGCTAGCATGCCCTGGTCGGTTCTCTCACTTCCATTCAAGGTCCCCAGTGATCATCCAGGAATAGGCTTTGGCCGTCTTGAAACACAGGGCCGTCACCGCCTCGAGTCGAGCTTTCGCCAGGAGTGGCTTCATGTCGCGCCCACGCGGCGGCAGACGGCGCCGTCACTTCTGCTGGCACCCCAGTCGAGGTTGCTCCCGGTGTGGCGTCGTCTTGCAACCCCGCCGCGGGAATTGCTGGCGTTTCTGCTGGGGTGGGAGTCGATGCCGCCGCCCTCTCCTTACCCTTTGCACTCCCGACACGGCCGTTTTCGTTGCAGCGACTCCTCTCCTGTCCTCGGGTACAAGGCTTGCGCTGGAATATCATCTCGGAAGCCCGGTTAAACACACGCTGACAAGTCGCCTCGAACTCTTCTGCGCTCATAATGATGATGCCCTCGGGTATCCCGGCACTGCCCTGCGCTTCGGGCAGCACACCCGTGGTGCGAAGTACTTCTCTGACCTGGCGAAGAGAGGTAAGGGTTAGTGCCCATGCATTTGCTGCTTGACAGGAAACGGGAGGTACATACGATATTCTCGCCCTCGGTTGAGACGAACCGCTGGAGGTCCAAGACATGCCCACAAATGACATCGACCTGTTCTGTGCTGCAGCTCGCCGTCCAGGGCTTGAGAGACGAGGAGGCTGGCTCGAATCCAGCATCGCCTAAAGCCGGCGAAGTCCCGGTTGTCGCCTTCCGGCCCGCTCACCAGACCGAATGAGGCGAGGAAGTTTAACGCATGACAAGCACTGGTCGGGCGAGTGGGACGTTGTGCTGGTGTTGTCGGCCGCCACCAAGAAGGGCAAGCAGGCGATCCAAGACGCCTTTCTAAAGATCCCGTTCGACGAAGCCGGCAAGCCTACGCTGCTCATCTCCACGACCGGCACGACCGGCACCGGCGTCGACAGCCTGCAGAGGGCTAACCATGCGGTCCTCTTTGAGGTGCCGTTTGTGGAGGCCGAGGGCCAGCAGGCGGCGGGGCGCATCCACAGAGCCGGGCAACAGTTGCCGTATCAAGTCGCCCAAATCCTGGGAAAGTCCGGTCGCCTCAGAAAGTGGTGGAACATCAAGGTCCAAATCGCGGAGTCCACGGACGCCATGGGCAGGCAGCCAAGCAGGCAACTCTCCGTCCGCGAACCATTGTCCAATCCGAGAAGCTTCGCCCGTTTGGAGCCCTTCCCCGCGTTTGGGGGCCGATCTATTTGGCTGTGCCTGGCACAGTGCGCTGTTGGGGAGTGATAGAACAGTACAGCTCTGGAGTGTTTGGAGGGGATGGAAGCCCCGCACTTTCAGACCTCTGGCTTCTCCCTTTCCCCCCACCTCCAACTTTGCCAGCTTCTCCTTTCGCTAACGCCTGCTTTATCAACTCCATTTACAACTTCAGTCTGTGTGCCCAAGCATCTTCATCACGCTCAGCCCACTGGGTCAAAATCTCCCTGCTCACTCAGCCACAGCCACAAGATGGCAGCCGCTCTTGCACCAACCCAAAACGATCGAGGCCCTGCCACAGCCGCAAAGCGGCTCTCTGGTAAGCGAGGGCGGGGGTGGCCGCTTCTGGCAGAAACCCCGCTTCCTCTGACACAAGGCTCTGGGAACTGGACGAAAGCAGGTCCGCCTCGTTTTCTCTACACCGTTCGCCGCAGTTTCGTGACAACAAGAAAGAAAAGACTTGACCATTGACCGGGAGAGCTGCTCTATGGTGAGTTTGGTGCATACATACCTACCTATTTATGCCGCCCCTCCGGCTAGCACGGACTGACACCCCTGGATGGTAGCCGTTGCGACAGATCTTCCCCGCCGAGGGCGACTCACTTGACAGCGAGGCGAAGGCCGAGTAAGCAGAAGCAAAAGCCAACCGCCTGGTTTACCTGAACGTGACTAACGTTACCGCGCAGCTTAATCGCGGTCCATGGCTTGAACCCGCGCAGCAAGAACGACGCCGACCACGCGTGGGACACTTGGCGAGCGCCTCCAGGGCCCGAAGGATATCTATGGCTCCGCGAGGACCTCGCACGAGTGCTCCCCGACTCTCGAATCTTCCTGTACCAATACAACTCCACGGCCGTCTATGGAAGAGACAAGGGCACGTTTGTGGACAAGGCGAACGAGCTTCTCGAGGCGGTCCGCGTCGAGAGGGACGGGGTCCCGTCTCGCCGCCCTATTATATTC
>FTEL01007402.1_pt1 | contig 10836 bp, 7 predicted proteins | sample 1658911 | NCBI WGS metagenome assembly FTEL01 (sample SAMEA3914869, study PRJEB12502) | metagenome | biome: forest; material: soil | place: USA | collected 2012-03-12 | depth 0.1 m
CCCCCCCATCCCTTTCTCCCCACCCCCTAACAGTTATCTCCCCAACAGATTCTTCTACTCCGGCCTCGCGCGCCGCAAATCCGCGCTCTCCCTGCTCACCCTCCCCCTCCTCGCCGGCGCCATCACCTCCTTCCAATGGTTCCTCTGGGGCTACTCCCTGACCTTCTCGCGCAACGTGCCCACGCACTTCCTCGGCGATCTCTCCAACGCCGGGTTCCGCGGCGTGCTCGCCCAGCCCTCCCTGGCATCTGCACGCATCCCGGATCTGCTGTTTGCAGTCTACCAGGGCATGTTTTCTTGTGTTACTGTTGCGTTGGCGACCGGCGCGGTGGCCGAGAGGGGAAGGATGCTGCCGTGCGTGGTGTTTATGTTTGTGTGGGCGACGGTGGTGTATGATCCGATTGCGTGCTGGACGTGGAACCCCGCTGGGTGGTCGCAGAGGATGGGGGGGTTGGATTTTGCGGGGGGTACTCCGGTGCATTTGGCGTCGGGTGCGGCCGCGCTGGCGTACTCGATGGTGTTGGGGAAGAGGAGGGGGCATGGCACGCAGGAGCTGAATTACAGGCCGCATAATGTCAGTCATATCGTGGTGGGCACGGTGTTTATGTGGGTGGGGTGGTTTGGGTTTAATGCGGGCTCGGCGTTGGCGGCGAATATGAGGGCGATTATGGCCGCGATGGTGACGAATTTGGCGGCGGCCGTTGGGGGGATTACGTGGTGTTTGTTGGATTATCGGTTGGAGAGGAAGTGGTCGACTGTTGGGTTCTGCTCGGGAGTGGTTGCTGGGTTGGTGGCTATTACCCCTGGGTCTGGTGAGTTGCTCCCTTCCCCTTTTCATCTCGTCGTCTCCCTGACATGTCGCTAACACCCCCTCCCACAGGCTTCGTCCCAGCCTGGGCCGCCGTCCCGACCGCCTTCCTGGGCGCGGCCTTTGCCAACTACGGCACCAAGCTCAAGTTCCTCCTCCGCATCGACGACGCCCTCGACATCTTCGCCGTCCACGGCATCGGCGGGCTGGTCGGCAACATCTGCACCGCCTTCTTCGCGGCCGACTACATCGCGGCCCTCGACGGCGCCACCGTCATCAAGGGCGGCTGGCTCAACTCCAACTGGATGCAGCTGCCCATCCAGCTGGCCGACTCCTTCTCGGGCGGCTGCTACTCCTTCGTCGTCACCTGCATCATCCTCTTCGTCATGAACCTCATCCCGGGGCTGCAGCTCCGCGTGCGCGAGGAGAGCGAGGTGCTGGGCATTGACGACGCCGAGATTGGCGAGTTCGCTTACGACTTTGTCGAGCTTACTCGTGATGTCGCCCACGACGACCCCGCCGAGGCTGCCAGCGTCTTTTCCGAGCAGAACTCGCAGTACCCGGTTCTCGCCCGCGACAAGATGATGGCTGGGCCGGCCGTCGACTTTCGCATGTACAGCATGGGCTCGTCGAGCTAGTAGCTGACTGGCTGGCTGCATTTGACTGCGTTTTGTCTTCGATACCCTACTCTTTTGTGCTCTTTCGGTTGTTTATTTTCTTGTCTGTTTCGCTGTCCTTCTCTCCCCGTTTGTTGGCTACCCATTCTTTCTTCTTTCCTTAATCACATATTGTCTGCTGTTGTATGATCTCAAACTCGGAGGAAACGGCTGTGGAAAATGGGCGGCCCTACGTTGGTTTGACAGGCTCACGCCTGCTTTCTCTTATTGTTGTTCTCTTCTGCCCCTTGAGCTGCCGGATTGCGGGCGGTCAGATGGCTTCTTGGTTAGGGATGGGTTATTAGGGATATGGCATGGCAATTGGACTGCTCGGCGCTCAGGGGTATGATAGGGATGGAAGGTTATTTGACGCAAGGGACGAATGGTATGTACATACCAAATGGGACCGTGGGAGGTAGTCTGGATGAGTTCGATTCATCGCCGACCAGCCATCTCGAGCTGGGCTGCGATGGCAGGCGGTGACAAGGCTGGGATGTCACTCGTTCAATCAGGGACAGGCAACACAACGCCGCATCCTCCAGCGAAGCTTGGAGATAATATAGACCTTCTAATGTTCATTTCCTGGTTATCCATTCAACGCAATGGGGTATCATCTGCTGTAACCCATCAGCACCACCGCTCTGTCGGCTCGCGCCACTTCACCCCAAGCAGCTCGAAAATCCGCTTCTCATCCCTCCCCTCCATCAACTCCCCCTCCGTCACCTTGATCCGGTTCTTCCCCCGCATCACCTCCTTGTACAACCCGCGTTGGTTCAGCCGCATGCCCTTCTTGGACGCCAGCAGCCGCATGCTGCGGTTGAAGATGTCGTTGCCAGTGAAATAAATCAGCGCAGCCCCGTACTCGGACTCGGGCACTAGGAGGAAATCGATACGTCGCCATAGCTGGGGCGAGGTGTCCCCGGTACTGGTTTCCTCTGCGGGAAGCACGCAGCAGCCATGCCACTTGCTCCCAGGCCCATCTTTGCCTACACGGTTCGCATGCAGCGCGGCCAGCACAGCGACGAGGAAGCCCTTTCGGGTGAGCACAGCGACCAGTTCCTCAAGAAAGGGTACCAGGTCGGCTGAGGAGTCCGTCCCCTTCCTGGTGACAATGATGTCGATGTCGCCCGAGCTGTCGGAACCCCGCCGGTAGCTGCCGCCCACCAGTAGCTCCACGCTGGGGTCAATCTGCGCCGCCTCACGCTCGACATACGCGAACAGGGCGGCGATCTCAGACCGCGGGATGCGCGTGTTGAGGTCGTCGTAGCGCTCGATGCCGAGGCGCTGGTTGGTGGTCAAGTCGGCCTTCTGGCGGAGGTCGTCGAGGGTGCGGAAGCCTTGAGCGATCCACTTGTTTGCACAGCTGATGCCCACGCCGTAGATCTTGAGGAACGTCTCGAGGACCTGGTCGAGCGGCTCGTCGTTGGCGTACTCGAGGCGACGGAGCTTGTTCGTGGAGGCGATCTCTTCGATTTTGGCGGCGAGGCGGGCGCCGACGTTGGGCAGCTGGAATGCCTCCTCCTCGGTGGTGATTTTCGTCGTCTGCCGGCGGAGAGTGGCAATAGCCTTCCTGTAGGCCAGCGTGCGCCAGTGATCGTTGATGCGGGTGTAGTAGTCACACATGCTTTGAAGGACCTCGATGGTTTTGGCGTTGGGGTTTTGGGTGTCGACCGACTTGTCTTTTGTTCCTCCGCGGTTGCAGGCGAAGCGCTCTTCGAACGGAATCTCCTTTTGGGTAGGACGACGGGTTCTGGTAGATCTCCTTCGCTTCCGTCCATCTGCCGAGCCTTCCTCGATCTCCGAGTCTGAGGCTGCCTCCTGTGCATCCTTGACGGACTGGGCGTCGTCTTCATCTGCGTCCAATGGAAGGTGCTTGTACTGCTGAATGAGTTCGATGTACTGTGACAGTTCGTCGTTTGGGGCTGGCTTTGGGCGAGGCGGAGGGCCAGGTTTGCTTGCAGTCATATCCTGCTGCCTTGGAGGACTTGCCAGCCGAGTCTGCCTCACAGGCCGCGGTGCTGGCGGACTCCTCGGCTTGGCGGTTTGGGGCCGTGAAGCTGGTCCAGGATCTCGGATATCGCCCTGCAAAGACGGCTCCTCCACTTCTGGCGGCGTAGCTGCGGAACCTCCTTTCCTGGACCTTCCCAGTGGCTTGACCTGTAGCGGGCGATCCGAGGGCTGCGGCGGAACCGGTGATTTCTCGTCCGCAGCCGGGGTTTCCGACGTGGCAGGACAACCCGGGACCCTGTACCGGACTTGGTCCGGGTTGAGCAGCGTCCGAAACGAGACAGAATCGACCGGATACTCCTCGTTCACGATGACCAGGGATGGCGAAGCTTCGGGGCCGACCAGGTTCTCGATGTCTTTGTATTCCAGGTGCTTATCGACGACGACGTGGGTAGCGTCAGCCAAGTTTCGGACCCATTGTGCCCCGTACTCCTGGGCTCTGCCGATGCGCAGCTTCCGAGCCGGGGCGATGTCGTTGTTTGGGATGTAGTAGAAGGAGAGGCCGCGGAAGATCTGGGCGGATTCTGGCACTGTCGGCGCAGATTTGCTCACGGATTGCCGCTTGCGCTTTCTCATGGCGGTGGCGGTCGAGGGGGACTGTTCAGCTGGCGGGCTGGAGGCGCCGGCAGCGGGAGTCGGGGAGGCGGCGGTGCTGGAAGGGGGGAACGGAAGCGTAGTGCTCCTTCGGAGAGCCGCTGGCGGTGGGCGAGCGGTCTCTGGCAGGGGCGTCTCTTCGACGAATGACGCAGCGGCTGTGAGTCTTGGCCCTGTTCCAGCGACCCCCGCGGCGATAGGGTCACTGGTGTTGAAAGGGTAGGGGGTGGCTTTTATGATCCCAGAGTCTCGTGCGGTTGCCGCTGGAGTACGGGCAGACGTAGATGATGCAGCGGCAGATGCAGAGACAGAAGCAGCCGCAGGGACAGACTTTGGTTTCTTGAGCGAGCGAAAGAAGGCCCGACACTGGTCGCGGTGCTTTTGCTCCTTCTCGTCCGAGTAGGCCTTGTGGTCGTCGTCGTCGTTTACATGGTCGAGAGCCTCCAGCTGATTAAAGAATGCAGTCTTCTCTTCGAGGGTGGGCGATTGCATCTGCTTATGGGGTCCTTGGGGGTTGGGGAGGGCGAGAAGGGAGCTGGGGATGGTCAAGCCGCGAAATTGGGTGCGGCGGGAGGAGGAGCGTTGTGTCGCCATCTTTTGAGCATTTTCTCTCGCCCGTGCTCCTGCTGCAGTTGGCTAAGCGAGCGATGGCTGCCTGGAACGTTGGAGCCAACACGCATCCAATGGAGGGGATGCATGCAAAAGGCGGCTCGGCTCGGAATATTATCCCTAACAACTGACGCGCAGATTCGCAGATCCGCTGGGCAACGCGGGGAAAGGAGACGCGCAGTCACGTGAGAACCCCTTGATGGGTCCAGGGTTGACAGGGTGGCGCCAAGAAGCCAGAGGAAACGGCCCGGTGGTGTCTTGGCGCGGATTGGCGGCACCAAAGGGCGGTGTTTCAGTGTTTCAGGCTCTCAGCGCCCTTTGCCCCTTTTGCTTACTTGGGACATCGAATGCTGGAGAGTCGGGCTCCGTGTTGGAATTGCCTGCTGCAACCCCTCTCGACCCTGGCCTGAATTGGGGGATACGAGCGACGGCTTATCACCACCCAACGTCATTCATTTCTTTTTGCCATTGCGCCGTTCCTTAGCCTGTGCCTCGCGCATCCCACACGTCGCCACCGAGACTGTCGGTGAAGTGCACCTGAACGACCCCATTCTCTCTCGATCGCTTTCTCTACCTACCTTGGGTCACCATCAGCCCGCATCACAATGTCAAACCTCTTTTCTGGCATGTAAGTACACGCACAATGCACTGTCTCCTGGATCGGTCAGGTCTGTGCTCCATCCCTGGTCGCCATCCGCGGGCACACGCGGGAGCAACCTCACCTTACCCTGCTCGTGTGCTCGTTCCCCCTCTCGTCTGGTTACGCATGTGGGATCAGTCCCAGGCCAGGGACAGGCATCCTCAACACCATCCTGAGCCCTGAGTCGGCTCATCATGCATACCCACCGCCCCAGATCTGCACACGCTGAGGACACAGTCCAATGATGCTGACAACACCCTACAGCAACGCCCGGCTGAGGGGAACCTCGAGCAAGGGGAGCTCCGGCAAGGGCCCTGCGTCGCCCGTGTCCGAAGATGGCCGCCTCAACTCCCCCGGCGGCCTCTCCCACCGAAGCAAGTCGTCAAGCAACCTGTCGGCCTCCAAGCTGCCGCCGCCCTCGCCCATCTCGCCCGCATCGCCGCTCCCTCCCCAGTCCACCAGCTCAGCATCCATCGGCGACGATGTCCTGGCGTCATATCGCCTCCCGACGCCGGTCCCCATGTGGCTGAACCCTGCCTATGCTAAGCACATCGTCAGGGGCAACTTCATGACCCTGAGCAGCCGACCCAAGACGGTCGAGCCGGGCGAATGGATGGCCCACCAAGGTATGCCCGACTTCGCTTCCTCTGCCCAATGGCCGGTGTGTTTCCTGCCGCTGACATGCGTCGATAGTGGTCGAACATTACCGCAATCTGTGGAACTTTGTCCACGTCGTATCCGCCAAGGAGTCCACCGGCAAGAACATCTGCAACTCATCCTCATGCCCGCGCATGTCGGCTGGGCCGTAAGCACCTCCCATCTACCATGATTCGCGGATAGGCACAAAATACTAACCCGCTCCCAGAAACCACTCCTACACCTGGCTGAACAAGATGGGCAACCGCTACGAGCGCACCGAGCTGCCGGCGATCGAGTACATCGCCATGATGCAGCGGTGGATCTCCAGCAAGGTCGACGACACCAAGATCTTCCCGACCGACCCCGCCGGTGTGTCCTTCTCGCACAACGCCAACATCGCCAGCACGGCGCTCCTCGGCAGCCCGGACGAGTGGGTCGGCAAGCGCAGCGGGTTCCCCAAGGAGTTCGCGGGCATCTGCGAGACCATCTTTCTGCAGATGTTCCGCGTCTACGCCCACCTCTACTGGGAGCACTTTGTCGACCCCTTCTACCACCTCAACCTGGAGAAGCAGCTCAACAGCTGCTTCAGCCACTTTGTGCTGACGGCGACCGCGCTCGACCTGATCAAGCCCAAGGAGCTGGAGCCCATGCAGCCGCTGATCGACCTGTGGGCGGCCAACGGGACCTTCCCGCCCGAGTCCAAGGCCTACGAGTATGCCAACCTCAAGGCCGGCACGCGGCTGCTGCAGATGGCTGGGATGGCTTGAGGAGGTGGGGCGGGGAAGGGGGGGAAGTGAAATCCATTGCGTCGTCGTTCATTGCCAGCATGGAGGTTCGGCCGCAGCATACCTAATCATCGTCATCATCATCGTCGGGCGTTTGGGCGTGGAACAGTGGGAGGAGAAGACGGCAGTTTTGCTGACTGACTGAGGTTGTCTGTCTCATAGAGGATTTGCTTTTCTGGTAGATAGGAGGAGGTTCGACATCTAGCTGTCGGCCGGTTGCTTCGCTGGGCAGGGAGGACGGGGGCAAACATGGTGTGTTCTAGACAAACTGCCTAGTTGGGCGTGCTCGAGTTGTGTCACGGTGACATGAAACATGATGGCCTGTCAAGCCTGTCATGGACGCCAGCTGCGCCTCAAGCCGCCAAGTAGAGGGCTAGCAGGGATTGTTGCGTATGCTGACTTATAGTGTGTATGCATTTACTCGGTAATAAATCTCTAATTACTCCAGAACCAGGCAAACCGGGAGAGAAGGTCAGGGTCCAGCGCCAGCCTCTCACCTAGGTGTGTGCCTTGCCAAGCCCTGGGCTGGGTCAGACGAAATTCACGCTCACCTTCGCCTCACCTTAAAGGCCCTTCCTGCAGCGGTGGGGCAACCTTAGTTGTCGAGAGTGACAGGGTCGACCACTGCGGGGCACCCTCCCCACATGCGCCTGGAAGCGGGTCGTCTTGGATTTTCCACCCAAATTCTCTGCGCAGGGCGAACCCAGGTCGAGACTCTCGGCCTTTTCCGTACCATCCCATCGACTTTTCTTGCCCCGGCGTCTGGACTGCTCCTTCGCTCCCTCTTCTCTCACAACTCTCCCTCTTTGCGAAGGATACCGTAACGGACTGCGCGCCCGTGTTTTTTTGCCCGTCACCGTTCCAATCCGTTCCCGCAACCCCTCCCGGACCGACCCTAACAGACCAAGATGGCTGGCGAGGACATGGACATCGAGGTTGCTGAGAAGCAGCTCAAGTCGCTCGAGCACTCGGAGCAGCACTACTTCAACAGGCAAGTTTGGGTGCCTTTGGCTGGTGTATTTGTTGCTTGCGCGCATGTCCGTGCTAACTTTTGCCCTCTAGTTATAACCACCATGGTGAGACGAATTCCTTTGCGAATTTACAAATGTTCGACGCTAACCGATGCGACCCCGCGATAAGGCATCCATGAGGAAATGTTGGTGTGTACATCTCGCTGCCCCACCATCACCACCAGCACCCCTCGCCTCTTACCCTCTACCATTTTCTATTGCATTCGCTGTTTCAACCCGAGACATGGCTGTTGGCTGACACGCGCACGCGCTCTCGCAGAAAGATGAGGTCCGGACAAAATCGTACATGAACGCCATCATCCAGAACAAGCACATCTTTAAGGACAAGATCGTGCTCGATGTGGGATGCGGCACTGGCATTCTCTCCATGTACGGCTCCACCCCCTTACCCCCACGGACAAACGAGCCGGAGCGACGGAGGCTGACGCGCTATACTCAGGTTCGCCGCCAAGGCTGGCGCGAAGCATGTCATCGGTGTTGACATGTCCACCATCATCTTCAAGGCGCGCGAGATCGTCAAGGTCAACGGGCTGTCGGACAAGATCACCCTGATCCAGGGCAAGATGGAGGAGATCGAGATGCCCTTCCCCAAGGTCGACATCATCATCTCCGAGTGGATGGGCTACTTCCTCCTGTACGAGAGCATGCTGGATACGGTCCTTTACGCCCGCGATCGCTACCTGAACAAGGACGGCCTCATCTTCCCCGACAAGGCCACCATCTTTGTCGCTGGCATCGAGGATGGCGAGTACAAGCAGGACAAGATCGGATGTACGTTTCCCCCTCGGCATGTTTGCGCGCCGCTTGGCACTGACTGACATCCCCCACCCCACAGTCTGGGACAACGTCTACGGCTTCGACTACTCCCCGCTCAAGGAGACGGCCCTCTCGGAGCCGCTCGTCGACACGGTCGAGATGAACGCCGTCGTCACGGACCCCACCCCCGTCCTGACCCTCGACCTCTACAAGGTCACCCCCGCCGACCTCGCCTTCAGCTGCCCCTTCGACCTGGTGGCGCAGCGCGACGACTACATCCACGCGCTCGTCGCCTGGTTCGACATCGAGTTCGCCGCCTGCCACAAGCCCGTGCGCTTCTCGACGGGGCCCCACACCAAGTACACCCACTGGAAGCAGACCGTCTTCTACCTCAAGGACATGCTCACCGTCCAGAAGGGCGAGAAGGTCGAGTGCTCGCTGCACAACCGCCCCAACGAGAAGAACAAGCGCGACCTCGACATCAAGATCGAGTACCGCCTTGACACGGCCGACCCTAACAGGCAGGCCGAGGGCACCTGCCTGTACAAGATGTGCTAGTCGGGCAGGGGCTGGGGGTGCAAGGGGGCGTTTGGGAGTATGATGAAAAAACCTCTATCTATAAGCATGGATGAGGGATGACATGGCATTATGGCATGGCATGGCGAGGGGTGGGCTTTGCTTGCACAAACTAGAGAAGGGATGAAGGGGTTTCAACTGGCGTTCTTTTTTTCTTGGCGTATCATCGCTTGCACGGCCGAGCAAAAGAGAAAAATGCGTCGTTTCCTGCAGAGCGAGAGAGAAAGCATGGATGGATGGGTCTGGATGGGATGTGGATGAGGTGGATGAGTGTGTGGGTGTGGTGTAGCAAGATATACCAGTGTCTTGATGAATAGGGATACCCGTGCAAAAGAAAAGAAAAGTGGCAGAAGTGTTGTGTGTTGTTGTTTGGAGAGAGACTTCTTGCCGTCTTGAAATGGATGAAGTGGGTGAGTGGAGGAGAGATTCATATGATATATTGCTTGCTCGTGCTTTCACAACCCTTTTGACACAAACCAACAGACAACCAACCCAACTCAAGCACCTATCTCCCCACTCAACTTTTCCCTGCCGACCAACTGTCTTCACTCTATCTTGTTATTTTGTTTCCTTTTCTTGTTTGTTGTCACCATCTTCCGTTTTGTTGCTTGGCCCCCAGATCCCTCTCCATCCTCTCTCTACTTCACCGTTTTGCCCTCTCCAACCCCCTTTCTACTACCACTACCGTTTTGCCCTCGCCAACAACCTCTTTCTACTACCACGATCGTTTTACCCTCTCTCAACCACCCCGTTACCACCCGCCAAACGAACAACTCAAACCGAAGGGACTGCGACTGCGTCATCAAAATCCTCGTTCATCATCATTATACCGGTCGTGACTGTCATCCCTGCCGCTTCCCCCTCACCCCCCTCTCTGAGGTTGCTCCTTTTGATCTCCTCCCCTCACCCGTCGTTGTTCAGGCCGGGCAAGGGAAAGGGAGCAACCAGCAGAAGGGGGGAAGAAAGGGAAAGGCAAGGGAAAATAGGAAATGCAGAGGAGCGAGCCGGAACGAAACAGGAAAACTGAGCAGAGAGGAGAGTCAGAAATCAACCACCAACCCCCAAAGGCAAACCGCAGCGAAAAGGAAAGCAAAGCAGAGCAAATCAATCAACACAACACCATTTTGGTCCCATATCTTTCTTTTTTTGTTCGTTCTTTTCCTCTCCCCCATGCACCTTTACACCCACCACACCCTGGAAATTAAACCGTACTCGCCCTCTCCCGCGCCGTCCAAACCATCTCCGGCAGCGCGCCCACCCCCTCCCCCTTCTCCACAACCACCTCCTCCACGGCCTTGACAACCTCCTCCACAGCCTTCACCACCACCTCCTCCACCGCTGCCCCCCCCCTCCTCCTCCTTCGCACCGGAATCCCCCCAACAGCAGCAGCAACCACCCCACCCAAACCCACACCCAATTCCCTCCTCCCAATCGGAACAGGAGGCGGAATGACCCCCAGACCAGGCGGATGCGGCGGCGGCAGCCGATCCCACGGGTTCCCCACCGGCGTCGCAGCAGCAGCATCTTCAATCCCACCGGCGGCGGCCGACAGCGTGCCCGACGACCCCGGCGTGGGCGCCCCACAGCTACTGCTCGAGCTGCTGGAGCAGCCGTACTTGTCGACGCCGACGACTTCCCGGTGGCGGATCTCCTCCTCCATCTCAAACACGACGTAGCTGTCCTGCCTGTACAGGCCGCCGCCGCCAAAGGGGTTGTAGCTGCGGGAGAGGAACGG
>FTEL01007690.1_pt1 | contig 10834 bp, 6 predicted proteins | sample 1658911 | NCBI WGS metagenome assembly FTEL01 (sample SAMEA3914869, study PRJEB12502) | metagenome | biome: forest; material: soil | place: USA | collected 2012-03-12 | depth 0.1 m
AGAGTTATCCTGACCGTTCAGCTCGCCCAGGTCGCACTCCTCAGAGTCGGCCTTGGTGCCGTCGCCACAGACAGGGAGGGTCTTGCAGTCGGCAGAGCATCCAGAGTTGTCCTGGCCGTTAAGAGGGCCAAGGTCGCACTCCTCGGAGTCAGCCTTAGCACCATCGCCGCACACAGGGAGGGTCTTGCAGTCGCTGGAGCAGCCGGAGTTGTCCTGGCCGTTGAGAGGGCCAAGATCGCACTCCTCAGAGTCGGCCTTGGCACCATCGCCACACACAGGGAGGGTCTTGCAGTCGCTGGAGCAGCCAGAGTTGTCCTGGCCGTTGAGAGGGCCAAGATCACACTCCTCAGAGTCGGCCTTAGTACCATCACCGCACACAGGGAGGGTCTTGCAATCGCTAGAGCAGCCGGAGTTATCCTGGCCGTTGAGAGGTCCAAGGTCGCACTCCTCAGAGTCAGCCTTGGTACCATCGCCGCACACCGGGAGCTTCTTGCAATCGCTGGAGCAGCCCGAGTTGGCCTGGCCGTTGAGGGGGTGGCCGAGATCGCACTCCTCAGAGTCGGCCTTGATTCCATCACCGCAGACAGGGAGCTTCTTGCAGTCGTTCGAGCAGCCAGAGTTGGGCTTGCCGTTGCCACCGTTGTTGCCTCCGCCGAGGTCGCACTCTTCGGTGTCGGCCTTGATGCCGTCACCGCAAACAGCGAGCTTCTTGCAGTCAGTCGAGCAGCCAGAGTTGGGCTGGCCGTTGCGAGTTGAGCCAAGGTCGCACTCCTCAGTGCCTTCCTTGTTACCGTCGCCGCAGACCGGGAGCTTCTTGCAGTCGACTGAGCAGCCCGAGTTGGGCCGGCCGTTAGCTGGGCCGAGGTCGCACTCCTCCGCGCCTTGTTTGTTGTTGTCGCCGCAAGTGGGGCAGCAGCAAGATTGCGCGCAAATGTCAGGGCAGGCAAAGCCGACGGTCGTATACATGCGGCCGTTGCTGGTCGAGTCGATGTTCTGGCCCCGGTTGAAGCAGGTGGTGGCGGCGGAGCGGCTGTGGCTGCTGACCAGGCCGGCAGACACAATGATGTTCTGGCTGCAGAGCTTCGTCACCTTGGGCTCGATGACGGACAGCACGGCAGATACGGGCACCCAGCAGTTGGCCTTGTTTCCAGAGACCGTGCAGTAGCTGTTGTGGGGCCATTTCGAAGAGTTATCTGAAAGCGACCTCGAGGGAGTGGCGTTGTTGTCGAGGATGGCGAGATACGCGTCGGTAACGGTCTCGGAGGAGACAGCCGTCATCTTGACGTGGAAGCAGGTCTGGCTGGAGAGAGGGCTGGGGCACGCCTCAAGCGTGTAGGTGACTCCGCCGGAAACGTCAAGGCTGTTCCCCCACTTGTTTCCGCACTGGAGATCAGCCGTTCCGCCGGCCGAGACCGCGGCCGGACCTTGCGCCTTCTGGGAGCAGCAAGTTCCGCTGGGGCAGGTATCGATGCGAGAGAAGAGGCGGCGAGGTTGGCGACGGGCAAGGTGGGTCGCCTGCTGGCAACACGCGTTGGATGAGAGGGCGTCTGTGGCCCCGGCCGGACACACATTGGACACCGCGAGACTGCCGCTAGCCAGCACAAGGCTGGCGAGAGCGACGGTGGCTCGCATGTTGGCGGATGTTGAGGGAAGGGCGGGCGAAAACGAGAGGATGAGAGGTGGGTGAGTAGCCTGAGCAAGAAGAGGATGTGCTGAACAAGACGAGCGAGGACATCCTTTATATCGGTGTCAACATGAGCCAGCTCACGGGAGGACAAGACAGGCCAAGCAACTCGGACCAAGGAACCCGGTTGCGCCGCTATTACCGCTCTACATCGATAGTGCGGAGAAAACGTGGTCGCCTGTTCTGTGTGTGGCCCAGCTAGCCTGTAGCTAATGCAGTGGTATTGGGAAAGTGGTGCCATCTCGATAAGAGACAAACAGGACCGAACCCGGGGACGACAGCGAATTCTAGCCTCAGTCGGCTTCAGCCTGCTATCCCAATTCAGTTCGCAGCTTGAGACAATGGATGCTGTGGAGCTACAGCAAGTCAAGTCTAGACGCGGCAGTGACTAATAGGAGTGAAGAGCAGCCCCTGGTTCAAGCACGCCAAGAGGCCGGACGAGGAACTAACAACTCCAACGACGGAAACTTGTTCGAAGCCCTTCGCAAGCCTTTCTGCACCTAGCAAGCGAGATGTGCGTGAGCTGTCGACAGCTGAGGCGTTGATGGGTGGGTTGCGGTGTGCACGGGTGGAACTCCGTGGGGCCGAGCACCGGTGGACTTCCGAGGCCGAGCACCGGTGCTAGACACGTTCTAGGCTTCCGGATGCGCCCATTTCGGACGGGCGCTTGCCCTGAATCTGCCCCGGGTTGGTCCCTGACGACTCACGAGTCAAGGGCTCAGGCTAACTGAGACCAGGAACCGCCTGCACATGTAGGCTTTTGCAGATGAAGTTGACCGTTCATTGGCTCGCAACCGGCAAAAGGTCCGCCAAGGTGGTCAAGTTGCCTCCAAGCGCCGAGACGGAGTCCCAGCTCGCCAGCCTCGACAGAGACACGAGTTCCCAGCAAGCGTGGTGGAGCCCGGGAAGTCCAGCCACAGCCGGTGGAACCGCTCAGGGGCGACACCACCGGCTCCGAGCCATGTGACGTATGACAAACACCAAACCACTTGATTGGCTTCCATCGACGCTCATCGACGTAGTCGGCACAATCCCCGGCTCGACAGCAGCTGAAGCCTCGTCTCTGCATCGAGCGCTGGGTGTGTGCGTTGGCTCCCCTTGGGCTAGGTTTTCAGCTGCTTCGGGCTCTCTCTCCAGGGTCCTCCCCTTCACGAAGGCCCTAGTGCATGAAGTTGCTCCATGCGACACGCGTACCATAGTAGAGGTGTTCTTGTTTTGTCAGTGTGCCTTTTTGGCCTTGTAAACTTGCAGAATGTGGTTAGGACGACTGTGTCTCCAGGAACTTCTCCCCTGAGGCTTGCGCTTCATCCAGCATATCCTCGAGGTAGGCTGGTGTAATCTGTGGGTGCCCATTGAGATAGCGGCTGCAAGAACAGCGCTATCGGTTTCAAGGACTGAGAGCTATCGTTCCAAGGACTGAACACTATTGATTCCAAGGACTGAGCGCTATCGAGAATATTCTCAGGTCGAGCCCGAAGCCCGAGACGAGCATCCACGGGGCATTGTCCGCCATTGGCGCTGTAACGTCTCCTGGTTCCTGAGCCCCGAGCCGTCTCAGAGCGTACCCGTTGCCAAGTTTGCTACCGTCTCTGAGGGGGCGCATTTGAGGCAAGAACTGCGGTGCTTGGTGGCAATGAGTGACCGCTGGGTGTTGCCGCTGGCTGGAGGGACTTGTCAGGAGGATTTTCGACTCTGTGCAATACCACACCATGAAAAAATAGCAGTATGGGCCCGATGAGGTTGTTATATGGCGTACCAATGGCGGTGCCTTCGCCGGAAGATCTCTCGAGTCCAGTGTCGAGGGAGAGTCCCAGAATCACATCTTCGTAAGGAGCGTCCTACTCTGCGGCTCGTCTCCTCAGCCGGCTTTCTATCATACATAATCCCATTGTTCCGGATCTTGGGCCCATTGGACCTCACAAGCACTCATAACCAACAACCAGGCCCGAAACTTCGAGTACTGCTCTGCAGCACCGTATCCGTAGGCCTAACCCAACGGTGACAGACAGAGACCTCCCGCATCCCTCAAGCCCCTCCCTCCCGCATTCCTGAAGTTCCTCTGGTTACCCTCTTCGCCAATTGGATAAACGGCCTGCTGTTATGTCAGGCGTACCCATTGTTGGGTAGCCGAATCTCTCGGGTTACTCCAGAGATGTGCCTGTGGGAACGGCCGCAACGGCGGCGCGGGGGACAAGTGCCGTACTGTGAAGGCGCCGTAGAATCTGACCGGCTTTCCGCAGCCCCCTCCCCCTCCTTGTCCTGCCCTTCCAGAGTCCTGCCACGTTGTCCAGCCATCGCACCACATCCTACCAACCGGCCGCTCTGTCGCTACTTGCTGGTGGGGGCGATGGCGACGGTGGCAGCGAAATACAGCCAAGCCGAAGGTTCAAAGAATTTCGTTGGCACTCTGCATGTTCCTCGTCGTGGTCGTCTTGAGAAACGATGACGCCGCGTGTGTTGGGGTATGAAAATACTTCTTGTCGGTCGGGTCGGAGGGTTGGCTGCCTTCAAGTTGCTCAGGGCGCCAGCAGCAGTGGGAAAAGGTTTCGAGGAAGATTCTGATGGGGCGGTATGGCACGCAAGTCCATGATTCCGTTCGCCTCTCCGGTTCACGTCGTTCGGGGCCCTGATCGTCGTCACGGGCCATTTTGAGGAAGCGAGGGCGTGGGTGGGACGGAAGAAGGGATTGTTTGGGGAGATAAGAAAGCCCGGTATAGTCGGGCAAGCGGGAGAAATCAAGTGCTTGATGGGACCTACGAGGTGCGTAGGGATACTGTTGTTATTATGACGTCGAACGAGTACCACAGTATTGGGACGATTGCTTCCTTGCAACCCGAGAAGGGGGCGTCTAAGACGCGTGAATAAGCCCCCTAAAGCACGCACGAGTTCCAACGAAGCCTAAGCACATGTTCGCGCCGAGCACACCACAATCTTCTCAGGTTTACCGTGCCATCTCCATGTCCGCCTGCGGTATCTGGCTCTGTGAATAACGTCCTATATTAGACGCCCGGTCTGGACTCGAGACTAACGCTCTTAGCGAGCACTAACCTATCATAGGTTATCCCCACCCCCGCCCCCCGTCCAGACCCAGGAGTGAGGTTTAGCTCTCCGAGCTCCACAAAGTCTATTCTGACATCCCGGAATAGCAAGTTTCGGGACGCACTAACAGGCGCCAACGTCCCAAATAGCGTATGGCCTAAAAGCGTGTGTGTGGCCTAAACAAGCGGCTGGGCAACTCGAACAGATTTTGTCAGGTAGCAGCATAAAACGCTATCAAGAAATTGCTTGGCTGCACAAGTCACTCGCATCGCTCTACACCTTGCGTCACCGAGTGCTGTCAAAACTCGGCCACCCGCTTGTCTGGGCCCCTCACTTACCATGTACTGCACCGCACCTGGCAGCCAAACTGCCGAATAGGAGAGTTAGCAGTCTAAACTCAGGCGAGTCGGGCGTCAGCACAGTTGAGGACCCGAAAACCAGTGGCTCGGGAGCCGTCCACGAAGACTGCCAGACCAAATATACTCACTCGACTAGGTGGATGAGGAGAGCTGAACTGCTGCCGAGCTGAAGCCGAGCCTCAATGGTTGGTTTGACGGAAACCAATCAAAGCTATTTGTATGTGTCAGACATAAACAAAACTGATCTGAACACGCCACTGGTGATGGACCAGCGGAGAGTGAAAATTCCAGTTCCCGAGGTGCTCAGATCCGGTGCCATTCCCCCACCTGTCCTTAGCTGGTGTTCGCGGCGCCGCTGAGAGCGCCCGATCAGCCGCCCGTGATCTGTCCGTCATGACCAGCCCCAACCAACACCTAATCCCCTCGCAGCAGCACCGCGCAACGAGCAAGAGGTTGATCCTAGCAGTATACTGCTACTGACGTCATGACAGTCACCCACAAAGGAGGGAGGGAGAGCAAAGGAGGGTGGAAAGGTGCAGGGGATGGGGCAAGACAGAGACAGAACCTTCCCAACAGCCCTCCGAAACCGGGCAACCTTTGACCTCGGGCGTGCGGGCATTGTCAAGTCTCGGTAGTCGTTCCAAGCTGTGCGTTCCGCGTCTCCCTCAGCCATCCATCATTCCATCGACAAATGCCAAGGCGCGTCTTGTGCTCAGGCGACCAGCAGCGCACGCAAGCGCCCTCTCTCCAAGCTACTCTAACCCTTACTAGTGGTTCCGCCGGCGTCGAACGACAGCAAAGAGCATGCAAGCGGCCTTCTGCTCAGCCAGTCTAACCATTACTAGTGATTCCACCGGCGCCGAACGCCCTCTCGCGACAACCAGTGAATGCGCCCGAGCCTCACCTTCTAGTAGGCAACCAAACTCCTGCTATGTACGTAATGGCTCCGGGCGGGTAGGCCCAGAACCGCTACGACCTCAAGTCTGGTGCTCCGGAGTACCCACTACGCGGTAAGAGGTGCGTGCGATTTTAGAACAGCCCACCGAGTCTCCGCAAGTGTGGCGTCGCGGGCAGCGGGGCGACAGCCACAAGCATGATGCTGGCGGCTCGGGGGCGAATGGGCCGACCCTCGAGGTTCGGGTTAACGACCATTGCGGAAAGGCACGTTGGAACTAGGAAACACCATTTCACACAATCGCCACTAAGATACTTATTTCATTGCGCCGGACTGGCTTCGGAGACACCACTTGGCCCCATTCTAGTCTCGTCGGGTCAAGGCCAGCGAGCAGCATCGAGAGCACACACACCATCTTCACGCGCCCTGGCCCGGAATCGAAAAGCAAAAAACCGTTTGCATGAAACCCAGCATTGGCATCTCATGATGGGCGGATTGTTGCAGGCACCTATGGTGCTCCAGGCTTCCGGATGCACCCATTTCGGCCCGCCGCGACCACCGACGGGCGCCCCTGAATCCGTCCCGGGTCGGTCCCTTGCGAGCCAAGGGGCTAAACGAATCTGCCACGGGGCTGCCTGCACCTTGTAATAGATCTGACTGGTCATTGACTCCCAACAGGGAATAGACTGTCCTTTAGCAACGGGCTATCGTTTGTTTTCGTATCGCCGTCACCAGAGCTAGTGGGTGTGTTGCGTGGCCCCATCCCTCGGACTCCCATAATAAACCCCCCCCTCCCGGATACCGCCGTCGCCCTGAGCTTGCTGCTTCTACGGCCAAGTCATCCACGCTGTTTCCTCAGCGGAGCATACGTTTTGCTCAGCCTCTGACGTATCGCACGTCAACCAGTCACTCGTTTGTTACCTGATACACACTCATTAATGGCCCCTTCTCTCGTCCGCCTGGGCGCCGCTGCCCTGGCGTGTGCTTCGGGCGCTGTTGCTCTCGAGGCCTACCAGCTCAAGGAAGCTTACACCCCTGGCAACTTCTTTGACAAGTTCGATTTCTTCAGCGACAGCGACCCTAACGGGGGCTTCGTCCAATACAGGACCAAGACCGCTGCCGCCGCCCTTGGTCTGATCAAGACGACCGGCGACGACGTGAGCATCTCCGTCGACTCCATCAGCACTGACATCCACGGCCGGAGCAGTGTCAGGCTTGAGAGTGCTACCAAGTACAATGGAGGCCTCTTCATCGCCGACTTCTCCCACTTCCCCAAGGCCGCATGCGGTGCTTGGCCCGGCTTCTGGATGTACAGCCCTGACTCGCCAACAGCCGGCGAGATCGACATCTACCAGGGCTGGCACTTGAACACAGCCAACAAGATTGTTGCCCACACCGCCGGCCAGAACGTCGTGGGTGCATGCAAGGTCCTGTCGAGCGACTTAGCCAACAGCAACGTCATCTCCGATAACTGCCAGGCAGCTTCTGGGTGCGCAGCCCAGGAAACGAACGGCCTGTTCGGCAAGTCTACCGGCGGTATCTGTGAGTATTCCTTCCCTCTGAGGCTAGCTGCAGATGAGCCGTTGCTGACTTGCTGTCTCTAGACGCTATGGAGTGGAAGTCTGGCAGCATCAAGGTCTGGTCTTGGGCGCAGGAGAGCGCCCCCTCGGACCTCAAGGCCGCCAACCCGAACCCGGCGAGCTGGGGAAAGCCCCAGTTTGCTCTTGACAGCCGCTGCAGCGTTGACAGGGCCTTCAAGGACATGCGCATGGTCCTGAACATCGACTTCTGCGGCGATGGCGGCGACAGTGCCTGGGCTGCCTCGTGCAAACGCACCACTGGGTCTACTTCTTGCAGCACGTACGCACGGTGGAACCCGACGGTCTATCGTGACACGTACTGGAAGATCCGTGGCATCAATGTGTATCAGTTTGGGGCCATTGAGGATCCCGTCGTGGATCCCACGGAGACTGCCACTGCCACCGAAACTTGCACGGAGACTGCCACGGCCACAGAGACTGCCACTGAGACTGCCACGGCTACGGAGACTGCCACCGAGACTGCCACGGACACTGCGACTGAAACCGCTACCGAGACCGCTACCGAGACTGCCACGGACACCGCCACGGAGACTGCCACGGAAACCGCTACCGAGACCGCCACGGAGACCGCCACTGAAACCGGTTCCGAGACTGCCACTGAAACGGCCACCGAGACTGCCACCGAGACCGCCATGGAGACTGCCACCGAGACTGCCACCGAGACTGCCACAGAGACCGCCACAGAGACTGCCACCGAGACTGCTACCGATACCGCAACCGAGACTGGTACGGCCACGGAGACTGCGACTGAGACTGCCACCGAGACTGGTACGGCTACGGAGACCGCCACGGAGACTGCCACCGAGACCGCTACCGAGACCGGCACGGCTACCGAGACCGCTACCGAGACTGCCACCGAGACCGGTACGGCTACCGAGACTGCTACCGAGACTGCCACCGAGACCGGTACGGCCACCGAGACTGCTACCGAGACTGCCACCGAGACTGCGACTGAGACTGCCACCGAGACTGGTACGGCTACGGAGACTGCGACTGAGACTGCTACCGAGACCGCTACCGAGACCGGCACGGCTACCGAGACTGCTACCGAGACTGCTACCGAGACCGCCACCGAGACTGCCACGGCTACGGAGACTGCCACGGCTACGGAGACTGCCACGGCTACGGAGACTGCCACTGAGACTGCCACGGAGACTGCCACGGAGACCTCTACCGAGACCGGTACGGCCACCGAGACTACCACTGAGTCGGCCACTGAGTCGGCCACCGAGACTGCCTCTGCGTCTGTCACAGAGTCTGCTACCCAGTCCATCACGGTGACTGCCACCGCAACTGAGACCGCCGAGCCCACAGACTTCACCACGTCGACGATCTACACCACCGTCACCTCCACCATCACGTCGTGCGCGCCCGAGGAGACCAAGTGCCCCGCCCGCGTCGTCACCTCGGTCATCGCCGTCAGCACGACCGTCTGCCCCGTGACCCAGGCCAAGCCGACCACCACGGCGTCTTCGACCACCTTCCCCGAGGACTGGACCACGTCGACCATCTACTCGACGCAGTACTACACCGTCACCTCGTGCCCGCCGTCGGTCACGACCAACTGCCCGGCCCACGAGACCACGTCGCTGGTCTCCGTCGGCGTCACCGTCTGCCCCGTTGCCAGCACCCTGCTCACGTCGACCACCGCCCCCGGCGCTGTAGCCCACCCGACGGGCAGCGACGACGAGGAGGAGGCCACGGGCAGCTTCACGGGCAGCTTCGCGCCCTCGTTTGCGCCCAGCTCGACCGGCAGCGGTGCCACCCCCAGCGGCCCCGTCACTGCCGCGCCGAACGGCGCCACGCCTGCTCCGACTAACAAGCCTGTTGTCGTGAGCGGCGCGGAGAAGGTTGTGGGCAGCGGATTGTTTGTCGTCCTGGCTGCTGCTGCTGCGATGTTGATGTAAGGGGGTAATTCTTGGTTGTGAGGGTTTGCTTCGTACTTGTACATAGGGGTCAACTCTGATGTTGTTGCTTGGTGATAATGGATGGCGGGGTTTGTGTTTGGCTAGCGAGTTGGTTAGCCGTGCTTGTAATCAAACTTTCTGTCCCTAACGAGGACGCCGATTTTGGCTGTTTACTCGGATGCTGCATTTTGTACCTCTCCAGGGGATGTGGTCGCGATAAATAGGGGTCGCCTTATCTAGCTCCTTGCGACTGAGTCCCGACGCAGGCAGTGCAGATTTAATGGTCAACTCCGATGCCATTCGAACGGAAGTCTCAACTTTTGCCGAACGCCCACAATGATGCACGTGTCCAACGCTTTTCGGCCATTTACCTCCTGATGGCCCCTAGTCAAACGAATCTTATCTGCTCCGTCAGCAATTGCCGGCGTGCGGCAGGGGAGATTCTGGTAGCGAAGCGGATTGTGAGGTTATCCTGTTGTTGTGTGCCGCGTCGCAACGGTTAATACTATTATTGCCGGCGTTCAATACATTGCGTGCTCGAGGGAGCATTGCGCAGTATATAGCAAGCAAGCAGGGCAGCCCAGTGGATCGACGAAGGGATGCCGACTGAGCCGCTCGGCGCCAATCCGCTGCCGCGTTGTCTGCCGGTTTTGGTTTCATCTTTCCACGGTTTCAGCAGCCAGCGTGTCAGCATCCTTCTCCTCTACAAGTGCTGACGTGGGGTTCCGCGAGTCACTGGATTTTTTTCGAGAAGTATCGCGTCCTTCAGGGCGGCCTGCTCTGAAGACTACCTCGAAATCCTTCTTTCCACTGCTTCCGTTACTCCGAGAGTCCGAGTATATTCGCAATCTGTTCCACCTATAAATTGACCGACGCCCACTCCTGAAAAGGGTTCACCTTGACAAGAGTTGCTGCTGAAGACCGAACATGGCAGCCAACTCCCCCAAACAAGCCTCCGATGGCACGCTCGCCGATGGTTCCGGTAGCCAAGACACCGTCCTGCGACAAGAGGTCCCGCCTTTCATGTCGAAGCTCAAGTACGCAAGCTACATGTACGGGCTCCAGAGCGTCTTGGCCCCCATTCTCTGGATACGCGATTGGAAGGAATCCCGATATCCAGCCGACGGCCGCCCCGACTTTATCAAAACGTTCGAGTGCCGGCCCGGCCTCCCCGTTCGGTACGCGGCTCCCAAATCCCAAAACCACCCACAGCGCCTAACCATGACCCTCGCAGCATCTTCTTCCCCGCCTCCTACGACCAAACCTCCCCGACCCCCTTACCCACGCTCTTCACCATCCACGGCGGCGGCTTCTGCGTCGGCCACCAGCGCGACGACGACGAATGGAAC
>FTEL01010185.1_pt1 | contig 10826 bp, 9 predicted proteins | sample 1658911 | NCBI WGS metagenome assembly FTEL01 (sample SAMEA3914869, study PRJEB12502) | metagenome | biome: forest; material: soil | place: USA | collected 2012-03-12 | depth 0.1 m
AACCCCTCCTCAAAACTGAATCAAATCCCCCTGCCCACCCTGCTGCCCCCTCCCCGCAAACGGGTTATTATTCCCCCCCGCGCCCATCATGCCCATGCCCGCGGGCCCAGTCGCAGCCGGCATCTGCGGCCCCTGGCTCCCATAGCTGACCGCCGGCATCCCCGTAAACTGCTGGCGCAGGAACGGATTATTCCCCGTCGCATCCGCATTGACCCTACCCAGCCCCGCGCCGGCGCTGTTGACAAACACCCCGGGCGCGGTGTGCTGCGCCGGGATGCGCAGGTTGCCCGTGTTGCCGAAGGTGTCCATGCCGTCGCCCGTGGCGAGGAGGGCGTTGAGGCGCGCTTCGTGGTCGGTGGGTTCTCGTTGGGGTTGGGAGGGTTGTTGGGGTTGCTGGGGCTGGAGGCCGAAGGGGGTTTGTTGTTGCTGTTGGGGTTGGAAGGTGGAGAGGGTCTTTTGCTCGGGGAGGGTGCTGAGGGTGGTCATGGATTGGGATTTGAAGCCGGACGGGGGCGGCTGCGTCTTCTGCGCGAAGGGGTTGTTGGAGCCGGTCGGGGTGGGCTTGAGGGACTGCATCGTGTTGGCGTTGTTGCCCGCCCACGGGTTGTTGCTGCCTGCTTGGAGGCCGGGCTCTTGGATCTGTGGTGTGAGGAACTGCTGCTGGGGCTGGGGCTGCTGCTGCTGTTGCTGGAGGTACGGGTTGAAGCCCGTGGGCTGGGGCTGGAAGTTCTGCTGCATCGCCGCCATCTGCTGCTGCTGCTGCTGGCCATACGGGTCGAACGCGGTCTGCTGCGGGGCGAATCCGTTAGAAAAGCCGTTGGGGTATCCGGTCGCCTGCGGCTGGAAGCCCTGCTGGTACGGGTTGGCCACGTAGCCCGTCGGCTGGGGCTGCATCTGGCTCTGGTCGATCGGGTTCGCAAAGAAGTCGACGGCGCTCCCCTGCTGATAGCCCTGGTTGAACCCGGTAAACTGCGCCTGGCTCGTCTGCGCGGGCTCGTCGTCGAACAGGGCGTTGGCGTTGCTCTCCTCCAGCTCGCGCCGGCGCCTCTCCTCCTCCTCCTTGCTGAGCTTGATGGCCTTGGCCAGGTCGTCGTCGTCCTCCTCGACGTTCCGGCCCTCACGCTTTCTCCTGTCCTCCTCCTCCTGGTGCTTGCTGGCCTCGATGGCCAGGCGGTACTCGGCGTCCTCCTCCTCGGTGTAGGGGCGGCTCCGGTGAGGCCTGGGCTCGGAGCGCTGGCCCTGGTTGTACTGCGGGGCGTACTCCTCGACGCCGTTGACGCGGGATTTCCAAGTCTTCCTGTCACTTCGCTCGGCCCGCAGTCGTTCCTCGTCGAGGATGAGCGACGTCAGCTCCTTGGCGGCAACACGGACTAAGCGTCGAGATCATGTCAGCCGCGTCCCCCTCCACCAAATCTCCCCAGCTCCAGATACGCACCATTCTGGCCAACGTCCCTGCCGTCCTCGTCAATATACTGGAACTCGCGCAGCGTCTTGATGATAAAAATGTTCTGCCGGGCCCAGGTGACGACCAGCTCGGAGCCCTCGTGCAGGCAGTAGTCCGTAACCTTGAGCGCCTTCAGCACGTGCCGCCAGTTCTTGCCCTTGTCGTTGAGACGCTTGTCGATCATGTCCATGATTTCGTAGAACTCGGTCGACCTGGCAGATGAAGAACACCCAGATTGTCAGCCAGCCTGTCCATCGCAATCCGACGGCGACGCGGTGGCTAGTCCGCCCCGCATCACGCTTCCTGCCCTCCCCCGCCCCGCCCAGCCCAGCCATCGCGTCCGCACTTACGAGTTAAACGTCATCTGAGCTATCGCGCTCATCTGCGTCCCCGTCGGGCCCCATGGGTCGTTGCTTGTGGCTGCACATCCGGGCGGCGTCAGTCAAAAGTCGGCCAGGAGATAGGGGATCCCGCGCGTGGGCATCACGCATCGCATGCTTGGCGGAGCCCCGGGGTATGCTGATGCGGGCGACCCACCTTCGCGCACTTTAATCTGGACGTTGGAATAGCCCTTGGTGACATTTTTGACGCTGCGAATGACTTTCGACATGTTGGGCGTCGGTGGAGGTGGAGGGAGGGCGGGGTGAGGAGGGAGGTTGGCGGGTGGTCGGGGGTCGTTGCTGTGCGATGCGATGCGAGATGACGGTTGTTGGGTAAGTTGGGTGGTGGTGGTGGTGGTGGTCCTGCTTGTGGTGGGTTGTGCTTGGCTGTGGCTCGGCCAAACCGGTAATGTCGCAAGACGGAGCGTGTGGTGCTGCTGCTGTTGCTTGGTGCTTGCTGCCTTGTTGGAGCTCGGCGGTCGGGGCGGCGAACTGAAAGGCCGCGCGCGCGCCACTAAGACCACTGCAAATTCCGGGTGCTTTGGCAGTGCGGCGCCGTTGCTTCAGGCGCTGCTTGCTTGCGGCTCCCTCCGCCAAAGCCTCACGCTGCTGTCGCCGTAAAGGGTCGTCTCGATACCTAGATGGCGCTCTGCGTTGCGGCGTCGGCGGCGTCGGAGTCGAGTCTCGTTTTGCCCTCTGGGTTACCGGTCGCGCAAAACGGATAACGGGATGCAAGGCGCGCGAGTGATGCTTGTTGGAACTCCCGGCCCGTTGCTTGGTGAGGTGGGTGCGAAGAGGGGGGCAAGCTCAGAAACACCTCAGTGCCAATTCAGGCGATATTACGTGGATCGGCACTGTACGAATTACGGTTAAGCGGGCGCGAGAAAAGGGGCACAAGATGATTTGCGCCGCGCCCAGGCCCGAGACTTGTTCTTTTATCTTTTATTAGCTATGGAGTTGGTGGCCTCGCCTCGAGCAAACGCAAAGCGCGAGACGCCCAACTGTTGGCTTTTTTCGCTGTCCCCGAGGCGCGCGTCTGGGTTTGCCACTGAGCTCCCTCCAATCCAGCAGCTGGCCATGTCCAAATTTTGGCGGGCGACCACCGTGTGCAGACTGTGCTGGTGCGTGGCGTGGCGGCCACAGCGGGAAGCTGGGAAGCCCGCCAAGCCTTCCAGAAAAGTGGCCACAGCCAGGCCAAACCTGTTTGGGCAGTAGAGTCGCGGCCGCACCTGCTCAGCCCCTTGCACAACCAAGAAGCCTCCCAGCACCATGACGCAATGCCCGTTGAGCTTGCTCATGGGATGTCAGAGGCGGCGAATGTCGAGGGCCACAGGGCAGGGCGACGCAGCTGAGTGAGGTAGCTCAGAAGCTGTACCATTTGGTAAGGGTCATGGACACGCCGGTTTTGGCACCTAGTCCTAGTCATCGAACAAAATACCTGGGCATTCCCACTCCCACTAACACACTCACATCCATACCCTCACACATGCACCATGGTCTGAAATACAGCTCGGCTGAGCCCCAATCCCCATGCACCAAGATCCCCGAGAAAGCAATGCCTTGTTACGCCCCTGAGGGCCGACCCGCTCTGCCTGGTGTTGATGATACAGGTTACATACTACAACAAGAATACCTCAACTCAACTCGACCTCCCCCCCCCCCCAAACAACACTCGTACGTAGCTCAATAAAAATGGTAGATGCGCGCCTCGAGGGAGGGAAGAGAGGGAGACAAACACCAGCTCCCCTCCACCACCTCCCTCCCCCCTCGAAAAGAAAAGTATAACGCCCCAAAACGAACCATAAACAAACAACACTAAACGCCGTGGTATCCCTTTCCCACCCACTCCCAACCCCAAATCCTTCACGCCCCCTCCACATCCCCCATAACAACATCCATATTCTCCTTCCCCTTCCCCCTCCCCGCCTGCGCCTTCCCCTTCCCCTCCTTCACGCCCGGCGACACCTGCACTGTATCCATGACATCCACCCCGCCACCAGCACCACCCTCCTTCTTCGCCGCGGCCGCAGCCGCCGTCCCCAGCGAAGCCAACCTCGCCCGCTCCGCCAACCACGCCGGCGGCAGCCCCGGCCCGCTGTCCGCATTGCCATAGTCGCTCTTCTTGGTGCCCTTGGGCCAGCGGCCCGGTCCGCGGCCCGTGCCGCCCGGTTTGCGCTTGCTGCTGCTCGTGCTGGTGCGCGGGCGCGAGGAGGTGGTTGTGGAGCGGCGCGAGCTGCCGGATGGGCGGGAGGGGCGCGGCCGCGGGGGTGCGGGGTTGGTTGCTGGCCGGACGACGGGCGGGCGAGGGACGATGGGCCGGGCGCGTTCGGTGCGCCGCCCGTTGATGGGCGGGACGACTTCGAAGCGGGAGGGGGGGATGTCTTTATAGGGGTGCATCCAGCTGTCGGGGGCGGGTTTGGGGGAGGAGGCGGGTAGGTGGGGTTTGGAGTCGGGGCAGTCGCCGTTGGTGAGGATGCCGTTGGGTTTGAGGTCACCGTTGACTACCGCGTTGTCCAACTCGGGGACGACCGGGGCAGTTGGCTCGGCTGGGGCGGTTGGTTCGGGCAGGTCTGTTGGCTCGGTCGACTCGAGGAGGTCGGGGACAAATTTGGTCTCGACGAAGGGCGCTAACGGCTGGCTGGCCGGGTCGGTTCCGTTGGCCAGTGGTGCTTCGACAGGAACAGGCGGTTTCGGCTCGTCCTCCTCCTCCCGCGGCGCAATGGCGGTCAGGGCCGGGCCCAGCTCAAAGTTTGTCGCGTTACTCCGGCCCATAACGTAGGGAGTCCACGTCAACGCCTTGGGGTTGAGCTGTACATAGTTTTTCGACTCCCACTTCGCGACGTACTCGCGGCAATACCGGAAATCGATGCGGAAACCGTAGAGCTGTGTCTGAGGATCCCGGACCAAGCACCGCAGTCCCTCCAGCGCCGAGATCACGTCGTCCGGCGTCAGCCCAGTGTCGTCCGAGATTTGCTTGACGCTGAGGCCCAGCTTGCCCGACGTCTCCTCCTTGAAGCGGTCCAGGAGGTAGCGGCACATGATCAGCCGCCAATAGTTCCGGTAAGAAACGAGGCCCATGTCCGAGAGCGGCTTCTCTGGCGATCCGGTCTTCTTCTCGACCCGGGTCAAGAGGTAGGAGAAGTCGATCAGGAGGTTGCCGTATCCCTTGCGTTGATGGATGGGCAGCGTCAGGATACATGAGACGTTGTTCTGGCTGCTGGCCCGCTTCTCCTTTGAGAAGTATCCGACAAAGTGATAGCCCATGTCGTCATACTCGCAAAGGACGTAGAAGAGGAACGGCTCCACGTCGTAGTAGAGAGTCTTGGATCCGAGGAAGAGCTTCGCGAGCAGGCAAAGATTCTGGCAGTAGACCGGGTTCTTGCGGCCATCGACTTCGAAAACCGACACCGAGCCGTGCCGGTAGATCTCATCTCCTGGCGGGTGCTTTGCCGGGCACTTGAGTTTGTGTCGCCACGCCACGTAGTCCGAGTTCATGTACTTGAGGCAGAACTCGCAGATGTAAAGCACGCGGTTGCGGCTGTATTCCTCGGGATAAGGGGCCGCATACCAGGTGTCGATCTCCCAGCCGCCAAACTCGATGCACTCGATCTGGCTTGCCGGACCCGATGCCTTCTTGGACTTTTTGGCGGGAACCTCGACTTCGGCCTGCATCTTGAGGAGACGTTGCCGCCATTCCTCTTCCGCTTTCTGCTTCGCCTCGTCAAAGCGCCGGCGATCCTCACTGGTCGGCATCGTCTTGGTGGTGTCGGCTTCCGCCTCGGTAAGAATCCCTCCGTAGGGCTTGCCCTTCAGCTCGTCCGTCTCCTTGTCGTAAAACGAGTAAAATGGTTGCGAGTAGGCGCTGGGTGTGAATGGTGTTGCGATCGTGGCAGCGGCCGGAGGGGCGCGGGTTGACTCGCCTCTTGGGGTTCGCCTCCGAGATCTGCTTGACCGTTTCTTCGGCCCTCTCGGCTTCCGGGACAGGATCTGGCTCAGCTCGGACGAGTTCACACGCAGCTTAATAACCACGCTGCTCCGTGTTCTCTTGACGATGGACGCAGGCTGACTTGGAATCTTGAGGCGCAGAGACCTGGAAACGGGCCGGGACGAGTCTTCCTGCCCAGTCCCTGTCTCCTCACCGCTCTGGTCGTCGCCAGTATTCCTCCGGCGCTTTCGAAGCGCCATGACGTTCTCGTCCGGTTCCACCGAGGATGTCTTGCGTTTCCTAAGCACGCGCGATCCATCCATGGGGTCTTCGTCAAGGACCAACTGGTTGAATACCGAGTGGGAGTCGGGCTTGGTGGACCCTTTCTGCGAAGGCAAGAGATCCCGTGCGAGCTTGGGTGCGCTCGATCGCCGTGTGGCCGAGGACGGGCTTGCATCGTTGATATCGTCCATCGCCGCCTCGTCGCCGAGCTCTGCGGCGCCGTCCGAATCCGAATCGTCCGCGCACTTAGGACATCTCCAATTTTCAGCGCCTGGGGGAGTCAGCAGCCAGAACAGGACATTTTGGTTGGCAAAAGTGAGCTTACCATCCTCGAGCGCGTCATGCTCTCTGGCACATTGTTGGTGGGCTGCGTTGTGTTAGTGCTTCGGCGAACCAACCCAACCGAGAAACGGGAGAGACTGACCATTTTCGGCACATTTGCGACATGCCAGGAATGCTTCAAAATCCTCGCCCGGGTCGTGTTCCTCGTCCTGCTTACAGAAAAGGCAGTGGCCAACGACATTTTCGGAACCTTCGTCGTCGTCTGCCTCCTCGTTCTCAGCGGCGTCCCACTCAGCCTCGCCGTCCGACTCGCCGTCGCTGTGGCTGGCTAGACTCGCAGAATCGCCGCTGCTGTGGTCGTCGTCTTCGTCATCCGTCTCTCCGGGTCTAATTTTAACAGCACCGACACCTTCGTCCTCATCGTCTTCGCCGTCCGCGTCCTCATGGCCGTTTGCCATGCTTGCAGACCTGCGCCGCGGCCGGGGAATCCGGGCCACCGGCTCGTCGTCATCTTCTCCTTCGGCATCGTCATCGTCATCGAATCCCTCGGCATCGGCATCGGCATCTTCATCGTCCTCCTCTTCATCGTCTTCTTCTCCCGACCCGCCACTACTGCTCTGGTCATCGTCGTGCGCGTCATGTTCGCCGTGGTCGCGGTCGAGGTCGAGGTCATGCTCGCCATCCTCCTCATCATATTCGCCTCGGTGATCCTCCTCGTCGTCCATGTCCTCGTCGCCCTCGCCATCTGCAGACCCCGACCCCACGTCGATGTGGCTCTGAGAGGCGAAGGCGCTGTCGGCGCTCATCTCGACGTCCTCGTCGGCGGTGTCGTGCGCCAGCCCGGCGTCTCGCTCCGACTGCATGACGCTCTGCTGCAGCTGCTCCTCCATGAGCTGCGCATCCGCCATCTTGGTGTTGATGTTTCCCAGCTCGGGCTCTTGGGGCCCAGGCCGCTGGCCCTCGCGATGTTGGGGGGTGGGCGCCTCGTCAAGCGTCGCGGGGGGTGACTCCGCTCATATCAAGCGGGCGGTTGGCAGGCAGGTACGGGCATCTCACGCCCGGCGCATGGTATTGGAAAGGATCGAAGCAAGTTCGGACGGGTGGGCAGGTAGGTAGGCAAGTGCGCGAGTCGTGAGAAGCGGGTGGACAGGTCGCGGCGGGATGCGCAGGGGTGCGCGCGACGCGCTGATTGCGGGCCTGGAGGGCCAGAATCGACGGTTCCGACGTGGGGATCGGAGAATCGGCAGCAAAGACACGTAAATACCGCGCGGGTTGAGCGGTGTTCGCGGTCTGAGTTCTGCAAATGCCGGAAATGAAGGGTCTAGCGAGACTCGATGCCGTCGTGTCGCAGTTGCCAGTCCCGGCTCCTTCCTGGTGTGCTGCAGGTCGCGGTCGAGAAGGAGAGCTTAGTCATCGATTTGACGGCATGAATGGTGGTTCCTGGCCGCGGCAAGCTTGGCATTTGCTCAGGCTGGGTGGCCCGTGCGCTGGCCCAGGCCCAAACAAGTCCCACACCCACAGATAGAGTGGAAAGTGGATGCCTCAGGCAGCAACGAGCTCTCCGCCACCCAGCGATTCGCCGCCAATGCTCGATGACATCCGCAACCACAACGACATTCGGAACTTCAAGCTGTATTTCGCTCAACCAGGCAACGAGGGCTTCGTGTACGGCACCAATGCAATCCCCGCGATTTTCACCAGAGCTAACGTAGCCGAGCAGGCCGATAACACCGCCGCGATGCCGATCCCCTTCGAGACGCTGATTCCCTATGGCATCATCATTGCTGTGAGCTCCCGCGAGCTGCTGCACGCCTGCCCCCAGTCACTGACGGCTTCCTAGATGTTTGGCGCCACAGGCGCGGGAATGATGAAGATCAAGAACATGGCGAGCGGTGGCAAGAAGCACAGGTGGTCCCTTGATCAGTGGGACAAGGTGCGTGGACTGGAACTCTCGGGAACCGCTTGGCCGATTGCTAACTCTTCGACAGCAAAGTGCGCTCAACCTTTTGGATACCCGGCGGAGAGGGACGCCTCTATCTGGTGTGCTAACAGCTGGCTATAGTGATGGATCGCGACAGGCGCCTGACAGGCTACCTACGAGGACAGACCGACAACCCGATAGCGCCGCGCGGCTTCGAGTTAAACAACCCCTGGAGAGTACGTGCCCGGGTCCGACATCGATGGAGAGGAACGGAAGCTTACGTGCTCTGTCTAGGTCGAATCGCGGATTTCATAAACCCGCAACGTCGGGAACCATCTTTGTGCTCCGGAAGGCCCGGGGATCACCACCCGAAGGGCATGGCGTGTTGCCCTCTACACGCCGCAGCTTTCCTAGTCTCGCCGCTTTTCGGCACCCCTGCAGTGTACCAAATACTAGATTTGTATCTGCGCGCGATTCTTGTTCAGACCCTCGAGGAGCGTGCAGGCCTGGCAAATCTCCTGGCTCGACATGTATCCGCAGCGCTTGCAGTTCCCGAGAACCTGCCGAGCCACCGTCTTCGAAGGCCCGTTGCCGCCCCTGAGCGGCAAATCCCACGCCTTGTCGTCACCGTTCTTCTTTCCCTCCGACATTGCCTTGGCAACGTCGACTTCGAGTGCCTCGTGCGCCTCGTTCTCCCGCAGCTGCTTGTCCATCGCAGCCATCTCATTCCCTGGCGTACGCCCGTTCTGTGACCCGCACCCGCCAATATCGTCCTCCGCAGGCGCCGAGACAGCAGGTGCCTGTCCCTTGCATGCGCAGGCGGACTTTGGCTCTCCCGGAACGAGTCTTGCCATGTCCTCCCCGCTTCGGACGATATCCAGGATGGCAGTTGGACGCACCCGCTCCAGCTGCTTGATCAGGCCCCGCGCGCTGCCGCGAAACGCCTCGGGGCTGTAAATGCACTCGGTACTGAAGTAGTCGAGCTTCTTGTGATGAGCATAGAGCACGATTTCCTTCTCGTACGAGTACTTGAGGGGCTTGCTCCTCTTGACCTCGGACCGGCTGTCCCCTGTCACGATACTGGTGCTTCGCGAGAGACGCGCCAGGTCGCCGCGGAGGAGGTTCATCAGCACCGTCTCGGCCACGTCGTCCGCGTTGTGGCCCGTCACGACGTGCTTGATGCCGAGCATCTTGGCGCCGCGGTCGAGCGCCTGCCGCCGGAACACGCCGCAGTACGTGCAGTTGCCCTTCTTGCCGATCGTCTCGACCACCTGGTCCATCGTCCACCCGTACAGCTCGTCGTAGCCAACCACCTTGAGCGGCATCTCGTACTGCACCGCGTTCCGCTTGACCGTCTCCAGCGAGTCGTCCCGGTACCCCTTGATGCCTTCGTCTATGCTCAGGAGGACCAGCTCGAGGCCATAGCCGTGGCGCTCATTCAGCGTCTTGAGGACCGAGGCCAAAACTGTCGAGTCCTTGCCGCCAGAGGCTCCTATTGCCACCTTCTCCCCGGGGTAAAATAGCCGTGATGATGTGATGGTGTGGTGGACTTCATCCTCGAAAACCGTGATGAAACACGCCTTGCACAGCTTGGCGTGGTTCTTGGGGCGTTTGATGAGCGCCCGCTCAATCTTGCAGCTGACGCAGAGCGTCGGGGCCATGGTGTCGGGGGTTTGGCGATGGGGAGGATGTTGAAAATACGAGGCGCCCTTGTATCAAACCGGGGTGCCGTTTGTTGAACTCCGAAAATCTCGAGTCGAAGATAACAGCCAGTCCTGCTGCCTGCATCAGGTCTTGTTCTTGAATTCTTAATCTGGGTTGACTCAAACGGGCTGAGGCGAGGCCAGACCAACCCATGGTGGGGCTGGCCCGCCCCTCCTTCCCTCTTCCGAAGATTCCCCGCCGTGCCCTGCTGGTCCGAGCGCCCGCAAATCCACAACCTCTTTTTCTCCTGCAGAAACCGCCAAAATTTCTCTCCAGAATTATTCTCTGGTCAACAAGCTCCCGGATCCTGAGCATTCGCCAAACGACAAGATGGTAAGCACCCGATGACGATCACACGACTTGCAAGGCATCTCGCGATGCGCAAACACTTGCAACATGCTCTCGAAAGCCCTTCGGGCGAGTAGAATCGCATGCATTTCCGCTTGCTGGTTGCAAAACCGCAGGTGATGAATGGCTTGAGCTGGCTCGTGGTGCGCGGAAACGCCACCCAGCCGCTCTTTAGAGACCAGAAGACCACAGTCAATGGAATCCATTTACTGATTGTCTTCTTCTCAATGACAGCCTCCGAAGTCTGGTAAGAAGGCCGCGCCGGCCCCCTTCCCCCAGGGGAAGGCTGGCAAGAAGGCCCCCAAGGTGAGTTGCACACCCCAACCCAAACACTCCCCTTCCCCCCCGGCGCGCGCGCTGACATTGGTGTAGAACCCTCTCCTCGAGAAGCGGCCCCGGAACTACGGCATCGGCCAGGACATCCAGCCCAAGCGCAACCTCTCGCGCATGGTCAAGTGGCCCGAGTATGTCCGCCTCCAGCGCCAGAAGAAGATCCTCAACATGCGCCTGAAGGTGCCGCCTGCGATCGCCCAGTTCCAG